>ERZ1645192.3009-NODE-3009-length-13881-cov-10.967091_pt1 | contig 13881 bp, 10 predicted proteins | sample MGYA00575354_ERZ1645192 | MGnify/ENA primary metagenome ERZ1645192 (study PRJEB40844, sample SAMN11349763) | freshwater sediment metagenome | isolation source: river sediment | host: Sediment | place: India: Faizupur Khadar , New Delhi | collected 2017-02-21 ... | reverse complement strand
AATGTGTCCACCATGTCTCCGAACAGCCGTCCACCATCTCTCCGGTCTGAACACCCCCTTGTGGGGAGGGTCGAAGAAGCGAAGCTTCTGCGGGGTGGGGGTCGCGCCAGACCTGAGACAACAGCGCGACCCCCACCCCTGCCCTCCCCACAAGGGGAGGGAGAAGAGCGCATGCGGCGGGCCTGAAGGACAAGCGACGATGACCGCTCCCGCACGAACCGAAGCTCTCGATGATCTGCGCTGGCGGGCCGTTCAGGCCCGCGACGCGGCGCAGGACGGCGCGTTCTATTACGCCGTCGCCACGACCGGCGTTTATTGCCGGCCCTCCTGCGCCTCGCGGCCGGCGCGGCGCGACAATGTGTCGTTCTACGCCACGGGCGCGGCGGCGGAGAAAGCGGGTTTTCGCCCGTGCAAGCGCTGCCAGCCCGACCAGCCGCCGCGCGCGGCGCGCGAGGCGGCGCTGGCCGCCGAGGCGTGCCGGCGCATCGAAGGCGCGGAAGAGACGCCGCGCCTTGCCGAACTCGCCGCCGGCTTCGACCTCAGTCCGCACCATTTCCACCGCCTGTTCACGCGCGCCGTCGGCCTGACGCCGAAGGCCTATGCGCGGGCGCATCGCGGCGCGATGCTGCGCGACGCGCTGCCGCGCTCATCCAGCGTGACGCAGGCCATTCACGACGCCGGCTATTCCTCGACCAGCCGCGCGCATGCCGCATCGCAGGAGGCCCTGGGAATGACGCCGAAAAACTATCGCAAGGGCGGCGAGGCCGAGCGCATCGCCCATGCCGTGCGACCGTGGGCGCTGGGCAAGGTTCTGGTCGCCGCCACGGACAAGGGTGTCTGCGCCGTGCTGCTCGGCGACGACGAACAGGCCATGCGCGCAGAGCTTGCCGGGCGGTTCCCGCGCGCCGAACTGGCAGAGGGCGACGCCGATTTCGCCCGTCTCGTCGATGACGTCGTCGCGCGCGTCGCGGCTTCGGGCACGACCGAAGGCCTGCCGCTCGACATGCGCGGCACGGTTTTCCAGCACCGCGTCTGGGCCGCGCTGCAGGACGTGCCGCGCGGGCGCACCACGACCTATGCGGAGGTCGCCGCGAAGATCGGCCGACCCGAGGCCGTGCGGGCGGTGGCCGGGGCCTGCGCCGCCAATCCTGTCGGCGTGCTCGTACCCTGCCATCGCGTGCTGCGCAGCGACGGGGCGATCTCGGGCTATTACTGGGGCGTCGCACGCAAGAAGGCGCTGCTGGCGCGCGAGGCCAAGGCGTAAAAACGGGGGTCGACGGCGGCGCGCCGGGCGGGCACAATCCCGGCAAAACCCCGCCACCCAAGAGCGCCCATGACCCCTCCTCCCTTCGCCAAGATCCTCATCGCCAATCGCGGCGAGATCGCCATTCGCATCGCCCGCGCCTGCGCCGATCTCGGCGTCGCCAGCGTCGCCGTGCATTCCGACGACGATTCGCATTCGCTGCACCTGCGCAAGGCGGACGAGGCGCACGCGCTGCGCGCGGCGGGCGTGGCGGCCTATCTCGACGGGGCGCGCATTATCGCGCTGGCGCAGGAGACCGGCTGTTCGGCCATCCATCCCGGCTATGGCTTCCTCGCCGAGAACGCCGCTTTCGCCCGCGCCGTGGCCGACGCAGGGCTGACCTTCATCGGCCCGTCGGCCGCAGCGCTCGATCTCTTCGGCGACAAGCTGACGGCGCGCGAGCTGGCGGCGCGCATCGGCGCGCCGGTCATTCCCGGCGCAATGGTTGAGACGGTCGAGGACGCCAGGGCGTTTTTCGCCACGCTCGGCCCCAAGGCCGGCATGATGATCAAGGCGGTTGCGGGCGGCGGCGGACGAGGCATGCGCGCCGTGCGCGCGGCCAGCGAGATCGAGGACGCATTGGCGCGCTGCCGCTCCGAGGCGAAGGCCGCCTTCGGCGACGGCCGCGTCTATGTCGAGCGGCTGATCGACAGCGCCCGCCATATCGAGGTGCAGATCCTCGGCGACCGGCACGGGCGGTTGACGCATTTCGGCGAGCGCGAATGCACCATCCAGCGGCGCAACCAGAAGCTCATCGAGATCGCGCCGAGCCCGTCGCTGTCGCCGACGCTGCGCGCCCGCATCATCGAGGCGGCGATGAAGCTCGCCCGCGCGGCCCAATACGACAATCTCGGCACGTTCGAATTCCTGCTCGACGCCGGCGATCCGGGCGACGGCGCCTTCTTCGCCTTCATCGAGGCCAATCCGCGCCTGCAGGTCGAGCACACCGTCACCGAGGAAGTGTTCGGCGTTGATCTGGTGCAGGCGCAAATCCGCGTCGCCGCCGGGGCGCGGCTCGACGAACTCGGCTTCGACGGCGCGCGCAGCCCGCGCGGCTACGCCATCCAGTCGCGCGTCAATCTGGAAACGATGAGCGACAAGGGCGAGGCGCTGCCGAGCGGCGGGCTGATTGCCGCCTTCGACATTCCCTCCGGTCCCGGCGTGCGCGTCGACGCCTTCGGCTATTCCGGCTATCGCACCGGCGCGGCCTTCGACTCGCTCATCGCCAAGCTGATCGTGCATTCCCCGGCCGCGAGCTTCGATGCCGCTGCGGCCAAGGCGGCGCGGGCGCTCGGCGAATTCCGCATCGTCGGCGTCGACACCAATATCGCCTTCCTGCAGGCGCTGTTGACGCATGCCGATTTCGTCGCCAACCGCGTCGACACGCGCTTCATTGAAGCGCATCTGCCCGAGCTGATGCGCGCGGCGGCGCAGGAGCATCGCAAGCTCTATTTCGACGCGCCGTCGCAGGACGCGCCGCAGGGGCCGGCGGCCGTCGTCGACGGACCGGAGGGCGCGCTCGCCATCGCCGCGCCGCTGCTTGGCACCGTCGTGTCCATCGATGTCGCGGAAGGCGACGTGGTGCGGCCGGGCCAGCAGGTCGCGGTGCTCGAAGCGATGAAGATGGAGCATCTCGTCATCGCCGCGCAGGGCGGCATCGTGCGGCAGGTGCGGGCGCGCAAGGGCGACACGCTGTACCAGGGCGACGCCATCCTGTTCTTCGAGCCGGCCGATATCGCAAGCGACGACGCAGCGGATACGGAGGAGATCGACCTCGACGCCATCCGCCCCGACCTCGCCGAGATGCGCGCGCGGCAGGCGTTCGGCTTCGACGAGAACCGGCTGGACTCGGTCGCGCGGCGGCGCAAGACCGGCCAGCGCACGGCGCGCGAAAACATCGCGCATCTGGTCGATCCGGGCTCGTTCATCGAATATGGCTCGCTCGCCATCGCGGCGCAGCGGGCGCGTCGCTCGCTCGACGACCTTATCCGCAACACGCCCGGCGACGGCGTCATCACCGGTCTTGCCAGCGTCAACGGCGACAGGTTCGCGCCCGAGCAGGCGCGCTGCCTCGTCATCGCCTATGACTACATGGTGCTGGCCGGCACGCAGGGGCAGTTCAACCACAAGAAGCAGGACCGCGTGCTCACCGTGGCGGAGAAGCAGCGCATTCCCGTCGTGCTCTACGCCGAGGGCGGCGGCGGGCGTCCCGGCGACACCGAGCGGCTTGGCGTCACCGGCCTCGACGTGCCGACCTTCGCGCAATTCGCCGCGCTGTCGGGCCTCGTGCCGCTCGTCGGAATCGTCTCCGGCTATTGCTTCGCCGGCAATGCGGCGCTGCTCGGCTGCTGCGACGTCATCATCGCGACAAAGAACACCAGCCTCGGCATGGGCGGCCCGGCGATGATCGAGGGCGGCGGACTCGGCGTCTACAAGCCGCAGGAGGTCGGCCCGGTCAGCTTCCAGACGACCAACGGCGTCATCGACATTCTCGTCGAGGACGAGCGCGAGGCGACGGAGGCGGCACGGCAATACCTGTCCTATTTCCAGGGCGCGACGACGGATTGGCGCGCGCCGGACCAGCGCCTGCTGCGCCGCGCCATCCCCGAGAACCGGCTGCGCGTCTACGACATCCGCGCCGTCATCGAGACGATCGCCGACGAGGGCTCCTTCCTCGAATTGCGCGCGGCCTTCGGCGTCGGCATCGTCACCGGCTTCATCCGCATCGAGGGGCGGCCGTTCGGCCTCATCGCCAACAATCCGCGCCATCTCGGCGGCGCCATCGACGCCGACGCCGCCGACAAGGCGGCGCGCTTCATGCAGCTGTGCGACGCCTTCGACATTCCGATGGCGTCGCTGTGCGACACGCCCGGCTTCATGGTCGGGCCGGAGGCGGAGAAAACCGGCCTCGTGCGCCACGTCTGCCGCATGTTCGTCACCGCGGCGAGCCTGCGCATCCCGTTCTTCACCATCGTGTTGCGCAAGGGCTATGGCCTCGGCGCGCAGGCGATGGCGGGGGGCGGTTTCCACGCGCAATGTTTCACCATCGCCTGGCCGACCGGCGAGTTCGGCGGCATGGGGCTCGAGGGCGCTGTGCGGCTCGGCTACCGCAAGGAGCTGGAGGCCATCGCCGATCTCGGCGAGCGCGAAAAGCTGTTCCAGACGCTCGTCGCCCGCTCCTACGAGGAGGGCAAAGCGACAAGCATCGCCGCGGCGCTGGAGATCGATCAGGTCATCGATCCGGTCGAAACGCGGCGCTGGATCAGTCGCGGCCTCGAATCCTGCGAAAAGCCGGCGCGCCGGGACGGGAAGAAAAGACCTTTCATCGACTGCTGGTGAGATGAAGCCTTTTGTCATTTGACGTGCGGCAGGCGGCGTTGCACGCTAATCCCGTCTGAACAAGTCGGGAGACGAGACGTTGCTCAAGTCATTGAAACTTATGCTTGCCGCTGCCTTCGTTCTGACGGCGATCCCGCTCGTCGAATCATTCGCCGGCGGCGGCGGCGCCGAGGCGCGTCCTTCGTGCGGGCCGAAATGCAAGGCCAACCAGAGCAAGTCGCGCAAGCAGGGCAAATACAAATACCAGTATATCCCGAACTCCAACGGCCGCACCGGCGGCTGGCGCTGAAGCGCAAGCCGCTTTGACCTCAGTTTGGCCCGGCGCGCCCGCGCGCCGGACATTTGCGCAAGGCGCCGCGATGCAACGCATTTTCCGATTTCGCCTGATGGCCGCCGCCCTGCTTAGCGTCGCCGCCTCGCCGGCCGCCGCCGCCCCGGCGTTCGAACCGCTCGACATTGCGCGCGCCAGCGGCGCGCAGGCCGGCCGACCAACGACGCTGCCGGGCAGCGACGACGTCGCCGAACCGGAGACGAGCGCCGAACGCCTGCGCTCCTTCGCCAAGCGGCATGAGTATTTTCCGTTCACCGCGGCGGGCCGCGCCTTGCGCGCCGGCGGCGCGACGAAAAGCGCCAATGAAAAGATCGTCGGCGGCGCGCAGGCGGCGCAGGGCGCCTATCCGTTCCAGGTAGCGTTGCTGCGCGTCAAGCGCACGGGGGCGAGCGCGGCGCAGATCGTCGCGCAATTCTGCGGCGGCACGCTCATCACCTCGCGTTATGTGCTGACCGCGGCGCATTGTTTCGTCGAGGGCGAGAAGGGCAAGGTCGCCGGCGTCACCAGCGCGCGCGACATCGGCGCGCATGTCGGCCATGTCAATATCGTCGGCGGCGGCGACAAGATCCTCGTCAAGCGCGTCATCGTGCATCCGAAATTCGTGACCGGCGCCAATGTCAACGACATCGCCATCGTCGAGCTGGAGCGCCCGCCCAGGCCGGATTCCGGCGCCAAGGCGGTCACGGTCGTCGACCTTGCCTCGGAGGGCGAATTCCTGCCCGCGAACGGCGAGCTGACCATCATCGGCTGGGGCAAGACGGAGAGCGGCAAGGGCTCGCTCGACCTGCTCGAAACCAGGGTGAACGCCGTCGACCGCGCCGCCTGCAATCGCGTGCTGACCAATGCGCGGCTGCGCGACGCCGAGGTGCAGAAGGCGCTCGGCGAACTCGCCTTCGAATTCAACCTGTCGCCGACCGGACGCAAGGCGATCGAACAGAGCATCGTTCAGGCCGGCGGCACGGTGACGCCGCAAATGTTCTGCGCGGCCGCGCCCAACGACGGGCGCGACACCTGCGGCGGCGATTCGGGCGGGCCGATCCTGCGCAAGAACGCGGACGGACGGCAGGTGCAGGTGGGCATCGTCTCCTTCGGCGTCGGACAATGCGGCAAGGCGGCGATTCCCGGCGTCTATACGCGGCTGGCGCTCTATACCGACTGGATTCGCAGTGTCGTCGAGAAGCCGTCGCAGGACGAGCCGGTCGCCGAAAAGCCGGCGGGCGGCGCGGGCGCGACGCAGACGGCGCAGAAGAAAAAACGCGGCGAGCGCTGAGCGCCCGCCTCAATTGGTCACCATGCGATAGGCGTTGTCGACGCCGGCGCGATTGAGCAATTCGATCCGCACCGCGCCGTCGCGCGCCTGCGTCCACCAGCAATAGGCGACAGGGCCGCCGGCATCGTCGGCGCAGATCGTGCGGCCGTCGGCGTCGCGCACGACGAGCGCCAGCTTCAGCACGCCCTCGACATAGACTTCGGCGCGACGGCCAGCGACAAAGCGCATGTTATCATAGGCTTCGCGCCCACCGGCGGCGAGCTTGCCGATGTCATAGAGCGGCCCGCGCTCGCGCCCCTTTTCGCCCGTCGCCAGAATCTCGTCGGCCAGCGCCACGATGGCGCTCCGGCCGCGCGCCAGACGTTTTGCCTCGGCGACAAGCGTCTGCGGCGCATCGAGCCGGGCAAGATCGGCCGCGGACGGCGCGCCGCGCGGCGCGGCGTCATCGCGCCGCGTCATCGCCAGATCCCGGCGCAGGCGCGCGGCGACGATCAGGGCCAGCGGATCGCGCGCGGCGCGGCCGTCGCCGGCGACGGCGCGGGCCAGGTCGAGGCTGTCCCGAAGCGAGGGCTGCTGCGCCGCGACCGGCGCGACGCATGCCAGGCCCGCAAGCAGGACCGCGGCCACAAGACCTCCGCGCATCGCTTTTCCTTTCATCCGTTGCGGCGTCATCTTCGCGCATTCGCCGCGACCGTCCAGACGCCGCGTTCATCCTAACGCAATTTGTCATCACGCGACGCCGGCGCCTGTGGCAAGATGCGCGCATCATCCTTGCCGGGGGACGCATGGGCGGAACGGCTCTCATCATCGAAGACGATCCGCGCATGGCGGATCATGTTGCGGGGCTTCTGCGCGGGCTGGATTATGCCGCCGTGATCGAAGCCGACGGCGCGCGCGGCCTCAGGCGCGCCGCCGCCGAGCCGTTCGACATCGTCGTCGTCGACCGCATGCTGCCGTCGCTCGACGGCCTCGACATCATTCGCAGATTGCGCCAGCTCGAGATCGCGACGCCGGTGCTGGCGCTCTCCGCGCTCGGGCGCACCGCCGACAAGGTGGAGGGGCTTGAAACCGGGGCGGACGATTATCTTCCCAAACCCTTCGCCGACGAGGAATTCGTCGCGCGCGTCCGCTCGCTCGCCCGGCGCGCGCGGGCCGAGCCGCATCCTGAAGTGCTGCTCGTCGGCGACATCGAGATCCGCATCAAGGCGCGCACCGTGCATCGCGCCGGAAAGCACATTCCGACCTCGCGCAAGGAGTTCGAGCTGATCCGCTGCCTTGCCGAACACGCCGGGCATTTCCTGCCGCGCTCCTTCCTGCTCGAGCGGGTGTGGAGCCTGCGCTTCGATCCGCAGACCAATGTCGTCGACGTGCATGTCAGCCGGCTGCGGCGCAAGCTCGACGAGGGCTTCGAGCGCGAAGCGCTGGTGAGCGCGCGCGGCGAAGGCTACAAGCTCGATCCCGGCGCATGAGGGCGCTCGCGCCGATCTTCGCCCACTCGTGGTTCGCGCGCATCGTCGCGACATTCTCGGGCCTGTTCGCGGCGCTGATGGCGCTGGCGCTCGCCGGCGTCTATGTCGTCGCCGCGCATGTCGTGCAGGCGCAGGCGCAGGCGAGCCTCGAAGCCGATCTCGCTTCCTTTGCCGAAGTCTATGCGCAACGCCTGCTGCCTGGCCTGCGCGAGGCCGTCGAACGACGCGCGCAGGCGCCTGACGACCATCGCATCGCGCTGCTGATCGGCCGGCAGGGCGAGACGCTGGCGGGCGCAAGCGCGCGCCTGCCGGCCGCGCTGCTGCAGGCCGACGCGACGCCGCGCCGCGTCGGCGCCTTCCTCGGCATGACGCGGCCGCTGCTCGGCGGCTTCACCCTGACCGTCGCGCACGACCGCGCGGGCGACGACGCGCTGTTGCGCAATCTGGCGCTGACGCTCGGCGGCGTCGCGGCGATCGCGCTCGCCTTCGGCCTCGTCGGCGGCCTCGTCATCGGCCGGACCAGCCTCGCCCGAGTCGCGGAGATCAATGCAACGCTGGCGCGCGTCGGGCAAGGCGATCTCGCCGCACGCGCGCCGGAGCGGGCGCAGCCGGACGAATTCGCGACGCTGGCGCATGGCCTCAATCGCATGCTGGAGCGCATGGGCGGCCTGGTCGAGGCGCTCAAGGCCGTGTCGGACCGGGTGGCGCATGAGATGCGCACGCCGCTGGCGCATCTGCGCAGCGGCCTTGAAGACGCCAGACGGCGCGCGCCGCCGGAGGTCGCGCACAAGCTGACGGAACTGACGGCGGAAACGGAGGAGATGATTTCCGTCTTCGCCGCGCTGCTCGACGTGGCGACCACGGAGGCGGCGGCCGGCGATCCGCGCGGGCTGAAAAGCGTCGCGCTCGACGACATCGTCGAGGACGTCATCGAGCTTTACGACGCGGTCGCGGACGAACGCGAGGCGACGGTTGCGTTCGCGCCGCGCGCCGGGGCGCGCCTGCTGGGCGACCGCCATCTCCTGCTGCGCATGGTCGCCAATCTGCTCGACAACGCCATCAAGTTCTCGCCGCAGGGCGGGCGCATCGACATTTCGACGGAAGCGCGCGGCGCGGATGTCGTGCTGACGATCCGCGATCATGGCCCCGGCCTGCCCGACGGCTTCGGCGCGCAAGCCTTCGACCGTTTCGCGCGCGGACCGGGCGCGGCGAAAACGCCGGGCCACGGCCTCGGCCTGGCCCTGGTGCGCGCCATCGCCACGCGTCACGGCATGAAGATCGCGCTCGCCAATTCCGCGCCCGGCCTCGCCGTCGAGATCAGGGCGCGGCGTCTTGAAGAAGCTACGGCCTGACCGGCTGGCGCACGCTCCAGAAGGTCAGCGACAGCGCCGTTTCCTCCAGCGGCAGGCGCGCTCGCCCACGCGTCTCGCCCGCCGTCATGGCGTCGAGATCGTCGAGCGCCTCGCCGCGCGCCGCATCCGCCGCGCCGTCGTTATAGGCCGTCAGGCCGCACAGATTGGGCAGGTCCGCTTCGCCCGGCCGGAACGGCGCGCCGACGACGAAGAGGCCGTTGACGGTCGCCGGCGCAAGTCCCGGCCTTATCGAGCGCGCATGATAGGGCACGTCGAGCGTCATGCGCCGGCCGGGTTCGAGCCGGTCGGCGACGGTCAGGCCGACGGGACAGGAGGGCCGGCGCGCGATCAGGTTCCAGCCGTCGTCGAGAAAGAAGGCCGCCGGCAGCACAGCCTCGTTGCCCTGATTTTCGATCGTCGCCACCATCTTGTCGCATAATTCCACCGGCTCGCCCTCGGCGACGGGCGCGCCCTGGCCAGCGAAGGCGCATGTCTTCGTCTTCGGATCGAGGCCGAAGCGGCGCGCTTCGATCGTCACGCTGAGGCCGCGCGCCGCGCCGGCGCCGGCGCGCTCGAGTTTTTGCAGGTTGAGGATCTGGCGGGCGCGCGCCAATGCCCGCGCCAGCGCCGCGCGGCCGCCGTCCGGTCCGGCAAAAGCGCCCGCCGGCACGAGCGGGCCGCTTTCGGCGCGCGCCGGGTCGCCGCCGTTCGGCGTCAGGCGCAGGCCGTCGCGGCTCGCCCAGGCGACGAGGGCGGGACTGTCGGCGTCGAGCGCGATGCGCCCCTGCAATTCGCTCGCCGCAAGCGCGCCAAGCGCGGCGCGGGCCCCCTCAAGAAACGGCGCATCGCCGCCGCCTGGCGTCAGGCGCGGGCCGGCAACGCCGAGCGCCGCGCCTTGCGCCGGCCGCGCGAGGCGCGCATAGGCCGCCTTTTTCAAGGCGGCGCTTTTGTCGTCGGCCGGGCAATCGGGCCTGTCGCACCCCGGCTTCAGCAGGGCGAGGCGCGCCTGCAACGGCTCCGCCTCGACGACGCGGGCGCGCGCCATCGGCTTGTCGGCGTCGGCCTTGTCATAGAGCGCGACGACGGCGCCCGCCTCCAACCCTTCGAGCTGGCCGGCGGATGCGACGCCGTCGACGACGCGCCACGCGGCGGCGGCGGCGAGATGGGCGCCGGGCGCGGGCGCGTCGAGGCCGTCGCCTTCGAAGCTCGGCGTCTGGCGCGACTGGAACGCCGGGTCGGCGCGCAGGATGCGGCCCGTCTCGACCAAAGTCTGGCGATAGCTCAGCGCGCGCGAGCGCTCCAGCGCCTGCGCCAGCGCCAGCGTGAACACCGAGCCCCAGGCGCGCTTTTCAAGCGGCAGGTTCGGCGGCAGCGCCACTTCGCGCGCCGTCTCGTTCGGTTGCGAGGCGTAGAAGGCGGCAAGGCGTCCCGAGCCCGCCGGCAGCGCCGGCTGGTCGGCGAGCGGCGTCGCCTTGTCGGGGTCGAGCGCGGCGGCGAAGGAGACGCCGATTTCAGCCGGATCGATCTGCTTGTCGCGCACGTCCTCGCCAGCCGCGCGCGACGCGCCGCCCGAGAAGCAGGAATCGAGAATGAACCAGACGTCCGCGCCCTTGGCGCGAATGCGGTCGAGCCGTTCGCCGAATTCGGGCGCGCGAATGGCGTTGCGGAAAGGCTCGCCCGCGCCGCCGCCTGCGTTGGCGGCGGCGTCGCGCGGCAGGAACAATTGCTCCAGCCCGTCGAGCTTGCGGGCCGTGCGCGCCGCCTGCCGCGAGCCATGGCCCGAGCCGTAGACGATGACCAGATCGCCGCGCCCCGCCTCCTCGCCCAGCCGGTCGAGGCCGGCCAGAATGGCGGCGCGCGTCGGCTCCGCCTGCGAGCCGGCGACGCCGTCGGCGAGAATGGTCAGATCGCTCGCCGCGACGCCGCGCGCGGCCAGCGCGCGCAGCATGCGGGCGACATCGTTCTTCGGCGCGTTGAGCTGACGCTCCGGCGCGAAATGCGGATAGGCCGACACGCCGAAGACGAGGCCGCGCGTCCGCGCTTCAACGCCGGATGACGACAGAGCGGCAAGGCAGATCAGGGCGAGACGGAGCGATTTCATTTCGGCCGGTCTCCACGCGCGATGATGTCGAGAAGCGCGCGCGCCGGCGCGGATCCAAGCTCGGCGGCCATGCCGGCGGCAAGCAACTGGTAACGGCGCTTGTCATCGCCGAGCAGATGCGCGGCGGCGGCGAGCTGGCGCATCTCCGGCGTCGGCGCGCCCGCAGCGATCCATTCAGGCGTCGGCGGCGGCGCGGCCTGCGCCCGCAACGGCGCGCGCGCCTCCAGCCCGGCGGCGTCGCGGATGACCAGCGTCAGGCGGCCGGCGGCCTGCGCCGGCACATCGAGCCTGGCTTCGCGCGTCTCGGCGGTCGCCGCGGCCAGCGCGCGCTTCGGGCGCGACGGCCGCGTGATCTCGACCGTGAAGGGCGGCGTTCCGCCCTGCCAGCGCGCCCAGACGGCCGCGCCGGCGACGACGACCTGCGGCGCGGCCGCCTGGCCCATGCGCAGGCGCGGCGCGGCGTCGTTGCGGCCGACGAGATTGGCCGGCGCGGCGTCCGGCTTGGCCCTGAACAATTCGCCGAGCGTCGCGGCGAGCGCGGCGAACCTGCCGCCGCCGGCCAATTCGCCGGAAATGCGATGCGGCGCGCGCGCGGCGTCGACGGCGAGACGCTTGTCTTTAGCCGTCTCGATGGTGACGACGGCCTTGCCGGCGACTTCGAGCACATCGCCGTCGAACAATTCGCGCCAGACCTGCACGTCGAGCGCCTCGCCCTGCCGGCGCAGCACGGGCGCGGGCGCGTCCTCGGGCGCGTCGAGGGCGACGACATAGCCGGCCGGCCGCAGCGGCGCGGCGGCGGCGGACGCGAACATGAGCGCAAGGCCGGCGAGGGCGATGACGAGACGGCGGATCATGCGCCCTCCTGCTTTGGCTTTTTCAGCATGGCGCGCCAACCGCGCGCGCGCCAGTCGCGCGCCATGTCGATGGCGCTTTCCAGACTGGCGAACAAGGCCAGCATGGCCAGGGCCGCGAAAATGATTTCGAGCGCGCTCGACGGCGCGATCAGCCGCCCGAGCGCGGGGGCGAGCGCCAGGCAGGCGAGCGCGACGACGAGGGCCGCGACCAGGGGGCGCAGGCGCCGGGAGATCGCCGCCAACGCGCCGAACAGCGCCAGCGCCGCGAGCGTGCGGCCCCAGGGCGACAGCGGCAGGCTCGACAGGGCCGCCGGGGCCGAGACGATGGCGTTGGCGAGAATGACGACGCCGGGCAGCCGGCCGAGCGGCGTCAGATGCGCATCATGCGCCTCGGCATGGGTGGCGCCGATCACGACGAAGCGGTCGACGAACAGGTCATCAGCCACGGCGCGCGGCGGCAAGACGTTGCGGCGCGCGTCGAGCAGCGAGCGGGCGGGAATGCGGCGGAATACCAGTGTTTCGCGCCCGGCCCGCTCGATGGCCGGCGCAGGCGCGCCGGGCGCGCCGCTGAACAGGAAGGCGATGTTGGCCTCGTCGGCGGGATTGCGCGGCCAGGCAGGCGCCGCCGTCTTGTCCTGCGCGCAGACGGCGCGGCCGCGCCAGTCGAGGAAAGCGTCGAGCGCCTGCGGCGCGGCGTCGAGGCTCGCCGCCACCAGCTGCGGCGAGGGAAAGGCGACGCCCGTCGCCCCCTCGCAGACGGCCTGCGTCAGCCGCCAGCGGCGCACGACGCTGTCGGCGTCGACCAACGCGAGGCTGGCGGCCTGACGGATGTTGGCGCGGCCGGCGGCCGCCTCGGCGAAGGCGAAGGGCGCCGGCGCAAGCGCGGTCTTGCCATCCCTGCCCGGCGTCTCGACGAAACGCCGCGACAGCGCGAGCACGGGCGCATCGGCGCGCCAGCCGGCCAGCACGGCGCGCAGCTTGGCGTCGGCCTCCGCGTCGACGCCGGGTTTGCCGATGTCGATGTCAAGGAAGACGCCGCGCGGCCGCTTTTGGCCCGCCAGGTCGATGAGGCCGGCGAGAAGATCGCGCGGCGCGCGGTCGGGCGCGCCATAGTGCGCCATGGTCTCGGCGTCGACATCGATCAGCGTCACCGGGGTCGCGCCGCGCGCCGCGCCGGACAGCGCGCTCGTCCAGCGGATCAGCAGGTCCTTGTCGCCCAGCAGCGCGGCGGCGTCGGACAAGACGTCGGCCCGGCCGGCGAGCGACAACGCGCCGATGACGGCGGCCAGCGCCAGGGGCCTGAACCAGCGCGGCAGGCGCGTCGCGATGGCGATCATGGCTGCGGCGGCCTCAGATCAAGCGTGAACAGGCGCACGCTGGTCTGCGCGGCGGCGGAAGCGTCTTCTTCGGCGAAGGGATTGGCGGCGCGCAGCGACGGGTCGGCGAGGCCGGCGCGCGCCAGCAGCGCGGCAAAGCCCTTCGCGCCGGCGGCGGCGCGCAGGCGCGCGGCCTCGGCCGGCGCATCCTGCGCCAGATGACAGAGATTGGCCGGCATGCCGGCCTGGCGCGGCAGAGCAAAGACGACAATGCGGTGCAGGCCGGAATGGCCGGGGCCGCCAGCGCCGTCGAGCCGCAATTGCGTGCGCAGGACGAGCGGACGCGTCGCCCTGGCCGGCAGGAAGGCGACGCAGCCATTCTGTCGCCAGTCACGGGCGGGGACGGCGACCGCGCCGCTCGGGTCGAGGAAGAACACGCCGACGTCGAGATCGCGCTCGCCGGCGTTCTCGATCGACAGGCGCAGGGCGTCGCAATGGCCGAGCGCGGCGACGTCGGCGCTGTCGAGCGGCCGTCCCGCGCCTTGC
>ERZ1645192.3008-NODE-3008-length-13882-cov-5.481305_pt1 | contig 13882 bp, 18 predicted proteins | sample MGYA00575354_ERZ1645192 | MGnify/ENA primary metagenome ERZ1645192 (study PRJEB40844, sample SAMN11349763) | freshwater sediment metagenome | isolation source: river sediment | host: Sediment | place: India: Faizupur Khadar , New Delhi | collected 2017-02-21 ... | reverse complement strand
CAAAGAGAATTAATCTTTAAGTTAGTGCAAGATGTAGACTTTGTAGCTTCAACAGGTAATGCACGTTTTGATACAATTCGCGCAATCAACCTTCGTCAATTAGATGAATACCTACTCTCTGTTGATGGTGTCTTTGATCCAAACTATCAAGACCTCTACGGTACATGGTTTACCATTCTTAATTCAGGTTTATAAGCAATAAGCGGCTCAGTGAGCCGCTTTTCTTATATCTATATAACAAAAAAAGGAGCGATGAGCTCCTTTATTATTTGACTTTATGTTTATAAAATTTCATCTTGTCCATCACAGAGATCATTTGTGTAAATGTACCATCTGCTGTATCTTCTAACGTATCACCTAAAACTGTAAACTTAGAATCAATCGTATCAATGAACCACAATAATAAGGCTTCTCCGGTTTGAGGTTTCTTAGGCGAACCAAAGTTGTATTGACCATGGTGTGAGATGATCATATGCTTAAGCATCAGGACTTCTTCTGTATCTTGGAATCCTAATTCATGAGCTACGCGATCAATGTCAACGGTTTGCATCACAAGGTGTCCTAAGAGTAAACCCTCTTTGGTGTATTCACCATCGACACCACTGATTTCGTTAATCTTTGACATATCATGTAGTATTGTTCCTGCATAAAGTAAATCACGATTTAAGTAAGGATAAACATGAACGAAAGGATCAACTAACTTAAGCATGGTATACGTATGATGTGATAATCCTCCGACATAGGCATGATGGAATTTGGTTGCTGCTGGATGAAGGTAGAAAATCTTTTCATTATCTTTATATATCTTTTTCGTGATCTTCTTTAAAATGTCATTTTCAATCTTATTCATATAAGATTCAATACCACGCTTAATGGTCATCATAGGAATTGGAGCGTAGACATAAAACTTTTCAAGTATTTCTTCTAATGCTTCATCGTCCAAAACTTCTTCAGCTTTTGTAATCTTAGTACATTTTAACACGAGTTCATCCTCGAGTTTTACAATTGCTAACGCTTCAAACTGGTAGACTTTACCCATAGATAATTGCCCAAGTTGCTCAAAATCAAGTTTTAAGTTGATATGTTCACCATCCGTTGTCATCACGGTTGTATTTGAGAAATGTGCGCCACTGTTGATCGATTCAACTTTAGCAACGATTTTATAGGTTTGATTTTCATTGAGTTCCATAAATAACTACTCCTTCACTTGGGCTAAAAGGTATGCTTCTAGTTCATTTTTATCATTGTTAAGCTCACCACGTAAGACTTTGATCACCATATCGGTTTGGATGTTTTTCACCCAAGCACCTGCTTTTTTCTGGGTTAATGCGATCATTTCTTGAGGTCTTAACTTCAGATCTAGATCACTTTGAATCGGAAGATTCTTGAATGCTTCTTCAATCTGATGTTTATAGTTTTTGGTTTTACCTAACATATGTGCAACACGATGGCCTAACAAGCAAAGATCAAGTCCATAGGTGTAAAGTGTATAAGGATCATAGGGTTGTGGTTGATTAGCAAGATAGCTACCCATTTCATAACGATGTCTGTGCTTATTTGAGAATGTCCATTCTTTAGGAACACTGCCATGCAGTGTAAACGCCATCGTGAAGAAAGCATCGACAAATGGCATATCATCTAACGTTAAAGCAAACTCAAAACCTTCTTTTAATCCTGGTAGTACTTCATGTACTTTCGTGGTCACAAGCGATTGAATCGCTTTCTTTAAGTGTGGTCCTTTAAACATCTTGATGATTTCTGCTAAAATGCGTTCGTTAGCTACATCATTTAATTTATGACGACATGACGTGATGGCATCACGTGTTTGTTTATCGATTTGAAAGCCTAATTTTGCTTGAAAATAGAATGCGCGCATCATGCGTAACGCATCTTCATTAAAGCGAACGAATGGATCCCCGATTGCTTTAATCATTTTCTTCTTTAGATCTTCTTGTCCATCAACATAATCAATGATCTCTCTTTGTTCATTCATCAGTAAACCATTGATTGAAAAATCACGACGTTTGACATCATCTTCTACTGTAGCAATAAAACTTACCTCTTCAGGATGTCTTGAATCTTGATATTCGCCATCCACTCGATAAGTCGTTACTTCAAAGTTATCAGAACCAAATTGTACGGTCACCGTACCATATTTAATGCCTGTTGGAATGGTTTTAAACATTTTTGCTACTTGATAAGGTTTTGCATTAGTTGTGATATCGATGTCGGTTGTAGGAACACCCAAAAGGTGGTCTCTCACAGCGCCACCTACGATATATCCTTCATAACCATTTTGTTTTAATATGTTTATAACTTTTAATGCTCGATTAATTGTACTCATTTTTTTCACCGTAAATATTATACCATGATTGATGTGAAGATGCGATGGCGTTTCGATTGAGAATATCAGATGAACATGATAGGATGATTGCGAGGTGATCAACTTGAGAAAAGTAGTTTTATACATCGCCATGTCATTAGATGGCTATATAGCAGGTAAGGATGATGATTTATCCTTTTTAAACGATTTTGATTCACTTAGTCTTGTTCATACTTCTTATGAAGCTTTAATGAATCAAATTGATACCATCCTTTTAGGAAGAAAAACCTATGATTGGATTAAAGCGCATAGTGCTTGGCCTTATCAAGGTCTTAAAACAATTGTTTTTTCTTCAAAACCCCAATCAATCGAGGAAGGTGTCATGACAGATGAAAGTCCAAAAACAATCGTATCACATCTAAAAAATGAAGTGGGAAAAGACATCTGGCTTATCGGTGGTGGTCGTTTAGTTCAGTCCTGCTTAGATGATGATTTAATTGATGAGATGATCATCGCTATAACTCCCCATCTTCTTGGCGAAGGCACGAAGTTGTTCTCAACACATCAAAAACAGTTCAGCTTAACCAATGTTCAACATGAAAAAGATTTAGTTTTATTATCTTATGAAAGAAAAAAGGTCTAACGACCTTCATTAATCTTTGATAAATATACCCACACCAATAACATCAGGTCCAATATGAGCGCCTACAACAGGGGTTGATGGTGCTTCATATAAGTTTTCAAGTCCTAGTTCTATTTTCAATGTTTCAACAAAGAAATCTCTTAATCTAGGATTCCCTGTATATAAGATATAGGCATCAAAATCTCTACCGTTGGCATATGCCTGAACCTTACTGGTAATCGATGATAAAGCGTTCTTAATGTTTCTAATCTTTTCAATCGATACGATGTGACCTGATTCTTGAACTTGCAAGATTGGTTTAATCTTTAACAGTTTACCCATAAACGCTTGTGCACCTGATAAGCGTCCATTTAAAACAAGTTGTGTTAATGAATCAACTGCAAAGAAAATCGTGTTTTTCTTTCGCATATCACTTAGTTTTTCTTCAATCTCATCGAATGATTTCCCCATCTGAAGCATTTTATCAGCTTCAAGAGCAAAGAGTCCTTCTGAGAAACAAACCGTCTTAGAATCAAAGATTCTAATGTTCATTTTATCTTTAAGTTCTTCAGCAGCAAGCGTTATCGCATTATGTGTACCTGATAAAACTGATGCGATAGTAACAACAAAGAATTCTTGATAGCCTTCAGCATAAAGATGCTCAAAAAACGCAATCACTTCTCCTACGGAAGGTTGTGAAGTCTTAGGCACCATATCAGGATGTTCTCTCATCAAGCGATAAAACTCATCCGCTTTGAGTTCTGATCCGTCTAAAAATCCCTTTTCATCTAAAAATATTTTGATTCTTAAAATGTGGACATGATGTTCAAATGGGTAATAATCTAATCCCCCAGTTGACGTGTCAACAATGGCACGTTTCATAAGATATCTCCCGTCAATTAGTTTCATGCAAATGAACTAAATCATTAACATTTATATGCTATCACAAAATGAAATAACTGTAAATATGATATACTACTTATGGTGATGAACATGCGTTATTTAAAGGAAAAAACACAGATTGTCTATGAAGTTAACAAGTCGCAATTCATCGCGATTTTATATCCTTTGCATTCTTTAGATGATCTTGAAACATCATTAGAAGATGCTAGGCTGACCTATCCCAAAGCTAATCATTATTGTTATGCATCACTTTATGGAAATCACCAGGAACAGCAACAAGCATCAGATGATGGTGAACCATCTCGCACCGCCGGTATCCCCATTCTTGAAGTTTTGAAACATCATGATGTGACAGATATATTATGTGTTGTCGTCAGATATTTTGGCGGCATTAAATTAGGATCTGGTGGTTTGGTTAGAGCCTATACAAAAGCAGCTGCTGATGCGATGAAAATCGCACAGTTCTATGAGAAAATCTACTTAAAAACATATCAAATAACCTTCTCATATCATGTAACTTCAGAGATTGATCGCTATCTTATAGATAAAGCAGATATCCTAGAAAAAACCTATACAGATATCGTGAGATATGATCTGTCCCTTAAACAACATCAAAACGATTTAAATGATATCAAACATCTCTTAATTGATTTAAAAGAATTGGAACCTAGACTATGTTATGTTGATGCATAGTCTTTTTTTAATTTTCAAAGTAACCATAAAGATAGGATGATCCATCAAGACTTCGATCCATCCAGTTGCTGCGCATGATCAGATATGTATGTACATAATCAACTTGTAAATCATAGGTTTGTCTGTTGACAACTTCCCATGGATTAGGCCAAACATACGTAGACAAGATTGGCCATTTTTCAAAATTTCTTTCGGCCATCTCTTCTAACGATTCACCTAATACAGGAATCATCGCACTCATCATGGGCAGAATCTCATCATAATAATAAGCAAAACGTTCTTTAAATAACGTTCTAAAACTTGGTATTTGCATCAGTAAAATAAACATTCTATTCTTCCATTCACGCATACCATACCAGTTTTCTGGTCCATAATCGATATAGTCTGCATTACCATAAGCAAGATCAAAATCCCATAAAGGACCGTAGGTAATTGGACCTGATTGATACTTGATCATGAAGACTGAACTCCAACCTACATCAACGTTTTTCGCAATCTCATGAATTAAAAAATAATCAACAGCATTAGTTACATCCAGTAAATTCTCATATCCTTCTTGATTGACCAAAGCCATTTCGAGTTCAATCATAGCTTCTTTTAAAAATGCAGCATGTTCTTCAGTGTATAATTCATCATCAGGATCTGGATCTTTAATTTGATAAGCATGTCGATCGACTAAAAACCAATCGAATCCTTCAACTTCTTGTTGTTCATAAAAACGCATATCGAGTTCAAACAAATAATTTGTATCGAGGACACCTGGTTCTGATAATAACCCTAAGCGATTTGGATGATTTTCAACTTGTTCAGTCAGTAAATAGACGCCTTGATAATCATCGTTGATATATAGTTCAACGAAACGGATGTCTAAGTGATAATTGATCTCTGAAAATAAAGTTGCCATTTTATGTGTGATAGCATTTCTGATCAGTGATTTATCCGAATATTCTGCCAATAATACATAGTTTTTAGCTTCTTTCATACCTAAAATAGATGTATTCTTATCGAATCTCAAACGATAAGGTTTTTTTGGTCCTAACCACCATGTGGAATTACCTCTTCCTCTGATTTGAGCATCTGGTGTTTGATGATCAATAATCATTTCCCCATTATTCATGGTTTCAACACGCACATTCGTTTTTAAATAAGTTTCTTTATTAATCATATCGATGCTTTCATTCATATTGAGATAAATCTTGGTTTGATTTAACCCTGAATCAATAGCGATCAACACAACTTCTTTTTCAAAAACGATAGATGAACGACCACGCTCTACCTTGATCTTGAGCGTTTTTGTCATATCGTAAAAAGGTGATTGATAGATGAATTTATCCTTCATCTCCAGGTCGTCTAACACGAATGTGATATCATATCGATCATCAATATCGATAGCGAAATCTGCATTAACCTGATCAGGTATTTGAGCTAACAGTTCATCTTCCATCGTATTAATTTCATCATCATACTGTAAAAAAGCTTCACATGCTGAAGCTGACAACAACACGATTAAAGATAAGACAAACATCATCAGTTTTTTCATCTTCCACCTATCAAAAAGCATAGGCATGACCTATGCTAATTCAAATATCCTAACAAAAGCTGTGATAGTTTAACCATGATTTCTGCTAACAGGTGAGCCATCACTAAAGTTCCTAAAAAATAGGCTGCTTTTATTTCCCATATCTTAAATTTTTCAAATTTGTTTTCGATATGTAGTGCACCAAGTACCCTCAAACATATCGCAAAGAAAACAATCAATGATACAAAATAAATCAGTTCATCCATAGACAAACCTCCTAGAGTTGACCTGCCTTACTCTTCTTGATATTTTCCTTTAACTCTTTTTCTAATTGGAAGAAATCTACATTTTCTTTCTTCGTTAATTCTAATTTTTCCTTTTTCATCATATCAAATGCATGATGTGCTTGTTCAAGTGTCTGTCCAATTTGAGCTTCAAGCGCTAGAATTGATAAGTTATTGTCTCTAAATTCTACTAAAGCTTGTTCCAAAACGACAAATGTCACATCCTTACCACGTTCAAGTTTTACATGACCGTGTTTCACTGAAATGACGATTGGAATATGATTATCTAAGATACCGACTTCACCATCTTGGCTTTTGATGACAGCGAAATCGATCTCATCTGTGATCGTTTTACCCTGTTGCGTCAGCACATGGAACATCATAAGGTTTTCGCCTTCTCAATCGCATCATCGATGGTACCAACCATCATGAATGCATCTTCAGGAAGATTGTCATGTTTACCTTCAATGATTTCTTTGAAGCCACGAATGGTTTCCTTAAGTGGAACAAATGATCCTGGAACACCTGTGAACTGTTCAGCCACATGGGTGTTTTGTGATAAGAACGTCTGCAGACGTCTTGCACGATGCACGATGAGTTTATCTTCATCAGTCAATTCATCCATACCTAAGATAGCAATAATATCTAAAAGTTCATGATAGCGTTGAATCATCTTTTGCACGGTACGAGCCACTTCATAGTGTTCTTTACCCACGATATGTGGAGCAAGTGCACGTGATGTTGAGGCGAGTGGGTCAACCGCTGGATAAATACCAATTTCAGTTAATTTTCTTGAAAGGTTGGTTGTTGCATCCAAATGTGAGAACACGGTGGATGGTGCTGGGTCTGTATAGTCGTCAGCTGGTACATAAATCGCTTGAATCGAAGTAATCGATCCATGTTTGGTTGATGTAATTCTTTCTTGTAGACGACCCATTTCAGTAGCAAGCGTTGGTTGATAACCAACCGCTGAAGGCATTCTTCCTAAGAGCGCTGATACTTCACTACCTGCTTGAATAAAACGGAAAATGTTATCAATGAATAATAAGACATCTGTCTTTTCGGTATCTCTAAAATGTTCTGCCATGGTTAATCCGGTTAATCCGACTCTCATTCTGGCACCTGGTGCTTCATTCATCTGTCCAAAAACAAGTGCTGTTTTATCGACAACGCCTGATGCTGTCATTTCTTGGAATAGTTCATAACCTTCTCTGGTACGTTCACCAACACCAGCAAAAACAGAAATACCTTGTCTTTCCTGTGCAACGTTATGAATAAGTTCTTGAATTAAAACGGTCTTGCCGACACCGGCACCACCGAATAAGCCAATCTTTCCACCTTTGATATAAGGTGCTAATAAGTCAATGACTTTGATTCCGGTTTCTAGAATTTCAACTTCTGCTGATAATTCATGAAATGGAGGTGCGGGACGATGAATACTCATTTTAGGTGCGTCATCAATAGGTTTACCATCGTCAATGGGTTCACCGAGCACATTAAAAATACGGCCTAATACGGCTTTACCTACGGGGACTTGTACGGGAGAACCAGTCGCTTCAACAACTAAATCTCTTTTTAACCCTTCGGTTGGTTCCAAAGCAATCGTACGACAGATATTATCACCCATGTGTAAAGCTACTTCAAGCGTAACTTTCTTATCACCATTCATCACGATGAGTGCATCGTAGATGGCTGGTAACTGATTTTCAAAGTAAACGTCGACGACAGGACCGATTACCTGTGTAATTTTTCCTTGCATGATTCATCCTCCTAAACATTTGAACCATTGACAACGTCAATCAGTTCTGATGTGATTTCCTGTTGACGTGCACGGTGGTACATGGTGTGTAATCTGTCAACAATATCATTTGCATTATCAGTCGCATTTTTCATAGCTACCATACGTGATGCATGTTCAGAGAGTTTGGCATCAGCAAGTGCTGCGAAAATGCGTGATTCAATATAAATTTCCATCGCTTGATCAATCACTTCAGCAGCTGGAATATCATAAATATATCCTGCTTTAGCGCGATCAGGCTTTTCATAAATCACTGGTAAAATGGTTTGTTTTTTAACTTCTTGAGAAGCTGTATTGATGTAGTGGCTATGATAGAGAACAACCTCATCAACGTCTTTATTCATAAACACATCTTTAATGATTTTTGCATACGAACGAAATGACATCGTCGTTACATCATCACGGTTAAAGATAATGTCTTTATTAACCATCGGGAGCTTTCTTTTAGAAGCGAAATAATACCCTTTTTTGCCTAATACAACCACTTGAAATGAAGACTTGTCTAAATCCCTAATATCGTCTAAAAAGGCTTTAAACAGGTTATTATGATAGGATCCACAAAGCCCACGATCTGATGTGATCAGAACGAACAGCTTTTTAGGTCCTTCAACTTCTTTCATCATGCGGTGTTTCTCATCAAGTGAATGTCCTGCATAGGCTAATATCTCTTCTATCTTTGATACGAAATCATTCGAACGATGAGATAATTCGGTTGCTTTTTTAATTTTGGATAGGGCAATATTATGCATCGCTTGGGTAATAGATGATGTCTTTTTGACAGCATTCATCCGAAGCTTAATATCCTTTAATCCCATTAGATAACCCTCTTTAAATTCATGATAAAGGCATCAAGATCTTTCTTTTCAGGGAGTGTCTTTGTTTCAGCTAAATGCTTCTGGATCTTTTGACCTAGCGTGTTCATTTTTAAGCCTTGACTGATTTCTGATTCAAGTGTCTTAACCTGTTCAATCGATAAGTCATCCATTAAACCTTCAGATAGTGCATAAATAGTAACGATCTGTGTTGGCATTTGAACGAGCTCATGAACATCTTGTTTAAGGAGTTCAACGGTCTTTCTACCACGTTCAAGACGTTTTTTAGCACTTGGGTCTAAATCAGATCCGAATTGAGCAAATGATTCAAGTTCACGATAGTTAGCTAAGTTAATACGTAATGTACCAGCAACCTTCTTCATCCCTTTCCACTGTGCGGCACCACCAACACGGGAAACGGATAAACCGGCGTTAATCGCAGGACGAATACCTGAATAGAATAGTTCAGCTTCTAAGAAGATTTGTCCGTCGGTAATCGAAATAACGTTGGTTGAAATATAGGCTGAAATATCGCCTGCTTTAGTTTCAATAATAGGAAGTGCAGTGATGGAACCACCACCTAATTTATCATTGAGACGAGCAGATCTTTCAAGTAATCTTGAATGGAGATAGAAGACATCCCCAGGGTATGCTTCACGTCCTGGTGGACGACGTAATAAAAGTGATAATTCACGGTATGCGACCGCGTGTTTCGATAAATCATCATAGACGATTAACACATCTTTACCTTGTTCCATAAAGTATTCACCCATGGTGACACCTGCAAATGGTGCAAGATAAAGGAGTGTACCTTCTTTTGAGGCACCTGCTGAAACAACAATGGTATAATCCATCGCTTGATGTTGGTTAAAGAGTTGAACAAGTGAGGTTACAGATGATTCCTTTTGTCAAATAGCAACATAGATACAAATCGTATTTTTACATTTTTGGTTCAAAATGGTATCAACAGCAAGTGTTGTTTTACCGGTTTGTCTATCACCGATAATGAGTTCTCTTTGTCCACGTCCAATCGGAACTAAGGCATCGATCACTTTAATCCCTGTTTCCATGGATGCATTAATCGAACCACGTTGCATAACGCCTTGAGCTTTTCTTTCAACAGGTAAAAATGTTTTAGCATCAATAGGACCACGTGCATCAAGTGGCTCTCCTAATGGATTGACTACACGTCCTAATAATTCTTCTCCAACAGGAACTTCAAAGATGCGTTTCGTTGTTTTAACGGTATCGCCTTCTTTAATAAGTTCACTACGTCCAAGTAGAATAACACCAACACTGTGTTCTTCTAAGTTAAAGACAAGTCCTTTAACATCATGAGGAAACTCTAAGAGTTCACCCATCATGGCTTGTTGAAGACCATAAACGATAGCAATACCATCACCTACGGAAAGGACTTTTCCAATATTTTCTAATTTGACATCTTTTTCATATGACTCAATCTGTTTCTTTATGATTTCAGTCATTTCTGTTACTTTTATTTTTGACATGTCATTCACCGCCTTATATCATTTGATAGAGTTCTTCAAGTTCTCTTGCTATGGTACGATCGAGGGCTTGTCCTTGATAAATAATGAGTAAGCCACCAATCAATGTTTTATCAACATGTAAATGAAGAGATACTTCGTGATTTGGAAATGTAGGTTGAACAGCTTTTAAAACTTTCATTTCCATTTCTTTGGTTAATTTATGAGCTGAAATGACATTGACATGTGCTATTTTCAAATATGAACGAACCAGCTTTGTCCACTGTGCGTAGATTTCAGGTAAATTCGACATTTGACTTTTTTCAGCCAGTGTTTTGAGAAACGATAAAAAGAGCACATCATACGCTAGCTCATCAATCTTTTTAACCTTTTCGGATAAAGGAACCATTGGGGAGTCCATCATGACGATCCACGTACTCTGGTTTTCGATTTCATCCTTAAAGGATTCAAACTCATAATGGAGTTTATCAATTTTGTTTTGTTCCTTTGCAAGACTAAAAAGCGCCTTTGCATGATTAGATGTGCGCATTATTTCTCATTCTCCCGTATGATTTCTTCGATGATATCTTCATGAACAGATGCATCGATCTCACGCTTAACAATTTTTTCAGCAGCTGCAAACGCAATGGTTTTAATGGATTGTTTAATCTCATCATTGGCTTGTTCAATTTCAAAAGCGATATCTTTTTCTGCTTGTTCAAGACGTCTTTTCGCTTCTTCTTTAGCTGCTTCAACAAGTTCTTCTTGTTGTTTATAAGCTTCTTGGGTTAATTTTTCTTTTAATTGTCTGGTTTCTTCTTTCATTTGTTCATAATCTTGGGTAGCTTTCGCTTGAATTTCCATGGCACGCTCACGTTCTGTTTTTGCGTTATCCATAGCTTCTGTCATCGCTTTTTGTCTCGCGTCAACAAATGCTGTGATTTTTTGCCAGAAAAACTTCTTTATAACCAAGAGTAGAACAATGAACGCGAGGATATTCAATAATACGATATCGGGTCGATTCATAATCGAATAAAGACCATCGATGACCGATTGAGCAGCCTCTTGAAATATTTCGTCTATGTTCACTAGCATCAAATCCTTTTATTATTTTGAAATTAAGATGAACGCAATGATTAAACCGTAAATACCAGTTGTTTCTGCAACCGCTTGACCAATCAACATGGTAACTGTAATTTTACCTGATGCTTCTGGTTGTCTACCAACAGCTTCAACACCTTTAGATGCAGCAATACCTTGACCAATAGCAGTACCGAAACCTGTAAATACGGCGATTCCTGCACCGATGTAAGCTAAACCACTGCGGTAAAATTCATTAGGAACAACGTCCAAGATGCGAACCATAAAATCAAATAGTGTTTGTAACATGTTTATTTCTCCTTTTTTATCTTAATGATTTTATTTAATCTATAATATCAAGATCAGCTTCGTCACACTTCATAGACGCGAAGATAATCGTGAGTAAAACGATAACGAGTGTTTGAATTAAACCGAATCCAATATCAAACACCAAATGCAGAGGTGGTGCAACAATCAGTGACAACCAACCTGTCAAACGGTAAATCAATGTTAAGAGGAGTGCACCACTTGCGATATTGCCAAATAGACGCAATGCCATCGAAACAATGGGTACAACATCTGAAACCACGTTGAGTGGTGCCATGGGTGCAAGTGGTTTAAAGATACCAAGGAAATGTCGCCATCCTTGGCTGACAATACCTGTAGTCTGAACCACATAAAATGACACTAACGACATGGAAACCGTAATGGCTGTATATTTCGTTGGTGCATCTAATGCAATAAGACCTGAAATATTGGATATAAAGACATACATTGCCATCGTTAATGCGAAAGGTGTCACATAACGCCAGTGTTTACCTACGTATGCTTTAACAAATCCGTTAAACCCTGAAATACCTGATATAACAAGTGTTTCAAATCGGTTAGGTTTACCATTGACATCAAGTTTGCTGATGCGTCTTCCCATGATCACTGCAAATAATCCGAGGGCAAACATGATGCCGAGTGATGTTAGAAAATAAACGGGAAGACTCTTTAAATAATCAAGAATCACTGCCATGTTCTTCCTCCTTCTTCTCTTCTACTGGTTTTTTAATGAAGGGCATATGATAAATAAAGATGCCAAATTTGATTGAGAAAATTCCTAGAAGCATAAAGACATAACTGTAAATCATCGTATTGCCTGGTAGATCTTTTGTTTCAAAATAAACGAAAGCAATTAAGATCAAGTAGAAGACAAACCGCTGCATCAAATGAAAGACGTAGCGTTGTGTTGAAAACTTACTTTTAGTTGTGACTTGAATCATGATGCTGTGATTAAAGAGTGCTGTTGCTGATCCTAAGATCGCCCATAACGTATAATCACGGAAAAAAAGATACGTCACAAGAGCTAGTATGACAGAGTAAATAAAACCAATGATGCTAATGACGTATACTTCTTTCATAACGTTCCTCACTTTGAATCATTTTAATTAGGGTAATAAACCCAATGATGACGCCTAATCCAAGACCAACACCGGTTAAGATGAGGTTGAGATCTCCATCAGGATTGATGCGACCTCCTACATAATAGCCGATTAAGGCTAAGGTGATGGCTGAGAAAATAAACTGCATCACCATCATGTAGTTCATAAATAGACGTCTTGATCTTTGTAACTTATTTCGTTCCAAATAATCGATCCCCACAATCTCCAAGGCCTGGGACAATATAGCCTACTTCATTTAGATGTGAATCCATTGCTGCTAAATAAATAGCGACATCAGGATGTTCTTTTTGTAAACGTGCAACACCTTCAGGACAACCCACTAAACCAACATAGCGTATATCGGTTGCTCCTTTTTCTTTTAAAATATCAATCGCCTTGCAGGCAGAACCTGCGGTGGCTAACATGGGGTCGACGACTAAGACGACGCCATCGATAATTTCTTTAGGAAATTTTTGATAATAAACTTGAGGTTGTAATGTTTCTTCATCACGGAAAAGACCAATATGACCAATTTTAGCTGTAGGTATCATATTATGAATACCTTCAACCATACCAAGTCCTGCTCTTAAGATCGGAACGATCACAACTTGTTTATCAAGCTCATAAGCTTGTGTTTCACAAATCGGTGTTTCAATGGTTACGGGACGGGTTGATAAATCACGCGTAATTTCGTAAGTGATTAATCCACCAACTTCAGATACGCTTTCTCTAAACTCTTTGGTTCCTGTTCCTTTATCTCTGATCTTTGCCATTTTATGGTTGATCAAAGGGTGATTCAGAATAACAACTTTACTCATCGTTTAAGCTCTCCTCTATATCTTTGATTTTATCCAGACGTTTTTGGTGTCTAGGTTCATACGAAGATGACATGAAAGCATTAAGTATGGCAACTGCTTTTTCATACGTTGTCGTTCTA
>ERZ1645192.3007-NODE-3007-length-13883-cov-6.484235_pt1 | contig 13883 bp, 14 predicted proteins | sample MGYA00575354_ERZ1645192 | MGnify/ENA primary metagenome ERZ1645192 (study PRJEB40844, sample SAMN11349763) | freshwater sediment metagenome | isolation source: river sediment | host: Sediment | place: India: Faizupur Khadar , New Delhi | collected 2017-02-21 ... | reverse complement strand
GTTGGACGCGCACGCCGACCTTCGGGACAGCTTCTGCGGCGAGAAGCTGTCGCACGCGTGTGTGATGCGGCGGGGTTACGACTTTTTGGGTGACGGCCGTATCTATCAGTTCGGCATCCGTTCGGGCACGAAAGCGGAGTTTGATTTTGCGAAGGCGCACACCCGCATGAATTGTTTTGACCTGACCGCGATACCCGAAGCCGTGAAGGAAATCGGTACCAAGCCGGTTTACCTCACCATCGACCTCGATGTGCTGGACCCGTCGGTGTTTTCCGGCACCGGCACGCCCGAACCCGGCGGCGTCACATTCAGGGAACTGCAAAAGGGGCTGGCCGAGATGGCGGGGCAAAATATCGTGGGGGCGGATTTGGTGGAACTTTCACCGCACTACGACGCCAGCGGCGTTTCCACGGCGGCGGCCTGCAAAGCCCTGCGGGAGACACTGCTGATTATGGGAAAGTAATTTAAATTTATAACGAAAGATAATAGAACGGATTCAGGAGGAAGAGAATTGGGCAAGGTTTTGATTATCGGCGCAGGCGGCGTGGCCAGTGTGGTGGCGCACAAATGCGCGCAGAACGATACAGTATTTACGGAAATCTGCATCGCCAGCCGTACTAAAAGCAAGTGCGACGCGATTAAGGATTCCATCAAAAACAGTAAATCGGTGATTACCACGGCGCAGGTGGACGCGGACGTGGCCGAAAACGTGGTCAAGCTGATTCAGGAATTCGGCCCCAAGGTGGTCATCAATGTGGCCCTGCCGTATCAGGATTTGTCCATCATGGACGCGTGCCTGGCGACCGGCGTGCACTATGTGGACACGGCCAACTACGAGCCGCCCGATGTACCCAAGTTTGAATACAAATGGCAGTGGGCCTACCGCGAGAAGTTTGAAAAAGCGGGGCTGACAGCCTTGCTCGGCAGTGGGTTCGATCCCGGCGTGACCGGCGTGTTTTCGGCGTACGCGCAGAAGCACTATTTTGACGAAATCGAGTATATCGATATTCTGGACGCCAACGGCGGAGACCACGGCTATCCCTTTGCCACCAACTTCAACCCCGAAATCAACATCCGCGAGATTACGGCCAACGGCCGGTACTTCAAGGACGGCGCGTGGGTGGAGACCCAGCCGCTGGAGATGAAGCGCACCTATGACTTCGACCAAATCGGCGAGAAGGATATGTATCTGCTGTATCACGAGGAACTGGAATCGCTGGCGCAAAATATCCGCGGCATCAAACAGATTCGCTTCTGGATGACCTTTTCGCAGAAATATATCACGCACTTAACTGTCCTGCAAAACGTGGGCATGACCTCGATTGAGCCCATCAACTTTAAAGGGCAGATGATTCAGCCGCTGCAGTTTTTAAAGGCCGTACTGCCCGACCCGGCTTCGCTGGGCCCGCGCACCAAGGGCAAGACCAACATCGGCTGTATCTATCGCGGCAAGAAGGACGGCCAGCCCAAGACCTACTACGTCTATAACGTATGCGACCATCAGGAAGCATTCGCCGAAGTGGGTTCGCAGGCCATCTCCTACACCACCGGCGTTCCCGCTATGATTGGCGCCAAACTCATCATGACCGACGTTTGGAATATGCCGGGTGTGCACAACATTGAGGAATTCGACCCTGACCCGTTCATGGCCGAACTGAACACCCAAGGTCTGCCTTGGCAGGAAAGCTTCGACCCGCAGCTGGTGAGTGAAGCGTAATGGATTTGGATGTCTTTAAAAATATCAAAACGCCCTGCTATGTGCTGGACAAGCGCCTGCTGGTAAAGAACTTAAAAATTCTCGGCCGCATCCAGAAAGAAGCGGGATGCAAAATCCTGATGGCGCTGAAAGGTTTTTCGGCCTTTTCGCTGTTCCCGACGGCGGGGGAATACCTCGCCGGCATCACGGCCAGCTCGCTGCATGAAGCGCGGCTGGGGTTCGAGGAGATGGGCAAAGAGGTGCATGTCTACGCGCCCGCGTATCGGGATGACGAATTCGATGAGATGATGGGTTACGCCGATCATATCGTGTTCAATTCCTTCGCGCAAGTAGACCGCTTCCGCGACAAGCTGGCGGCGAACGAAAAGAAAATCGAAATTGGCATCCGCATCAACCCCGAATACTCGGAAGTGGCAGTGCCGCTGTATGACCCTTGTGCCCCCAACTCGCGGTTGGGCACCACCGCAGCCAACTTCGATTTTTACCGCATCGGCGAGCTTTCCGGCCTGCATTTCCACGCGCTGTGCGAACAGAACGCGGACACCCTAAAGAATGTGGTGGCGGCGGTGAAAAAAAACTTTGGTCCGCTTATTAGTCAGGTCAAGTGGGTCAACTTCGGCGGCGGGCACCATATCACGCGGCCGGATTACGACGTGGATTTACTGATTGAGATCATCAAAGAATTTAAAACGGAATTCGGTGTGGAAGTGTATCTGGAACCCGGCGAAGCGGTGATACTGAACGCGGGGGTTCTCGTCGCCAGCGTGCTGGATATTCAGCCGAACATGGTGGATAACGCGCTTTTGGATACCTCGGCGGCCTGCCATATGCCTGACGTTCTGGAAATGCCCTACCGGCCCGAGATTATCGGCGCGGGCAAACCGGGCGAATATGCCCATACCTACCGTTTGGGCGGGCTCACCTGTCTGGCGGGCGACGTTATCGGCGACTATTCGTTTAAAGATCCGCTGAAAGTCGGCGACAGGCTGGTCTTTCTCGACATGGGCCATTACACCATGGTGAAGAACAACACCTTCAACGGCGTCAACCTGCCGGATATCGCCATACTGGATGACGACGGCATCCGCGTGGTGCGTTCGTTCGGGTATGATGATTACAAAGGCAGACTGTCTTAACGAAATTCTCAATACTCAAAAAAACAAAAGCGCTTCCCAAATATCGGGAGAGCGCTTTTTTCTTTGATTATGCTTAGAAAGGTTTATTGGTCTTCAAAGGTCAGCAGGTTGATGTCGCCGACGACCACAGTGACGGTCATCTTTTCGCCGCCGCGCGAGATATCCAGCGTGATGGATTCACCCACCTGGTAGCCGCTCATCATGACCGGCAGTTCTTCGGGGTTTTTCACTTCTTCGCCATTGACGCCGATGATGACGTCGTTCACTTGCACGCCTGCCAGAGCCGCAGGGCCGCCCGCGACCACCGACTTAACCAGTGCACCGGCCGGAACGCCCAGCATTTGGGCTTCTTCGTCGCTCAGCGCCTGGTATTGGATGCCGATACCCGGGCGAACCACCGTGCCGGTCGTCATCAACTGGTTGGCCACATCCATGGCGCGGTTGATGGGGATGGCAAAGCCGATGCCCTCGGACGAAATGGCAATGCCACTTTCGTCATATCCGGCCAATGTGGATTTCAGCGCGTTGACGCCGATGACCTGGCCGTTTGCATTCAGCAGCGGTCCCCCGCTGTTGCCGGGGTTAATCGCCGCGTCGGTCTGCAGGTAGGCGTTGCTTTGAACCACGCGATTAACCGCGCTGATATAGCCGACGGTGACCGAGCCGCTTAAGTCTTCGCCCAGCGGGTTGCCGATGGCAATCGCCATTTCACCGACTTTAACCGAATCCGAATCGCCGATGGGCATGACGGTGAGACCCGTCGCTTCAATCTTCAGCACGGCGATATCGTTGTAGCTGTCGCTGCCGATGACGGTGGCGGGGTATTCGGTGCCGTCGTTCATCACGACGGTCAGCGTGTCTGCATCCGCAATGACGTGATGATTGGTCAAGATATAGCCGTCTGCTGAAAAAACAAATCCTGAACCGTAGGCGATATCTTCGGATTGGGTAGTCTGGCCCGGGCCGAAACCGTCTGTCACGGGTACGTTGGAACTGGCGCGGACGCCGACCACACTGTCACTTAAAGTGGCGGCAATCTCAACCACCGGGTTATCCAAATCGCCGGAAATCAGCGCCGCCTCCGAAGTATCTTCTGTCGGAGATGCGGTGGCCGTCACTGCCGTGGTATCCGTCGTTCCCGCCGGGTTCAGCACATAAACGCCGATAACCAGGCCGAGCATCAAAAACATCACGGCGACACTGATGATGGCGACGACAAGCGACCCCTTGCCTTTTTTCGTCTTTTCTTTTCCTGTCTCAAAACTTTCGTCCATTGTTTCCTCCTTGGTGTGATAAAATCACTCGGAAATGTAATATGTAAACATTCAAAACGTGTAATGTGGTTCAATAATCTGATTGTAGTAAGTCGGGAAAGGACCGTCAACAGGATTGGATTTTTTTCACATTAAATTAATCGCGCATTCACAGATTTTTAAGCTTTAAGAATTTTTATCGGATAAACTATGAATGACTGATGACCGAGAAGCGGGCGCCGAAAACGAGCGCAGAAGCAACGCACACGAAACCCGTTGTGCGAAGCAAGGAGCCTACAGCAGGTCGTGCCAGGCCGAAAGCTTTTGTTCAAAGGGCACGGCGTGTGCGGGGCTGGTGGAAGGCAGACGCGTATAGGTGCGGCCAGGGTCAAACCCCACATGGACGCGGTAAGTGTCAAAGGCTTTGGCGCCGTTGAAGTATATGCGGGAGATGGACGGGTATTCCCGAAAAAGTGACGCAAAATCATTGGCGACGGCGTTTTGGATATGCTGGTCCAATGATCCTTCACGCTGACAGGCGCCGATGACATCCCAGAGCGCGATGTGGTGGGAAAGTAAAAACGCCTGTTTTTCGGCATAGCTTTCGGTTGGCGCGGTTTCGTAAAGCGCAAATAGAATCCGCCAAAACGCATTTTGCGGATGACCGTAGTATTCCTGCTTGGCCAGCGAAACTTCGCCGGGAATGGAGCCCAGAATGAGTCGGGTACAGGATTGATCGATGATGGGCGGGAGGGACTGGATGCGGTTTAAGGGTTCTTTCATCGTGCGGTGTTTACTCCGGGAACTGGTTGGAAAACAGGTCGGCAATTTCCCGTTTCCGATAATCCGCGGACATATTGAACATCATCATGATAAGGAGATAAGCGAGCAGGAACGCGCCGACTGGAATCAGATCATAGATCTGAAAATCATGACGGTGCAGCGCATGCCGAAGGCAGAAAAAGGACATTGCTCCGAAACAGAACAGCACGGCGCCGTTGAGAAGATAATCGACAGCGGTCCAGAAAATTCGCAAGCGGATGATGACGTTGCGGCTTCCCGGGGAAAAGCGGCCTTCTAACCTTAACGACGCGCGGCTTGAAAACGGCGAACGCGGAGAGACGACAAACCCTTCATCCGACAGCTGCCCGACATACGGCTTTGTCCGAGGTCTGGGCGAACTGCTCTCAGGAACCTTATCGTCGATGTACGCGGACAAAATATTAACAACGCGCGCCTTCGATCGACCGGTCGGAATCATATATTTGACATAGGGGATGAGCCGCATCTTTAATTCTCCAATACATTGAATCATAACGAATGACATATATTAACATAAACGAACTTGAATGGCAACTTGTTTCTATGAAAGACAGAAATCGGGAATCCACCCAGTATATAATAAATATATATAAGACTGCTGAGCTTTGGCTAAACATCTTTATATTGATTGCGCGGCAGACGCGGAATACGTGCCGGCAGTATGTGGCGAACGCGCACCGATCAAATCCTCATTGACCCCTGTTTTTAAGATTGATATAATAACCATACTAAACAAGAGGGGCACTTATAACATATGAAAAAACGGATATCGGTTGTCATTCCCGCATATTTTGAAGAAATGGTCATTGAAACCTGCTACCAGCGCCTGTCTGCGGTTTTAGAGGGTTTTGATTATGAGCTGATTTTTGTTGACGATGGATCGGGAGACCATACGCTGGACATCTTAAAAGCGCTGGCGGTTAAGGACGCCAGGGTCAAGGTGCTGTCCTTCTCCCGGAACTTTGGCCATCAGGCCGCGGTAACGGCCGGACTGCATATCGCCAAGGGCGATGCGGTGGTGGTGATTGACGCCGATTTGCAGGACCCGCCCGAGATTATCCCGGACATGATTGCGCTGTGGGAACAGGGCAACGACGTGGTCTACGCCAAGCGAAAAAAACGTGAGGGTGAATCGTTGTTTAAACGGGTGACCGCCAAGATGTTCTATCGGCTGCTGCATGTTTTTTCAGACACCGATATTCCCGAGGACACCGGCGATTTCCGACTGATGGACAAAAAGGTCGTGGATGCGTTTAACGCGATGGGCGAGCACAATCGATTCATCCGCGGCATGGTCGCCTGGCTGGGTTATAAGCAGGTTCCGCTGGAATACGTGCGCGAAAAACGCTTTGCGGGAAAGACCAAGTATACCTTAAAGAAGATGCTGTCGCTTTCCTACAACGCGATATTCTCATTTTCGGTGACGCCGATTAAGTTTATCAAATCGCTGGGGCTCATCACGCTGGCCTTCGCGGCCGGCGTCATCATATACGTTTTGGTTTCCAAGGGCACGGGCAACGCCATCCCGGGATGGTCATCGCTGATGATTGTGACCACGGTCCTGATGGGCGTTCAGCTGTTTTCGATGGGAATCTTAGGCGAGTATATTGCACGGACCTATGAGGAAGCCCGAAAACGGCCGATTTATCTGGTCAGCGAAAAAATCAACGTTGAGGAAAACAAGTAAATGAGCAATCAGCCGGCTGGAAGCATCAGGGCCGTTAAAATCATCTGTATCGTGCTTTGCATACTGATGCTGGTTTCCATATTGCCCGCATTGATGCTGACCATGCTCACCTTCCCCGCGCCTGGGGATGATTACTTCTTTGCGACACCACTGAAAGAGGCTTTGGCGCAGGACGGCGCAGTCGCATTGATCACAGCACCTATTATGCATGCCGCCGAACGATATGTTAACTGGCAGGGCAGCTTTGTCTCCATTGCGCTGTTTGTACTGAACCCCATGGTGTTCTCCATCACGGGGTATCGTCTGGCCATGCTGTTCTTGAATTTTTTCTTTGTTTTTGCTGTCTACTTTTTTTGCTTTACTTTTCTAACCCGCCGCTACCGTCAGGATAGAACACTTTCCTTCACAGCCGGGACGGTCTTGCTTTTCGCTTTCTACCACTGTCTGCCCTTTGCCAACCTATATGAAGTCTGCTATTGGTATACGGGCGCGGTGTATTACTTCCTTACGCTTTCCGGATTGATGATTTATATGGCGCTCCTGTATCGTTTAGACTTACGCGCCCAAAACGGCGGAAAAACCGTCGGTCTCATGGCGCTGCTCATCGCGGGCGCTGTTTTTCTGGGGTTCAACAATCTGGCCGCCGCCGTCTCGGCATGGTCGGGTATGACCATTCTGATGGCGTTGGCGCTGGTCAAAAAGCATCCGATGCGCGGGAAATTGACCGTGATTTATGCCGTGATGACTGCGGCGCTGATCGCCAATGCGCTGTCGCCCGGATATCAGGTGCGTTATCAGGACGCCATCCATCAGAACGTTTCGGCGGTGGTTTCCACCAATGTGCTGGATGTTCTCTGGCTGTCCTTCAAGGTGGGCACGGGCAATCTGCGAAGCTACGCCACCATTGTCCCGACCATCGGCGCCCTGATGCTCTTAACGCCCGTGATGTTTCGGCAATTCAAGCGAAACCCCGTCCATGCGGTTAACCCGATTCTGCTGGCGGTCGGCACCTATCTGGTCTTCATCGCCCAGTACGCGCCCTTCCTGTATGCGCTGGGCAATCTCCAATACGGGCGTATTATCGCCTATCGGTTCTTCACAGCGCAGATTTTGTATGTCATCAATTACGTCAATCTGGTTGCTTTCATGGCCGAAAAGACACGGTTAAAACTGACGGTGAAAAAAATCCTCACTGGTGTAACAATGGCGGCGGGAATCCTGCTGGTGGCGCACAGCTTTGCGGTATGGGTTATTCCCAAATCGCATATCCGAACCATCGTCGAAAGCTATGAGGACGGCAGTATGATGACCTTTGTGGCCGAGAAAAATGCGCGCCTGGCGATTCTGGAAGACGACCAAATCACGGATGTGGTGTTTGAACCTATGACAAATACCGCGGTATGCTTCGGGTTCGACTACACTTCCGAGAACAAAGACGACCTCATCAACACCAATCTGGCCGAGTATTATGGCAAAAACTCGGTGGTGGTTCGAAGTGATGAAGAATAAAGTGCCGCAAACGGAAACGGGTACAATGGTAAGGCTTCTGACCGAGACGGACATTCCGAAAGCGATGGATTTTGCAGAAACAGATCCGGCAATCCATACGTTCTTAATTGGCAATCTGGAAAACTATAACCCAGAAAGCGAAGACGTAACCCTGTGGGGTCAATTTGCAGAAGACCGATTGGTGGGAGTGCTGATTCGCTACTTCAAATCGTTTATGCTGTACACCATATCCGATTATGAAGATGTCGCGGCTTTCGCCGGCATCATACAAAAATACGAGGGCGAGACGGATGTGATCAGCGCAAAAAACGCCATCGTTGAGAAGCTGATTCCATATTTCGATTGTCCGAAAATTGAACGAACGCTGTTCTGCGAACTGAAACAAACGGTCAGCACGCCAGAAGATGATGGCGTACGACTAGCCGCCCTGGACGATATGGATGCAGTATATGATTTGTTGAAGTCGATACCTGAGTTTTCACCGCCGATTAAAGCGGCGTTGGTCAAGGCGGTGGAGGCAGGGACATCGCGCATTTATATCATGATGGATGGAAATGGCCGAGCGGTCAGCATGGCCCGTACAGCGGCCGAGAACAGGCTCACGGCGATAATCGTTAATGTATGTACACAGGCCGAGCATCGAAACCAAGGATATATGCGCCGCGTGATGATGCGGCTCTGTGCCGACCTGCAGCGCGAAGGCAAAGCTTTATGTCTGTTCTATTCCAGCCCCGAGGCGGGAAGGATATATCACAGCATGGGATTTGAAATTACGGGCGACTGGACGATGATGAAATTTAAATAAGCGCCGCGTAAAAAATTGTCTTCCCGCGCGGTCCGTGGTATATTGATAATATCACCAAATACATATGACTGATCGACGTCGATCGAAGCAACGGGCCGGGATAAGCGCCTTCGCGTTTTAAACGCATGTTTTTAAGGTTGACGTAATGAGAGGTTGTATTTCCCGGGAGGCTTTTCGCCGTATGTATTATACCGCGTTTGAAACACCCCTATGCAAAATGATTATTGCGGGCGACGAAACCGGCATCACGCATCTGCATCTGGATTGCGGGAAAGATCAGCCGAGAACATTCATCATCGACCCGGATTGGGAAAAGAACCGGAGCTTCTTCACCGAAGAAATCCGGGAGATTTTTGAATACTTAAACGGCGAACGCAAAACGTTTGATATTGTCGTCAATCCCGAAGGCACCGCCTTTCAGCATCAGGTGTGGGCCGAACTGATGGAGATTCCGTATGGGGAAACCGCCAGCTACGGTGATATCGCGGAGCGTCTGCATAACCCCGGGGCGGCGCGGGCTGTGGGACTGGCTAATGCCAAAAACCCGGTTCCCATCTTGATTCCCTGTCACCGCGTGGTGGGGGCGGACGGCGATTTGACTGGATTTGCGTTTGGTATAGAGATTAAAGAAAAACTGATTAATCTTGAAAGAGGACAGGCATGAGTAAACAAGCGATAGCGACAGAAAATGCGCCGGCGGCCATCGGGCCGTACAGCCAGGGCATTCAGGCCGGCGGGTGGGTATTTGTGGCGGGACAGACCCCGCTGGATCCCAAGACCGGCGTGCTGGCATGCGATGACATTGCGGGACAAACGCACCAGTGCCTGAAAAACGTGGCCGCCATTCTGGAAGCGGCCGGGCTGACGCTGGACGATGTGGTGAAAACCACGGTCTTTTTGAAGGACATGAACAATTTTGCAGAGATGAACGCGGTGTACGCCGAACATTTTATGGCGCCCTATCCGGCCCGAGCGGCGGTTGAAGCGGCACGCCTGCCCAAGGATGCGCTGGTGGAGATTGAAGCCATCGCATACAAAGGCTGAAACGAATGCCCAGGAGGAGCAGCATGCAATATCGACAGATGCCGAAAGGCACGGACAAATTATCGGCTTTGGGGTTTGGATGTATGCGGCTGCCCACGCGGTTTGGCGGCCCTTCCAGCACGGCGATTGACAAGGAAAAAGCGGCGAAGCTGATACGCGGCGCGATTGATCAGGGAATCAATTATTTGGATACCGCATGGCCCTACCATATGGGCGCATCCGAGAGCTTCCTCGGCAGTTCGGTGCTGCCCGACGGATACCGCGAAAAGGTTTTTGTGGCCACCAAACTGCCCTGCTTCATGATTCGCAAAGCCGAAGCGATGCAGAGTACGTTTGATAAACAGCTGGCCAAGCTGAACGTTGACTATATCGATTACTATCTGGCACACTCGCTGGACGGTGCCACATGGGCGGCGATGAAGGAACTTGGCATCATCCCGTTTATGGACAAAATCAAGGCCGAAGGCAAGGTTCGGCATATGGGTTTCTCGTTTCATGGGAAGAAAGAGGATTTTGTCGCCATCGTCGATGCGTACCCATGGGATTTTGTGCAGGTGCAGTTCAACATCATTGACGAGCATTTTCAGGCAGGAATTGAAGGTATCGAATACGCGGCCAAAAAAGGTATGGGCGTCATCGTGATGGAGCCCATGCGCGGCGGGACGCTGGTGGGCAAAATCCCGGCCGAAGTCAGACGCATCTACGATGCGGCGGACATCCGGCGTTCGGCGGCCGATTGGGCGTTTCGGTGGATATATAACAACCCGAATGTCACCGTGGTGCTTTCAGGGATGAACACCAAAGAGCAGGTGGACGAGAATATCCGCGTGGCGTCCGAAGCGATGCCGAACGGGATGAGCGACAAGGAACTGTCGGTCATCAACGCCGTAAAGGACACCTACCATCGTCTGCTGACGGTGGGGTGCACGGGATGCGCCTACTGCATGCCCTGCCCGGCGGGTATCGATATACCGGCCGCGTTTAAAAGCCTGAATGATTACCACATGTTCGGGAAAGCCGGCGCCAGATTTAACCACCTGCGGTTTGCCGGCGTCAGCACGGCGGACGGGCGCGCACATTGGACCAGCAGCTGCATCAACTGCGGCAAGTGCGAAAAGAAATGCCCGCAGGGGATTCTGGTGCGAGAGACGTTCAAGAAGGTTCAAAAGGATCTGGAAACACCGGCTATCAAGGCGGTGGCCGGAATCGGGCGCGCGCTGATGGGCAAAAAGAAGGATAAATAGTCAATCGTGAGACATAAAAAGCGCGTTCCCTTCCGGGAAGGCGCTTTTATCATTTGCGTAATAAATTGTTTTTTTAAATCAGATAACGGTTTTTGAATTCGGCTTTAATCACCGGCGTCACGCCGAACTTACTGCTGAGATAAGAATCGAAACTGCCGTAATCCTTAAAAATCTGCGCGATATAGGCGTTGATGTATTCGGGCAGAGCCAGCATCATCGCGTCAAATTTTTTGGTGTCGTCAATGGTGTTTTCATCGGCGTCAAACATATGCGCCATTTTTCGCTTAAGGATGAACATGGAGATCATATCCTGCCGCTCGTATTCCTTGCGGATGGAAGCGATGTCAAAATCCATCAGCATCATCAGGATTGCCGAGAACACGCCGGTTCTGTCTTTGCCTGCCGAGCAGTGGTAGAGAAAAGCGTTGGAGTCCTGATCCAGAATGCTTTCGATGACCGGGCGGAAGCCTTCGGTTTTGGCGAACGCATCCGAATACATGCGCTTCATGAGGTCCACCAGCTGTTCCCGTGAAAGGCGGGTCAGGTCGGAGACACCCAGCGGATTGGCCTGCTCCAGAATATCGAAGTGCCGCGTCTTAAATGCGTCCGCAGGCAGCGGCGGCATTTCGCCGATCTCGTCGGTCGAACGGAAATCGTAGATATCCTCGATGCCGAAACCTTGCAGCTGCTTGATATCCGCTTTGGACGCATAAGAAACTATGCCCGAACGGAATATCGTGTTTTTAACGATGGTCTTACCCTCTGTGTTCTTCAGCCCCTTGGCCAAAGACTTAAAATTGAGTATTCGCATAACGCCCTTTACTTCCTTGTCAATTTATATTTATCTTTGTTTAACCCGAACCTTTTTTGCGCTGATTGGTCTCAAATAAAGCCTGTCTGTCTTTTTGAATGAAATTTGCGTACCAATGAGACTTTAAAAACAGTGAAACCAAGCCGGCGGTAAAAATGATGGGCAACGACATGAAATTCTTAATTAAAATTTCTACACCTTGTATTAATTTTATACCTTTTTTCTGCAATTATCAAATATTATTTTGTGTAATTGCTTAAAAAAAGCCTGAAAATTCGCCGATTTACACCATGTGAGCATTTTTTCACATGAAATCAGCCCATTTGGTTTAGGAAATCGAGAAACCGTTTAGATATGCAACATATAGCATCGAAACGGGTTGATCAGAAGGTTAGGCTGCTTTAAAAACAGGTTCGCCTTAATACAATCGTTAATCTGCCGAAATTTTAGTTTTCGGTGATAAATCATTGTTCCTGTATTGGATTTATGATAAAATCTACTCATTGGTAGGGATTAACGAGTTTGAGTGATGTTCTGTGAAGATGCCAAACACACACCGAAGTGGCTGTGTTTCAGGTAGAGTTGCAGGACATTTTCGTTTTTATGGGTTTGCGTTTTAGGGGAGGGTAAACACATGCTAAGCGATGCTTTTTTAGAAGTCATATTTCGCAATATTCCTGAGTGCCTGATTTTCATTTTCTCGGGATATGCTTTTTCGAGATACAAATTGCAATGGAAACCGTATTTAATCTCGGTGTCCATACTGGCTTTGGTCGGTTACGCAATTGCCCGTTTACTGCCGGTTGAGTTTGGGATATCACAGATATTGGTTATCATCACCTGCACGGCGCTTTTGACCATCATCAACCATTTGCCGCTTCAAAAAGCGATTGGCTCAGCTTTGGGCGTGATGATTCTTGGATTTATCACTGATATTATAGCAGTAATAATAACGGCGATAGTGAAGGGATTGGATATAAAGAGCATATTGACGAACAGGGAACTGTTTAATTCCATATTTACCAGCAATGCAGAACAATTAAAGTATGGCGCTATATCATTAGCTATCATGACAATTGTTTTGGTCAGTATTTATCTTATTGCAAAGAAAAACGGGAAACTAAAAGATGTACCTGTTGGAAAAGATATCGAATAATCTAGCCGAGGGAATTGCGGCCGAAATGTCGTATGACCAGGACAGAAAAGAGGTAATCGCCTATGGCGCATATGCCATTATGCAGATTGGGCTTTCCATCCTCATGGTCGTCCTGTTCGGAATCCTCTTCGGTGTAGCGGCAGAAGCGCTGGTCGTGTCGCTTTCGGGCGCATGGCTCCGACGGTACACAGGCGGCGCGCACGCAAGCTCGCCGAATATCTGCATCATCGTCGGTACGGTCGCATGCATCGGGTTTGCGCTTTTGTCCCGGCTGACACTGTTTACCAATGTCCGGGTGACGGGAACACTGGTACTGGTGGTTCATACCGCGGCATTCGGGCTGATTCATCGTTTGGCGCCGGTAGCCAGTGAAAACAAACCGATACCCGAAAAGAAACGCCCCGGCTTAAAACGCGGCGGCATGGTGACTAACACGGTCTACCTGCTGGTCAGCGCAGGAACCATTGCGGCGGCAATCTTTTTAAAAAAGAGCGAATTGCTGGCCTATCCGGTCTGCATGGCACTAGGCGTCTTTTGGCAGATATTCTCGATGACACATGTCGGAGAAGTGTGCCTGAGGGCACTGGACAGATTGCTGTCCTTCAAACGCACAACTACGGATTAAGGATAAGAAGCAAGTAATCATTCTTGCTAAAATAAAGAAGGAGGGTACATATATGAAGAAGTTAATGTTTGCGG
>ERZ1645192.3006-NODE-3006-length-13886-cov-6.544574_pt1 | contig 13886 bp, 15 predicted proteins | sample MGYA00575354_ERZ1645192 | MGnify/ENA primary metagenome ERZ1645192 (study PRJEB40844, sample SAMN11349763) | freshwater sediment metagenome | isolation source: river sediment | host: Sediment | place: India: Faizupur Khadar , New Delhi | collected 2017-02-21 ... | reverse complement strand
TCCCCGGCGCAAGACCTTCATCAAGGCCCACAGCGAAACCGACAAGCCCCTGTTCGAACGGTTCCGCATCGAGGCCCAGCTGCAGAAGATTTTCAGCCGCCAGGTCAACCTGCCCAGCGGCGGACAGCTGGTCATTGATCACACCGAGGCCCTGACGGCCATCGACATCAACTCCGGCAAGATTGGCGGGGAAAAGAATTTTAAGGAGATGGCTCTGCGGACCAATATCGAGGCGGCCAGCGAGATTCCCAACCAGCTCATGCTCAGGGACATCGGTGGCCAGATCGTGGTGGATTTCATTGAGATGAAGGACGGGAAGCACATCCGCGAAGTTGAGAAGGTCCTGCGTCAGGCCTTGAAGGTGGATCGGGCGCGCACGGACATTGGTCGCATTTCCAAGTTCGGTCTGATGGAGATTGTACGCCAGCGTCTGGGCACCTCAGCCCTTTCCGCCAGCCTGGAGCCCTGCCCGCATTGCGCCGGGGCCGGCAGCCGCCGTAATCTTGAGTGGCGGTCCATGCAGGCCTTGAAAGACATCTATCGCGAGTTGCGCAAGGACCGGCAGTCAGATCCGTTGGCCTATCAGACCGACGCCGAACTCATGCAGTACCTTTTGAACCGCAAGCGAGAAAAACTCATGGAGTACGAGGCGACATTCGAGCGCAAAATTTTCATCGTTCCCATAGCAACCACCCAGTGCTCATTTTGCTAGGGATCTGAGCATGAAGATCCTGGTTCACCTCTGCTGTGGGCCGTGCGCCATCACCCCCGTTTCGGCCCTGATCGAGGCCGGAATGGATGTTACTGGCTTGTTTTTCAATCCGAATATTCATCCCCTCCAGGAGTACCTCCGCCGCCGGGAGGGGGTAGTCCAGGTCGCCCAACGGCTCGGCATCCCGGTCATCTTCAAGGATGACGAATACGATCCGCAGAGCTATTTCCGGTCCGTGACCTTTCGGGAGGCCAACCGATGTCTCTCTTGCTACGCCTTGCGCCTGGAGCGGACACTGTCCATTGCCCGGCGAGGGAAGTTTGACGCCTTCACCACCACGCTGCTGTACAGCAAGTTTCAGAAGCACGACGTGATCCAGGCCTTGGGCCGAGACTTGGCCGCAGGGTCGGACCCGGACTTTCACTACCAGGACTTTCGGACGGGCTGGTCCCAAGGCATTGCCCTGTCGAAGGAATGGGGGATATACCGGCAGCGGTATTGCGGCTGCCTGTACAGCGAGTTCGAACGCTACAGGCCCGAGCTTGAAAGGCTCGCTGACAGGACTGCCTGATTTCATGCTGCTCTACATTCATGTCCCCTTTTGCGTGCGCAAATGCGGGTACTGCGCCTTTCATTCCGGCCTGTTCTCACTCAGAGAAGCGGGCAGGTACGTGGATCTGGTGGTTATGGAGATGGCCTGGTGGGCCAAAACGCTGGGTCCCGCAGAGGTGCAGACGGTCTACCTGGGGGGGGGTACGCCCTCGTTGCTCACGCCTTACCAGGTCGAGGCGATTCTTGCCGCTGCGCATCGGCACTTCGCTGTATCCCCTGATGCCGAGATCACTCTGGAAGCCAATCCGGAATCAGCCCTGGCTGACGGGTTTTTGTCAGAGATCCGGAAACTGGGTGTAAATCGTTTGAGCCTCGGGGTGCAGAGCCTGCGTGATGACCTGCTTTTCCTGCTCGGCCGACCCCACGACAGCGTGCAGGCTTGCAGGGCAGTGGATGCGGCCAGAAAGGCGGGATTCGCGAACCTCAGCCTCGATATGATGTGGGGCCTGCCCGGCCAGAGTCTGGCCATCTGGCTGGAGGACCTGGCCAGGAGTGTGGACCTCGGCCCGGATCATCTGTCCTGCTATGGATTGACCCTGGAGAACGGCACGCCCCTGGCCAGGAGGGCCGCGGCCGGTGAACTGGGTCTTCCGGACGATGAGGAGGAAGCCAGCATGTTCGAGCAGGGTGCGGCGTTTCTCGGAACACGTGGTTTCGAGCACTACGAGATTTCAAATTTTGCGCGCCCCGGGTGCAAAAGCCGTCATAACTTCGGCTACTGGACTGGTCAGGACTACCTGGGACTGGGGCCCTCGGCGGTTTCCACTCTGGGCGAGTACAGATGGACCAACCCCGAAGGGCTTGAAGCGTATTCCGAAACTGTGCAAGGGAACGGGAAAGGTCGGGCGGTTGAAACCCTCCACTGGGACACGCGCCGGCGCGAACAGGTCATGCTGGCCATGCGCACGGGCCGGGGACTGGATCTGAAAAATAACATGGCACTGACCGGAATGGATTTTTCCGGACTGCTGTCCGCCGTCGAGCCGCTGCGCTCCGGAGGGCTGGTCCGTCTTCGATCCGGTCATCTTCAATTGACACGCAACGGCATGCTGGTCAGCAACTCCGTCATCGAACACCTGCTCGATGTCATAGATCGCATGCACGACACAGGAAACGTATGACAGATACCACCGAATTTGGCGACGCCCAATCTGGCGCCCCAAAAACCAAACTTTCCGACACAGCATTTTTTTCCATGCATGACCTGCCCCAAGGCCTCCGGGATGCTGCTGCACGACTCAACTGGACCGAACTGATGCCGGTCCAAATACAGACCATCCCCCGCATGTTGGGCGGTCAGGATGTTATGGTTCAGTCCCAAACCGGCAGCGGCAAGACTGGAGCGTTTCTTTTGCCCATCCTGCATCGCATCGATCCGACACTGGGGGCCGTGCAGGCTCTGGTCTTGGCTCCGACCCGGGAATTGGCCGTCCAGGTCAGCCGGGATGCCGAGCACTTGGGACGGGATGTCGGAGTGCGGGCCCTGCCCATTTACGGGGGCGTGGGATACAAGGCCCAGCTCCAGGGACTGGATAACGGAGCCCAGCTCGTCATCGGCACGCCAGGCCGCATTCTGGACCATCTGCTCAAGGGAAATTTCAATCTGGATCGGCTGAAGATTCTGGTCTTTGACGAAGCCGACCGCATGCTGTCCATGGGTTTCTACCCGGATATGAAGCAGTTGCAGCGCTATCTGCCGCGCGGGCTGCAGTCCGCCATGTTCTCGGCCACCTATCCCGGGCACGTAAAGCGTTTGGCCCAGCAGTTCCTGAAGGACCCAGTTTTTGTCTCCCTGAGCCAGGATCAGGTCCACGCCAGCGATGTGGTGCACGTGGTCTACAAAGTCCCGGCAATGCAGAAGAGCCGCATCCTGGTCAAGATCATCGAGCAGGAAAATCCGTCCTCGGGCATCATCTTCTGCAATACCAAGGCGGACGTGCATTTCGTGTCCGTTGTGCTCCGGCGTTTTGGGTACGATGTCGGTGAGATCAGCGCGGACCTGTCCCAGGCCGCAAGGGAAGAGGTGCTGGAGAAGCTGCGTCAGAACCGGCTCAAGTTCCTGGTCGCCACGGATGTGGCCGCCAGGGGAATCGACATCCATGAGCTGTCCCATGTCTTCCAGTATCAGCCACCGCAGGACCACGAGGCCTACGTACACAGGACGGGCCGCACAGGACGGGCCGGAGCTGCCGGAGTGGCCATATCACTTGTTTCGGGGATGGAAGAGATAGAACTGGAACAGATAGCCAAAAAATTTTCCATCGCCCTGGAAGAGAGGCAGATCCCGACGGATGAAGAGCTTGAAACACTGATTTCCCAACGGGCCGTGTTCCTGCTCGAAGCCCGTTTGCGCAAGGCGGACAACATTCAGAAGGAGCGCATGCAACGTTTCGTGCGCACCGTGGGGGAGCTGGCGGCCAACGAGGAATCACGGGCCCTTCTGGCCATGCTGGTGGATGAATTCTATCAGTCAACGTTCCATGCCCCACTGGAACAACCTTCTGAGAAATTGTTCGAGCCGGCTCGGCCACAGGCCGTCCTTGAATCATCCCAGGGCCAGCCGGCAGAGGGCGGGCGAATAGATGAGCTACGGGAAGAGGAGGGGCGATCCGAGGGCGACAAGCGGCGGCGTAAACGGAACCGCAAAAAGCCGGGTTCAAGCCTCGAAGGTCAGGGCCGTGGGGAAGTCCAGGCCGAGGCCGTCAAGCCAACCGCTCCTGCGGAAGGAATTCCTCAGGATGGGTCCAACGCTGAGGTCGTGGGGCATCTCCAGTCCGGCCCTCCCAAGCCATTGGGTTCCGACCTGTCCGGGAGTTCTGCGCAGGTTCAGGAGCAGCGATTGGAGGGATTTCCGGTTCAGGAGGTGGATTTTGAATCAGACCTCGAATCCATCTGGGATCAGCCTGAATCCGGACTGACCGAGGCGCAGCATACGGGAGCCCCAAAAAAGCGCCGCCGTCGTCGCCCGCGTAAGACGTCAGGGGCCAAGCCCGAGGCAATCTCAACGGGACCTGCAGAGGCGCCGATGGTGTCCAAACCCGAGCCGCAGCCGACCATCCAGCGGGAGGAACGCAAAGATCAGAAAACTGATCGTGAACCCCAGGGCAAAAGCAAGGCGAGGCCGCCCCGCAAAAAGGAGACCGAATCCCAGACTCCTGCGGCCAAGCCCAAAAAGAAAATCTTTCTCGAATGATGGTGTCCCTGACCAAAATGGACATTCTCTGTCTTTTTTCCAAGACTCAGGCGGACATGCTGCCCGAGGCTGGAGAATGGTCCAGCCCAGGGAGTCGTCAGGCTGTTGATGCACAGTGAAAGAGTTGAGCTGGAGGATGGATGACACGGGAGCGACGCCGCAGGAGCAGGGTCAGCCTTAATCTGCCGTTGACCATCGATTCTGAAGGCAAACGGACGCGGGGGCGCGTGCGGGATTTGAGCCTCAAGGGGCTGTCCTGCGTGACAGATGGATGGATCGTGCCCGGCAAGGAGTGCGACGTCACCCTGGAACTCGATTCCGGCATCAACGTGCACATCCATGGCCGGGTGGTGCGGGCAGGCGTCGAAGGCGCAGTGGACTTTGAGAGCATGGACCAGGCCAGTTTCACCCATTTGCGAAATCTGGTGCGTCTTTACGCGGCAGATGCTGATCTCGTGGACGAAGAATTGCTCACGTCGGCCTTTGCAGCGGAGGACAAACCCCTTCAAGGTTGAGCAATACGCGCTTCAGGTCGAGACCGGGACCGAATCCTCCCAGCCCCCTCACTGCCAGAACCCGATGGCAGGGAAAGACCAGGGGCCAAGGGTTGCTGGCCATGACCCGACCCACGGCCCTGGCTCCTCGCGGTGATGCGCAGGCAGCGGCAAGTTGCTTGTAGGTTGTCCATGTGCCACGGGTCACATGCTCGCGAAGATGTCCCAATACCCGCAGGGAAAAAGGGCTCATGCCGCGCGTGGCCAGCGGCAGTTCTGGCCATTCATCCTTGTCCAGCAATGCGTAGTTTTCGACAATGAGGGCCAGTTCCACTCCAAACGGTGACTGTGGCCGGGTCGAAGGTCTGAGCCCAGGAGCGAGGTCGATCCCTGACAGAAGTCCATCCTCCCAGTGGAACGTGGCCGAAAAACATGCGTTCGAAAAAGTTTCCATCAGGATGTGCACATCCCCTCCCGGTCGTTCAGGTTGAACCATTCGGCCCAGGGATGTCCGAGGGCCTTTCCCTGCCAGATATCCTCGTCCTGAAGGCGTTTTTTCACAGCCGCCAGGAATGTCTGCTTCTCAGCGGCCCAACCCGGGGCCACCAACTCCTCAGCTCTGGGATCGCCGTTCAAACGATGGATCACCATGTCCGGACGAAGCAGGGACAGCCCGCGAACAAGCCAGGCCAGGGAGCCCTCTCGGGACAGGAGTCTGAGCGTGCCTGAGCGCCATTCTTTTTCCAGAGCGGTTCCGCGGCAGACAAACAGGTTATGTATTTTGATTCCGGCCACGGGCAGCATGTTGACAAAGGCCATGGTTTGTTCGAAGTCCGCCAGGACTTCCCCTGGTAGCCCCGTGATGACGTGGGCACAGACCTTCAGGCCGCATGCATTGGCCTTTTGTGTCCACGTGGCAAAGCTCTTTGCATCATGCCCACGGTTGATGCGGGCCAATGTCCGGTCATTGGCCGATTGCAAGCCCAGATCGAGCCAGATTTCCCCCATCGGGGCTGTCTTCAGGATGTCCAGTTTCTCTTCATCCAGACAATCTGGGCGGGTCCCAATGGCCAGTCCGACCAGATCGGGCAGATCCGTAAGTTCCGTGACCAGAGTCCGGAGGCGGGAGGCGGGCCCGTAGGTGTTGGAGAACGACTGCAGATAGGCCATAAATCTGGCCTGAGGCCTGCGGCGCATGGCGCGTTCCCGCAGGAGCATGTACTGTTCTGCCAGGGAGAGTCCGATTTGGGCCATGCCGGTTCCAGATCCGTGCTCGTTGCAGAATGAGCACCCACGGGTGGACAGCGTTCCATCCCGATTGGGACAGGTACTGCCCGCATCAAGAGGAATTTTCTGTATCCTGTGGCCGAAGCGCCGTTGGAAATAAACCGGCAGTGAGAAGTATCTGTAGGTTGACATGTCCGGATGTTGAATTTTTGCTGGACCGGAGGTGGTTGCCTGAAGTGTCCTGTTCTGATACGCGAAAGGGCTTGCTGAACGCCTTTTTTCCTGCTTGGGAGGTCCCTGTCGCGACTCTGTTGCGGCTCAATCTCGGTGAGCCACGTTGAACATGATTAAAGAGGGATTGTATGTCCAGAATTTTGGATAAAATTTTGGGGTTCTTTTCGAATGATCTGGCTATTGATCTCGGGACCGCCAATACGTGTGTGTATGTCAAAGGGAAGGGAATCGTTCTGCGGGAGCCGTCCGTTGTCGCCGTCAAGCGGGATAACCGCGGCAACAATAAGGTCCTGGCTGTGGGAAGTGAAGCCAAGAGGATGCTGGGCCGCACCCCGGGCAATATCGTGGCCATCCGGCCCATGAAGGACGGCGTCATCGCCGACTTCGAGGTGACTGAAGCCATGCTCAGGCACTTCATTTCCAAAGTGCACAACAGCCGCAGGCTGGTCCGGCCCCGGATCGTCATCTGTGTTCCGACGGGCATCACCCAGGTGGAGAAAAGGGCCGTGCGTGAATCGGCCCAGAGTGCGGGAGCCAGAGAAGTATTTCTCATTGAGGAGCCGATGGCCGCGGCCATCGGCGCGGATTTACCCATCACCGAACCTACTTCCAACATGGTGGTCGACATCGGCGGGGGCACCACCGAAGTGGCAGTTATCTCCCTGGCAGGCATCGTCTATTCGAAGTCCGTACGCATCGGCGGAGACAAGATGGACGAGGCCATTCTTCAGCATGTGAAGCGTAAGTACAACATGCTTATTGGTGAAAGTTCTTCCGAAGACATCAAGGTCACCATTGGTTCGGCGTATCCTTTGGAACCCGAGCTGGTCATGGACGTCAAGGGAAGGGATCTGGTTTCCGGCATCCCGCAGAATATCACCATCACCTCGGAGGAAGTGCGAAAAGCCATTTCGGAACCTGTGGACTCCATTGTCCAGGCTGTCCGTATTGCCCTGGAACAGACCCCTCCGGAGTTGGCCGCAGACATCGTGGATCGGGGTATCGTGCTGACGGGTGGCGGAGCCCTCCTGAAGGGTCTTGACAACCTGCTGCGCGAGGAGACCTCGCTGCCCATCACCGTTGTCGAAGACCCCTTGTCTACAGTGGCCCTGGGTTCGGGCAAGGTCTTGGACAACCTTAACGTCCTGCGCGAGGTCACCGTCGAGTAGAACCATGTCTCCCCGTTTCAAACAGCTGGTTCTCTTTTTTTTTCTGCCCCTGTTCCTCTATTTCTCCATGTATACATGGAACTGGAAGACAGGACATCTGGATCGTTTCTCCAGTCTGGTCGGTCTTGACTTAGCAGGATGGATTCTATCTCCTGGGCGCTGGTTGCAAAGCAATATCGATGAATTCTGGAACCGCTATGTCTATCTCGTCGGAGTCCGCCAAGAGAACGAGGACTTGACGGCCAGGATCAAGGACCTGGAGACTGAGCTAGCCCGCACTGCCGAAAAGGCCAAGGCTGCCGACCGGTTGACTGCCCTGCTTCGCTTCAACCCTGAACCCCCATGGTCCAAGCGTGGATGCAGGGTCATCGGGCAAAAGCTCGGCCCGAATGCGATTCTGGAGACAATGCTCGTTGACGTAGGCTCAGCCCACGGCATCCGTTTCAACGACCCGGTGATTTCCACCAAAGGTGTGGTGGGACGCATCGCCAAGCCAGGAGTGCATTATTCTTCGGTTGTGCTCCTTACCGATTTGTCCAGCCGTGTTCCGGTCTTGACCAGCGATGGGCGTGTGCCAGCCATTCTCCAGGGCCAGGGGCCAGGCGCTTTTCTTGAGGTCAAGTTCATTCCACGCAACGATAAGGTCACGCCCGGTGAGGTTCTCCTCACTTCCGGACTGGGCGGTGTTTTTCCCAAAGGAATCCCCGTGGCCCGGGTGGTGGAGGTGACGCCCGCCGACGTATCCCTATTCCAGAAGGTGTACGCCGAACCATTGCTTGCCTTGCGTTATTACGAGGAGTTGCTGGTGTTGAGCAGGGACGAGGTCGTGAACGCTACGTCGTCTGCCATGGCAGGCGGCAATTCTTCCTCAGTCGTTGCGGCTCAGCCTCCCGGACCAGAGGCGGCCAATGCCTCCGCAAGCACCACCGCGACAACAAAATCCTCCAACGCTGCCCGCCACGCAGTGCGGAAGAAGCCGTGACACTGCTTTCGTCCTGATTCGCCATGCCCACCAAAAACACCATTCCGATCTTTTTCTGGTGGACCGGGTACCTCGTGATCGCTGTCTGGGCCCAGGAACTCTCCGGCGGGCTGGACTTTCTGTCCCCTGGGCTTTTGATCTGCCTGCAATCAAGGCACTGGTGGAGCGCGGTCTGGCTTGCAGTCTTGTGGGTCCTCATGCAGGAAGGCGTCGGGAATCTTGTCTTCGGTGTATCCATTTTGTTCTACGCCGGCATGTTTTTGTTTTTTCTTGTATCCCGCTGGATTCTGGAACCTGAAAACCCATTTTTTGTGATCGCGTTTTCCTTGTTTTTGGCAATCTGGTCCTGGGGTGCGCTCAATGGTGCAGGAGCCTTCCAGGAACTTGCTGCGCAGTTGCCTGCCTTCGCTCCTTGGGTAGCCAAGCAGTGGGTGGCGTACATGGTTTTTTGGGCCATTGCACTGCTTGCATACAGACGCTGGGTTCAACATGGGCGTGTTTGACTCTCCAAATCGGCCGCAGATATTTTCGGGCCCGCCTCTGCTCCTCCTGCTGCTGGTTGTCCTTTTTTGCCTTTTTGGCATCCGATTGTGGTATCTGCAAATCTATAAAAGCGAGTTCTATCAGGGCCGAGCCCAGGAAAACAGGACTCGGCAGAGCACCATGTTTTCTCCCCGGGGAATCATCAGGGACCGGGACGGTGTTCTCCTGGCGGAGAATACCCCAGCCTACGCCCTGGCATTGGTCAGAGAGGATTGCCATGACATTCCCGCCACACTTGACCAAGTCAGTCGTTGGACAGGCCAGCCACTGGATGAACTGCAACGGGCTTTCGAGATTGGCCGCAAGCGGATCAAGCATTTCGACGAACAGGTTATTGTTCCCAACATCCCCTTTGATCTCGTGGCGGTGGTAGAAGCCCATCACCAGGAGTGGCCAGGTTTGACTATTGCCGTGCGTCCCAAGCGTTCCTATGCCTATGGCCCTGTCCTGGCCCATGTGCTCGGTTACGTGGCCCGGGCCAACGAGGAGGAACTGAACAACGATACTGCTCTGCAGCTTGGCGACGACGTGGGGAAACAAGGTGTAGAGTTCGTGCTGGAGCGACGCCTGCGGGGAACAAAGGGGCTGGAGGAGTTTGAAGTCGATGCGTCGGGGCGGGTGTTGTCTTCTCGCATCGTGACCCAGCCCTCCAAGGGAGAGGATTTGAATCTCAGCGTATCCTTGCGCTTACAGACGAAGGCGACCGAGATCATGGCCGGCAAGGTCGGATCCGTGGTGGTCATGGACGCCGATTCGGGGCAGGTTTTGGCCTTGGTCAGCGTGCCCAGTTATGACCCCAATGAGTTTGTGGTTGGCATCGGTCATGCCAAATGGAATGAGCTGCTTGAGGATCCGTTGCATCCACTGCAGAACAGGTCCGTTCAAAGCGCTTATCCTCCGGGTTCTGTCTTCAAGTTGGTTGTTGCCGGGTTGGCTTTGGACAGCGGGATCATGCATCCATCCACCAAGATTTACTGTTCAGGCAAGTATAAGCTCGGGCAACGGGAATTCCGTTGTTGGAACAAAGGCGGGCATGGGGCCACGGATTTCAGGAAGTCGCTGCGCGAATCGTGCGATGTCTACTATTACCAGCTTGGGGAGCGCCTCGGCGTAAGCGCCCTCAGCGACTACGCCATCCGTTCGGGGTTTGGGTCGAAGACGGGTATCGAGTTGCCACATGAACGTGCAGGCAACATACCCTCGGCAGAATGGAAGATGAAGAGGTTTGGAGAGAAGTGGCAAGGCGGAGAGACCTTGAATTTTGCCATTGGGCAGGGCCATACCTTGACAACGCCATTGCAGATCGCGCGCTACGTTTCTTCCTTGATCAACGGGGGGGCGCTGCTTCGCCCAACCTTGCTGCGCTCCCAATCTCCGGATGTGGTGGGAAAATTGCCCATGTCAGCCGCAACCAGGAATCTGATTCTCGATGCGATGGTCGCTACGGTGGAGGAAGACCGCGGCACAGCACGTCTCATTCGAAGGCCAGGAATACGTGTTGGCGGTAAGACCGGCACGGCCCAGGTTGTGAAGCTGATGGACAAGTACGAGAAAAAGGATACCAAGGAGATCCCCTACAAGTACCGGGATCATGCGTGGATGGCCAGCTTTGCGGAAAAGGACGATCGACGGTATGTCATTGTGGCCATGGTCGAGCACGGAGGACACGGCGGATCAGATGCCGGACCCGTGGTCGGGTCAGTGATCGACGCGATTTTCAACGAGTCCATGCAGCAGTGAGTCGTCTATGTTCGACAGAAGACTGATTTTTCACATCAATTGGGCCCTCGTTCTCCTGACCGCAGTGCTGTTCCTGGTTGGGGTTATGAATCTGTATTCCGCCAGCACATTGCGTGTGGCTTCCGGCCTGGAACTGGATGCGTACTTCAACAAGCAACTTTTGTGGGGTGGTGCCAGCTTTTGCGTAATGACCGCTCTGCTTCTTTTCGACTACCGTCACTTCAAGGCCCTGTCCTGGCCGCTGTTTTTTTTGTCTATTTTCCTCCTGCTGTGCGTCACCGTGGCCGGGAAGACAATTTACGGAGCTAAGCGCTGGCTTGATTTGGGTTTTTTCAATCTGCAGCCCACAGAACTGGCCAAGGTGGCAGTCTTGGTCCTTGGCGCCCAACTTATGGCCAGAATGGGGGGGCGGCTTGGCTGGGTCAATTTGGGGAAAACCCTCTTGGTTGGGTTGGTTCCGGCTGCCCTGATTGTGAAACAGCCTGATTTGGGCTCGGCTCTAAACATTCTGCTTATTCTCGGGGGCATGATTCTGTTCAAGGGGATCACTCCGTCTGTTTTTAAAGTACTCGTCGTTGCCCTGCCGGGGCTCCTTCCTTTTGGGTGGTTTTTTTTGCACGATTACCAGAAGCAACGGATTTTGACCTTCATGAATCCCGGGAATGATCCCCTTGGGGCAGGGTATCATATCATTCAATCCCAAATTGCCATCGGTTCAGGAGGATTCTGGGGAAAAGGGTTTTTAGAGGGCACCCAAAGTCAGCTCCGTTTTCTGCCGGAAAAACATACTGATTTTGCGTTCGCGGTATTCGGCGAGGAGTGGGGCTTCTGCGGCACAATGGTTCTTCTCGCTCTTTTCTGTGCATTCCTGTACCAGATTTACATCATTTCCCTGGAAGCAAAAGATGATTTTGGGAGTTACCTCGCTGCCGGAGTCTTCTTTTATTTCTTCTGGCAGATTCTCATCAACATGGGCATGGTGCTCGGCATCATGCCCGTTGTGGGAATACCCCTTCCCTTCATCAGTTATGGGGGCAGCGCTTCTGTGGTCAACTTCTGCATGATCGGCATTGTCCTCAACGTGGCTATGCGCCGATTCGTGTTCAAGAAAGGGTGAATCGTATGCACAGGAAAACCAGCTGTCCCGATGGATGGATGGATTCCGAAGGCCGGCCACCAGGATGAAAAGAATCGGAAGGGCGTGCGCTACAAACGTGAAATTCTGAACAAACCTGCGAAATCAAGGCAGTAGCCTGTGTTTTCCTGATGCCTTGGCCAAAAAGATTTTGACACAAAAATAGGAATCAGATAGAGGCCCTGTGACTTTGAACAAAAATTCACATACTTTTTGGGGGGCGGCATGATTGATCTGGACTACACATTTTTTGTTCAGCTTGTGAACTTTTTGATCATTCTGACGGTTCTGAATCTGATCCTGTACCGTCCTATCCGGGGGATCATCAAAAAGCGGGCGGAGGTCATGAACGAAAAACTAGCCTCCATTGAAGGATTCACTGCAGACGCCGAATCAAAGCTTGAGAATTACAAGGCCTCCTTGCGGGGCGCGCGGGTAGATGCGCAGGAGATTCGAGTTGCCCTGAAAGCTGAAGGCTCCTCTGCTGAAGCTTCTGTCCTGTCCAAGGCCAGTGCCGAAGCCGCTGAGAAGGTCGCTGCCGCTAGGAAGGAAATTGATGCCCAGAAGCAGGCCGCATTGAAAACCCTGCGTGGTACTGTGGCTGACTATGCCAAGACAGTGGCCAACAAGGTCCTGGCCAGGGAATAGTTGGTCCGGAAACGTGTGCGTGAAGGCGTTACTTTTTCATACAAGGAGGGCGGAATTTTGAAAAAGTTCAGGACTGTCGGATTGGTGACGGCAGCATTGGTGCTCTGCGCGGCGGTCGCATTCGCCAGCGGCGGGGAGGGTGGTGGCCACGACAAATGGCTTGATCTCCTCTACCGCTTTATCAATTTCGGCATAGTCGCTTTTCTGATCTACAAGTTCGCGGGCAAGCGTGTGGCGGACATGATGACCGGCCGCACCAAGCAGATCGAGACAGACCTGTCCGATCTCGATGAACGGAAAGAGGAGGCAGAGAAGCGACTGCTGGAAGTTGAGGCGAGCATTGCCAACCTGGAGACGGAAAAGGCCAGGATTATTGCCGACGCCAAGGCCCAGGGCGAAGCGATGCGTCAGGCTATTCTTGAAAAGGCCGAAGTCCAGGCTGCGCAGATCAAGGCCCAGGCTGAGATTGCGGCTGCACAAGAGACAAAGTTGGCCATAGACGCGATTCGTGAGGAACTGGCCGAAAAGATTATAGTTGCCGCCGAAGATCTTGTGAAAAAGCAGCTCAAAAAGAAGGATCACGAAGATTTGGTTAACGAATATCTTAAGAAGGTGGTGCTCAATTGACTGGGAACATCGTAGCAAGACGGTATGCCAAGGCGCTGTTTGCTGTGGCGCAGGCGTCAGACAAGGGCGCCATGACACAGTATGGTGAAGACTTGGCGAGGCTGGCTGGAGTCCTGGAGAATGCGCCTGAGCTCACGAAGATCTTCCGCAATCCAATTTTTGGGGTGGAAGAAAAGAGAGGAGTGATTGTCTCCGTTCTGGACAAGGTTGCCCCGTGCGCCATGGTCCGGAATTTCTGTCTGCTTCTGGCAGACAAAAACAGACTGGCTTTTCTCCCCGAGATCAACGCGTCCTACAGCATGCTTTTGGATTCAGCCCAGGGTGTTCTTCGTGGCAAACTGGTGACGGCGGTGAAGCTGTCCGACGTGGTGCAGAAGAACGTTGTCGACAAACTTCAGAGTGAGTCAGGCCAGAAAGTGATCCTTGATTATGAAGTTGATCAGGACATCATCGGCGGACTCATGCTCAAGATCGGGGACAAGGTCCTTGATGCCAGCATTCGGGCTCAACTACAGATTTTGAAAGAAAATATCAAAAGGGGTGAGTAGAGGCTATGCAGATCAAAGCAGA
>ERZ1645192.3005-NODE-3005-length-13890-cov-5.510661_pt1 | contig 13890 bp, 13 predicted proteins | sample MGYA00575354_ERZ1645192 | MGnify/ENA primary metagenome ERZ1645192 (study PRJEB40844, sample SAMN11349763) | freshwater sediment metagenome | isolation source: river sediment | host: Sediment | place: India: Faizupur Khadar , New Delhi | collected 2017-02-21 ... | reverse complement strand
CCAGCCCGGAATATCGCCAGCTTCAGCAAGCCATGGCCCGCAACCTGGCCGCGTAATCTTCCGTCCTCCCCCATCACAACATAAACAAAGACCGCCTTTCAGGCGGTCTCTTTGGTCCCGGATTTCTCCGCGGATATAGGTTCACTTTTATGCGGTGTCTCCGTGGCACCCTTTTCACCACTCGCGCTTTCAGAGGGCTCGCTCCGGTGATTGCCGGAGTAAGTCTGCCCGGAGGGGGAGCGGTGATCCGTGGCGTAGAATCCTTTTCCCTTGAACACGATCCCAACGGGTTGAAACACCTTGCGCAACCCCGCCGACCCGCAATTCGGGCAAATGGTCAGGGGATCATCCGTAAAATGCTGCGAAGCATCAAAATGGTAATCACAAATTTCACAACGATACGTATAAACTGGCATAATTCTCTCTAATCCTGCTTCTTGACAAAGCATTATAGTACCATATATCCCCGTTCAGCCGCTTGTCCAGTTTTTCAAATAAAACTCATACATAAATGATTATGACATTACATCAAATAAACTCGCGCCTTGCGCTGGTATAATCAAAAAATGAGAAATACCCGGGCTTTTGGGTTACTGATTGCGTTGGCTTTGCTGGCCGCTTGCGCGCCAAAAACAGAAACCCCGTCTTTCCCATCCCCCATTTCGGTCATTCACTCCCTCACCGAGGAGACGCCCACCCCCACAGCAACGCTCAGGCCTTACCCTTCCGACACCCCCACCACCGTGCCAACCGCCACGCCGGTTGCCACGGATACGCCCGTCCCCACCCCAACCCCTACCTTTGAGCCGGTTTACCACGGCGTTGACGAGAACGATGTCATGTTTGATATCGCGCTCTACTACGGCGTCAGCCTGGATGCCCTGAAAGCTGCCAACCCCACCGTCATCCCCAATGCCATGCGGGTCGGCACAGTCCTTCTCATCCCAGTCACGCCTACACCAGCCGCCAACGCGGGCGCTAGCCCAACCGCGAGCATGCCCCTCCCCACGGAGCTGGCGGAGGTTTCCCTTCCAACCGATTGCTACCGCGATAGTGCCAGGGGAGTTTACTGTTTTGTCACGGTTGCCAACACGAGTGATAAGCCCATCGAAAATATTTCAGCAATCGTCAGCCTCGGCAGCGCGATTGCTCCGGAGAAGCGGGAACAAATCGCCATTCTGCCCTTCAACATCCTCCCTGCCGGCAAAACCCTGCCGTTGGTGACTTACTTCATGCCCCCCACCCCTGAGGACTTCACGGCCACTGCCCGCCTCGATTTTTCCCTCCCGGTGTCGGATGGCACCAACCGTTACCTGCCCGCCTCGGTGATTAATCTCAAGGTAGCCCTGGACGATGAGGCCCTCAGCGCGGAGGTGCGCGGCGATGTCTTCTTTGTCGACCCCCAACGCCCGGCCAGTTCCGTTTGGGTTCTGGGCGTGGCATATTCCGAGGACGGCCACGTACTCGGGATTCGTCGCTGGGAGGCCAAGCCCCCCATCAGCACCCGGCAGACCCTGCCCTTCAACTTCACGCTCTACAGCATAGCCGGTAAGATTGATGAAGTGAAGGCCTTCGTTGAGGTCAGGCCCATTTTTAAGTGAAGCGCTCATGACCAACCCCCTGCTCCCGGATTTGGGTCAAAGGACCTACGTCATGGCCATCCTCAACCTGACCCTGGATAGCTTTTCCGGCGATGGTTTACTCCAAAAAGCGCACCCCCTCGAAGAAACGCTTGCCCAGGCCCGGCGCTTCGTGGCGGAAGGCGCGGATATCCTGGACCTTGGGGCTGAATCCACCCGCCCCGGGGCGCGGCCCGTCAGCGCGGAGATGGAGCTTGAAGCGCTTCTGCCGGTCCTTCCCCTCCTCAGGCAGGAATTGCCGAACGTGGTGATTTCCGTGGATACGTACAAAGCCTCCGTCGCCGAGGCCTGCCTGCAAGCCGGCGCGCAGATAATCAATGATGTCTGGGCTTTCCAAAAGGACGAAGGAATGGCCGCTGTGGTTGCCAAACATGGCGCCACCGTTGTCCTGATGCACAATCGCAGTGCTCACCAAACTGAAGCCACGGCCCTCGGCGGCCGCTATGTTGATGTCCATTACGATAATATTGTCGCGGAAGTGTCCGCCGGCCTGTCAGATGCCGTCCATCTCGCTCAAATTGCTGGCATCGCGGATGAGCGCATCCTGGTGGACCCGGGCATTGGCTTCGGGAAAACCACCGCGCAAAACCTTCAACTGCTCAAACACCTCGCCCGCCTGCGGGAGCTTGGCCACCCGATTCTCCTGGGCATTTCGCGCAAGTCCTTCATCGGTTATACCCTGGACCTTCCCGTGGACCAGCGCCTGGAAGGCAGCCTGGCCGCCAACGCCTGGGGCATCCTGCACGGCGCCGACGTCGTGAGGGTCCACGACGTGCTCGCCACGGTTCGGCTCGCCCGCATGTTGGACGCGATTCGCGCCGCTTGATTTTTTAATAACCAGCTGATTGCCCTGTTTATCCCTCATCGGCCCGGGATGCATTAATGATTCCATCCGCCAGGGACTTTAGTTGGTCCCGGTCGATGCCAGTAAAATGGCTTTCCTTCCAATACAGGTCCAGCAGCTCCAGGGGTGTCAGGTTTTCCGTTTCGTGGCTGTCGCCAATCCGCCCGCGCGGACGGTCGCTTGGCCGGCGGTAGAGCACGAACTGGAACGCCTCCACGGCCTTCTCCTGCAAGCGCCTCTCGTCAATCAGCGGCTCCAGCTCCCGGGGGAAGTCAATCGTCAGGCGCACGATGGCATCCTTCATCTCTCCAGCCTCAGGCAGGGCCTCCAGCAGCTTATCCATCAGCCGCTCTTCCCCGCTAACCTGGGTATAACATTCGATATACGGCCTGGTGTTCAGACGTCGGAACTGGTACCGGGTGTTGCCCTTTTCAATTTCGGCCAGCACAAACCCCTTGATGTCATTGGATTCCCCGAAGTCAACCCGTTCGATGGACCCGGGATAGACAATCGGTGGCTGCGCGCCTTCGTTCAGGTCCTGGAACAAGTGAATGTGGCCCAGCGCAACGTAGTCAAAAGCCGGATTTCGCAACAGCCCGGGCTGCAACATCACGTCTCGCCCAATCATGATGTAACGTTCCTGCCCCAATTTCGCCCCGGCCACCGAAGCGTGCGCGGCCAGGATGGTGGGCAGGTCGGGGTCCAGCTTCTGCACAAATTCCCGGATGAGATTGTCGATGGCGTTTTCAATTTCAAGCGCCAGGTCCCTGGCTTCGCCCTCCCCACCATTCAGCGAAGCAGCCAATCCGGACCGTGTTATCCACGGGATGGCCACCACCTGCACCTGGACGCCGTCCAACTCCTCCGGCCCTAGGAGGCAGGGTTTGCTCACCACGTGCAGGAATTCCGGCGAGAGCGTGTCGTACTCCTGCATCGCGTGCGCGCGCGTTTGCGCCGGCGAGACGTCGTGGTTGCCAATCAGCAGCAGCGTGGGAATGCCGGCCCTGGAAAGGCGCATCATCCGCCGCCCCCATTCCCTCTGGTACGTGGGCGCGGGCGTCCGGTCACGGTAGGCGTCCCCCGAAAACACCACCAGGTCCACCTTCTCGGCAATGGCCGTTTCCACGATGGTATCCAGTGATTTCAGAAAATCCATCACCCGGATGGACAGCCCGGTCTTTGTATCCAGCTGGCCCTGCCGGGCCATGTCAATGTGTGCGTCGGCGAAATGAAGAATTTTTATCATGGGGCAATTATACCGACTCAACCGTCACTTGAATCGCCCGTTTTCAAGCGACGCTTGATAGGAATCCTGGCCCCTGTCCTCTATACTCAAACGTGAACAGGAGGCTGCCATGTGGAAGCAAAAGATAAGCAAACAGGAAAAGTCAGAAGAAACGACCAAACGGGTCAAGCATCCCATCCTTGTCGCGGCAAGCGATAAAGGTCACCCCCAGCCGGGGGCTTATTGGGGCAACGGTTGGCTGCGCGCTGAAATCTGGCGGGAATTCCCCGGTTCCTGAGGTGAAATATGAAATTCTTTAATCTGAATTGGCTTGCGGATTTCGTGCAAGACGTAGAAAATAAACTTAGCAAAAGAAAAGAGGACAAAATGTTTGATACAAAAAAGGTAGGCGCCAAGATTGCCGCGCTCCGTAAACAAAAGGACATGACCCAAATGGAGCTCGCCGACAAGATGTTGGTGAGTTACCAGGCCGTCAGCAATTGGGAACGTGGCAACACCATGCCCGATATCTCCAAGCTGGCCGAGCTTTCCAACATCCTGGGCGTTTCCATCGAGGAACTCCTCGGTTCGGAAAAAGAAGCCCGCGTTGTGGACAAGGTGGTCAACCACGCCGAGGATGTCAAAATGGAAGAGGTGGCCAGCGTGGCCCCCTTGCTCAAGCCCTCCCAAGTGGAAGATTACGCCGAAAAAGCCTCCGAGGAACCACTGGACTTTTCCATCCTGGTTGAGATGGCCCCATTTCTTAGTTCTGAGCGCCTGATGGCCATGGCCAAACAGGTGAAGAACCTGGGGATGGAAAGATTGGTCGTACTGGCACCCTTCCTGGAGAGTGAACAGCTTTCCGCCCTCATCAGTGAGCATCCGGAGTGGAAGGGGAATATCGGGGCCATCCTGCCCCTGGCTCCCTTCCTGGATGAGGAAGCGCTGGACAAACTGGTCATGCAAGCCATGGAGGGTGAGGTTGACGGCAGCTCACTCGTCATGCTCGCCCCATTCCTGGAAGAAACCACGCTGGATGCCCTGGCTGGCAAACTGAAAGGAAAAGGTAATGCCGAAACCATCATCGGCCTGGCCCCCTTTATGAGCGAAGCAGGGTTGAAGAATATCGCCGCGGACCTGATGAAACAAGGCGACATCAAGCTCCTGCGTGGCTTGCTTCCCTTCCTGGACCTTGACTAGGGTAGGCCGCGATCCTTTCTTGATCACGCCAAATAAAGCCACAATTGCACCATACTAAAACCAGGCGGAGGGTTTGACTGATCCCTCCGCCTGGTTTCATTTCCTAAAATCTCGGGCGCGTTCCCCCTTGCCAACGCTCAACAACTCACGCCGGCTTCACCGCCAAATCCGCCGCGTACATGCTGGTAAATCGCGCCAGGGGTGACGCGCTCTCCGTATCCTCGTAAAAACCCTTCAGCACGAACCCCGCCCTGAGCTGCCCCCCTATCTGCGCTTCAAGCGTGTGGCTGAATTGGTAGCCCGTATCCAACCTCACTTCCATCCCCGCTTCGGCCATTTTCCGCCCATTATAAGGCAGCGGAAACTTGCACACAAAATCCAGGCCTTCCTGCTCAAAAGGCGCGTCTTCAAATAAATACAGGAGTGGGTTGGCCCACCCGGTCATCAAAGCCCCGCCCGGCTTGAGCACCCTGAAGCTTTCCCGCCACAGGTTGTCAAGCTCCTCGATATAACTGTTCGAGACCGGGTTGACCACCAGGTCAAAGCTCGCGCTCGCGAACGGGAAACTCACCGTCATGTCAGCCTTTACGGTATCAATCCGGTACCCCTCGCGCGCGGCGACCAATCGTTCAGCACCCAGCTGCCGGTCCGATAGGTCCATGATGCTGACCTCATACCCGCTCGCGACCAGCACGGGCCCCTGCTGCCCCCCTCCACATGCCACGCCCAACACCCGCGCGCCCGCTGGTGGAAACCACGCCAGCGGCACGGTCTTCTCGGGGGTCAAGAAAATAAGGGGTGGCTCTGCTTTCGCCTTCAGGAATTCTTCATGGGAGAGGGGAATGGTCCATTGGTTGCGCTGTTCGCTCCACGCGTCCCACATCTTCGAATTGTAGCGGGTGTATCCACTCATAATCCCTCACCAGTCTGTTTCAATCCTGGCCTGTCACACCGTGTTCCAGCCTAATGCCAACCCAACTTAATCAACTGGCTCGCCAAGAGCAATCAGCTCGTTCTTCGCGACCCACCAGTCCGGGTGCCAGAAGAGTGCCTGCCGGAAATCATACACGGCTTCGTCATGCTTCCCCAGCATCACCGCGGCCCGTCCCAGCCATACCCAGGTCTCAGGGATGGCGTCTTCGGGGGTCTTGTCCAGCGTTTGTTTTGCCAGGTTGTAAAGGTCGTTGTAACGGCCCATGTAGTAATACGCGAAGAATGGCCCGGTCTGGTACCAGGTGATGCGCCATGGGCGTTCTTCCTCTTTCAATGTGGCATAAATCTCAAAGGCCTTGTCAAAGGATTGCGAGGCCCCATAGTAGTCATTCATTTCAACCAGGATGGAACCGCGGCTATACCAGGCAAAGAAAAGCTCGCGGCCTTCCAGCGTATACAGGCGATTGGTCACCTGGTCGAGCGCGTATTGCTTGTTATACGTGTCGTCCATCTGGGGACCCAGGATGTCATACACCTCCTGGGCTCGTTCATGGGGAAACACCACCAGGTAGATGTCATCAAAATGCGCCCAATACATTTCTATATCCGCGTAGCTCATCTTGATTTCACCAATATAGGAATCCGGGATGCTCACCTGCTGCTTGGCGTCATCGTATCCGGTGATGATGCCATAATGCCCCATCCACCCCTCATGCTTGTCCATGTAACCCCGTTCAATCACCACGGGGAAACCGGCAGCCACCAAACGCTTTACCAGGTCAATGTTGCCGCCATAACGCACGATTCCATCCAAGTCAGTTTGCGTTTGGACGTAGTCGAGCATTTCGTAGGGCATCACGTTGCGGTCTTCTTTGCGGGGTTTAAGCACCTTTTCGGTCACGTGCTGGTCACCTTTCCAACCCCAATAGGAAAGAATCATGGCCATGTTGGTCGGGCCGCAGTTATTAAACCCCTGAGCTTCCAGCTTGACGCCCTTCAATTGCACGGCCATGGGGATGCGCGTCGGCGTGATGGTTGGCGTGGCCGTAATGGTGGGCGTCGACGTGTCCATCTCGGTGGGTTGGGCTGTCGGCGTGGGCGTCTGGGTTGGCACCCGCGCGGTCAGCGTCGACTGGGCAGCCGAAATCATCGCGCCTTGTTCAACCGGGCTAAAAGCGACCGCCGCCGGTGGGTTGAAGAAGTAAAACAACCGCGCCCGGGCCCGCGCCAGGTGGTAATAGGCCCGGTTTTGAATCGATGGCACCTGGTACAAGCCCACGAGGATGAGCGCCAACAGCGCCAGACCAATAATTATTTTTACAGGAAGGTTTTGTCCGGTCTTTTTGACCAACTTCCGTTTGAGTTCAACTTTTTCTTTTGTCATACGCAAGGCATTATATCAGCGGCCAAAAACTTGGTTTTCCGCTGCATCTTCTTATGTTTTAGTAAGTATTTTGAGTTTGACCCTTATTGAAGTTTGGCAAGCTCGGCCAAAGCAAGGTCCCAATTGGGGTACCATTCGAGCGCGCCCTGCAAATAGTCAATAGCTTTTTCCTTTTCGCCCAGCATGGCCGCGGCCTTGCCGGCCCACAGCCACGTCTCGGGCAAAGAATCCAGATTGGTGTTATCCAGCGTCTGTTGCGCCAGGGTCACCACGTCCTGGTAGCGGCCCGTGTAATAATACGCTTCATAAGGCCCTACCAGGTACCATGTCACGCGCCAGGGCCGTTCGCCGGCCGGCAGTTGCGCGTACAGGTTAAACGCCTGGTCATAAGACTGCGCCGCTGCCACGTAATCCTGCAGCAACACCAGCAACGACCCCCGGCTGTAAAGGGCGAAGAACAGCTCCCGCCCGGTGGCCTGCTCCACCCTGGCGTTCACCTTGTCCAGGGCATGCTTCAGGTTTTCCACTGGGTCCGCTTCATCACCCAACAAGCTCATCACCTCAGCCTGCCGGTCCTGGGGGTAAACCACCAGGTAAATGCCATCAAAATGCGCCCAGTCCTGCAGCAGTTCATCGTAACTGATGGTCACCATCCCCAGCAACGTGTCCGGGATGGTCACAGTCTGCGTGGCGTCATCATAAGCCGTCACGATTCCATAATGCCCCATCCAGCCATTCTTTGGGTCGGTGTGGCCCCGCTCAAACAGCACCGGGAACCCGCCCGCGACCAGCCGGCGCAACACGTCCATGTCCCCGCCATACCGGATGACCCCATCCAGATTGGTATTGGCCCGCACGTAATCCAGCATCTCGGTCAGCATCACGTTGCGGTCATCCGCCTGGGTCTTCAACTTGGCTTCCGTCAGCGATTGTACGGTCGGCCATCCCCAATAGGTCACGTACATGGAGAGGTTGGCCGGGCCGCAGTTATTGAACGTTTGGTACTCAAGCCCCATGCCATCAATTTTCCACACCGCGGGGACAGGGAAAGGCGTCTTGGTGGGCTCAGGGACATCCGTGGCCACTTCGGTCTGGTCAGGCTGGGGGGTATTGGTCGGCAAAACGGGCGTCGCGCTGGGGGCCATGGCTGTCAGGGTGGCCACCACCTGCGCGCTCACCGTGCCCTGCTGGGCAGGGCCAAACACGTTTTCTGTCGGCGGATGCAGCCAATAGTAAATCTTGGCATTCAGGTTGTTGACGTAAATCGAAGCCCTGTCATGCACGAAGGGAACCTGGTAAAGCCCAAGCAAAACCAGCCCGGCCAGCAGGACCAAACCAAGGTAAATCCAGGGCTTGCGCCAGGGGGATGTTTGAGACAATTGTTTCTTGAAAGTTTTCTTAGGGTCAGTCATGACGATGATGTTCTTCTTTTCAAAAAGCGTGATTTGCTAAGCCGGAACGGTTAACTTTGAGGGTCCACGCCCAGGGCTTTCAATTCTTCCACGGCCGGCGGCCAGTTAGGATGCCACTGCAGCGCGCGTTGAAAGTCAAAAATGGCGGTGGAGGTATTGCCAAGCGCGACGTTCGCCCGGCCGCTCCACAGGAACGTTTCGGGCAATGCGGGTTGGGGGGTGTCGGTAATGGTCTTGTAGGCCAGGCTCACCACATCTTCGTAGCGGCCCATATTGTAATAGGCTTCGTAGGGTCCAACCTGGTACCATAGCATGCGCCAGGGCCTGTCATCCACGGGTAGAAACCCATAAACAGAAAAGGCTTCATCAAAGGCTGCAGCGGCGTTCGCATAGTCTTTTTTCATCACCAATAGTTCGCCCAGGCTGTAGAGCGTAAAGTACTTTTCCGACTTTTCAACCGTCTCAAGCCGGCCCGTTATGGCAGCGATGGTGTTTTCAAGGTTTACCGCTGCATCAGCGTCCGGGCCAAGGATAGCCAGCACTTCCGCTTCCCGTTCGGGAGGATACACCACCATGTAGGTACCGAAGAACTCGTCCCAATAACTCTGCAGGCTGTCATAGGTTACCCACACTTCACCATTGAAGGTATCGGGGATGTGTACAGCGCCGGCGTACCCGGGCGTTCCCAAAACGTTATCGTACTGCCCGCCCATTACGACACTATCATCGTAGCCATCCACAACGCCGTAATGTCCCATCCAGCCGTCGTCGCGGTTAACGTAACCGCGTTCAATCAGCACGGGGAACCCGGCAGCGATGAACTTTTTCAACAAACTGACAGTGCCGTTATAACGGATTTGACCGGTTAAGCTGGTCTCATTTTGCACATAAACCAACATTTCAGGGATGGTGACGTTGCGGTCTTCCAGGCGAGGTTTCACAACCTTCTCAATGTCGAGTTGGTCGCCTACCCAGCCCCAATAACGCATAGCCAGTGCGAGGTTGGCCGGTCCGCAGCTGTTGAAGCGCTGGTATTCCTGGATTACGCCCTGCAATTGCACGGAAGCCGGAAGAGGCGTTGGTTCAAGAGTCGGTTCAGGTGTGGCCGTGGCCGGGGCAGCCTGCTCAGCAGTCATTGGGGTTGCCTGCGAGGGGGCTTGGGTTAGCGTGGGTGTGGGGCTGGAGGAAATGGCACCGAGGTCCAGTGTCGATTCGGTGGAAGGCACAAATGCCGATTCCTGCGGGGGTTTAAAGAAATAGTAAATCTTTGAGCGCAGGCTGGCCACGTAAAAGTAAGCCCGGTCGTGGATGGCAGGTACCTGGTACAAAGCGACCAGAATTATCCCCGCCACCACCAAACTCGCTAGAACAAAGAGTAAAAACCGTCCCAATCGGCTTTTTCTGGAGGGGGGAGCTCCGGGAGTCGTTGATTTCTTTTTTTCCATACCAGCGTGGATTATAACCCAAGTGCTGTTGGCTCCGTTCAGGACGCATTGCCTCAATGCTCAGATACCCGATTGAAAAATCGTTTCGTCCGGTCTGCAAACAGGTTCTCCTGACTTTCAGTCCACGGGATAGGGTTCAGGGATGGCTGAAGGGGTGAGAGGCGGTGTCGGGGTTTCGCGTGTTGGCATCTGAGCATAGGTCTGTGTGTAATAGTATTCCAGCGTGCGGATGGCGTCTGAAGGTGTAATCCTTGGTGTTGGGGTACGCCAGAAGGGGGTATCCAAGTCTGCTGGCGGTTCGGGCAAAAGGGGGTCATAAGTTGGAGTCGGCCAGGGCGTGCCATATCGTATTAATTCCCAGTTATTTTCAGTCATGAAGATTGTGACGATGTCGAAAATTATGACAGGGCCAGGTGCTAGCATCACATAGCCATGCAACTCTGCAACCAGGTTATAAGGCGCTGCATCGCAGTTTGTCAGAAGCATAACTAAAGTTTCAGTCTGATTCGGACCGAGGTCAAGGTCCCAGCCAAGGTATTGCGCAGTTACAATGGATGGTGCAATGGCTTTGGTTTGGTCAGCGACCGCTGGCATGCATTTGTCTCGCATGACTGTAATGGAAGCGTTTACTCCTTTTTGAGCCTCCTTGCTATGCACGGTCATACGGATGATCCAAGTGCCAGGGGTTACATAATCCGGTTCAGCATCCAGCTGAACGTCAACACCCTCCCCGTGTTGGAAGTAATTCCAACCGGTGTTTTCTTGGATCACATTGGAATTCAACTCTTCGCCCGCGGTGAGATTGGCAGTTGGATTTTGCTGACCTACGAAGCAGCCAGCGAGCAGCAGCCCACCTGCCAAGACAGCCAAGAGATAGATTTGGTACTTCACTATTCACCTCCCCACAAAATGACTGGCAGATATACACAGCTTCCCACGGTGTTGAGAAAGAAGACGCTGTCCAATTCAGACTCAAAACCCGTACCTGAATCAATCCAATTTTCCCAAAATTCCGGAAAGCTTTGTTCCAATGGTGCTGGAAGGATCACGTCCGTAATCAGGCAGATGGGCAGGCCAGTCACATCGAGGGTTTCGTCGTGGTCATCAACCAGGTCATACAGCGCTCCGGCTACTCTGCCTTCCACCGCCTCGCCAAAATTGAAGAAAGAAGGATCGTCGAGATATCCCGCGTTCTCAAGGTCAACATAAGGAGCTCCACAGGGACCCAAGCCAAAGTCATAGCAGCCATCACCATTGACCACCAGGGGCAGAAAGTCCGCCCAGCCTTCACTCCAGGCACAGTTAAGCGATGATTCAGATTTTATCCCATGGGGAGTCTGACAACTCCCCAGCGATCCTGCCAGGTTGTAGACATATGCATGGCTAACTTCATGCACCACTGTATCACTGGAATTGATTTGTTGGTCTTTAATAAAAACTTCGGGATTCAAGTAAGTCGGAGGATCTGGAAGTAGAAAGCAGGAGTTGTTGTCACAGCCCCGATAAGAATTTACCCCCGCCTGCCAGATGGCAGTTACCGGAGCCGGATTGTATCCAGAAAACAAGTTCCAATACTCATAGGTACGTAACAGGTCCTCAAAGGTCCACATAGCTGGGATACGGGTATCATAAGAAGGTACGGAAATATCGGCTTCTATTGAGGTGGAAGCAACATCTGGATAAGTCTCGGAATAAAAGGCGTACGGTATGCGCAGTTGTTGGTGGAGCACCACTTGTCCCAAATTCGTATTCCTGGTCCGGCAGTAAGTGTATATATCCAGTCGGGTATTACCGTCATCACCATCGGGATCATCATTAATAAGCAGCTCGGACTCGTAGTATCCGTATCGGTCTGTTTCACCTTCCCAAAGGGTGTCATCATCGGATACCACGTCGTGGTCCATCACTTTACAATAGTAGTTTCGCCCATACGCCATTGTATCATCCCGTTCAATGTACGTTAGTCGCCCAAACACGGTAAAGGGGGAAGATTCCACCTGGTCGTTTGACTTAAAACCCATCACGTGAGAAGGCTCCTGGGAAGGTGGTTCAAAAAGGCAAAGGATCGTTAAATTAGGGAGCGCTATGACCAATACAGCTGCAAAAAAGAACACCCAGTTTTTCATTACAGCCCGCCTGCCTTGTCAATGAATAACCTTGATTCCTTGGTTCATGGTTGAATACCACGCTCACATAATCTGCCACGGATATACATGGATTCCCAGATTTGGAGGGTCATCGTACTTGATGGGTCCAAGTGTAACATAGATTTCCGCGGACACCACAATCATTCCAATCCCAATTCTCCATAATTGGGCGGAAGCGAATCGTTATGCGTCCGTTTACGGCCCCAGACCAAGCCAACCGTCCGCGACGAGTGGGGTGATCATTCCCTACCCTCCAACGAGGTATCTGTTCGCCTAATATTTCCCGGTCGATCAATTAAGTGTTGGGAAGTAACGAACCATCCATTAATAAAAGACTGCCTGGGTTCCAGGCAGTCTTTATCAGTTTCATGGCTTAAGCCTCGTGGAATTCTCCATCCACAAAGTCATCGCCACTATTGGGGTTGGGGTTACCACCCATCGGCTGATCCTGGGGTGGGGTCTGCCCGCCCTGGCCTGGCTGTTGGTAGGCCGCGCTCCCAATTTGCTGCATCACTTCCTGCAGCGCGCTGGCAGCGCTCTGGATGGCGCTCGCGTCTTCACCGCTCATCACGCCCCGCAGGGCCTGGATTTTGGCTTCGGCGTCCTGTCGTTTGCCGGCATCCACCTTGTCACCAAGTTCCTTCAGCGTCTTTTCGGCTTGGTAAATGGCCGTATCCGCGATATTGCGCGCCTCGGTCACCTGCTTTCGGCGGTCATCTTCCGCCTTATGCTGCGAGGCTTCACTCACCATGCGCTCCACGTCCTTCTTGTTCAGGTTGGTGGAGGCCGTGATGGTCACCTTCTGTTCCTTGCCGGAGGCCTTGTCCTTGGCGGTCACACTCAAAATGCCATTGGCATCAATATCAAACGTGACCTCAACCTGCGGAATGCCGCGCGGCGCCGGGGGAATGCCATCCAGGCGGAACCGCCCAAGCGTCATGTTGTCAGTCGCCATCGTGCGTTCTCCCTGGAGCACGTGGATGTCCACGGCTGTCTGGCTATCCTCAGCGGTGGAAAAAACTTCCGTCTTTTTCACCGGGATGGTTGTATTGCGCTCAATTAGCTTGGTCATCACACCGCCAAGCGTTTCCACGCCCAGCGAGAGCGGGGTCACATCCAGCAGCAACACGTCCTTCACATCGCCGGCCAAAACGCCACCCTGGATGGCGGCCCCAATTGAGACCACTTCGTCCGGGTTGACGCCCTTGTTGGGCTCCTTGCCACCGGTTTGCTTGCGGACCAGCTCCTGTACCATCGGCATACGGGTGGAACCACCCACCAGCACGACTTCGTTAATCTTGTCGATGCTCAGGTTGCCATCCTTCAAAACCGCGTTAAATGGCACCAGGCAGCGCTGCAGCAAATGATCGGTCATCTGTTCAAACTTGGCCCGGCTTAGCTTCAGCAGCAGGTGCTTTGGGCCTGAGGCGTCCGCGGTGATGTAAGGCAGGTTGATTTCAGTTTCCATGACGGTGCTGAGTTCAATCTTGGCCTTTTCTGCCGCTTCACGTAAACGCTGCAGGGCCTGTCGGTCCTGGCGCAGGTCAATACCCTGTTCCCGCTTAAATTCATCCGCGGCCCAGTTGACCACCACTTCGTCCCAGTCGTCACCGCCAAGGTGCGTGTCACCATTGGTGGCTTTCACTTCCACCCCGCCGCC
>ERZ1645192.3002-NODE-3002-length-13896-cov-5.456181_pt1 | contig 13896 bp, 13 predicted proteins | sample MGYA00575354_ERZ1645192 | MGnify/ENA primary metagenome ERZ1645192 (study PRJEB40844, sample SAMN11349763) | freshwater sediment metagenome | isolation source: river sediment | host: Sediment | place: India: Faizupur Khadar , New Delhi | collected 2017-02-21 ... | reverse complement strand
CCTTAATAAAAACAAATAATTCTATCACATAATATCATAAATAGTTTTTTTGCCGGAATAATCCATTTACCAACCTATTCTGCTAATATGTAATTTGTACTGACTTTCGGAAGATATAATTTAAATAATTCTTAGAATTCTTTTCTTTCTTCTTTCTTTTCTTTATTCTTCACAGGGATCAGGTCGGATCTGTTTATAAGCAAAAGTGCGCCGAGAGAAACGATCAGAAGCGGGAAAAGGACATCGTCAATTATGATCTTCATGTCGATCAGGAAGGATAGAACAGCCCAAATTATGAAGAACATTCCTGAAACAAAAGAACCCTTTGTGAATCCGCCTGAGGCAAGGATCGAAGTTCCTATGAACAGAAGTATTACAGTCCATATATAATCCACTCTGAAAACGTCAAGAGTGGAAAACAGCCATGCGAGCCCGATAAGGATCAAGATTCCCGGAAAAATAAATTTTCTGACATTGCTCATAAGACCCTCCTTTTTATAACTGTATTATAAATCAATTATCTCAACAGATTCAACAGCTTTTTCTACTATTTTCTGATAATCCAGTTTAGATTCTTCCTTTTCCAGATTATACACCTTTGATCTTGTGTTGGGGTTCGGCGGAAGAAAAAGTGTGCAGCAGTCGTCATAAGGCAGAATTGAAATATCGAACGTGCCTATTTTACGGGCAATTTCGATCGTTTCTTCTTTGTCGTAGGTCAAAAGAGGTCTTAAAACCGGCAGCTCGGCAACGGAATTTATGCAGTGCAGATTTTCCAGAGTCTGACTTGATACCTGACCCAGGTTCTCTCCTGTTATTAAGGCCTTGAATTCGTATTTTCTCGCGATCTCGTTAGCTATGCGCATCATCATTCGCCTGCCGAGAACTACGAAATACTGCTCGTCAGTATATTTTTTGAACATCAGTTGCGTCTCTGTGAAATTAACTGTAAATATTCTGATATGGCTCTGATAACCGAGCAGTTTTTTAGCCAGTTCAAATACTTTATCTTTCGCTTTTTGAGATGTGTGGGGTGGGGAATGAAAATATATGCAGTTCAGATAGCAGCCTCTTTTCTGAGCAAGATAACCTGCCACCGGAGAGTCAATGCCGCCGGACAGAAGAAGACCTACTTTGCCGGAAGAACCGACAGGCAAGCCTCTGAGGCAGTTATATTTTTTTGAATAAACGATAGTGAAATCCTGAAGTATTTCGACATATATCGTCATGTCGGGGTCTTTAAGTTTCACTTTCAGATGAGGGAATTTATCAAGTATGTCTCCTCCGAGCTCACCTGCATATTCAATTGATGTCATCTCGACATTCTTGAAAGGCCTGTTTACGTCAACTTTGAAAGTGACAGGATTCTCGGAATTAATCACTATTTCAGCCTGTTTTATACATTCTTCAGATGTTTTCTTATAATCGGTATCTATCACATTTCCCGGGCTCACGCTCGTTATCCCGAAGATTCTTGTACTTAGCTTATGCGTGATAACATCCTTCTCGGCTTCATTTTCGACTTCGGCCTCAAGAAGAAATCTTCCGAACAGCTTAATTTTCTTTATTTTGTGTTCCCTTAAAATCGAGAGGCAGTTTTTTATAACCATATCTTCAAAGAATTTTTTATTCTTTTTCTTCAGCATCAGCTCGCCGTATTTTAGGAGGTATATGATTTTCATTTTTTTCCTGTTTTATCTTTAGCATACATTATTAAGGCGAGTACAAGGATCGCAGAGTTAAGCAATATGATTAACCGGGCGAACCAGTATCCGTATTTTGTGAATAAAGTCAGTTCATTGTTCATCGGAACATCAACGACTTTGTACAGGCTTCCGGCATGATCAAAAAGTATTTTCTGTTCGCCTGAAGGTAAGAAAACCGAGTTTTCAGCTTTATTTGCCAGCCTGACTATGCTTCTTCTGTTCTCGATCGCCCTGAAGACTGTGAATCTGCTGTGCTGATATATCTGCTTTGAACCTTCATACCATGCGTCATTTGAAACATTTACAATGAATTCAGAACCGTTCCTCACCATCATTGCGTTATAATAAGGGAATACTCCTTCGTAGCAGATGTTTGAGCTGAATTTATGACCGTTCGACATTTCGAATGGCTTAGAATTTGTGCCTTTATCAAAATTCGCCTGACCCAATGAGATCTCCTCAAGAAAAGTCAGATGTTGTGAGAGCGGGAATCTTTCTCCAAAAGGAACGAGCTTCCGTTTGTCATATCTGGAAACATTTTTATTCTGATCAAAAAAGAACACACTGTTGTATTTGTTGAAAGCTTCGGTTTCAGGGAAATAATCATAACCGAGAGAACCGATACAGAGATCAACTTTTTTATTTGCGCTGTAGAGAATAAAATCTCTCATGAAGGAAGGATTGTTTTCCAGGTATTTGGGGAAGTTGCTTTCGCCCCATATTATAAGGTCGGGATTTTCGTACAGGGAGTGATCGCTCAAAGCGAGCTGAGAATTTACGATATTATTAAAATTTTCTGATTTCCACTTTTCTTCAATCTCAAGAGAAGGATGGATCATCGCCGCTTTTATTAAAGGCATCTTTTCGGTTTTATTATCAATATACGCGATTCTGAAATGGCCTAACAGAACAAGTCCGATTGTTACAAATAAAGCTGACTGAATTCTGACAGAAGCCGCGAAATAATTTTTTTCAGAAAAGTATTTCAGACCGAGATACAAAAGTACAGAAATGAAGATCATTATCATCGAAACGGAGATCACTCCGGTAAATTCCGCTATCTGAATAAACTTAGTCTTACCGGTAAATAAATGAGCGAGCAATGTCCATGGGAATGCGAATTCTTCCCACTGCATCAAATGTTCCATTCCGCCCCATAAAATCGGGACAGTCCAGATCGCTTTGTATCTGAAAATTTTATGCGAAGCTTTGTAAAGAAGGCCGAAAATTGAATAGAATGTCGCATTTACAACAAACATTCCAAATCCGGAAACTACCTTTATCCAGAGAGCATCCGCTCCGGCATTTGAAAATATCCAGTACAAAGCGGTAACTGACATAGAAAACCCGAAAAGAAAACCGAATTTTGCCGATCTTTCAGGCATCAGATAAATAGAATGAATGAACGGCAGCAAAAGCAGTAATACTGCATATGTGCTTACAAAAGGCGGAAAGCATATTCCGAGGATCAGTCCTGAGAGGATTACTGGAATTGTCATGTGTTTATCGTTGAACATGTTATTTTTTCCCGTCCAGCACCCTGTTGCTTCTTTTGACCGCGCAGAATTCGCCACACATCGAACATACATCTTCATCAATGGGTTGTGCCGATTCACGGTATCTTTTCGCTTTTTCGGGATCTATTGATAATTCTATCTGCTTTTTCCAGTCAAGATCATGACGGGCTTTGCTCATTTCATTATCCCAGTCCATTGCTCCGGGAAGTCCGTTGGCTATGTCTGCTGCATGAGCCGCTATTCTGGAAGCTATGATACCTTCTTTCATATCGTTAAGATCAGGTAATCTTAGATGCTCAGCCGGAGTGACATAACAAAGAAAATTTGCCCCATTTGCCGCTGCCAATGCTCCGCCTATTGCTGATGTGATATGATCATAGCCTGGCGCGATATCTGTCACAAGCGGGCCGAGAACATAGAACGGCGCTCCGTGGCAGAGTTTTTTCTGTATCTGCATATTCGAAATGATCTCATTAAGCGGAACATGTCCGGGGCCTTCTATCATTACCTGGACTTTTCTGTTCCACGCCTGCTTGGTAAGTTCCCCCAGCATTATGAGTTCCTGTATCTGGGGAGCATCAGTACTGTCTTTTAAACAGCCGGGTCTCAAGCCGTCACCGAGGCTTAAAGTCACATCTGATTCTTCGCAAAGATCGAGAAGTCTTTCGAAATGTTCGTAGAAAGGATTTTCAGCATTATTCTCTTCCATCCATTCCATTAATATTGAGCCGCCGCGGGATACGACATGGGTCAGCCTGCGGTTGCTTTTTACGCGCTTAACGACTTCTCTTGTAAGTCCGGCATGGATAGTCAGAAAATCGATCCCGTCGTCAATGTGTCTTTTAGTGATCTCGAACCATTCGTCAACAGTTATATCTTTTATCGGTTTATTTATGTACTGCCTAACAGTATCATAGATCGGAACTGTTCCGAGCATAACCGGAGATGTTTCGACAAGTTTTTTTCTAAAAGCCTGAGTATCGCCAAATGTGCTTAAGTCCATAATCGCGTCTGTTTTCATCTCGAGCGCTGCATTAACTTTTTTCATTTCCATATCAAGATTAAAGCAATCCTTTGATACTCCCAGGTTTACATTCACTTTCGTTTTCAGGCTTTTACCGATTCCGATTCCTTTAAGGTTCTTATGATTTTTATTGGCAGGTACAACTATTTTGCCTTCGGACATTAATTTAAGTAGTTCCTGTTCGGTTATTTTTTCCGATGCCAGAACATCCTTCATCTGAGCTGTTAAGATACCTTTAGAGGCAGCATCCATCTGAGTAGTATAATTCATTTTCTATTCCGTAGTTTTGTTATATTTTCTTATAATTTCGTTAAGAGAAGAGATTTTTGCTTTTATGTCATCCGCTTCTGTGATATCGGTAATAATAGCTATAGATGAAGTTCCGGTCATCAAAACCTGTTCTAGATTATGCGCCTTGATCCCTCCTATAGCCACAAAGGGGATATTTATATTCTGAGCCGCATATTTTAGATAATTCAGGCCGACAGGGTCGGCGGCATCCTTTTTCGTTCCGGTTTTAAATATCGGACCTATTCCGATATAATCAGCACCGTCAAGCACAGCTTTTTTTCCCTGATCCTGCGTTTCTGTCGAAATACCTATCATCAGATCAGAACTAAGCTGTCTTATTTCCGATACAGAAAGATCGGTCTGTCCGCAGTGTATCCCGTCAGCTTCTGACAATAAAGCAATATCAAGATAATCATTGACTATGAACATTGCGCCTGCGTCACGGGTCATCTTTCTTATTTCGCGGCATTCTTGAAGCATAGTATTTCTGGATTTTCTCTCTTCCTTTTCCCTGTATTGTATAATATTGATTCCTGCGGAGATCATTTCTTTCGCCACGAATAAATTCGATCTTCCTTTCGAGAACTCTTCCGCTGTAATGCCGTAAATACCTGCCGGTATTCTTTTAATGATCTTAGAAAGAGCCTGTTTCTCGAGTTCGTAAACCGAAAATCTTAAAGATTCAATAAATTTTGACTTCTCATTTTTGCCTGTTAGTTTAAGGTTTTCCTCGATGCTTCTTAAGGCTTCCTCAATTCTTTTAAAATTCGCAGTAATGAATTCTTTCCGGGAGGATCGCCTGTCAATATCTGATAATTGTGACAGGACAAGCCCGTTATCGTTCAATGAATCCCGGCTTGAAATCATCATGCTGTCGAATTCCTTCAGAGCACCTCTAACATGATGTCTTAAATCCCTAAGCTTCTCGTTAATTTGTTTATCGGGCGAAGCGAACCTGAAAAAATCCTCAAGAGTTCTTAAACCTTCCGAAATTCTGTTAGAATTCGCGTCTATTATCCTGTAAACATTGTTCATAATTAACCTTTACAAATTATCTGCTCTCAACTTTGATCCTATTTTGGAAAGTATCCGCGTCAAGACAGCTCATCGCGTCTATAAGTTTAATTCGGAATGTTCCTGTGCCGCTATTTGCTTCAACCATTTTTTCGTAAGCGATCTCGCCGCATATACCCATTGCCGCAACTGACGCCGCTGTAGCTCCCAGAGGATCTTCAGGATTCGCGGCGCAATATGCCGCAGCGAGAACAGAAAGCATACAACCCGTTCCAGTGATTTTCGACATCATCGGATGTCCGTTGCGGATGACATAAGCATTTTCGGAATCTGCAACAATATCTATCGCGCCGGTTACGGCTATCACTGCTTTTTTCTGACGGCTGATTTCTTTTACGAAACGAACCGCATCGGAAAGATTCTCTTCTGTCACCGCGTCGCTTACGTCAGCGTCAACTCCTCTTGTAGTACCGCTGCCTTTGGAAACTGTCTTTATTTCAGAAATGTTACCCCGGATAACCGTAAAGCGGATTTCAGTCATCAGTCTTAAAGCTGTATCTGTCCTGAGTGCGGATGCACCTGCTCCCACAGGATCAAGGATCACAGGATGACCGAGACGGTTTGCTTCTTTTCCTGCCTCAAGCATTGAATTAATCGTTCTTTCGTTCAATGTACCGATGTTAATGGTCAGAGCATTACAGATAGCGGTTATCTGCCGAACCTCACTGATATCGTCAGCCATAATTGGCGAAGCTCCGGCTGCGAGAAGAATGTTGGCGCAGTCGTTAACGGTCACATAATTCGTAATGCAGTGCACTAGCGGGTGTTTTTTTCTGACATTGTCAAAAGTATTCTCGAACATGATAATTCTACTCCTTCGTTAACATTTTACATTGATCACGGAGGACAGGTTGTTATGTGTGATGTTATTGTATAAAACATTGTTCATGCCGCTTTCCTCCGTCGGTATTATCCGCATCAGGTTCCAAGGGTCGGGTTAATCCCTCTCAGCCGGTTTTCCGGCGCCCCCAGGGCCGAAGACAAATATAAGCAAAGATTTCTTAAAAAAGTAATTTTTTTTAACATTTTTAACAACAAAAGTTTGTTCTTTTATCCTTTACATTGAAACAAAATTGAGTTAAAATACTGTGATGAAATTCAGTGTAGGAAAATTTCTGTCATGAGCAAAGCGAAGAAATCCGGAAATCAGGCTTTTAAAGATATTATTGTGTTTCTGATAAATTCAGTGAGAAAGAACTTTGCTACAAAAATAATATTTTTCGCGCTGAGTTTAGTTCTCTGGTTTTACATTAATCTTCAGAAAAATTTTGAAACCGTACTTAATATTCCGATAAGTATTTCAAATATACCGAAAGGAAAGACCCTTCTGAATCCTGTGCCTAGCCATGTACGAATGAAGATAAGATCAAAAGGCAAAGCTCTTCTTATGTCTGATTTTAACAACGAGATCTTTCTTGAGATCGACGCATCAGGGTTTACAGACTCGGTTAATGTTAGATTAAGCACTGACCAGTTCGTCAACACCTCGAACAAAGATATCGATGCTGTATCAATCTATCAGCCTGTTGAAGTAATAATTCAATTTGACAGGCTGGAGATAAAAAAAGTACCTATTGTTCTTAATGCAGAAATAGATATAAGACCCGGCTATCTCAGAACAGGAAAATTCATTCAGCAGCCCGAATCTGTTATAGTTTCCGGTCCGGAATCTAAAGTTAAAAACATTAAACATGTTGAATCAGTTAAAATCTTCAAGAAGGACCTCGATAAAGATTTATCAGAGAAGATTTCTCTTTTACTGCCTGACAGCGCTTCAATAAAATATTCGAGCAGAACAGTATCCGCTTTTCAGATGATAGTAAGGAAAGGCGTGACCACATTTAAAACGCCGGTTAAAATATTAAATAAACCAGATAAGATCAATCTGATAATCGATCCTGTCGCAATCGACATAAATGTTACCGGTCCTGTAAACGAACTTCATATGATAAACTCAGGAGATTTTATTGTTACAGCCGATGCTTCCAAGCTGGATAAATCAACAAATAAAATTCCTTTGAAGATAATATCTGAAATAAAGCTTGATTGGGAGAGCGCTGTCAATGAAGTTAAAGCTATTCAGTACTGATAACATTAAGATGGAGGATATATGAAAAATTATGTAATGATCCTGATCCTGTCAGTAGTATTCACAGGGCTGATGGCTGAGAAAGCCACTCTGATCAAAGTCGAAGGCATGATAGATAACGGAGTTGCCTTCTATATAGAAAGAGGAATTAAAACTGCAGTAGAAGATAAATCAGATATGATAATCTTCGAGATAAACACCTTCGGGGGAAGAGTAGATTCAGCCACGAAAATAAAGGATGATATACTAAATTCTACAATACCTACAGTTGCCTATATCAACAAGAGGGCGATAAGCGCAGGCGCATTAATAGCATTAAGCTGTAAAAAAATTATTATGGCTGACGGAAGTTCAATAGGCGCAGCTACTGTCGTGGATGAAGCGGGAGAAAAACAATCCGAAAAAACACAATCTTATTTCCGATCGGAAATTGGTTCGACCGCCGAGATAAACGGAAGAAATAAAGAGATCGCCAAAGCTATGGTTGACGAGGACATCGTTATTGAAGGGATTAACGAAAAAGGCAAACTTGTCACGCTTACGGCGATAGAAGCTTTACAACATCAGATGTGCGATACCATAGTTCATACCGACGATCAAATGTATGCTTATTTGGGCATAGCCTCAACAGATGTTAAAGAATTGACTATTACAATGGCCGAGAGAATAGTGAGATTCCTGACCAATCCTATCATAAGCTCTCTGCTTATGACTCTTGCCTTCCTCGGTCTGATCTTCGAAATTAAAACCGCAGGATGGGGTGTAGGCGGAACAGTTGGATTGATCGCTTTAGTTCTGTTCTTCGGCTCGCATTATGTGATTAATCTGGCCGATCATGTTGAAATAATTGTGTTCCTTACAGGACTTGTTTTATTGGGTATCGAGCTTATAATATTACCCGGCTTCGGTTTTACGGGGGTTTTGGGTATAATCGCAATTCTGGCATCTTTTTTTATGACACTTGTAGGAGACAACCCGACGGGAAATGATCTTATGAATGCAGGTGCTACGCTGAGCAGCTCATTCCTGCTATCGATAATCGGAATTTATTTTATGGTTAAGTATCTGCCTGATACTAAATTTCTTGATTTCATAATAGTAAGAAATCAGAGTGAAAAAGCCGCAGGTGTGAGCGATACTAAATTTTATAAAGATCTTGTAGGTAAATCAGGAAAAGTGACCGCAGATCTTAAACTGACCGGAAAGATAGAAATAGAAGGCGAAGTATATCAAGCGATTTCAAAAAGCGAGTTCATTCTTACCGGCGAGAGAATTAAGGTTGATAAGGTCGAAGGAAATAAAATCATCGTAATAAAAGAAGAAATATAGATACAAATTTAAAAAAGGAGTAAAAAATGCCAACAGCCGCACTCATTATCATCATCGGAATCGTAGCCCTGATAGGGTTTTCGATCTTCATTTCATTTGTGCCTATTCCGTTATGGATCAACGCCCTTTTCGCAGGCGTTAAAGTATCTCTGGGTTCTCTCGTGGGAATGAGGCTGAGAAAAGTTCCGCCTTTCGTAATAGTCAATGCGCTGATAACAGCCACTAAAGCAGGAATTCCTCTGACAACAAACGATCTTGAGACTCATTACCTTTCAGGAGGAAATGTTTTGAGGGTCGTGACTGCTCTGATAGCTGCTGACAAGGCGGGCATAGAACTGAATTTTACTATGGCCTGCGGAATTGACCTTGCCGGAAGAAACATCCTTGAGGCTATTCAGACTTCCGTAAATCCAAGAGTGATCGACGCTCCAACAACGGGTAAGATAGGCGCTGTCGCCAAAGACGGTATTCAGCTATGGGCAAAAGCGAGGGTAACTGTAAGAACAAATATTAAAACTTTAGTCGGTGGTGCAACTGAAGAAACTATCATAGCAAGAGTCGGCGAGGGTATCGTATCTGCGATAGGATCGTCAGAAACATATAAAGTCGTTCTTGAAAATCCTGATTTTATATCTAAAAAAGTTCTTGAAAAAGGTCTAGATTCAGGCACTGCTTTTGAGATACTTTCTATTGATATAGCTGATGTGGATGTCGGCAAGAACGTTGGTGCCGAATTACAGGCTGATCAGGCGTCATCAGATCTGAAGGTGGCACAGGCTAAAGCAGAAACAAGAAGAGCGATGGCCGTAGCTCAGGAGCAGGAGATGAAGGCAAGAGTTGTTGAGATGAGATCAAAGGTCGTAGAAGCAGAAGCTCAAGTACCGATGGCGATGGCGGATGCTTTTAGAAAAGGTAATCTTGGAGTCATGGATTATTATAAAATGAAAAATATCCAGGCTGATACTACTATGAGAGAAAATATTACCGGACCGGGTGAAAATAGTTAATGTGTGTTTACGAACGGACAGGAAAATCTGTCCGTTCGTTTAATTTTTATTAAGGGAGGAGCTTTATATGGAAAATATAATAATATTCATAATAATAATAATAATTTCTTCGATTGTTTCGAAGAATAAGAAAAAACAGGCCTCCCAGCAGCAGCCAACAGTATTTAATGATAAGCATAAAAGAACATCTGCCAATGAACCGCCTCCTCAACTTGGGGAACTTCTAAGGCAGCTAAAAGGACTTAAAAATGAAACGACCAGCTCGAAAACATTTTCCGAAATGAAGAAACCCGCTGAACAGATTAAACCTGCCGGTGAAAAAGAATATTCTACTAAGCCTGTAAGTTATGATGAAAGGAATTCAGAGGATATACTAAAAGAGACCTATACATATGATACGCCTGAAAAGGATTACGATTCGGTTGCAAGATCTTATGAAACCGAATTTAAATCTTATGATGAAATGTCTGTGAACGAAGAAAGGAATGTAAATTACGAGGAAGTTAAAGGTGACGCTTATATGGATTCCGTCAGGAGATCCCCGCAGGAAAATGTTACTCCGATAAATAAGAAACATCCCAAGGTCAGCTTTTTAGATTCAAAAATAAAATTGAGAAGCGCGATAATCACTTCAGAGATATTGAAAAGGAAATATACTTAAGAATTTCACTCGTACCGGCAGCTAAAGAAGGTAACGACTTATCTTTTGTACTAAGATCGGAACTCCTTCTAGAACTTGGTGATCAGCCCGTTTATAATCTTTGAAGCTTTGAAATAAAGTTGTGGACGCTTGAATTCCTTTTTCGAGCAGTCAATATATGAAACTTCGATCTTTGCAGGTCCGCTATACACATCTACCATAAGAAATCCAGGAGAACTCCAAAGTCTCGGCCTAGTAATTGATCCGGTATTTACAGCTATCGGTCCCGCATCTCCATTCTCGGAAAAAATGTGAAATACATGAGTTGTGGACGAAAAAACAAGGTCGGCTTTTTCATTCACGATCTTTTTTTGTTCCGCATTCAGTTTATCCAGCCAGTATCCGAGCCTCGAATGAGCACTAACAATGATAATATCATTTTCTTGCTTATCAAGGCTTTTTAATGTTTCAACCATATATCTTTTAGATATTTCTTTAAATGCAATTGAATCAATATCCGGCTGATCGGGATAATGCAGCGAAATAAAATGAATATTAAATCCTTTCTCACTTATTACTGCGTGGTATTCGACTCCATTCTCTGCAAAATCAACATTTTTTCGTGACCTGATATCAGTCAGATCAAATAGTTTACCACCCGATCCCCAGTCAGCCTGATTCTTGCCGAAATGTCCATTCTCGTTATCAGCTATTGTCGGGTAAAAATTATTATACCACCATTTATTGTTTTTTAGAAATTCGATAAAATTATTTTTTGTTTTTGCCTGAACATGATCGCCGTTCCCGATCACGAAACTGCATTTGTTAGATCCGATCCAATCCGCCATCCGTTTGAATTCAATTTTTTCAATTCCTTCTCCATGATTATCAGAAAATACAGCAAATGAGAAAACAGGTTCTTTAGAATAACAGCTCAGAGTAGTGAGGATAATTATGATGCAATACATTTTTGACATTGGCTTTTTCTCAAAATTTCAGCTAAATTTAACACTTTAAACGAAAAAATTCAAATAAGGTTTTAAAATGGATAAAAATAAATTCGTAGAGAACATAAAGATTCTAAGAGAAGAATATAAGAAATGGAATGCGCCTATTGTTACTCTGATATCAGTTCAGACTAAAGATCCGTACAAGGTACTCATCAGCACATTATTATCACTGCGCACAAAAGACGATGTGACTGCCAAAGCATCATACAGGCTGTTCGAGAAAGCTGATACTCCGGAAAAAATGATTAAACTTTCTGAGTATGAAATACAGAAATTGATTTTTCCCGTCGGATTTTATAAAACCAAGGCTAAAACTATAATTGAAACATCTCAAATACTAATTGATAAATACGATTCAAAAGTGACTGATTCATTAGAAGAGCTTGTAGCTTTCAAGGGAGTCGGCAGAAAGACCGCAAATCTTGTCCTCTCACTCGGATACGGGCAGGATACGATCTGCGTTGACACGCATGTTCACAGAATATCGAACCGCTGGGGAGCAGTATCAACAAAAACACCAGAAGAAACTGAATTCGCACTTATGGATAAAATCCCGAAAAAATACTGGAGCGAAATAAACGATCTAATGGTCGCTTTCGGTCAGACCATCTGCAGACCGATCGGGCCAAAGTGTTTCGATTGCAAAGTAAAAGATTGTCCGGCAAGGAAAAAGTAAATAATATTGACTATTTTACAGTTTAGGGTTAAATTTAAAACCTGTTTTGTATGTAAAATTTAAAATAGAAGGAGCAACAAATGGCAGAAAAGAAGAAAAGCGATCTGGAAAAACTCGGAGAGAAGCTTCTGTTCAAGAAAAAGAATGCTTGGGAAAATATTCCGAAAAAAGAATTTGACGAGATCATGACATTGTCGGAAGATTATAAAAGCTTTTTAAACAACAGCAAGACCGAAAGAGAAGCTATGTTCACGGTCGAGAAACTTTCGAAAAAATTCGGTTTCGTTGATATAAAGAAAGCTAAAAAGACCGACAGAAAACTTTTCATAAACTATGACGGAGTTTGCGGTGCATTGCTTGTAATAAAAGATCCGAAAACTCTTAAAGACGGTCTTTTGATAAACGGCGCTCACATTGATGTTCCCAGGCTCGATCTGAAGCAGATTCCGCTTTATGAATCTGAAGATATGGCTTATATGAAAACGCACTATTACGGCGGAATAAAAAAATATCAGTGGGTGACCAGGCCGTTAGCTCTTCACGGTGTGATCGTAACTGAAAGCGGAAAAGCGATAAATGTATCTATCGGTGAAAAACCGGATGATTTTGTATTCACGATCAATGACATTCTTCCTCACCTTGCTCAGGATCAGTATCAGAAAACACCCGCAAAAATAATAGAAGGCGAACAGCTGAACATTCTTGTAGGCTCGATACCATACAAATTTAAAACCGGAAAAGACGCGATCAAACTTGCGATTCTTGATTATCTGAATAAAGAATACGGCATCAAAGAAGAAGATTTCGTTTCCGCTGAACTTCAGCTTGTTCCGGCAGGTGAAGCTAAGGATATCGGATTCGACAGAAGCTTTGTCGGCGCTCACGGACAGGATGATAGAATTTGCGCTTATCTCGGCATGAAAGCGATCTTCGATATGAAAGATAAAGAGTTTAAGAAAAATATAATGATGGTGTTCTTCGACAAGGAAGAGATCGGTTCTGCAGGCAATGCGGGAGCTGACTCCAACATAGTCGAAAGAATGGTGAACGATGTGCTGAATCTTTACGGACTCGGAGATTATAACACGCTTATCAAAGCACTTGAAAATTCAAAACTGTTATCTTCAGATGTTAACGCGGGGATCGATCCTGAATGGAAAAGCGTTAATGAACCTATGAACGCTGCGAAAATGGGATACGGAGTATGCGTTACCAAATTTACAGGATCGGGCGGAAAAAGCGGATCGAACGAAGCTCACGCCGAATTCGTGGCCGACCTAAGAAAAGCGCTGAACAAGGACAAAGTCCTGTGGCAGTCTTCAGAACTGGGGAAAGTCGATCAGGGCGGCGGCGGAACGATAGCAAAATATCTGGCCAAATACGGAATGGATGTAGTTGACTGCGGAACAGCACTTCTGTCCATGCATTCTCCTTTTGAAGTTGCTTCAAAAGCGGATATTTACCACACATACAAAGCATACAAAGCTTTCTACAAATATCTATAAAATTTTCAGGCTGAATAAAAAGGGCGTT
>ERZ1645192.3001-NODE-3001-length-13901-cov-13.828109_pt1 | contig 13901 bp, 11 predicted proteins | sample MGYA00575354_ERZ1645192 | MGnify/ENA primary metagenome ERZ1645192 (study PRJEB40844, sample SAMN11349763) | freshwater sediment metagenome | isolation source: river sediment | host: Sediment | place: India: Faizupur Khadar , New Delhi | collected 2017-02-21 ... | reverse complement strand
TGATCTCGCTCTTCACAGTGGTGAACACCGGCCCTCTCAGGTCCATCTTGTGCTTGTAGCTGGTGATGTACCTCTCCAGAGCCGGATGGATCTTGATATTGATGTCCGCCGGGCTCCTCACTATCCTGGCCCGCGTCTCCGACTCCCTGCCGGCCATGGCTGCCGCCTCTATATCGAAGGCGGCCAGGGCGGCAAACGAGTCAATGTAGCGAATGCCGGTGGTAACACCCTCAGCGAAGGCCTCCTCCCAGCGGGAGGTGCGGGGGATGCCCATTATGTTCTGCTTGTACACCACTACCTCATTGAATGTCGCAGGGCCGCAGAGCTTGGTGTTCTCCTCAGGCTCTACCACAGAGACCTTTACATTTCTGCCGAAGAGCTCCCCCTCCCAGGCGGCAAAGGCGCAGGGTGATGGCGTCTCCCCGTGCTCAGCGCAGACGGCGACCACGGCTTCGGCTATGGCCTGGCCGGCAGCCGTGGCCGGGCTCCTGTCGACTCTGATCATTTGTGCCATCTCCCGGGCCGTGAGCCTCCAGTCTGTCTGGAACTGGGGATAGGAGAGGGCCCGCAGGTCCTGGGCGTTGTGCAGTATCATGGCCAGCCTCTCCACACCCAGGCCCAGGTTCATGACCGGATAGGGTATGTCATATTGGGAGAGGGCAGTGGGAGAGTAGATGCCGAAGGTGGCCACCTCCACCCAGCCGCTCTTGTATTTGGTAGCCGAGCCCACCAGTCCGGGGTGATAGGCATAGACCTCGATCTGCGTTCCCGGTATGTAGTACTTGCTCCTCTTGTCGTCCGGCCTGAACTGAAACTTCTCAAAGCCGAACTGGGAGAGCAGGCCGTCTGCCACCGCCTTTCCGTCCTCCACGCTCACTTCTTCGTCCATGATCACGCAACTGGCCGAGTAGTAGCTCATCAGCCGGGCAGCGTCCTCCGCCTGCTCCCGCCGAAAGCACCTGTCCACAGAGAAGAGCTGCAGCGGCAGCTTGGTGCGGTAATGCAGGTTGGACAGCGACAGAAACCAGCCGGAGGTCATGTGGCTCCTGAGAGTGCGAGTGGTGGCCTCCGGCTTCAGCTCCCGGAACTCAGGAAAGACCTTCTCCAGGATGACTGATACCAGGGCATCGTGTGCTCCCAGGGCCTTGGCGATCTCAGAGACCAGGTCGTCTCCCTCCACCCTGCCCTTCTTGTAGCCGTGCAGGATCTGGCGCAGGGCCTCTGCCTCATCAGCAGAGATCTGCCGGCCCAAAAGGGCGCCCACCTGGGCGATCCTCTCATCGGACATGCCGATGTCCGGCCTGGGCAGTCCGGCCAGGTAGAAGCAGCGGTCAAGGACAGCCAGCGCCTCGGAGCCGAACTGGCGGTAGACGTCAGCCGCCTCGACCATCACCGGGTTCATGGCCTCTGTGAAGCCCAAACGAATGTAGGCCTCCCTGAGCTTCTGCACTGTGTCGAATATGGGGTGGGCTGCACCGAAGGAATAGCTGTTTCTGGGGTACCTCTGGTTCAGGCCGGGCTTGCCCATATACTCCCTTCCCTGCTGCCAGGCCCTATCAAAATCCTGCCTGGCAGCCTCTTTAATCAGGCTGGGATCAAACTTCATGCTTTATATCTCCCGAAATTTTATGGTTCAATAATTTATTTATTTTCAACTATATTTTTAAGGCCCCGCTGTGGATATCTTCGGATCCTGGAAGCGGGAGAGCTTCTCCTGCATCCTGGCCAGCTCCAGAGCATTGGTCAGATCCCCTCTGGTCCTCTCCAGCATGGACCTGGCCAGGTCGCTCTTGCGGCGCAGTCCGCGGGCAATGGCCTCCGGATAGTCGAAGAGCATGAGTAGGTGATATATCTCCTCCATCACCTCCAGGAAATACTCTCCTTCTCCGGCCCGGCCATCTCTGATCAGGTCCAGTATATGCCGGCGCAGCTCTCCTGTCACGTCTCCCAGGCCCGCCAGGTAATTGACCGGCTCCACGCCCACCTCCTCCGGAGAGGGAACGGCGTGGCTGGTGGTGATGCTGTAGACGCAGCGAGCCTCGGCATACTCCTGCTCTGCTCCGTCCACAAATCCGGCATAGCGCACATCCTGGTGGTCCTGCAAAGCCCTGCGGATCTTCTCCAGACCCGCTGCCGCCTCCGCCATCAGCCTCTCTGCGGAGGGGAGGTCTCCTCTGTGCACCGAGCGTATGGAGGAGGAGCAGCAGCGTATGACCTCGCGGGATAGGCGAAAGGCGTCCTCTCTGGCCCTGTCCTTGGCATCAAAGCCGGCCAGCAGTCTGCCAGAAAGGCCCTCTAATGCGGACATTTCCATTCATCCCAGACTCAAAAGCTTCTTCAAGCGGTCCACAGAACGCCTCCCCTCTTCCAGGGAGCGGGATTCGGTCACAATCCTGCCCTGATAGCCCTTGAGTGCTGAAGCGACCTTCTTCCAGGGAACTGTGCCGTTTCCCACCGGCAGGTGCTCGTCCCTCTCCCCGTGATTGTCATGCACGTGGGTGTGAATTATTCTATCTCTGATCTTTAAAAAGCTCTCCACGTTGCCGTTGGTGTTGGCATGCCCCACATCGAATATGAAGCCCACGTTCTCCCGGTCCACCGTTTCTATGATCCCGGTGATCTCCTCTGGCCGCCGTCCCAGGATGGCCGGCATGTTGACCATGTTCTCCACGGCAATTCTCATGTCCAGGCCGGCAGCATGGTCGCAGACCTGCTGTATGCCGAGGATGCTCTGCGACCAGGCGGCGTCAGGCATCTGCGCTCCCAGAGGAGAGAGGTGGCCGGGATGAAGCACTGCCAGACGGGAGAAGTCGGCTGCCAGGTCCAGGCAGCTCTTCATCTGCCGCACTGTCTCCTCCCAGATGGGCTGGTTGAGCGAAGCCAGGTTCAGATCCGAGTAGGGGAGGTGAATGGTGATGACCAGGCCGGTCGTCTCCACGATCTCCTTCGCTTCAGGGAGGTTCTCCTCTGTCAGCTTCTGCCGCCCCTCGTTGACTATCTCCCAGCCGCTGTAGCCCAGGTCCTCCAGCTCATAGGCCCAGTCGAAGGGCCGGTCCACGAGCTTGCTGGATGAGAAGCTGAACATGTCTAAGCACCATCCTGCCTTTTGATTTGCGGCTCTCCCGACGGCTCTGCTGGCCGCCCGGTCAGCTGGCTGTCCGGGTCGCGAGATTCGCCTGCCAGCAGCTCGATCTCCTGCACCGGCACGCCGTCACGGGTCTGGGGTGCCAGCCAGTCGATGACGACCACCCCGCCTGTGATCTGAATATGTATCGACCCCAAAGGCTCCTCTTCCGGGGGAAAGCTGACCAATCCCATCAGGGCGGCCTGTTTGGATATTTGAAATGAGATCGCTTCTCCCACCAGGCCCTTTAGTATTACAGACCTCGCCGAATCCAGAATCCTCTGCCTTCTCAGCAGCTCATGCAACGTCTTCAGGCCGTCCGGCCCGCCGTAGGCTTCGACTTTGTCGGAGCGGATGTCCATGATCAGGCCGGGAAAGATGTTCTCGATGGCACAGACAACTCTGTCCACCTTCTCCGTGGGCCGGACCGATGAGAAAATGGAAACCTCGATCGTTCTTCATCGCCCCTAGATGTGGCTTGTCTTGTATCTGAGGATGGCGGCTATGCCTCCGAAGGCCTTGTAGAGCTGGGCCCCCTCCTCGAACTCTGTGGATATGATCTTGACCTGCGCCCCGCTCTGGTCAGCCATCCCGGAGAGGTCCGAGACTATGTCCTCCTCGCTGGCTACAGTGAGGGAGCTGCCGCATTTGAGGCAATTTCCAGGCGGCGGCGAAGAGGCGGAGCGGGTCTGGCTGTCAGAGAAGTCGCAGCTTCGGTTGGTGCACTCGATCCTGGCCCGCACCTTGCGCAGGTCCTCGGAGAGGAGCAGAACCTCGACCGCCCCCAGCTCCAGGTTGTGGCGCACCTCTCTCTCTCCGTAGGCCGCCAGGCCCTTATCAGACACCAGTTCCTTCATGAAGCGGCGCATGACCAGCTTGTCCTGAGTTACCTCCAGGTCCTGCAGCCTCTCCTGAGCGTTATCCACCAGTTCGTACAGCCCCGACTCGTCGGTGTAGGATACATCCAGAGCATCCAGCACCTTCCTCTGCAGCTCGTGGTGCAAAAAGCCGCCCTCCACGAACTCCTCTTTGGTGGGCGAGGGGCCGCCTACCAGTATGCCTTGCAGGTCTTTGGGGTCTATGGGCAGAAATGCATCATTGGCAGACTCGCCCACCCTGGTGTAAAAGTCGTGGATGGCTATGAGCCGCAGTTGCTGAAAGCGGTGGCTGGACTGGCCGCCCTTCCTCTGCTTGCCCGGCACGGTTGAGGTCAGATGCTTGAGGGGCTCGATGAACTTGCCCTTCAGCACGCCGATGGTGGCCTCCCTCCGGTCGATGACAATCAGCCCGAAGGTCTTCTTGTCGGCCAGCATCTCCTCCAGCGGCTCCAGGAGAAATGATGAATCGCAATGGTAGCGGTAGGTCACGATGGGGTCGGGCGGCTCCATGGCCACGCTGTACATCTCAGTGCGGTTGGCCCCGGCATCAACGCTGCCTATGAATATTACCACGCCATTGGCGGGTGGCTTGGGGATCAGCTTGAGCCGGGACATGGCCGACTCCAGGGAACCCTGCACCGACAGTCTGGTGACGCGGGACTTGATATTGGCTGCCTGGCCGTACTCCTCACGCAACTGGCTCATTACATCTGAGATCTGCTTGTCGGGAGGGATGTAGAGGGATATCAGTTCGGTCCCTCTGCCCGTCTTGCTCCTCAGGCCGTCTAAAAGGCGCTTGAATTCGTATTTTTCCTGTGCCGTAAACTCCATCGGGGATCTCCCAAAAACACTCACGGACAAGATATAAAAGGCTTCGTTTTGGAGACTGCAGCCGGAAATGAGTTATATTGGAAGAGTGAGGGCAGGGCCCGGCGATCTTTTCCGGATATTCAAAAACTATATAAAGATATAAGTTATCTTATAATCTATGGACCAATTAGTAGCTCTCCAGGCCATTTATGAGTCATTCTCCAGGGGCACAGACGCCCTGCAAAAAATCGATAGCAAATCCATTGAGGGAAGCTGCCCGGAGCTGGTGGCCAGTCTGCTGGAAGGCATGAAAAAGGGCCGGGTCGATGAGGAAACCTGCCGACAACTATCAAATAAGCTGGATAATGTTTATGAGGTCAAGAGGGCAGGAGACATAATCCTGCGGGCCGGCCATACCCGGCTGGCAGCAGAGACATACAGCCGCGCCCTCTCCCTCTGCAGTGATGAAGTGCTGCTGCCGGTTCTGCAGAACAACCTGGGCAGAGCCCATGCCGCCAGCGGTGACCTGGAAAGAGCAGTCTACTACTATGAAAAGGCTGCCGGCTGCTTCTCCCGTGAGGGGGACAAAGCCGGGCTGGCCCATGTTCTGGGAAATCTGGGATCTGCCTTCCGCCGCTCCGGTGACAGAGACAGGGCCATCGAACACTACTATAAAAGCCTCAAGACATTCGAGGACATATCGGATGCTCAGGGGGCTGCCCAGATGACGGGCAGCCTGGGCCGCATATATGCCGACATGGGTGAGCGGGACCTTGCTGCTCGCTATTTTGAGAGGAGCCTCAATGATTTTGAGGCTATGGGGGATCAGAAGAGCTCTGCCTGGATATTGGACCGGATGGGGAGGCTGGCGGCTGGGGCCGGGGAGTGGGATACAGCCATATGCCGCTATCACCAGAGCCTCTCCCTCTTCGAGCAGCAGGGGCAGATCATCAACCAGGCCATTGTCCTCTCCAACCTGGGCCGGGCCTTCCTGGAGCTTCACGAACCCGATGCCGCCCGCGAGTCTCTGGAGAGAGCGGTGCGGCTTGTACCCCGCCATACCAGGCCCGGCTATCAAAATGCCCTCTCCGCCCTAGCTTATGCCTACTGCACTCTGGCAGAGAAGAGCCTGAACCTGGCGCATTCCCTGGAGAAGCAGGACCTGGATCATCAGAACCCGGAAGAGATGGATGTGGATGAGCTGGCAAGGCTGGATGATGAAGAGCACGCTGGCGGCAAGATGGCAGCAGGGGCTGCCTGCCCGGCGGAAAAAGCAAGACAGAAGTCCTCCCGTCTCTTTGCCCTGGCAGCCGATCGATATCAAGAGCTGGCTGCAAGTCTTCCGGGGTCGGCAGAGGGCCGCTCTCGGGTCAGGGCAGCGGCATCCCTGGCCAGAGTACGCTCTTATCTCTCCCTTCTCGGCGGCAGCACATGCGGTGAGAAGGCCATCTCTATGGCGGAGAGAGCCCTCTCTGCACTGGACGGAGCGGCGGCACACTGCTCAGAGGAGGAGCAGGAGGGCATCCAGGCTCTGCACAGAGCAGTCTCGGCAATAAAAGAGGCACTTAGCAGCAGCCTGCTCAAGAGCGATTCAGCCCGGTCCGCGAAAGCCCTCTCCAGCTCTGCCGGGCTTCTGCTGGAGTGCCTCCCCGGCGGAGGGGAGACTGAGGGGCAGGAAGAGTCTGGTGCGGTTGATGATATTGCCAGGAATGGCAGTATCATCCAGCCCTTGAAGAGCATCAGAGCCCTGGCCCAGTGCTGCGCCGCCGGGGTGGAGAGCAGCCAGTGGCAGCAGCCTCTTGCCCGGGAGCTGGAGAGCGCAGCAGAGAGGCTTTCGGAGCGAAGCGCCTCCGCTGCACCAGCCAGGATATCCTCTGCCCTCTTCCTGGCAGCCCGGGCCTTAGAAGAAGCATATGACCGCAATGCGGTTTTAGAGCCGGCCAGAGAGGCGCTGCTTCTTATAGCCGGGGCCATAGCCGGGAGGTCTCTGGCAGCCATCCAGGGCCCGGTCTCCCCTCCGGCCTGGGATGACAGCATGCGCCTTGTGGCTGCTCTGGGAAGGGCAGAGCACCCGGACCCGGCGGATGGTGAGGACCGGAGGAGAGGCCGGAGCGAGGCAGAAGGGCGGAACAGGGCAGATGTGCAGCCCATGACAGATTGCCGGAATAGATCTGAAGAGACGAACTGCAGGAAGCTGGTCCTGGCCGACGGCACAGTGCAGGAGCGGGGAGCATTCCTCTCCGAGGATTCTGATCCTGATGAGGGCTGGCTTGTCCCCATGAGATTGGATATGGCCTGCCGGGAGAGCAGCCCGCCCTTACGGGCCAAAGATGAGGACGGGCTCTCGAAAGAGGCGGAGGCGGACAGAACCTGCACACCTGGGGGCGATTTTGAGCCTGTCCCGGCTCCTGCCGGGGACGGGGAGCAGGATGACAGCGCTCCGCTCCAGGCCGGCAATCCTGAAGAGCCTTCCCCTGCCGGCGAGGTATTGAGCAGCCCGGACAGCCAGGATCTGCTGGATTCTGGTTTCACACAGGACGGCTCCGGGGGCGATGCCGTTGGCGGGAACGGCAGAGCGGATGCCCCCCTCCTCCAGCCAAATTCCCAGGAGGGCCTGCATAGCGTCTTTGAGCCTGCACCCCCCATTCTGCAGTCAGAGAAAGAGCCCCTATTGGGCCCCTTCAGCCTGGGCCAGGGCATTGCCGCCCTCAAAGGGCTCACCGCCCTTGTGGCCATGCTCCTGGCGGTGGAGGCAGTGCTGCATCTGATATAGGAATAATTGATATAGGCTGGAAGTGATCAGAGCTATCTTGCCGGCATGAAGAAAAAGCAGCTTGAGATGATGCTGGAGCGGCTGGAGGGCTTCTCTCAGCCCAGCCCAGAGAGAGAGCAGTATAGCACGCCCGCCACTGTGGCAGCGGAGATGCTATACCTGGCGGCTGTGCGCGGCGACATTCAGGGTTGCACCGTCTGCGACCTGGGCTGCGGCACAGGCGTTTTGGCCATCGGTGCCGCCCTCATGGGAGGCAACGCCGTGGGCGTGGAGATAGATGCCGGGGCGCTGGCCGCCGCCCGGAGAAACGCAGATCTCCTGAAAGCGCCTCTGCACCTGCTGCGGGCCGATGTGAGGACTGTAGAGTTGCGGGGCATAGACACAGTGATCATGAATCCGCCCTTTGGCGCCCAGAAGGCGAGCCAGGGGGATCGCGCCTTTCTCTGCCGTGCCCTGCAAACGGCAGATGTGGTATACTCCCTTCACAACCGGGGAAGCGCCGCATTTATCAGAAGCTTTGTGAAACCGGCCACATTAGAGGAGATGTATCTCATAACTTATCCCTTGAAGAGGTGCTTTGATTTTCACAGCAAGAGCGTCAAGATGATCGAGGTTGAGTTCTATAGAATAGTCAGAGGCAGCCCTTGAGGGATAAATCAGATGGTGGCAGATGCAAGAGTATCTCGCTTTGGAGAGCAGTTCTCAGCAGTTCAATGGTATAAATACTAGTAGTTATGAATGAGATGTTGCTGAGATAAGAATGGAGTTATAGAGGAGTTATTAAATGGACGGCAGCTTTGTGCTTCCTGGAGATGTGGTGGGCTCGACCGAGGAGTATGTGGCCGGCGACTGCACCTATGCCAGAGGTGGAATGATTTATGCAACAACAGCCGGCCTGGTCAAGATCGATGCCAGGTCAAGGGCTGCTAGCGTCATACCCAAGACCAATGCCCCGGTCAGGCTCAGCCAGGGCGATATAGTGGTAGGAGAGGTTATAGACCTCAAAGACAGCCTGGTAATAGTATCCCTGGCCTTCAAGAAGGGGCACGAGGACAGGCCCCTCTCCGATGAAGAGGCGACGATTCACATATCCAATGTGAGAAACTCATATGTCAAGGACCTGCGCCACCTCTTCTCCATGCGCGACATACTCAAGGCCAAGATCATCGACGACCGGCAGATGAGGCTGACCACGAGCGACGAGGACCTGGGGGTAATCAAAGCCTACTGCAACCGTTGCCTCACCGGCCTGGTCAAGAAGGACAGCAAACTGGTCTGCCCCAACTGCGCATCCACAGAGACGCGCAAGATGAGCTCTGCCTATGGACTGGGCGTGGTTTAGATGAATTTGAAGATCATAAAAAAGACGGAAAGCCAGGCCATAATCGAGTTTGTTGGCGAAGGGCACACCATCTTAAACCTTCTGCGAACTGAGCTGCTGGCTGATGAAAGGGTGCTGATGGCCACTTACGACACCAAGTTTCCCATCATGGACAACCCCGTCTTCCGGCTGACCACCAAAGGCGCAGATCCCATTGTGGTCCTGAAAGAGGCAACCGGACGTATCATCTCCCAGTGCCGGGAGTTTTCGGGCCAGTATGCAGAGGCAATGAAATAGAGGTCGAAGAGGGCGATGAGGGTGGTTCGACCCCTCATCCAGAAAAGGCCCTGCACCCGCCGGCGCAGCCTGCTGAGCGGTACTTTCGTTTTTCTTTTATCTGTTCGCTTCCTATGGCTCTTGGTTAAATTGTTGGTTATTATTAGCAGTTCTTCTCTCTTCTGATAACCACAAAGTACACAAAGAGCACAAAGAACTCACAAAGATGGCATTTTCGCACCAAGTGATCACAACTGAGCAACCTGCGATACCTTTAACTACAATTGCCGTAGTTTCCCCTATCCCAAATATGAGGCTGAATACGTGAAATGGCATTCGATGACATCCGATGAGGTCCTTGCCGGCCTGAAGTCAGGACATGGCGGCCTCTTGGGCAGCGATGCTGCGCTAAGGCTTGCCGAGCATGGTCCCAATCAACTGGAGAGCCCCTCCAAACCCTCCCCGTTGAGAATATTTCTCTCCAAATTCAAAGATTACATGGTCCTGGTTCTCATCTTCGCCGCAGTTGTCTCGTACATCGCCGGCGAAGAGACCAACTCCATAGTCATCCTGGGAATTGTGGTCCTGGTCGCCATCATTGGATTTGTGCAGGAGTATAAGGCAGAGAGGGCGATGGAGGCACTGCGGGAGATGGTGGCTCCAGAGGCCGATGTACTCCGGGACGGCAGGATGGGCACCATCTCCGCGGCAGAGCTGGTGCCTGGTGACATAGTCTTCCTGGAGGCGGGAGACAGAGTGCCGGCTGACGCCCGCATCCTGGAGGAGACTGCCCTGGAAGTGATCGAGGCCTCCCTGACCGGCGAGTCGCAGCCGGTTAAAAAAAGCTGTGAGACACTGCCGGAGGAGGCCGCCCTGGCAGACAGGAAGAACATGGTCTTCATGGGCACCATCATCTCCTACGGCAACTGCCGGGCGGCAGTGACCGCAACCGGCCTTTCCACAGAACTTGGCCGCATATCGGGCATGATCAGGCAGAAGCCAGCCGAGCCTCCCCTTCAGATCAAGCTGGAGGGGCTGGCCAAGAGGCAGGCCTACCTGGTATTCGCCATAGCAGCCATAGTATTCGTCCTGGACTACAGTCGCGGCTCGCCCATCATGGACTCGCTTATTACCTCTATCGCCCTAGCCGTTGCCGGTGTGCCCGAAGCCCTTCCTTTCATAGTGACCCTGGCTCTGGCCTTCGGAACCCAGGCCATGGCCAAAAAGAATGCCATCATCAGACGCCTGCCTGCCGTGGAGACCCTGGGGTCGACCACAGTGATCTGCACCGACAAGACCGGGACACTGACCACCGGGGAGATGACTGTACGGGAGATCCACACCCACAGGAAGATCGATGTGGACGGATCGGGCTACAGCCCGGATGGCTCCTTTTCGGAGGGCGGAAAGACTGTCAGCCCTGATGATGATGATCTTGCCCGGCTGCTCAGGATCGGTTCTCTGGTAAATAATGCCGGAATGGAGAAGGCCAACGGCTCCTGGCGCATTGTGGGCGATCCCACGGAAGGGGCTCTGATCGTGGCCGCGGAGAAGGCCGGCATACTCAAACGCATACGCGAAAGAAGCGCCAGACTGGCGGAATACCCCTTTGACTCCGACCGGCGGAGGATGACCACCGTGGATGAGATCTCTGGCGAAGGGCTGAAGGTCTCCATGAAAGGCGCTCCCGAGGCAGTCCTGGGCCGATGCAGCCGCAGAGCTGCGCCGGGGGGAGCGGTTGTGCCCCTGACCGAAGAGGATCGCAGGGCCATCTCCGCCCTGGCGGACGGCATGGCAGGCCGCGCCCTGAGGGTGCTGGCCTTCGCAGAAAAGCCCCTTTCAGGAATTAGCAAAAGTGATGTCATCCAGTCGCTCACCATCGAAGAGATCGAATCGGACCTCATATTCGCGGGCCTGTCCGGAATGATGGATCCGCCGCGAAGAGAGGTGATGCAGGCCATATCCGTGAGCAAAGGCGCCGGCATTCGCACGATCATGATCACAGGCGACCACCGCCTCACCGCCCGGGCCATAGGCCGGGAGCTGCAGATAGGCAATGGTGAGGTCATCGAGGGAGTAGGGCTGGACGGCATGAGCGATGATGAGCTGGCGGAGAGGATAGAGCACATATCCGTATTTGCCCGTGTCACCGCCGAGCACAAGGTTCGCATAGTCGAAGCCCTGCGAAAGAAGGGCAATATCGTGGCCATGACCGGCGACGGCGTAAACGACGCCCCGGCGCTGAAGGCAGCAGACATCGGCATTGCCATGGGAAAGACCGGGACCGAGGTCACCAAAGAGGCATCGGATATGGTCATTGCTGACGACAACTTCGCCACGATTGTGGGCGCAGTGGAAGAGGGCAGGAGGATCTACGACAACATCAGAAAGGGATCTTCATACCTGCTGGCGGTCAGCTTCGCGGAGCTGGCCACCATATTCGTGGCTGTGCTCCTCGGCTATCCCATACCCCTCCTGGCAGCCCAGATCCTCTGGATAAATGTGGTGGCCGAGGAGTTTCCGGCCATCGGCCTGGCACTTGAGCCGGCCCACGCTGATGCCATGAGGAGAATGCCCCGCGACCCCAGGGAGTCCATGCCCTCCAGGAGCCTCATGATCTATACCCTGGCCATTGCAGCGGCCATTGTGGCCGGAACCCTTGGGCTCTATGTCCACTCAATTCAGATGGGAGAGGATACAGCCTACGCCCGGACGGTGGCTTTTGTAGCCCTAGGCTTCTTTACAGTATACAACGCTTACAGCAGCCGCTCTCTCCAGGAGTCGGTATTCAGGATGAATCCCCTGGGCAACAGAACACTGCTCCTGGGAATAGCCGCATCCATAGGATCGATCCTGGCTGTGGTGTATATTCCCTTCATGCAGTCCATATTCCAGACCAGCTCCCTCTCTACCCAGAGCTGGATTTCTGTTCTGGGCGTGGGATTGCTGGTGGTTGCAGTGGCTGAGGTCATGAAGAAAGTTCTGCCGGGATTGAAGTGAGGATTAGGAGGGAGGCAAAAGTCTCTCTTTATAGGAGGAAAATAATGGTCGTCGACCTTTGCCACGTCTAATACGGCAATCGACGTATTTAAGCCTTTTGGCCCCTGATCAGAGACTGCACCTTCTGCGGCTCCATGGCCTGGGAGAGGGAATTTTCCCGGTCCTGGCGCATCAATTGATAAGCTATCTCCGGATCGATAAAATACGTCTCCAGGTACTCCTCCCTGGTTAAATTGCCGCCCAGGCTGGAGACATAGAGCGGGCTGCCCACAACCGGAGTGATCTTTCCCACAGGCAGTATCCACTCAAAGCCTAACGGCAGGTCGCACAGCCAGTCCCCCTGGCTGTAATCGGGGTCCGTCAGCACCTCTTTCTCTTTTTCATTCACAGAGCCGCAATTTTTGCATATGAACTTTATCTTCATCTTCCGCCACATCCTTCTGTTTTCATGCCGGGAAACTGAAGATAGGTTGTTGGATTACAGTATATATAATTTACTAAACTAATTGATTGCCCAAACGCTTTTGATCTTTAAGGTGCTTATTAATGTATGGATTTGCAGCCTACCGGCGGCTGATCAATAGCCCATCGATCAATCGGGAGAGGTGAAATTCATGATGAGAAGAGCAATGCTCTGTCTGGCCATTGCGATCTATGCAGCAGTGCTCATATCCGCTGCACCGGCCAGCAGCGACTATCAGCAAGGGGTTTTGGATGGCCTGAGCCGGGCATGGTTCATGGCCCAGAGATACGACCAGGCTCTGGCGGGAGATGCCGATGCCTACAACCGGGCAGTGCCCGATTACAACGCCTGGATACGCTCCATCTTCGGGGACAACCAGTCTCTGCTTCTCCAGCCCTTCACGCAGACCGGGGGCGCGGCCAACTATTCAGTCAGCCGCACAATAAAACCGGTGCACAGCATAGATGCAAGCTGGAATCAATCCGGGTCGCTCCAAGAGGAGCCGGATGCCAGCGGCCTGATCAGAGGTGTGCCTGCTGAGTCCTATTACTCCATCGGCCCGGCACTGATCGGCTTTTGAGCGGATGGAATTTATATGGGCAAGGCATTGAGGAGATCAGTGCGGGTGAGGTGTTGATGATGAGATGGATGCTCTTGGCGACTATGATGGTAATGATCTTGCAGGCGCACCTTTTCTTCGCATCCGCATCTGATGCGACCAGTGCAGGAGACAGACTGGCCCAGAACTATACCGAGCACTCCTGGATCTTTGTGAATGGATATATGGAGGAGTCCAGAGTGATTCAGACCCAGACGGGGTACGGCGGACAGAAGATGGTTCTGGGCACAAGCGGCAGCGGCATTGCCACCCGGACCATCGACTCAGAGGTCTATCGCGACTCCAATGAGGATAGCGCATCCCTGACCATCACCTCAAGCTACGACTACCGGCCCTATATCCCCCCCCTCACCCAGAGCGACCTGAAGAACGCCCTCTGCGCCAAGAATTATGATGTGGGCTCTGTCATCTCCGAGACCTATCAGATCGACAAGGACCTAATAAAAGACACCAAGATCTACCAGAACGACAGCTTCTCCATATACGAGATCAGCTCCGAGGTGCAGGGCACTGCCAGGATCGGCCAGCGGGTGCAGAAGAACGCCCAGACGGTTCCCTCACTGATGATGAACGGAATTTACATGGGATACGCCCAGATCAGGTCAGAGACCATTGTGGGAAGTACGTCTGTGCTCAA
>ERZ1645192.2998-NODE-2998-length-13913-cov-5.740150_pt1 | contig 13913 bp, 15 predicted proteins | sample MGYA00575354_ERZ1645192 | MGnify/ENA primary metagenome ERZ1645192 (study PRJEB40844, sample SAMN11349763) | freshwater sediment metagenome | isolation source: river sediment | host: Sediment | place: India: Faizupur Khadar , New Delhi | collected 2017-02-21 ... | reverse complement strand
TAAGTTCTCATCAGGTAAAATAGGGGAGTCTTCCATAAAATTAAAGGAGCTATCGGAATTTTTTAGGACCCTATTAAAAATGATATTATGATTTTGGGGGATCATCTTGTTTTTTCTTTGGAGGTCTTCCTCTCTTTTTAGGGGGATTTTTCTTGGATTTGAAATTTATCCAACTTTTATGTATCTCTTTTATCCTAGCACATTTTAGATATTCCTCTCTCTTTTCAAAAAAATCAATTAAGATATTTATAACTTGATCTACTTGACTATCATCTAACACAATAATCATTTTTTTATCTGCATAGATCGGTAAAGTATCTCCATCTTTATAAAATTTGTCTAAAAAATTAAAACATTTATTAGCAAATTCTTCGAAATGGGAAGGCTTAAAAAAATCCCCCTGCTGTTTATCTGGGTTAAATTTAAAAATAACTCTTTTGTCCATAGAAATCGCTACTTGATCTAAGGCCATCAGATTAGGTTTGCCGGAAGTTTCCCGAATCTGTTCAATTTCTCGAATTGTTTCAATAGCTACCTCATCCAGAAATTTAAGAATTTTTTTCTTAAAGCCTTCATATCCTTCATATATTACAGCGTCCGTTAGATTCCAGGAAGGATCAACTTCTGTATCATGAAGTAAAAATAATTTAGAATAACAATGTTCGCGGATGACTTCAGAAGCTAATTTATTATAATCCTCTTCACTTGGTTTAGTTAATTCCCCCCAAACACACCATGTATTTGGGACCTCATCTAATCTTTTTGTTTGGATATTATTAAACTCTTTGAAAAATTCTAATATCTCTTGATCAGAAAAAGTATATTTAGAAGGTATAATCTCCTCTGTAAGTCCGTTGCCATATAGTATTATTGCCATTATTGCTAGATCTGTTTTGAATATATATTTTATATATCTTATATGAAAAGAAACCAAAAAAGTTTATGATTCACTTTGTTTATATAACTACTAATTTAATTGATGGAAAACAATATGTAGGGGATCATTCTACAAATGATTTAAATGATGGTTATCTCGGAAGTGGAAGGCCTTATTTACAAAGAGCTTTAAGACAATACGGAAAACAAAATTTCAAAAAAGAAATCCTGGAAGTTTTTCCATCAAAGAAGGAGGCTTTTAATGCACAGGAAAAATATATTCAAAAATATAATACTTTATTTCCCAACGGATATAATATAAGCCCGACCGGAGGGTTGGGGGTTAGGGGGTGCTTTAGTCACTCGGAGTTATCCAAAGCGAGAATCTCTCAATCATCCAAAGGAATTTCTCGAAACAAAAATAGAAAAATGTCAGAGGAGACAAAACAAAAAATTAGTATTTCAAAAAAAGGAAAAACAGCATGGAATAAGGGAATTCCCATGAATGAAAAAACTTATACAAACTATATTTCAAAAAATCGAGGATGGCATCATTCTGAAGAATCTAGACAAAAAATTAGTAAAAATAATGCAAGAAATAAACCCTGGCTCAATAAAAAAATGTCAGAAGAAACTAGAAAAAAGATGTCTGCCTCCCGGGTCGGAGTAAAGAGGGGAAAATATAAAAAATCACTTTGTAAATCTTCTTAAAGCATTTTCAGTAATGAAAACATATTCTGTTTCTCCGATAAATTCCTGAAGATTTCTTGCTCCACAATAACTCATATTAGAACGAAGATAATCCTGGAAATTTTCAACCCACTGAAAAAGATTATATTCAACCTTTTGGTACTTAGTAATTCCTTCAGCTGTAACTAATTTTGTTTTACCCCAGCTTCTCTGAACTGCTTTTGTACTCATTCCCCTATATTTTTTCTTTATTGGAAATCCCCATTTCCACAAGGTTTTAGCAATATTATAATTTTTTATTCGGATTCCATAGAGATAATTAAATCCTGCACTTTGCATAGCTTTATTAAATAAGGAACCGACCATAACATAATCTGCCCCCAAAGCCAATGCTTTTATAATATCATCATATCCCTGCATCCCTCCATCAGCAACTATCTTAGCTTCAAGCTGGCTCTCCTTTTTAAGCTTGTGGCACTCACTAATCAAAGAACCCAATGGATAGTTAATAGCAACATTAGCAGCGGTCGTACACCCCGCTCCTGAGCCTATAGACACCCTTACATAATCAGCACCTGCCATAGCAAGATTTTTATAAGTATAGGGATTAGCAACGTTGCCTACCATTAAATTCATTTTGGGCCAAAATTTCTTTATATCCTGTACAATAGGAATAAGTTTAGCCATGTGTCCATTAGCTATGTCTATTAAAACATTTGGATAGTGATAAAATTCATCATGAGTATCATCATCTAATTCAAATAGATCTTTATGAACTTGGTTCTTATAATGGTCTAATTGAGATTCAATTTCACATAGACCAAAAGCTTGAAAATAATATGGGGTTCCCAAAAGGGATTTTTTATTTAACCCCCTTGGCAAGCATGGAACAATTCCATGATCGATATAGGTAGAATAGTTCTTCTCGCATACGACCGTATCCATAGGAGAGGCCATCAGGGGAAGCATTTCCCTATTTCCAAACTCCCATTCTCTTTTAATAGAACATTCTTTTCTGCTAGAAATGTCACTCTGTATTGTAGGGATGATAGCAATATCCCTCAAGTCAAATTTTTTCTCCATTGTTTTAGTTTTACATCTATTATAAAAAGAAAAACCCATAAAGTTTTATTATGGGTTTAAAAATCTTAGAGTTCTTCAGCTCCTGGCTCCTCTTCGGGAGGCATAGGTTTAGGGGGTTCTTTAGCTGGAGTTTGCTCTATAGGGAGGAGAATTGTAGTTGGTTTTTCCTCTTTTTTTGGAGCAGGTTTACCTACAGGTTTCGTAGTAACTATCTTCTTTCTTCCTCTTTGTATTTCTTCTTTTGGAACAATTTCTCCAATATTTTTCATTCTTGATCCGGGAACTGCAAATAAAGCATTATCAGCCATAGTTCTCGCATAAACGGATCCATCATCTCCAATCCTAACGATTTCAATTTGAACTTCTTTACCATAACGGTTGAGATAATATCTAATATCCCCAACTCCAAGTTCATCAATTGGTTCTTCATATCCTGGCTTAACATCAGTAACATCGACTGGTTTTTCTGGCTTTTCTGGTTTTTCCTTAGGAACTTTAGTAGCTTCTTTATCTTTGTCCTGGACAACTACAATAGGTCGACCTTTTTCTTCATCCTTCTTGAGTACAATCTCTTTGCTTCTTTGAGAAACACTTCTCCAAGCCATCTTATCTAAATCAAAAAAAGTAGCTACTTTTGGTGAAGAAGGGCGTATTCCTTTCGGGTGATCTTTCTTTGGAATATATTTCATCATCTGAGTTCCTTTAGCAGGGCGAACTTCCCCGCCAAGTTTAATAAACTCAAAATTAATGATTTTTTGACGTAAAAGTTTTCTTAATTCCGGAACAGTGATAGGTTCCCCATATAAGAATTTTTCCAATAACAATTCTTTATAAAAGAACTCAACAATTTGTTGATCTTCTAAGCTTTCACACAATCTTCCTTCGAAAAGTTCCTGTGCTAATATAGTTTTAAGAAAAAATTCTGTCATACAATTACTTTTACTCCAAAGTTTTCTTTCACTTTATTTATATATTCTGGGGTTATAGATGGCTTTACAAAATGCCATTCTTCAGGATTCAAAGTTCTTAATTTATCTTTAGTTTTAAAAGTAGTTCTTGCCCAATCAAAATCAGTTTTCTTTTTATATTTTTGAAAAAAAGACCTTTTAACAGATCCAATATTTCGGAGATGACCAAGAGAAAACAATTCTATATCATTTTTTCCTTCCCATTCTCGAAGGAAAACATATACGATATTTGTATAAGGATTGATAACGAATTGCCCTTCCCTCCAGCCTACAAGAACATCTTTAATTTCTCTATCAGATAATCCTCTTTGAAAATTTACACTTTCTTTTAAAATTGGCCTAATTCCTTTTGAAAATTTTTCTAACCTATTCCAAAAATTTTCATATTCCGGATCCAGCAAGATTTTTTTAATTTTTTCTTCTTCCCCCGGAGATATTGGAACAAATTTATCATCGCCAATTTTTTGAAGGTTCCATGAGTTATCACTATCAAATTTTTCCGAAAAAGAAAACTCCGATCCGAATAATGAATTTTTTGGGTTAATAAATCTACCAATATAAAAATAAAGTCTCCATTTTTTCTCAAATATTTCTACAAACATATAAACATTTGGAAATTCTGGCCTATAATGCCATTTGAATAAACGACCTGGTATATAAGTTCCTACCCCAAGAGCCGTTTTAGGATTTATCCCCCTTTCAAAATTTATGGATTCACGAACTATCATACGAATAATTTTGCTCCTATTTTTTCTTCGGCTTTTTGAACATATTTTTGATATTCAGGCTTTTTTAAAGCTTTTTGGATAGCTTCTATCTCTTCACCTTCTTCAGGTAATTTTAAACTATCTTTGTGTTTTATAACTATATCTTCTGTAAATCCAAAATGAATATAAGCAATTTTGGGACTGCCTCCAACGTGGCCTATTTCTAAACATCGATATACCCAATTATCTTTCATCGTAAGCAAAGGTTTTTCAGCAATTCCCGCAAAAGCTAAAATTCTTTTATGTTTTGGAGTATTTACAACTAAAATTTGTCCGGGACGCCAGCCAAAAAGTTTTTCTTTAAATTCCCGATCAGAGGATACTCCTCTTTTAAATTCAAAGGATTCTTTTAAAGCCGGAACTAATCCTGTTTCATCCACAATTTTCTTATAATATCCTGGTAATTCATTGAAAGTTTTTTGGACTTTTTCGATTTCTTCGGATGTTAAACTTCTTTTTTCTTCTGCCCAAAGTGGAGTTAACCCTAAAACTTTTTTATTTCTAGCTAAAAATTGACTTAATTTACCATCACGTTGGGAAAGAGCTCCTATGTAACAAGTTATAATGGGAATTCCTTCTCCCCTTAAATCCCCTTCTTCCCCTCTTTCGAGAAACATATAAACTTCTTTATATGGCTTATTTCCCCATGGTTTATCATAAGTAATTAGTTGTCCTGGTCTGAATCCTACTAATTTATCCTTAATTTCCCTGGTAGAAAGGCCTCTTTGAAAATCCTCAAATAATATTTTTGCTTTGGATCTCATTGCAAATTGTTTTTTCTTATCCTCAAATTTCTCTGGATTCTTTTGAATAGCTTTTCTTATAAGATCTCTTTCTTCGTCTGTAATAGCTCTAATATCTTTTCGGCTAATTAATGAAGTAGACATCCCCCCGGAAAATTCAAACCATTTCATAGGATGAGAAGGATCATGATAATCATATTTCAAATAATGCTGGCTATAAATATATCCTAATCCCATAATTGTTACTTCTATATCTGGTAATCCAGAATCAACAAGATATTCGATAACAAAAATAGATGTTAACTCCCTTTGCCCCATCTGTGCTACAATTTGTCCTTCTCTAAATCCAAAAAGGGATGATTTAATAGCTTCCTCAGAACTATTTCTCTGAAATGATATATTTTCTCGAACTATAGACATTTAATTATATATTCTTCACAGAAAACCCAGGCTTTACCCTGGGTTTTCTAAAGGAGGTTTATTATAATCTTTTTAAAAAGCATACAAAATTGTATGCTTTTTTGCTGTAGAAATATATTATTATATACTCCCAAGGGGTCCAAAAGTTTTATCGCCTAGCGCATTTTTTCCAAAGTAGAATAATCTTTATCCAAAATAAAAATATATTTTTTTCCGGCTGATTCAACAGCTTTTTTCTTTGCAAATACAGCATCTATTCCTCCTTGTCTCTTCATTATATAAGAAGATTTTATCTCTATTTCATAATCCTCCATTGAAAAATCTGTCATTAATCGAATTCCGTATCTTTTGTCTTCTTCCAAATAATTATAAGAATGGCCATTTTTGATTTGGTTAAGAATGCCCAGATTTTCGCAGAATAATAAAAAATCATATTCAAACGAAGATTGATAGTAAAGTTCAGTTTCTTTGTATTTTTTTATAGTATGATTTTTCTTCCAGTTAGAATTATATTCTGTCATTCTTTTAGAAGCATTTTCTCTATTTTTCGGAAATTGACCAGTATTTATAATTCCATATCTTTTTTTAAGAGTAGATATAGTTTTTTCAGACGAACCAAATCGAGACTTATTATCTTGATTAATTTTTCCCTTTTTGACACATTTATGGCAATTCTTTCTTGGTTTACCCCTATGAAAATTATAATTCTCCTCTCCGCAAGATTCGCATTTTGGAACTCCATGTTTTTTAATATATTGATCTTTTAACCAATTGTGATTTTGATGAGCTCTTAATTTTTGCCCTTCTAGAAATTTCCCTCTCCAGAAAGGAACAGGTTCATTACAATATCCGCATTGACATTTGGGGATTTTTGTTTCATCGTTATCATATTCCCATTTTATGACATATTGTCTGAGCGTTAAATTATGCTCCTTTGATAAATGAGAAACAAAATAGCCATTTGAATAAGGAAACTCATTTCCGCATTCCAAACATTTAACAGGGTCGCAAGAAAAATCCATATAATAGATTGTTTAAATATTTATCTATTATATGGATGAGATAAATGTAAGTTATTGTTAAAATTTGTTAATTTTCAACCGCATTTAGAGAAACCACAGGAAGGATTGACGCATTTAACACATCCATCTTGCATAATGAGTTTATCACCGCAATTTGGACATGCTTCTCCGTCAACTTCTTCTACAATGTATTTTGATAAGCATCTTCTAACAGCTGATGAAAAAGAACTAATATTTTCATCAATTTTTGTGATAATATGATTAACATATTTAATAGGAGCTCCGTGTCTTAAAAGCATGGAAGCTGATAAAGTTAAAGTTCTCTCTTCAACCATGCTAGAAGCCAAGTTAATATTTTCTATTTCAAATTCGCCATTAACAAATTTATACTGCCCCTTCTTCACTTTTATAGTTTTTCCTCTTGTATTTTTAAACATTGGAGGATTTTCAAAAGCAAATACTTCATAAGGACGGTTTGTTCCAGGCCAGAGACCAACAATTACAGCAAATTTTACACCTTTTGCAGTTGCCACATAATAATCTGCTTCAAGAACACGGGGTCTTTTAGGAGCATTAGTTTCCTTGAATTCATTCTCCTCCTTCTCTTTTTTAGATAAAAGAACCCCTGTCCTCGAGCCTTCTCTATAAATAGTCAACCCTTTACAACCAGCTTTCCATCCTTGGAAATATATGTCATTGACTTCCTTAACACTTATCTTTTCGGGTAAATTATGGGTTACCGATATGGAATGATCGATCCATTTTTGGATAAATCCTTGCATACGGACTTTTTCAAGATAATCAATACTATGAGATTCTGATCCCGACCAAGGAGATTTCTCTACAAGTCTGGTTAATTCTTCTTCGGGTAATCCTTTTAGAATTTCACAATATTGTTCGAATGTAAATTTCTTATGATCGTGGGAATTACTCTTAGCAAACCACTCAATAAAAGGATAATGAATAACATTATATTCTTCCCAAGAGTCTCCGTTTTCATCAACAAAAGAAATTTTTACACCTTCTTCTCCGGGATTAACTTTCCTTCTTCTTCTATAGAAAACTTTGAAAACAGGTTCTATCCCCGATGTTGTTTGGGATTCGATTGCAAGGCTTCCTGTTGGAGCAATGGATAAGGTGGCAATATTTCTACGACCATGTTTAAGATATTTTTCGTATTCATTATTATCAAAATTTTCACTAATAATTCTTCTAATAAAGGGATTAATCGCTTCCTTATCTGCATTCCATATTGGGAAACAGCCTCTTTCTTTTGCAAGATTTACACTTTCTCTATAGGAATTAATAGCAATAACTTTATGAATTTGTTCAGCTAATTCTGTAGCTTTGGGAGTTCCAAATTTAATCCCAAGAGCTGCAAACATATCGCCAAGGCCTAAAACCCCTACTCCGGTACGTCTTCCATTTCTAAGAACCTTAAGAACTTTTTCCCAAGTTTCTCTTTCAACTCTTTTTAGATGATCGGGTTCTAAATCAGCATCAATTTTAGCTAATATTAAAAGTATTTTTTCTTCTTCTGCGTCTACAACGTCATCCATAAATCTTTGAGCATTTTTTGCTCTTTTTGCAAGTTCAGTCCAATCAATTCTGGCATCTTTTGTAAACGGGTCTTCAACAAGAGTATAAAGATTAATACTACCTAAACGACAAGAATCATAAGGACTTAAAGGAACTTCTCCACAATTTTTTATACATATTCCGGAGGATTTAATAAACTTATCGTCAGAAAAAGAGGTGATTATATGATAATTATGATAATCATCGACAGTTAAATTATAAACATCCTCATATCCATAAAATTCTATAGATTTTACTTTATGATTTTCTGATACTTGATTTTTAAAATTTGTAAAAGATTGAAACCTAAAATTGTTTGCCAATTTAACTGGCAATCCTTTTTCTTTTGCAAAATTTATCCATTCTTTTCGAGTTATTCTTCCTTTCTTCCTGAATAATTCTTTGCCGAATTTAATTAGTTCGGCATTTGAAACATCGATATATCGAGGATTAGTTTTTCCCGGGTGAGAAGCAAATCTAAATTTCCAATCAGTATCCATTTTATAATATGGATTTTTTTCTCCTCTGATTAAATCCGAATGGAGATTTTTATGCTCCGATCTTAACATTTTTTTCAAATTTTCAATTCGATCATTTTTGGAATTAAAATCCTCATGATGAATAGAATATAATTTATGATCTATATTTCCATTAAAAAATTCGTGAATTAAATGATATTGTCGTCGGCTTCTATAATTTCCCCCAGACATTAATGAGCCTGTTCGAGAGATCTGTCGATAATTATTAGAATTATAAGAGTAAAAAGGCATGATAGATTCACCGGGTACTAGGTCTTTAAGTGATTTATAAATTAACTTAGTTGTAAATATCTGGTGATCTGGAGTTGCAATTAATTCAGAGTTATCATCTAATCTTAATTTCCATACTTCTCTTTTTATGCCTGTTTTTCTAGGATTTCTTCCCCACTTAATTTCGGTTCTTCCTGTCATGGGGTTAGTACAATATACAGGAAGATCTTTTCCTATTTCTGATAATTCCCTTATAGAAACTGCATTTCTTCCATCTGCGACTGCAATAAGAGTATCACCTACAACACAAGGGTTGGTCCCTAAAGTTTTAAACCCCTGATCAGCATACATATCAGCTGGAGATTCTTTGATCACATTATCCCAGAATAAAACTCCCGGTTCAGCATTTTTATGAGCTTGTTTTATAATGGTATTCCAGATTTCTCTTGCTTTAACTCTTCGAACATAAGCTCCTGTTTCAGTTCTATGAAGCTTATTATAAGTATATTTTTCAAAAACTTTTGGTTGAGCAGATTCCACGGGCCATCTAAGAAGATAATCTTCATCTCGTTCAACAGCTGACATAAATTCATCTGTAACTTTTACCGAAACGTTTGCTCCGGTTACTTTTGTTAAATCATCCTTTTTCATGATAAAATCTACAATGTCTGGATGATTGATGTGCATAGTAATCATCAGAGCTCCTCTTCTTCCATCCTGAGCAACCTCTCTGGTTGATTCAGAATACCTATTCATAAAGGAAGTAGCCCCAGTAGAAGATTGAGCAGCATTATTAACAGTAGCTGTTGCAGGACGAAGATGTTCCAAAGTAATACCTACACCACCCCTTCTTTTCATAAGTTGAACAAGGGATTCATCAATATTAAAGATCCCTCCATAAGAATCTGATCCATTGTCAATGAAAAAACAATTACCCAATGAAGAGATTTGATCTGCGTTTCCTAATCCAAATTGGATGGATCCGCCAAAAATAAAGGCTTTAAAGTTTTTAAAAGATTCGTAGATTTCCTCGTAAGAAAGAGGGTGGGGATATTTTAATTCAATTCGGTGAATTTCTTTTGCTAATCTTTTAATCGTGTCATCGGGAGTTAATTCTAAGTAGTAATTTTCGGTTTTTGATTTGAGTGCGTATTTTTTTATCCATACGTTTGTTGCGAGGATGTCCCCTCTAAAATATTGAAGACCAGCAATTTTCAACTGATCTTCCGTGTAACGTTCCACCATATTTTATTTTAGTTATTTTAATTATTTTTAAGCAAATTATATACCCCTCTTTAACAAACCTTGATGTCAGGTATTCAAGGCTTCTGAAACTTGTTTTTCTCTTTCTTTGAGTATCCTGGAAAGCTCAACTATATCCCTTTCGGCATCTTTTGATTTGTTTTGAGCTTCTTTCCTTTGGGCATAATAATTCGTTAAAATTTCAGGCAATAAAGGTTCGTAAGAGCCATCAAAAACAGCCCCCGAAGAACATTTAACTTGTTTATCATTTGGTCTATAGTTTTTATCCTTTGTAATGAAGTTTTCAATAGAAATTTTGAATTGCCTCATAATTGTAGGATAAAGAGAGTTAAAATCGAAAGACCCTACCCATCCATAAAGATCCGGGGTTGGATTAAATACGAATGCTCCTTCATAAGATTCCCTCCTTCTTTCTTTCTTTTCCTGAGGAAATACCATATTTCTTTCGTAAGCATATCTCGTACAAGTTGATTCGAGCATGTATATTGGAGAAAAAGCGTTCATTGCTTCAACTCTTGTAATGTTTGCTAAACCAAGAAAGATCCCTAATGTCTTTAATTTATAGTGGATTTGTTCTACAAGGATAGCATCAATTGCATTATAGAAAACATACTGATCAAAATCTTTCCTATAAAGTTCTGTAAAAGATCCCGGATATTTAACTTTTGTAACTCCTAATGCAGCTTCGGCAGCAAAATCCAAGGACATATTTTCTTTTGGATCAATAACTCTGTCCCACTTTTTATAGAGCTCCATATAGTCCACGATAAGTTTATGCTGTGGTAAAAGAACCTCAGCTCTTTCGTTCTTATCCATGATTCTATGCTTATACCATTGTTTGGTCGGGGACATCCAAGAAATATCCAAATGTAATTTCTTGCATCTATTTGAAATATATCTCCAGTCATAGTTCCAGAAGTGCCATCCAATTATAAGAGGAGCATGTCGAGCATAATTATAAAGAAAATCGTAGAGCATATCCGCTTCATTATTATATTGTTTATAAATGAAGGAATATCGAATACCCAATTTCTCTAAGTGTTTATTTATATTTTGCTCGATTTTTTCAATCTCCGGGCCTAATAAAGGTTTCAAACCGAAAACAATAACTTGATCTTTGTGGCTCCAAGATATAGTATTGATTCGACTCATAGCATCCCTTGGTTCAGCAAATCCTATTTCCTCATCAACATCAACCTCAATATCACACGAATAAGCATTGGGATTATTACGTTCAAATAAAGGACCTACAAGTTCTTCTCCTGCATCAACAAAAAATTCTTGAATTCTATATCGAGAAAGAAATTCACTTGGAACTCTTCTTACAGGGCGATTGTCCCAAGATCTCATTCTTTGATCAGAACCAGCTTGTTGCTTTGCATAGACGTAAACATATTGATGAGCAGGGGGAATATTTAATTGCATAAAAGAAATGTTTCCTTCTTTGTTGACATAGGAAACAATTAATTTTCCTTTACGTTGCTCAATATTAACTATCATAATTGCAAGATTATTTACAATTTATATGCGGGGGGAATGAAAAGTTTATATAAAAATTCGTTAAATAAAAAAGGCCCCTTTCGAGGCCTAATTTGCATAGAGAGATTTTATTTTTGAGAACTTAAAAATAAGCTATTTAGGACATTTCTATCACTTTTTTCTAAATAATTTTTTAGATCTTCGATTGTATCAAAAGAGAAAACAGGAATTCCGAGATTTATGGCTTCTTCCTGTTCCATATCAGCTCCTTTCGAAGGAATTTCATTACCAAAATTATCTTTTGGTCTGAGACGAATTATTCCATGACACATTTTTAATATTTCGAAATCATATTCGAGCCATTCTGCATGGGATCTTTCTCGCACTTCATTCATATAATGAGTTAGAAGGGGAGCTATAGGAATAAATCCATAATCTCTTAATAAATGCCAAGCATCTATCTGTAATCTGACCATTTGTAGCTTATCCCCAGATGTATAAGGGGAAGCAATGTAAATTTTGTGTTTCATTTTCTTCTGTTTTTAAAAGCACCTATAAGTTTTTGCCACCAAGTTAAATCCTCTTCAAAAAGATCCTCAAGTTCATCATCATATTCTGAACAATTTTCAAAAGATTTCATTTTAGCTTCAATCATCTTTTTGAGTTCCTCATATTGAGTTTCTTTTAGATCCTTGTCATAAAAAACTTGAATATTAGAATCTGAGGTAACCGGAAGAAGAAAGGTATAATATTCGTCATTAGCATTAGATTCGCTAACAACTTTTTGAAGTTCCTGTAAGTTTTTTACAGCTAATCCCATCGGCATTCCATCGATGCAATAATTTATAACAAGAATTGGCTTTGCCATTTTTATGAATTTAATTGCTGGATTTTTGCTTCTTTTCTGCCATCGTCGTCCAATATACCTAATTCCTTTAAGGTATTGATAGAGAGAATTACATTATTTGGAGCTAAAGAAAAAGGAGCTTGCTCAAATGTAATTACTTGCTGAAGCATCAAATGAAGAGAATAATTAGGAAGACCTTGTTCCTTATATCTTTCTTCAACTTCTTTGAGTTTTTCTAAATTAATTTTCATGATATTTAAATTTCATTATAAAAAATAGTTACAACAAGATAATCGTTACGATCTGTTGTTTGTTGGCTAACAATCACAATATTTGGATTTTCTGTTAACCATCTATTTATTTCCTTTTCTAGAGAAGAAGGATAATTTTCAAAAAATTTAAATTTCATTTTTTTATTTTTGATCTGATGAACCAAATCCTCTTGCACCTCTGGTAGTTATTTCAGCATAAAATTCTTCGGGTTTTTTGCCTTCTTCAACCTCAATGGTGGAATTATATATTGGAGTTTCCAAAAATTGAATAGCTTTCATACCAGGAGTAATTGCAACAGCTATATCGCTGGTATTTATAAGGCTAATATGAATTTCTCCCTGGTATTCATAATCCACCACTTGAGCTCCAAAAATAAGTCCTGTTTTTGTGGCGACCCCCGATTTATTAGCAGCTATAAGAGCTCTTCCCGGTTTAGACATTTGGCAATGAATACCAGAAGGAAGTAAAGCTCTTTGACCGGGTTCTAATACAATTTTTTCAGCAGTAATTTCCAAATATTGGTTTTTCTCTCTTGTGTCAATCAAGAACTGACCAGTAAATTCTGGAACATAAAAGTCTATTCCAGCATCATATCTGTTTGCGCGAGAAGGAGATTTTACGTCTCGTACTTTAAGAAATTTAATGGGGTTTGGATTTGGATCTACCATCTCTTGATAGAGATGATTAACAGCTTTTGCAATGTCAGAGATCCAATCTATTAGGAGATCATTAGAAATACCAATCTTGTTTTCGGGTAATGCCATATAATTATTTTTACGTTTATAATTATAATAGCAAGAGGGGAAAAAGTTTTATTGAACGTTCAACTTTTGCATAAGTTTTTTAACAAGATCCCAAGGAATAAGACCATCTTTTCCTAAAAGCCCTTCTTTACCTGCAAAAACTTTCATAGTATCCCCTACTCGAAAAACATCATAAGCATGTCCATCAAATTTTATAGTTTCATTGATGGGCTCGTCGATAGATTCTTTTACTAATTTTGTTTTCATTTTATAGTTTGAGACATTGAATTTTGATTTCCCTTGGCTTTTTTCTTCTTAAATGGGGTTTTTATACCCATTTTCTTAGCCATTGCCATCCCTAACTTATCGTATGGCGAAATATTTGTTTCTTTAACTAATTTAGCTCTCATTT
>ERZ1645192.2997-NODE-2997-length-13914-cov-6.279962_pt1 | contig 13914 bp, 12 predicted proteins | sample MGYA00575354_ERZ1645192 | MGnify/ENA primary metagenome ERZ1645192 (study PRJEB40844, sample SAMN11349763) | freshwater sediment metagenome | isolation source: river sediment | host: Sediment | place: India: Faizupur Khadar , New Delhi | collected 2017-02-21 ... | reverse complement strand
TGAACCGATATCTCCGATATACATCGCCGGTCTCATCCTGACCGCTTCAAGGCCTTTTAATACGGTTATCGTATCTGCTGAATAGGCATCTTTTCCTGTGTTTTCTATCTCGCTCATTAATTCCTCCGGCTAAACGAACATTATTTTCGTTATTTTTATTTTCCCCAGCCTGGCTCTCAGGTTTGATTTGATTTCATCCTCAATATGATAAAATTCATTTCTCCACGCAGAGCTTGTTACTTTTACATAAAGAACATTATTTTCATATTTGATTATTTTTGTAACAGCCGATAATTTATCTCCGAGAGTTTCTTTCCATGCGTTTAATATCGCCATTATCACTCCGAGCTTTCCGAACTCGGGACTTGAAGAGATCACAGATGAAAGCACAGAATCAATTTTTGGTATCTTTCTCGGTGAATTATATGCTCGATCAAGTCTTTTTTTCATATTCTATACCGCTATGCAGACTCCGTTATCAATTCTAAAAAGCTGCGAACTGTTTTTATCGAGCTGATCTATTATCCTGCTGTTGCTTGTTGTTATAAATGTCTGAATATCATTATCGAGTATTTTAGCCACCTGAAGACTTTTTTTCTCGTCTATTTCGGAATACAGATCGTCAAGAATAAAAATCGGGTATTCGTCGGTAATAGATTTTATGTATTCTATTTCTGCCAGTTTTAATGCTACCAGAAAAAGCTTATGCTGCCCTTTTGATCCGAATTTGCGCAGCGACCTTGAGTTGATCATAAAATCCAGGTCGTCTTTGTGAGCTCCTACAAGCGTTGTTCCCCTTCTTATCTCATCTTTCTGGTATTTTTTTAGATTTTCAGACAAGCTTTTATAATAATTTTTCTCATCCATGAGAGTTTCATATCCGATCTCTCCTTCGTAAAGCCCGTCAGAAATTTTTAGCAGAATACTTTTAAAATATACTGTAAATATTTCAAGAAATGCTATTCTCTTATTATATAATTTCGTTCCGAGATCCGCTATCTTGGAATTGTAGATACCGACCATTTCGGCATTAAGGGTTTCTCCGGCCTTCAAAGTGAACAGAACCTTATTTTTTTGTTTAATAATTGTATTATAATCATTCAGTACTGAAAAATATTCTGCATCTACCATTGACAATAATTTATCCCCGAATTCCCTCCTTGCGTTAGGCGGCCCTGTTGTAATAACACTCTCATCGGGCATCAGATACACTATCGGAATTTTCCCCCACATTTCAGAGAACCTCAGTATCCTTTTATTTTGAAACATGATCTTCTTTATCTCTTTGTCGTAGCTGATCTTTACCTCAAGATCCCTTTTGCTGCTGTTCTGAAAAAATGCTTTTAAGAAAAAATAGTCTGCGTTGAATTTAAGAAGATCAGAATAATTGCTTGTTCTGAAACTGTTTAGGAGACCCAGCACTGAGATCGCCTCGACAATATTTGTTTTTCCCTGACCGTTCAAACCTGTAAAACAAATTATATTTTTAGAGAATTCGAGTTCAAGCTTTTCGTAATTCCTGAAATTCGCCAATTCTATTTTTCTTAATTTCATCCTTTAGTTATTGCCCGAATTATCAACTGATGAAGGCATCAAAAGCATCATTAACTCGTAAGAATCGCTGGATTCGAACGGCTTTATGATAACCGGTTTTTTTCCGGTGCTTATCTCCAAGAGTATCATTTCCGTATTTATATTTTTGAAAAGTTCGATTATTTTTGTTGAATTGAACCCGATAAGAAGTTTTTCGCCGGCATAGTCCAGTGGTATGCTCTCTTCTGCTTTTGACGACGAATTGCTGTCTTCCGTATTTATTAGAAGCTGTCCCGGTTCCAAATTGAATTTGATCAGTTTTGTTACCGGGTTGCAGGCTAGTGATACTCTTCCTAAAGCTAAAATCGCTGTCTGTTTGTCAAATTTAGCTTTAAGTTGATTATTAGCCGGTATTATAGCCTGATAAGCAGGATATTTTCCGTTTATCAGTCGTGAAAATATTACAACTGTTCCAAAACGGAATTCCACATAATTCTCTTCAAAATATATCAGACACTCCTCGTTTTTGTCTATTGCGTTTGCGACTATCTGAAGAGATTTTGCAGGAAGTATCATGTCAGTGTCTTCACCTTCGTATTTGACTATTTTATCTTCTAGTTTCACCAGTCTCACACTGTCGGTAGCTACCATCGTAAGAGAATTAAGCTTTAGTGAAAACAGAACACCGGTAAGTACCGCCCTTAATTGATCCGGCGATACAGTAAAAACGGTTTTCTCGATATAGTTTTTAAGTTTTAAAGTATCGATCACAAGATTGTTGCCGGACAGATTTTTCGGGGTTGCAGGAAAATCTTCATAATCTTCAGTAAGAGACAGCTCAAATTTGATATTGTTAGAAATTATCTTAACAAGACCGCCTTCTTTTTTTACTGTAAGAAGAGTATCCGGAAGACTTTTAACTATATTTATGAATTTCTTACCGTGAACAACTACAGTTCCATCCTCCACTCCGTTTACTTCAATTTTATTTACAAGAGTAACGGATATGTCTGTCGCAGTAATTGTAAGTTCATTATCTTTCAATCCGAGGATTATGCATTCTGTGATCGGTTTTGCGCTATGTGCGGGCAGAATCGGATTGATCAGTGACAACTGAGTCATCAAATTTGACTTAAGTGTTGAGAAGATCATAACAGCTCCTTTTTTTTAAACAATTATTAAATTTTATTAAGATTATTATCATTATTAACACCGATGATATGTGAATAATTACATATCTTCTGAAATAAAAACAAGATGAAAATATTTTAAATCCGCAAACACTGTTCATATCATTTATACCGTCTGTTCATTGATACACTTTCCTGTTTATTCACAATTATTGCATGTTAACAAGTGGATAAGTTAATTACATTAAGAATTTCTTCGATCATCTTAGTTACTTCAGGATCTTTATTGTTTAATTTCTTTTGGATCTTGTTTGCCGCATGAGATACGGTGCTGTGTTCCCTGCCGCCGAAATGAACTCCTATGCTAGTTGTTGTAGCCTTAAGCTGAGTAGTGCAGAGGTACATTGCAACCGCCCTTGCATCCGCGATCTCTTTGGTTCTTGTTTTTTTCATCAGAAGGTCTTTAGGTATCGAAAAAAACTCTGATACAATATCCTGTATTTTGTCAATGTTTAGAGTTGATTTTTTTGATGTTATAAGCTCTTTTAGTATTTCTTTAGCTTTGTTTATCCCTATCTCTTTATTGAAATGAGAGTAGTAAAAATACAATTTTTTAACAGCTCCCTCGAGATCTCTGACATTTGTATTAATGTTATTTGCAATGAACATAACGATATCGTCTTCAAGATTAAAATTTATTTCCTCCGCTTTTAACCGTATGATCGCCGCTCTTGTTTCCAGGTCTGGAGGTCTTACATCGGTTATCAGTCCCATTTTAAATCTTGATTTAAGCCTGTCATCAAGGTCGTGGATCTCGTTCGGATGAAAATCCGATGTCATGACTATCTGTCCGCCGCTGTTGTAAATATGGTTGAAAATATGGAAAAGTTCCTGCATGCTTTTTTCTTTTTTTGCCAAAAACTGAATATCGTCAATTATGATCAGATCTTTCGTGCAGAGATATGTTTTATAATCATCAATTGTGTTTTTGTGAATATGGGTTACCAGTTGCTGGACTAAAATATCTGATGAAAGATAAAGGATGTTTCTGTCGGGCTCGTTATTAAAAACATAATTCCCGATCGCAGAAACAAGGTGGGTTTTTCCCAGTCCGACCCCGCCGAAGATCAATAAAGGGTTATACTGGGTGTTTTTTATGTTTTTCGCTACCTGAAGCGATGAAACATATGCGGTTTCGTTTCCGTTGCCCGACACAAAATTTTCAAAAGTGTATTTCGGATTTAAAGAAGTTTCTTTGTAGGGAGCTACCCTGGTTTTGGGCAGAATTTTTGTTTTTTTGGTCTGGGTATCTATGTCTGACTTATGCTCAAAGCTAAAATCTGTATCGGCATCGATTAAAAACTTAATTACAGGATTTTCTCTGGCAAGTATTTCACTTAAAGTTTTTTCGAATACTGATTTGTATTGACCTTTTATATAATCGATGTGGATCTTAGACGGAACCTGTATAGAAACTTTATCATTTTCGATCTGAACTATTTTTAAGGGTTTTACCCATGTGTTGAACGAGTTCTGGTTAAGATACGCCTTTATTTTATCCTTGAACTGAAGTTCTATCTTATTTAATTCGCTCACCTTACAACCTCTCTTGTATAACCTTATTAACTAATAGTAAATAAATATAAGTAATAATGTCCTGCAAGTAAATATAAAATTGTAAAAAAAAAGCTTAATTTATCCGAAAAAGAGATTGTGGATTTTATTAAAAACATCCCGCGATATTAAGGTTTCTGTATATATCTCGAATTTTAAATCTGAAAGATCAATTGCGATTAAACGACTTTTTTCAGACAGAATATTTTTCATTTCGTTCAGTTTTACACATTCGCTGCGCAGACCGGAACCAACTAAAGCCAGAGAAAAACAACTATGCGAATTATTATCACGAAGACCGTTAAAAACAATTAAACCGTATGATCCGGACGACTGGCAGAACCGGACATTTGAAAGATCCGAAGGAAGGTTTAATCCGCCGTTTGTCTGTTTGTAGCTTAGTTTATCATTAAGCACCAGTGAGATGAATTTGTTCTTATCGAGTGAAGATTCTTTGCATACCGTTGTTCCCGTTTCGCCTGTCCATGTAAGTCCGGTGGTTATCTTGACGCCAAGTCTGTGAGCATACTCGACAGCGGCATCCTTTAGAACTTTTGCGCCTAGCGATGATATCGTCAGCATAGTCTCGTAATCTAGTTGTTTTATCAGTACCGGCGAGTCGCAGATCTTAGGGTCGGCACTGTAAACACCGACTACGTCGGAATAAATTTCGCAGGCGTCTGCCTTAATAGCCGCGGTCACGGCTACGGCAGTAGTGTCCGATCCGCCTCTGCCGAGTGTTGTGATCTCCTTTTCCGTGCTGACTCCCTGAAAACCGGCAATTTTCGGGATCTTTCCGGTTTTCAACGCATCGACAAGGCGGTCTCCTTTGATCTCGAGAATACGGGCATTCCTGTGATTATTGTCAGTTATAAGTCCTATCTGAGAACCGGTAAAAGAGATTGCTAAGCATGGTCTTATGCTGTTTATTGCGATCGCCATCAGTGAAATCGATTCCCTTTCGCCGATAGAGATAAGCATATCTACTTCTCTCGGGTCGGGATCGCCTGACAAGGCGTTTGCCTTGGACTCAAGGCTGTTCGTAGTGTTCCCCATTGCCGAAACGACAATGACAAGTCTGTCACCTGAGTCATACCGCGCGACAATCCTTTCTGCAAGTGCTTTGATCTTTTCGGGGGTAGCAAGGCTGCTTCCCCCGTATTTTTGAACTACTAAAGCCATTGTTTATTCCCAGTCGAGTATCACTTTTCCGCTTTCACCAGTCTCCATGACGTCAAATCCCTTTTGGAAATCGGCCACTTTGTAATGGTGCGTGATTATCGGGCTTAAGTCAAGTCCGGCAATTAGCATCTGTTCCATTTTATACCATGTCTCGAACATTTCTCTGCCGTAAATGCCTTTCAAAGTCAGAGCTTTGAAGATTATATCGCTCCATGCCACCTGGGTATTTGAAGGAAGTATCCCGAGAAGCGCGATCTTTGAACCGTTATACATATTGGAGATCATATCATTGAAAGCTGCAGGCGATCCGGACATTTCAAGACCGACATCAAAGCCGACCATACCGAGCTCTTTCATCACGTCTTTTATTTTAGTTTTCATCGGGTTTATCGCTCTCGTCGCGCCCATTTTTCTCGCAATATCAAGCCTGTATTCGCTGATGTCCGTAACCACGATGTGTCTGGCACCGGCGAATCTGCAGATAGCCACTGCCATACTCCCGATCAGGCCTGCGCCCGTGATAAGAACATCTTCGCCTATTACGGGGAAAGATAGCGCAGTGTGAGCAGCGTTGCCGAACGGGTCCATGATCGCAATATAATCATCTGAGATTTTCGGATTGATCTTCATAACATTCTCGGCGGGCACTTTTAAATATTCAGCAAATGCGCCGTCGATATTCACGCCAATTCCGACAGTATTCTCGCAGACATGCTTTTTACCTCTTCTACAGTTTCTGCAGTGGCCACAGGCTATATGTCCTTCGCCGGTAACTCTTTCACCGATCTTAAAATGTTTTACACCGGCGCCCATTGCTGACACCGTTCCCACATATTCGTGCCCGATGGTCTGACCTATAGTGATGGTCTTCTGGGACCATTCGTCCCATTTATAAATGTGGAGATCCGTACCGCAGATAGCAGTTTTTTTGATCTTAATTAGAATATCGTTCAACCCTATCTCAGGGATGTCCTTTTCGGTCATCCACAACCCTTTTTCTGCTTTTAATTTTGCCAGAACTTTCATTTTTGCCATATCATTCTCCGAATTTTCTTTTTTTGTTAAAAAATGTACTGATAGATAATGAAAATAATTATGAATGTAAATTGAAAAATGTTCAAAATTAACATTATATTTTTAATTTAATTGACTTTAAAATGCAATTGGAGTAATTTTGAATGAAAAGTATTGTATTTAACCGGAGCATTAATGTTAGCAAAAGTTTTGTCGGCGGCGGTAATCGGACTTGACGCTTTTACGGTAGAAGTGGAGACCCATCTGGAGAGAGGTCTTCCGGGACTGTCGATCGTAGGCCTTCCGGACAGTGTGGTAAAGGAAAGCAAAGACAGGATAAATGCGGCGATCAAGAACTCGGAATATATGTTCCCGATCAAAAAAATTACCGTAAATCTTGCACCGGCAGATATAAAAAAAGAAGGTTCGTCTTATGATCTTCCGATAGCTATAGCTATAATGGGTGCGACAGGGCAGATAGATATTGAAAAAACAAAGGATTATATAATCCTCGGGGAGCTTTCTCTGGACGGAACGGTAAGGCCGGTCAAAGGAGCGCTTCCGATCTCGGTCATGGCTGAAAATAAATATAAAGGAATTCTCCTTCCGAGAGAAAATGCGGATGAAGCGGCTGTTATTCCCGGTTCAAAAATATACGCTGTCGGAAGTCTGAAAGAAATTGTGGATTTTTTTAACGGAAGGATAGAGATCGAACCGAGAAAGATTGATGTAAACAGACTTTTTGAAGAGCTGAATCAATGGGAAATAGATTTTTCAGAAGTAAAAGGACAATACCATGTAAAGAGAGCTCTTGAAATAGCGGCGGCCGGCGGGCATAATATACTTATGATAGGACCTCCCGGGAGCGGAAAGTCGATGCTTTCGAAAAGATTCGCGACTATTCTACCGAATCTTACTCTTGAGGAGTCGCTCGAAACGACCAAGATATATTCTGTTGCGGGACTGCTTCCTCACGAAAAAGGTATAATCGCTACAAGGCCGTTCAGGTCACCGCATCATTCAATATCGGATTCAGCCCTGGTCGGCGGCGGAAGATTCCCTAAGCCGGGCGAGATCAGTCTGGCTCACAACGGAGTTCTTTTTCTCGATGAGCTTCCGGAATTTAAAAAGAATGTTCTTGAAGTAATGCGTCAGCCTCTGGAGGACAGGGAGGTTACTATTGCAAGAGCGGCCTCTACTTTAAAATTCCCGTCTAATTTTATCATGGTCGCCGCGATGAATCCCTGCCCCTGCGGTTATTACGGTGATCCTACCAGAGAATGCTCATGTCCTGCCAATAAGATCAGAACATATTTAAGCAGGATATCGGGTCCATTGATGGACAGAATTGACATACACATAGAGGTCCCGGCCCTTAAATACGATGAGCTTTCTCAAAAGAAAGACGCTGAAAAGTCTGAAGCGATAAGGCAGAGAGTAATAAAAGCGAGAAAGATCCAGACCTTAAGGTATAATGGAAGGAATATTTATTGTAATTCAGGCATGAATCAAAAAGATCTGAAAAAATACTGCGCGCTTGACGCATCATCTGATTCAATCCTGAAAAGAGCCATAGAGTCACTTTCATTATCTGCCAGGGCATACAACAGGATATTGAAAGTCGCGAGAACAATAGCTGATCTTGCAGGCAGGGAGAATATCTCTGTTGAGCATATAGCCGAAGCGGTGCAATACAGAAGTCTTGACAGGAAATATGTTTAGGAGGGAGGTGCTGACATGAAGAGTTTAAAGATGAATGATTATTTTTTTCTCGGGTTTCTTTTAATTATTTCGTTTTCCTTTTTAAATCTTCTTCTTCCGTTTTTAACAGACATTTTTCTCTCGATCGTTTTATATATAATTTTTAGAAAACCGTTCGCGTATATCCTGAAAAAAACAAAAAGCAGGAAAAAAGCCGCGGTTTATACAACTCTGATAGTTGTTTTTATAGTTTCTGTACCATTATTCTTTTTCGGAATGTCAGTGTCTCTAGAAGCTTCGGATATTTATAGGGATGTAAGAGATAAAATGCCTCTATATCGTGAAATGCTGACCGCGGAATCATTAAGCGGATATGCTATGAGAGTTCCTTTAGTCGGGGAGAGATTATCTTCAGAAATCAGTTCGCTAGATCTGGAAAAATTTAAAGAAATCGGTGCCGATATCTTTACTACTGTAAGCTCATTTCTGATGAAAGCGCTTCAATCGGCTTTTTTTAATATAACCTCATTTATTATGCACCTTTTTATAACCCCTTTTATGCTGTTTTTCCTGTTTCTAGACAGTAAAAAGCTGCTTTCTAAGGTGAGAAACGTACTGCCTTTTGAAAGAGAGGATGAAAAAAAAGCAGTTGACGAACTTGTTAAAATTACAGATACGATCATAATTTACACATTTCTGATCGGGATAGCTGAAGGGATTTACGGAGGGTTACTGTTCCTTATTATGGGAATAGCATCGCCATTTTTCTGGGCAATAATAATGGTGATCCTGTCAATGCTGCCGGTTGTAGGAGCCAATACCGTTATAGTGCCGGCAGCGGTATTTCTTATCTTGAACGGAAGCGTAGCGAAAGGCATAATACTTCTCGTATTCGGTGCGGGAGTGATACTTATTGATCAGAATATTATAAAGCCCAAGCTTGCCGGAGACAGAAGCGGGCTTCATCCTGTTGTCATGTTCGTTTCTTCCGTGGGAGGAATAGCATGGATGGGTATGGCAGGATTTCTGGTGGGTCCATTAATAGCTGCCCTGACGATAGTTTCCTGGGAGCTATTTGCGGTTAAATTCAAAATAAAATCTGTCGAAACTGAAACCGAATGATTTACCGTTTATTAAAAAATACTTTTCCTTCACTATTCATAGTATGGACAATATATTTTTTGGAAATAATGTTCTACGATACAGATGTTTTAACCTCTTCAGTTTATTATTTAGAGCAGATAAAAATATTTATATCATACACATTACTCGGTCTGATAATTGGAGGATTAAGTGCCGGATTGTTCGCAAAAAAAAGAAAAAAATATTCCTATACTTTCGAAAACGATATCAAAAAATACTCAAAATATTTTTTAAAAAACTTCGGTATTTCTTTTCTGGCTCTTCTTGCGCTTACTTTAAGAGAACTGATAAATAATCCTCTGCTTTTTAAAGACACACTTCTTAATAATTCATTCTGGCTTAGCGGCCTTTTTGCTTTTATACGGGACAAATTCTCTCCGTTGTACTTCACAGTTTTCTTTACGATCATTATTATTATGAGCGTACACAATCTTGTCAAGAATCTGTCAATGTATCACGGAACCAATAGAGCTCTTGCGTATTTCGCAACAGTGATATTGTCAGTTCTTTTTATATTCAACTACGGTTTTTTAAATGCTTCGGTCGGTTCAGAAATCAAAAATATAGTATTTATAGGCGTAGAGAATCTGGAAAGATCATATCTGTCTGCTGGTAATATAAAAGACAGGTTTGCACTAAAGGAGCTTAAGAGTCATTCCTACGATTTTGAAAATTGCTTTACTCCGGCTCTTGATCCCCAATCTGTTATTTTATCAGTTTTAACTTCTTTGAATCCTGAAAAATGGGAGTTTTCTGACGGGCTTCTAAGCATGAATGCACAGAACAAAACAGTTTTTCGGAATTTGAAAGGTATCGGAATTAATGCAGTTGATTATTCTGACATCAGGTTCCGGATTGAGAGAACTGCAGAGGAAGCCGGCGACAACCATTCGTTCGCTTCATCAGAAAGCATATTAAGATCGAAAGTTCTTCTTTCTCACTTTCTATCTCCGGTAATATTTAATAACAGCATGAGAGAAGGGGCTTTTCCTGAAGCGAAGCTTATCTCAGGATACAGAGATAGGACATATCTTAAAAGAAAAATTTCGCAAACTGCGGGAGGCGGGAAAGAAAGTTTTCTTTTGTATTATACCATACCAGACTACAGAGACTATCTTCCATATCCTTATTACAGGCTCGCGGACCAAAAACCTGAAGAAGCTTATCTTAATTATCTGAACGATGAAATAAATATGATATATCGCGAGCTTGAAAACTCTCGAATAACGGAAAAAACCGTGATCTGTCTTTTCGGGATCCCGAAGGTCGGAGAAGGGCTTCGAACCGATTTGTATAAGATACCTCTTTATGTAAGCTCGAGACAGTTTGGAATAGAAAGGAAAGTAAAAAACCGATATACCACTTTGGATATTCTTCCGACAGTGCTCGATGCCGCAGGATATGATCTAAAAAAATTCTCTTTCGAGGGTAAATCATTTTTCGATCCGGAGTTCATCAGGCAGGAAATCCTGCTGACAGATATTTCAGCTGTCAGAATAAAAGAAGGAGTAAGATTTTTGAACAAAGACGGCTACACATCTAGGAATCGCGAGCTTATAAACGAAACGCATCCTATTCTTCCACGCGCTCTTATAGTTTCAGATATGAAACTTAATGCATATCCCGACAGCAGCGGAGTGAGATACGAACTCTTCGACATCGGAAAAGACCCGGAAGAAAAAAATGATCTCAGCGGATCTGATCCGGCAGCGGTGAGATCGATGAGATCATCTTTGGAAACATGGATGAGAAAGTTATATAATTACAAAGTGGTCAACGGTCATTTTTTAAGATAAAGGGTATGAATAATATACCCGCAGCAGCAGGGATCAGTATGTTTATTATAAAAAGCAGGAATGCGGCAGAAACCGCAGCTTCCGAAGGAAAATCGAACAGGCGGAATATATAAGCCGCTGTACCTTCTCTTATACCTATGTCGCCAATGCTGAAAGGAAGAAAAGTTTTTAATAATATCGCCGTCCATACGCCTATAAAACCTGGAAAAACATTTATTTCTCCAAACGCAAGTATAAGCAGAACGAACTGAGTAGTATAAACAAGGAACAGGCTTGAAGATAATAAAAGAATCACTTTTGAGTTTTTCTTTTTGAAACCGTGGAGTCCGTCGCAGAATCTTCCGAATTTAATACTGTTCTTAAGAATGTTGTTTCTTAAGTAGTAAAGAAAAGCTCTCAGAAGTCCGGGATGAATAGCGATAAAAAATAAGATTAATGATATAATGAAAGCAATTATGATCAAATTCGACCTAAAAAGCGTTGATCCCGTGAAAAAATTATGCGGTAAAAAAGGAAGAGATATTATCCCGAAAAAGATCACGGGAAAAGTATCGTATATTTTTTCAATTATGCTTATGCTGAGAAGCTTATATCTGTCCGCATTTTTTATAATAAAAAGTTTTCCAAGCTCTCCTACTCTTCCGGGAGTTATGAATCCGAATCCTATTCCAAGTATTACCGAGCACCAAATCTGCATCAAGGGGGTTTTTTTTCCCGTTGTCCTGTCAACGAGATACTTCCATTTCGCGAACTGAAGGTAAAGATTTAAAGGTAGAAGAACTATCGCGAGCATAATGTATGTAATGTCAGCGCTTTTTATTATCAGCTTTAATTTGATCGAGTCGATGTTGTACAAAACAACTGAAGTAATAACTGCCGCGATCAGAAGTTTAACGGAAAATATTATCATCTTGGTATTGTCGATTTTCATTTAGCGGACGTTTCCGGGATAAACATACTTTAATCCTTTTGATATTCCGGTCTCTACGGCTCTAAATATTTTATCGGAGGGTGTAGCTGACCTGTCTGTCATCTTGTAATCCGGATGGAAAGCGCTGACATGCCAGGGGACATCCGTCCCGAGTTCGTTTAAGATGAAATCCGCTATAGAGGACAGTTCTTCTTCAGAATCATTAAAATCCGGAATTACCAGAGTAGTGACCTCCAGGTGAACAGGAGAATCCGCGAAAGCTTTCAGATTCCTCAGAACAATATCAAGCTCTCCACCCGTAAATTTCAGGTGTTTATCCCTGTTGAAGGATTTAAGGTCTATGTTAACCGCATCAACCCAGTTCTTCATGTCGCATACTATGTCTTCTGTCTGATAGCCGTTCGTAACAAAAATATTTTTCAGCCCGTTCTCTTTAGCTATCATTCCGATATCTTTCGCATAAGGGTAGAATATAGCGGGTTCATTGTAAGTATATGATACGGACATGCAGTCCGCCTGGATCGCTCCTGAAACCACTTCGTCGGGGAGTACGATATCGGAAGGGATCTTTTCGTCAAAATGCTTCTGGCTGATATGATAATTCTGGCACCATGAACATTTGAAATTACATCCGAGTGTGCCTAAGGAATATGTTTCCGTACCTTTCAGAAACCTGTAGAGAGGTTTTTTCTCGATTGGATCGATATTTAACGCTACCGGATGACCGTAAACAAGGTTCACAAGTTCACCGTCACGATTGCAGTTAGCTCCGCAGTAACCTTTCAGCCCGTTTTTTATAACACAGGCCTTCTCGCATAGCATGCATTTTATGGCGTCTTTTTCGGTTCTCCGAAAATATTCAGGCTGGAAAAATTCCATATTTAAGCTTTATCGAATTTAAAGTTTACTGTTGATTTAAGATGCGAGAAGAGAAATTTCGCGTCAGTTTCCATCGGTATCTCCAAAGTAAAAATAAAATGAGGAATATTTACCTTATTGTTTACTGAAAGATTTTTTATTTTGACCCTCTTGAACTGTGCGTCAGGTCTAGCTTCAAGATCTTTATAGGTTCCGCGATTCTGGTCATCCTCCTCTTCGACACCCCAGAAATAAATATCAAGATTCATAACTGTCTGATCCCCGAAATTAACCGCTCTGAACGGCATCGGCTGAATATTGAGCAGAGTTGAGCTTATAGACGAATTGAATTTCGCGACCGATTCATAATCAATGTCATTCGATTCAAGTTTAAGGCGGTAAACGCCTTCTTTGGTCTTAACGCCATCAACTTTTTTTGTGTTCATACCGGCAGACACCGATGTGATTATTCCTTCAAACATTTCATTAAGCATTTTTTATCCTTTTTATTCAAATTTTCCGAATTTTATTAAATAACCTCTAACGAATTTTTTCAAGTCACCGTCCATTACGGCATTCACATTGCCGGTCTCAATGCCGGTTCGGTGATCCTTTACCAGATTGTAAGGCTGAAAAGTATAGGTTCTGATCTGACTTCCCCATGAAATATCCTTTTTTGAATCTTCAATATGCGCCAGTCTCGCTTTTTCCTCATCCAGCTTTTTTTGATACAGTCTTGCTTTCAGCATCTTCATGGCCGTGTCTTTGTTGAATGTCTGCGATCTTTCGTTCTGCGACTGTGCTACTATACCCGTAGGTATATGAGTGATCCTGACAGCGGAATCAGTCTTGTTCACATGCTGACCGCCGGCGCCGGACGACCTGTAGGTATCTATGCGCAGGTCCTGAGGATCAACAGTAATTTCAATGTCGTCAGCTTCAGGATATACATAAACGGATGCGAATGAAGTATGTCTTTTGTGCGCGGCATCGAAAGGCGAAATCCTTATCA
>ERZ1645192.2996-NODE-2996-length-13915-cov-5.098990_pt1 | contig 13915 bp, 12 predicted proteins | sample MGYA00575354_ERZ1645192 | MGnify/ENA primary metagenome ERZ1645192 (study PRJEB40844, sample SAMN11349763) | freshwater sediment metagenome | isolation source: river sediment | host: Sediment | place: India: Faizupur Khadar , New Delhi | collected 2017-02-21 ... | reverse complement strand
AATGAGTATTAATAACGGAATTGATTTTTGATAGACCTTTTTATTCGTTAATAATGATAGACCCTTTTCAAGCATCGTTAACAGTAAATGAATATGAATTCCACTTGAGGACAATAAAAAGAGAAGGTCGATGCGATTAAAGTGTTTAACAATAGGGGCATCATAGTCTTTATTATTAAAAATCAATCCTTCGATCAACGCCTTCGTATTCTCATTATAGGAACGTGAAACATAGTTTGCTATCTCCTCAGTTCTTAAAGGAAATCGAAAAATCGTTTTGATTTCGGGAGTTTGAATTTCTAGGGTCGCTCCTAGGCGTTGCAAATATAAAGTGAAGTCAAATCCCTTTTCAATGACCGGGAACTGATGAGGCATTGATATACCACTAATCTGAATTATATCGCCGATTGTAAATGTGTTATTTTTACTTCTTATATAATATTGACTCAGAATCGTTTTGATAATAATGTAGTTTGGTTCACGCTTTATCACTAATCCAAATTGCGTCCCCGTTAATGCGGGTGCAAAGAACCGGGTCAATAGACCTATCGTTAGGAAAATGAGCGTAGCGATTAAGTAATATTTCAAGCATGACTTTTTCCGATTAAGAAAAAGCATCAAGACAAGCAAGAGTGTAAGATAAGGATAATATGGAACTAATAACGCTAGACAACTAATGATAAAAAGAATAAAAATCGTCATCGAAGCGTAATATAGTTTTTGACCTTCTCAAAGGTAGAATTTCCGATCCCAGAAACTTCCTTAAGTTCCTCTAAATAGGAGAAACTTCCATTTTGACTTCGGTAATTGATAAGAGCGGTGACGATGGCACTGCCAAAACCATTGATAGCCATTAACTGGTCTTTCGTGTCGTAATTAATGTTAACTTTCTCTAATTGCACGTCACCACAGATATCATCCTCATTATATAAAGGAGCAATATAGTAACTTTGTCCCTTTTTTAAGACTGTCGTCTCAATATAGGCGTTCGCATCTGCATTTTCAGTTGGGCCACCAGCGGCCATAATTAAATCTTCAATGGTCGCACCTTCTTCAAGAATAAAGACACCCGGTTTGATCACTTGACCCGTCACAGTAATGGAATGAAATCCGTCATTAATGATTTCACTCACTTGACTAGTGCCTTGTTGACCGATGTTTGGATCAATGGTTGTAAAGGCGAAAATGGCAAGAAATGTAATCAATACTCCGATGATAATGATTTTATACATAAAAAACCTCCTTACTAATAAATAGCAACGGAGGTTCGTATTTGTGTGCAGAATGGCTTAATTAATCGAATTTTTCAGTCGAGATACGAAGAATTTCAACTTCATAAGGTTGTTGAACCTTCACCATCGCGCGTTCGCCGATCTTTTTACCAAAAATCGCTTCCGCTAATGGGCTTGTATCCGCAATCGTACCTTGAAGTGGGTTGGCTTCAACGGATCCGACGATTTGGAAAATCATCACATCACCGCTAGTTAAATCACTCACTTCAACAAAGTTACCAAAGGAAACTTTATCGGCACTCTTAGAGAATTGGACAATGACAGAATTCTTAAGAATACGTTCAATCCGTGCGATTTTAGCTTCGATTTCACTTTGCTTATTTCTTGCTGCATCGTAGTCGGCGTTTTCGCTTAAATCACCAAAGGCCCGTGCAGACGCAATGTCTTCAAGGACTTGGGGACGTTCGACTTCAAGTAAGAATTTTAGTTCGTTTTGTAAACTTTCTAAACCTTGTTCTGTTAATGTGAATTTGTTTTCAACCATATCATTTCCTCAACTTTTCAATAATAAATTGCAATTAATTATAGCACAATCTAAATGGATTTCGAGATAAAAAAATTATCGCGATTTTACGCACTATTTTTCCTCTTCATCGACTTCAAAATCATCGTTTTCATTATAGGCTGCAAACACTTCTTCGACTTCAGCGATTTCTTCTTCATCTTCGATATATTCTAAATGACCGTCATCAAAGTAGCGCGCAAACATGACTTCATCTTCATCACTAGGATCATAAAAGAAAATATATTTTGTTTTCCGTTCTTCATTTTCATAGGTAAAAAGGATTTTAAAGCGGTATTCTTTTCCTTCGTCATCCGTCACTAATAGTTCATCATCATGTAATTTCATTGTTTATTTCCTCGTTTTAAATATGTTTCTAGAATCACTTGGGCAGCGACCATGTCAACCTTATCCTTTTGTTTTTTCGCATTGTAGCCTAATAAGGCTAGGCGCTCATGAGCCTCGACTGAACTAAGACGTTCATCTTGGAAGTCAACGATTAGATCGGGTTTACTTTTTTTAAGGTCTTCGACGAAACGCATTACGCTTTGTCCCCGTTCACCAATCGTTCCATCCATATTATAGGGTAAACCAATCACAACGCGTTCAATTTTCTCTTTTTCGACGAGTTCAAGTAAGTAAGTCCGTGCCAGATAGTAGTTTCCGGGCTTGAAACGGAAGACCTCACGACCAAAAACAAATTGAGCGTTTTCATCTGTGATGGCTATGCCAAGCGTGACCGTTCCTAAATCAAGCCCGATAATTTTACTCATTAATAATTAGTCCTTTAACAAACGTTTCGATCTCGCGGATTGGTTTGGCGATTTTTCCTGCACCGTTAGCAAAATCTTTACGTCCACCACCACTACCACCCAGATAGGCAGATAGTTGTTTAACAATGTCACCAGCAAAGATGCCATCTTTAATCGCTTCACTCGCGACAGTTACAACTAAGTCAAACGGTTCGCCTTCACCAATGAGGACTACAACGGCATTATCATAACGATTTTTTAAGTTATCACTTAAACGGACTAATTCCGCTCGTTTAGCATCCTTGATTTGCGCAATTAGTAAATGGATACCGTCAAAGACAACAAAGCTATCCCGCAGGGTTTGACTTAACATGGCCGCTTCTTTTTCTTTAAGCATGCGGATTTCATTTTGGAGTTTCACATTTTCATTTAATCGTAGCTTCAATGTATCGTTAATCTCAGTGATTGAACTGACTTTTAATTGGTTACTTGCTTGTCTTAATACTTGAGCGCGTCGATTAATTTCTTGATAAGCACCTAAGCTTGTGTAGGCTTCAATCCGGCGGATACCACTAGCAACACTATGTTCACTTGCGATAATAAATAAGCCTATATCTTGCGTATTTTCAACGTGAGTGCCCCCACAGAATTCTAGGGATAAATCTTTAAACTCAATCACACGAACGATCTCTTCATATTTTTCATCAAAGAGGGATTTCGCTCCTAACTTCTTCGCTTCATTGAGCGGAAGAATGTGAACGACACGTGGTTTGGCTAAGGCAATCATTTGATTGACTTGTTCTTCAATTTCTTGTAAGTCAGCTTCCTTGATTTTCCCATCGTAATTGAAATCAAATCGCAAATAATCGGGGCCAACAAAACTACCCGCTTGCGCTAAATCGTTACCTAATACTTTATTAAGGGCCGCTTGAAGTAAATGAGTGGCACTATGATTACGCATCGTTAACAAGCGTGAATCACGGTTGACTTTTAGCGTTAATTGGTCGCCAACTTTCAATTCCCCATATTCAATCTCAATTTCATGGAGATGTTGACCATTGGGGGCTTTATTCATGAGAACTACATTGGCTTTAAAGTCTTTATTCTCAATGATGCCTGTATCGCTTACTTGGCCACCACTTTCAGCATAAAAGACCGTTTGATCAAAGATAACTTGTCCATTTGAGGTGAGTTCATCCACCTTAACGCCATCGATAAATAAGGCTTGCACCTTGGCAGTGATTTCTAATTGATCATAAACAAAGGTTGAGCGACTGACTTCTTCCAGTAAATCCTTACTTTGTTTACCCATCGATTGGACATCAATCCGGGCATTGCGGGCGCGGTCACGTTGCTCTTCAAGTAAGACCTTAAATGCGTTTGTATCGACACTTAGTCCATTTTCTTTAGCAATTTCTATGGTCAATTCTAAAGGGAACCCATAGGTATCATAGAGTTTAAACGCGACATCCCCTTCAATTTGTTTGACGCCATCATCGATAAAGCGACGTAATAATTGTTCGCCACTCGTAAGCGTTTTTATGAAGCGTTTTTCTTCAGCAAGTATTTTGCGGACCACTTCGTCCTTTTTACCGATGATATAAGGATAAAAGTCTTGATAGATTGCGATGACTTCATCGACTAATTTATACATAAAGGGTTCATTAATATCCAATTTACGGCCAAAACGCATCGCCCGTCTTAATAAACGACGTAAGACATAACCCCGTCCTTCGTTAGCAAAACTAGCGCCATCGCTTAGAGCAAATGTACAGGTGCGAATATGATCAGCAATCACGCGATACGCCATTTTGTGACTGGCATAAGGATGACGAGTCATTTTGCCTAAACGTTCAATGATGGGGAAAAATAAATCCGTTTCAAAGTTTGTTTCGGTTTCTTGCAAGACAGAAGCAATCCGTTCAAGCCCGGCGCCCGTATCAATATTTTTACTTGGTAATTCTTGATAGTTCTCTCTAGCAACACCTTCAACAGCGTTATATTGACTAAAGACAATGCCCCAAATCTCTAAATAACGATCATTATCGAGATCTTGTTTTAGAAGTTCAATGCCTAAATGTTTAGGGTCATACTTTTCGCCGCGGTCAAAAAACACTTCGGTATTGGGTCCACAGGGCCCAGCACCAATTTGCCAAAAGTTACCGGCTAAAGGAATCAAGTGGTCGGGACTAACACCAACTTTTTGCCAAAATTTATACGTTTCTTCATCACTTGGTAAATAAGTAAAATAGAGCTTATCTTTTGGTAAAGCAAAATATTTCTCACTTGTGAGAATTTCATAGGCCCAAATAATGACTTGTTCACGAAAATAATCACCGACACTAAAGTTACCAAGCATCTCAAAAAAAGTGTGATGACGACTGGTAAATCCGACGTTTTCGATATCATTCGTGCGAATACACTTTTGCACGTTTGTAATGCGACGATTACTGGGGATTTTACTCCCATCAAAATATTGTTTTAAGGCCGCAACACCACTATTAATCCATAATAGCGTCGGGTCATTAACTGGCACTAAACTAGCGCCTGGCAAGACACTATGTCCCCGTTCCTTAAAAAAATTGAGCCATGTCTCACGAACTTGTTGTCCACTTAATCGTTTCATAATTCCTCCTAAAGTAAAAAAATTGTAAGGAACGAAATCTAGATTCCGCGGTACCATCCTTATTCATTTTGACAAATGCTCTTAATTTCTCTTAACGCGAGGGCAACGGAGATGATTAGTCTCTCTTGGAAGTGGCCTGTTTATATGTATGATGCTTACACTCTCCATCATTCGCTAGGGATAAACTTAGCTTCCGCTTTGATTTAATTAATTATAACATAGTTATAAATGTTGAAAATGAGTTAATTCACCTTTTTATTCTTGTAATAGACTTCACTGATGATTCCCCCACCTAAGCAAAGATTATCACGATAGAATACCGCGGCTTGGCCGGGAGTAATCGCCTTATATGGGGAAAGGAAATCAAGACGCACATGTTGATCGTCTATATAATGAATCGTCACAGGTAAATCTCCTTGTCGATAACGGAATTTAGCATTAATTTGGCTACCGTCATTTGGCCGAATACTATTGAAATTAACGTCACTTATAATCGCACTATCGGCAAGTAAATGTTCATCTTTATCATCGTTAGCAACATAAAGTAAATTTTTAGTGACATCCTTTTTACAAATGTACCAACTTTTCGCATCCGCATAATCCTTTAAGCCGCCGATGCCCAAGCCTCTTCGTTGACCAATCGTATAATAGAAAACGCCATCATGTTGACCAATAACCTTATTGAGATTGATATCAACAATATCACCCTTCTTCATCGGTAAATAGTTATGAAGAAATTCTTTAAAATGGCGTTCACCGATAAAACAAACTCCGGTCGAATCTTTCTTTTTAGCGACCCACAAATTGAGTTCGGTCGCAATTCTTCTTACTTCATGTTTATCGATGTCGCCAAGAGGGAAAATCGAGGCTTGAAGTTGCGCTTGATTTAATTGGCTTAAAAAGTAGGTTTGATCTTTTTGTTGATCAAAACTTTTAGCCAAAAAAGTCATACCATCGCGATCGATTCTTTTGGCATAGTGCCCCGTAGCAATGTGGGAGAAACCTTGGCTCTTCGCCCAGTTTAAAAAGGCATCAAACTTAATGTATTTGTTACAAAATATGTCTGGGTTTGGTGTCCGTCCCTTTTGATATTCATCTAAAAAGTAAAGAAAGACATTGTCCCAATATTCTTTAATAAAGTCGACACGCAAGAGGGGGATACCCAATTGGTCTGCCACCTTTTTGGCATCTTCATAATCTTGTTCTTGTGGACACATCGGATCATTCAGGGTAGGATTTCCATTAATATCGTTATTAGCAATCGCGTCCCAATTACGCATAAAAGCCCCGGTCACATCATAGCCTTGCTCTTTAAGTAAATAGGCGGCGACCGCACTATCAACGCCTCCACTAAGTCCGACAACAATATTCTTTTTATCCATATAATTCATCACTATCTAAGAGGATAGTAAAAGGCCCATCATTAATTAACCCGACCTTCATATCCGCCCCAAATTGACCCTTTTCAACGTGATAGCCTTGTTTGGCCAATTGCGCGTTGAAGTAAGTATAAAGTTCTTCGCTTTCTTTGCCACCCATTGATTGAGTAAAACTCGGTCGATTCCCACCTTTAACGTCCGCATAAAGCGTAAATTGAGAAATACTAAGAATACTTCCATCGACTTGTTTAAGGCTCCTGTTCGTTTTGCCATTTTCATCGGGAAAGATGCGTAACTTCAATAATTTCTCGACCATCTTGTCGATGATTTCTTTGGTGTCATTTACTTTAAAGGCGACAAAATAGAGTGCCCCATAACCGATTTGGCCGACGCACTCTGACTCGACAACGACACTACTGGATTTCACAATTTGGACGAGGACTCTCATAACTACTCTATTATAGATAAAACGAACTAAAAATGATATATTTATACTATGAAAACCCCATTAGCGTTTCGAATGCGCCCTCAACTTTTAGATGATATTATTGGTCAACATCACCTCGTTGGACCCCATGGATTTTTAACCAACGCTGTCGAAAACGACATGCCGGTTTCAATCATCCTTTTTGGTCCTCCTGGAAGTGGCAAAACAACGATTGCCGAGGCCTTCGCCCGGTCAATTAAAGCTCATATCATCTTACTCAACGCGGTGACGAGTAAAAAGAAACAAATTGAAGATGCACTCGAAGCAGCAAACTTCTATCCACGTGTGATTGTTGTCATGGATGAAGTCCATCGGCTTAATAAAGATAAACAAGACTTACTTCTTCCGGCGATTGAAAGCGGACAAATCTTTTTAATTGGTGCGACCACAGCAAACCCCTATCTAGCGATTAACCCTGCGATTCGAAGTCGTTGCCATCTTCTTGAAGTTCAACCTTTAACAAAGGATGAAATTATGATTGGTTTGAAAAGAGCTATAGCGAGCTATAACGGTCTTGATAATAGCATTCACTTAGATGACGAAGCATTCGAATTAGTCGCTAAGACAAGTGGCGGTGATCTGCGCTTTGCGTATAATATGCTTGAGGTTCTATCACTAAATGAGGCGAAACAAATCACCGTTGATATCGTTAGATCCGTGCATAAAATCCCAAATTATTTAATCGATAAAGATGAAGGTGGTCATTATGACGCCGTCAGTGCTTTACAAAAATCCATACGTGGAAGCGATGTCGACGCTAGTTTATATTATTTAGCGCGTCTCATTAGTAGTGGGGACCTAGAAGGAATCGCACGTCGACTTTTAGTCACTGCCTATGAAGACATTGGCCTGGCAAACCCAAGTGCGGTTGATCGTTGTTTAAATGCGATTAATGTGGCCCGTGAAGTCGGATTTCCTGAAGCGATTATTCCACTTGGTTTTACAGTTTGCGAACTTGCACTCTCACCAAAATCAAAGGTGGCCTGTGAATCGATTAACCGGGCGCTCGCGAAAGTGGAAGAAATGCCTCTAGCCCCACTTGATTATCTTAAACTCACGCCCGTCAACACGAAAGAAATCGATAAATACCCCTATGACCGTCCTGATTTATGGGAAAGAATACAATATCTTCCTGAGTTAATCAAGAATGAACACTTCTATATTCCGCAACACACCTCCAAATTTGAACAATCATTAAATACGAATTATACACGACTCCAAAAAACAAAACGCACTAGTGACCTAGCGCGTCTTAAATCAAATAAACTTTCCGATTAACGAATATAGTCGTGAATGATAGGGGCGACTTTAATCTTCGTTGCACTTAATTCAAAGGCATCATGAAGTTGAATGAGCACTTCGCGGTATTCAGCTTCTTTTTTATTGGTATAGGCGACACAAAGGAGGTCGCCAACTTTCACTTCATCGCCAACTTTTTTCTTCAAGATAACACCGGAACTCATATCGATGACATCTTCTTTGGTTTGCCGGCCAGCACCTAACTTCATCGCGCCAACGCCGATTTCCAGACTATTAATATGTTTAACAAAGCCAGCTTTTTCGCTTCTAATTTCGATGACATGACTACTTTTAGCAAATAAGTCAGGATTATCAAGGACGCGAGTATCGCCACCTTGAGCTTTAATCATCGCTTTAAAGACATTAAAGGCTTCGCCCGTTTTAATTTTTGCGTCAATTAATGGAAGGGCGTCTTGACTATGTTTGACGACATGCGCTTGTTCAAGCATAATCGCCGCCGCTTGGGTGCATAATTCAACAAAGTCACTTGGACCATGACCATGGAGGGTATGAATGGCTTCAATCACTTCGAGACTATTACCAACGGCTAACCCTAAAGGTTGATCCATGTCGGTCAGAATCGCGCGTGTATCTCTTCCTAAGTGACTACCAATTTCCACCATCGTTTTGGCAAGTAAACGAGCATCATCTAAAGTTTTCATGAAGGCCCCACTGCCGAATTTGACATCGAGTAAAATGGTGTTTGAACCAGCGGCTAATTTTTTGGACATAATTGACGCGGCAATTAAGGGAATACTTTCGACGGTCCCTGTCACATCACGAAGCGAATAAAGTTTTTTATCCGCAGGAACAATCGACCCAGTTTGGCCAATAATGGCACAACCGACGTGATTCACTTGGTCGATAAAGGCTTGTTTAGCAATCGAGGTTTGGGTGCCAGGAATCGATTCAAGTTTATCAATCGTGCCACCTGTATGGCCTAAGCCACGGCCACTCATCTTGGCGACTTTAACGCCAAAACTAGCCACAAGCGGACCTAGGACTAAGCTAGTCTTATCGCCAACCCCACCTGTAGAGTGTTTATCAACCTTGATTCCTTCAATGCCACTTAAATCAATGACATCGCCTGAAAGCATCATTTCACGAGTTAAAATTGCGGTTTCTTCTTTATTCATACCTTTAAAGATAATCGCCATTAATAAGGCACTTACTTGGTAATCAGGAATGACACCATCCACATATCCTTTAATAAAGAATTGAATTTCCTTTTCACTTAAAATGCCACCGTCTCTTTTTTTAGTAATAATATCTATCATGCGCATAAAATCTACTCCTTGCATTAAATACCTATTAATTATATCGTAAAAACGATAAAATTACATTATGTTCGATACATTCAAACAACATTTATACCGGTACTTACCCAACGAGGAAATTGAGCAATTAGTGGCTGCTTTTTCCCAGCCAAGGATGCAAGGTTTATTGTTAAACACCGACAAATTAAATGCACACATTCTTCTCGAATATTTTCCTTCACTTGTTCCGCATCCCATCATTCCAAATGCGTATTTATATGATCCTGATTTAATTAGTCCGGGGAAACATTTTCTCTTTACTTCTGGTGGCTATTACCTCCAAGACTTAAGTGCCATGCTCGTTAGTCATCTCCTCGACATTCAGGATGATGAACTCGTAGCGGATTTATGTGCTGCACCAGGAGGAAAAGTCACCCAAGCCGCCTTTAAAGCTAAAAAGGCATTTTTTATTGCGAATGATATCAGTGGTCTACGCGCTAAAGCGATGGCGACAAACATTGAACGGTTTGGCTTCGATCATGTCGTCATAACCAACCATGATGCGCTAGATTTGTTAAACAAAGCCCCTTATCAATTTGATAAAATCATCCTCGATGCCCCCTGTAGTGGCTCGGGTATGTTTCGCAAGCGTGAAGACATGATTGCTGATTGGTCACTGAATAAAGTTCTCAAATTTCAAGCCCTACAATTTGCACTTATTCTCGCTGCCTATGATGCTTTAGCGGCAGGCGGAGAACTCATCTATTCAACCTGTAGTTTTTCATATGAAGAAAATGAAGATGTGATCAATCACCTCCTTAACCAGCGCGATGCACAGATCAATCCCATTCCTTTACATCCAAGTTTTGATGAGAGTCCCAGTATAAAAGGGGCGATTCATCTTTTCCCTCATCACTATGAAGGCGATGGGCACTTCATCTGCAAAATTAAAAAACCAGGCATCCACTCGATTCATCCCTTGAAACGACCGGTTCTCACTAAGTTTGGAATCTTTCCGCTTTCTTTACACTTGATTAATCATCAAAACTATTATTTTGGTGTGAATGCGATGGTGAAACTTCCGTTTAATGTGATTCGGGCCGGTATCTTCTTAGGGACGATTGAAAAAGGGATTGTCGATTACAATCATCACTTAGCTCTATCACTCCCTCCTTCCCTCTCCTTTCCGTTAAATGAGAAGGAAAAAGACCTCTACTTACGCGGCGAATCATTGACGAATATGGAAATCGCTGATGGCTATAGTGTTGTCAGTTATCAAGGAATTAATCTTGGGTTTGTCAAATCAAAAAATGGGACAATGAAGAATCATTATCCCAAGGGTCTACGACTTCGTTAACTATTTCAAATACTGAATAAAATCTTTGTTTTTACTATATTTGGCCACTAATTGAGGGTATTGAGCCCGCAATTTGTTGACCTCTTCTTGAATCAGATTTTTGGTCGATGCCGCTAATTCTTGCGTATTTCCATTAAAATCTTTGGGTTGTATAATCGGCAAATAATGCACATAAATCGGATACCGTTTCCAATGAATCTTCGTTGGTAGGACGGTTTGACTACCCCAAATGGCCACCGGCAAAATTGGTACATTCGTCGAAAGTGGTAATTTAAAACTACCCGCTTTAAAATCACCCATCGGGGCTTCGTAGTTCTTATTGCGGGTCCCTTCAGGGAAAATCGCCCAACTCATGTTTTGGGTCATGAGCGATTGTTTAATTTCTTGCATCATTTTAATCTCTTGTTTTAGATTGCCACGTTCAATAAACACGCCATCAATAATCCGGATAACGCGACCAACAAAGATAAATTTGCGCGTCTCAATTTTAGAAACAAAGGTGATCGGTTGCTCACTTAAGGCAATCATCACAATCGGATCAAAAAAGCTCACATGATTACCGACAAGATACACTTTTTGATTCGGTAAGAGTTTGGGCATATTAACGGCAATCGGATCGACTTTAAGGATCTTAAGGAATTGAAGTACGAGGGCGCGAACGCGTTTATACCGTAATTCAAGTGGATACTTTTCTGGATGCCGGGAATAACGAAAAATCCAGGGATAATGATAAATCGCTGGCAGGATGACCTTCAGCACCCAAATAAAGTATTTAAACATAGTTTTTACTACTTTCTAGAAGAAATTAACTTGTTCGGCAATGACGACCATTTTTCCATCGATGACTTCAATACGGCCTTTGATCGCGACCATATGTTTCGCTTCGACACGATAAAATGGTGTGCTTTTGTTGCGTGACCAATGTGTGACTTTAAACACATCATAGATGGGGGTGTGACTATCTTCTTGGTAGGGACGTTTAACCGCTACCTCGCGTTCTAGACTATCGGTAATTTGACCGAGTTCACCCACTAAATCGAATGAGTTTAGCATGAATTGTTACCTCCTTTGTAAGCAATTACACGAAATGATTAACTAGTTTAAGACAAAGCTGCCTTCATCTTCATTACGTAACCCGATGACAATTGTCGCCAGTTTAGGAATCATAATGTTTTGCACATATTCATCCATCTTGGCCTCAATGTATCCGACTTGATTGAGAATGACTTTTTGTGGTTCTTTTAATTTAATGAAAAGCGGGCTTGTACTTATATTAATATAAATCGAGAAACTTCGGTAGGGAGACGATTGGCTCGTATTTAAAATATCAATTTGTAATCCCCCATTATCCAAATCATGGAAGACAAGATTTTGTTCGATAAGTTCAGGTCTCGTTTCATAAAGAAAACGACAATCTTTACGTAAACGGGTTAAATCTTTGAAATAATCAACTAGGTTTTGCCGTTTGTGGGCGAGGGTGTACGCAAATTGATTGACCTTGTCACTACTTCGATACGAATTCATATCTCCATACTTTGATAGACCAAATTCTTGACCACGGTGGAAGAATGGGACCCCATAAGAAAGCATAACAACGGCATTAATTGCTTGCAGTTTTTTTAAGTGAACCGACGTATCATTTTCGGGTTCACTTGCAATCAACTTATCAATCAAGGTTCCATTATCATGACATTCGACGTAATTGATCGATTGCCATGCTCCCGGAAACTTTGGTGTAAAAGTTTGATTCGTGACACTTCCCTTAAATGAAAATTTAAAGCCTTCACGATAGTCAGGATTGCCAAGCATATACCCACGTTCATTAATCCTATCCTCAAACGATCCACCTTTAACAATTTCACGGAATGAATCATTAAAGAAGCTAATGTAATCGATGTTAAAGGCATTATTCATATTTGTGAGTTTATCACTTGGGTAGGCCGTGCTCATATTCCATCCTTCGCCATAGAGCATGAAGTCAGGGCGGATTAAGCGCGCTTTTTCATTGATTAATTTGATCGTTTTTTGATCAATGAGCCCGACTAAATCAAAACGATAGGCATCGATATGATAGGTCTTAATGAAGAAGAGAGCCGCGTCAACAATGAGTTTTCTCACCATCGGCCGTTCGGTCGCTAGGTCGTTACCACATCCACTGCCTTGAACAATCTTTCCTTGTTCATCTTTGCGAAAATAATAATTCGGGACAATCTTTTCAAAACTACTTGTTGGATGTTCATAGACATGATTGAAGACCACGTCCATACTGATACGAATGCCGTGTTGATGGTATTTCGAAACAAGTAACATTAAATCTTTGATGCGTGAATACGGATCAAAAACATCCCGGGCAAAACTTCCTTCAGGCACAAAATATTGTTGAGGATCATATCCCCAGTTATATTGTTTCCATTTATCGGTTTCATCCACCGTTTTAAAGTCATAAATCGGCATTAATTGTAAGTGGGTAATGCCTAAGTTCTTAATATAATCAAAGCCAGCCTTACCGCCATTTTTGGCCCGTCTACCTTCTTCAATCATCGCATAAAATGTCCCCGGATATTTAAAGTTGACACGTTCATCGCTTGTCATATCACGGACACTAGTTTCATAGATAATCATTTCCGTGGGAGACGTAATAATCGGTAATTCATCATCATGAAAATCGACTTTAAAATGATTGAAATTGACGACGACACTATCTTCACCATTCGGGGTTGAACCAAAGGCATAAGGGTCAGTAGTTTCGGCCTCTACACCATTATTGATGACCAAATAACGATATCTTACTTTTTCTAAATTTCCATCTAATACAACAGAAAAGACGCCTTTTTCTCCGCGTTCAAGCATGGCAAATTGCCATTTTTGACTGTGAAGGCGACTATATTTAATCACGACACGGCTCGCAAGCGGTGCCCAAACTTTGAACGTGGTCTTCGTCTTCGTATAATAATCTCCTAAGTCG
>ERZ1645192.2995-NODE-2995-length-13918-cov-8.947414_pt1 | contig 13918 bp, 14 predicted proteins | sample MGYA00575354_ERZ1645192 | MGnify/ENA primary metagenome ERZ1645192 (study PRJEB40844, sample SAMN11349763) | freshwater sediment metagenome | isolation source: river sediment | host: Sediment | place: India: Faizupur Khadar , New Delhi | collected 2017-02-21 ... | reverse complement strand
CTGGCCGTCGAACTCGACGTGACCAAAGCGGGCGGACGGGCGCACGGCCGTGAGCGTGGCGAGCTTGCCGTGCGAGCGGTGAAAGCGCACCAACTCGGCAATGTTGAGGTCGGTCACGCCGTCGCCATAGATGCAAATGAAGGTCTCGTTGTTCAGAAAGGGACCGACGCGCTTGACCCGGCCACCAGTCAGGGTAGTGCGGCCAGTATCCACGAGGTCGACACACCAATCGAGCGGCTGATAGTCGGTATAGGTGACGTTCCCGTTCCTGAAGTCCACTTTCACGTGACTGTTATTCTTGACGTAGTTCTCGACGTAGTCCTTGATTGCCTGGCCCATATAGCCGAGCGCGAGCACGAATTCCTTGAAGCCGTGGTGGTCGAAAATCTTCATGATGTGCCAGAGGATCGGATAGCCGCCGATCTCGACCATCGGCTTCGGACGAACGGTGGTTTCCTCGGCGAGCCGGCTTCCGTAACCGCCGGCGAGTACGACGACCTTCATGGGAGACCTACTGCTTGTGAGTCTGATGAACGGATCAATCTTGAACTGCTGAAATTACCCGGATGAGGGCAGTCCTGTCTGTGTGACTAATGGAAAGCGCGCGGTCAGGCAACGTGTCTCGAGGACATCACTCTGCCGCGGGCCTGTTGGCGAGCCTTTCCGCGGTTGAACGCGATCCCAGGGCCGGCTGCAATCGAAACCGCCTTGCAGGCACGAAGTGCCGCCACGCTGCCCGGAATCGCGGGATAGCGGATTGCCCGCTAAATGTCGAGTTCGTTGAAATGCGGCGCGTGCTGCACAATGAATGCGAAGCGACGCTCCGGCCTGCGCCCCATGAGCGCCTCGATCAGCGCTTCCGCATCCGCCCGCTCCGCCGGTGTATCCCCAGGCGGCAGAACGACCCGCAGCAGCGTGCGGCTTTGCGGATCCATCGTCGTCTTGCGCAGCTGGTCGGCCGGCATCTCGCCCAAGCCCTTGAAGCGACTGATTTCGACACCGCCGCGGCCGGCGAAGGCGGCTTTCAGGAGCTTCTCCTTATCGGCGTCATCGCGGGCGTAGAGCGTGGTGTTGCCGCGGCTCAAACGATAGAGCGGCGGCACGGCCAGGTAGACATGACCGTGCTCGACCAGACCCGGCAACTCGCGAAAGAAAAAGGTAAGCAGCAGCGAAGCGATGTGGGCGCCGTCGACGTCGGCGTCGGTCATGATGATCGCTTTTTCGTAGCGCAGGTCCTCGCGCCGGAAATTCCTGCCGGAGCCGCACCCGAGCGCCTCGATCAGGTTGGTGAGTTCCTGATTGGCCTGCAAACGGCCGCTGGCGGCACTGGCGACGTTGAGGATCTTGCCGCGCAGAGGCAGAACGGCTTGCGTGTCCCGGTTGCGCGCCTGCTTGGCCGAGCCGCCGGCGGAGTCGCCTTCGACAATGAAGAGCTCGGTGCCGGCGGCGGCTTCCCGCGTGCAGTCGGCGAGTTTGCCCGGCAGCCGCAGCTTCCGCGTCGCCGATTGGCGCTTGGTTTGCCGGTCCTGGCGACGGCGGATCCGCTCGTCGGCCCGTTCGATGAGGGCCGCGATCAGCTCGCTCGCCGCTTCGGGCGACTGCGCCAGCCAGTGATCGAAATGATCGCCGACGGCCGTTTCGACCAGCCGTGTTGCCGCCGGCGTGGTCAGCCGCTCCTTGGTCTGGCCCTGGAATTCCGGCTGCGCGAGGAAGACGGAGAGCAGCACGCAAGCGCCGCCAAGCGCGTCTTCGGCCGTCACCTTGTCGACCGCCTTGTTGCGGATGAGCTGGCCATGCGCCTTGAGACCGCGCGCGATCGCAGCCCGCAGGCCCGCCTCGTGGGTGCCGCCGTCCGGTGTCGGCACGGTGTTGCAGTAGGAGTGGCAGAAGCCCTCGGCATCGGCAGGCCAGGCAACCGCCCACTCGACGCGGGCGTGCGGACCGGCCGCCGTCTCGCCGAAAAACGGCTGCGGCGTCAAAACCCGGCGATCACCGAGCGTTGCCGCGAGGAAATCGCGGAGCCCGCCGGGAAAGCGCATCACCTCGCGCGTCGGGACGTCATCTTCGGCTGTCAGCAGCGCGGGCTCACACGCCCAGCGGATCTCGACGCCGCGATAGAGGTAGGCCTTGGAGCGCGCCATCCGGTAAAGCGTGGCCGGGCGAAACCGCGCGCCGTCGGGGAAGATGGTGGCGTCCGGGCGGAAGGTGACGACCGTCCCGCGCCGGTTGGCCACCGGCCCCAGATTCGCGGGCGGACCCTCCGGCGCGCCGCGGCGATAGCTTTGGCGCCACAGCGTCCGCTCGCGCGCGACCTCGACGATGAGCTGGTCGGCGAGCGCGTTCACCACCGACAGCCCGACGCCGTGCAGACCGCCCGAGACCGTGTAGGCCTTGGTGCCGAACTTGGCGCCGGCGTGCAATGTCGTCAGGATGACTTCGAGCGCAGTCCGCTGCGGAAACTTGGGGTGCGGCTCGACCGGGATGCCGCGGCCGTTGTCACGCACGCTGACCCAGCCGTCGGCGGCAAGTTCGATCTCGATCCGGTTGGCGTAGCCGGCGACGGCCTCGTCCATGGCATTGTCGAGGAGTTCCGCGACGAGGTGATGCAGGGCCCGTTCATCGGTGCCGCCGATGAACATTGCCGGCCGTCTGCGCACCGGCTCCAGGCCTTCCAGCACTTCGATATCGTGCGCCGAATAGGACGACGCGGGCCGATCGATGCCGGCGAACAGGTCGCCGGCCGCGGCTGCTGGGGCGGCTGCGGGTTGGGCTGCGGGCTTGCTCGAGCTTCTCTTCATGACGACTTGATCAGTATATGGATTCGCGGGCGAAAGCGAATCAACATATAGCCCCATCCCCTCGCGTCAGCCCTATCGCGGCGGCGGCGCTCAACCCCTTCCTTGCTACCCGGCCGCGCCGCCCGAAGACTCTTGGCGACAGAACGGCGTTGAGTATCGACGCCAATCGCCGTAAACACCGGCCGTGAGAGCGCAAGGGGAGGGCGGCTCCGCACGGGGGCTGCGTGGTGCCAACGCAAGGGGGCGGAACCATCAAAGGCATTGCACATGATCGTGGATAAGGTTCTCAAGACGTTCCCGCGAGAGATTCTCGTCGTCTCACCGGGAGAGAAGGTGATCGGGGCCGCCCGGAAGTTCGAGCAGAAGCGAATCGGCATTGCCATGGTGTGCGGCGAGAGCGGCATACTGGAAGGCGTGATGTCGCTTGGCGATATCGTCCATGCCCTTGGCGATCGCGGGGCGGAGACGCTCGACCTGCCGGTGCGACTCGTGATGACGCCGGACCCGGTGACATGCGAGCCAGACGAGGACATCGAAAGTGCGCTCGCAAAGATGTCGGATCGAGGAATCCGGCACTTGCCAGTCGTTGACCACGACAAGCCAGTCGGATTGATCGATAAGATAGCAGCGCTCCAGGTTCTCTACGATGTCGCCGCGCTTGATTTCGCTCAGCTCAGAAATTACGTCTTCAAGACTGGTGGGCGCTACTAAGGACCGCGCCACGCCTAGACCGCGATGCTGTGATTTCTTCGCCTGTTTATTCGTCATTTGACGACCCGTTGGCAAGAGACAGTCGTGCGGGTGGCCTGGTTGCCATGCGCGGCCCCTGAGCCGTTTCAGGGGGGGACCTCAGGCCTCCCCAGAGGCGGGCGCGCGCGGGCGCGCCACTTTTCTCTTGCTCGGGCGAGAAACGAGATACGGAACGTTCCGTGAGTCTCGACAAATAGGCACAACTTGGCGTAATTTTACCCCTTATGAAGAACCCTATTTCCGAAGAGGGTCCCGACCCTATCGACAGGCACGTCGGTACGCGGATCCGCGGCCGCCGGGTCGGCCTGCGCGTCAGCCAGACCAAGCTGGGACAGGCGATCGGCGTGACATTCCAGCAGATCCAGAAGTACGAAAGCGGCACCAACCGCGTCGGCGCCAGTAACCTGTTCAAGATTTCGAAGGCGCTGGGAGTCGATGTCTCCTTCTTCTTCGACGGTGTCATGCCGGAAGCCGTCGGCATGCCGGAACCGAGTTTAGGCCTCTCAGACCAGCCCGCGTCCGTCATGGATGTCAATCCCATGAATTCCCGCGAGGCGTTCGAGATGATGCATAACTATTTTCGCATCCCCGACCCGACCGTGCGCAAGCGGCTGTTCCAACTCGTGCGCGTCCTGGCTTACGCCGAGATCCGCGACGACGCCGAGATCGCTTCGCTTTCCTCGCCTGCAGAGGATGCAGAGGCTTAGAACTTCGGCGCGGTGTGCGTGCCGGCCTGTGTTCTGCCCCTCCGATCGCGAATATCTCCCTCACGTCCGCTGACCGCCGGCGCCGGCTTGATCTCGCAATGTCACGCGGCGCGGGCTTGGAGTATGCTGGCGCCGCACCATCAGGTCTCATAGCGGAGCTGCGAGTCACGCATGCGCGATCCTTATGCCGTGCTGGGCGTTGCCAAGGACGCCGGAAGCAAGGAGATCAAGAAGGCCTATCGGAAGCTTGCCCGTGATCTGCACCCGGATCTGCACCCCGGCGACGCCAAGGCTGAAGACCGGTTCAAGGAGGTCGCGGCAGCCTACGACCTCCTTTCGGATGCGGAAAAGAAGGCCCGCTACGACCGCGGCGAGATCGATGCCTCCGGCGCGCCGAAAGCCGAGCGGCGATTCTACCGCGACTTTGCCGAAGCCGAGCCCGGCAATCGCTATACGGATCCGGGCCAGTTTTTCCGCGATTTCGAAGGGACTGATATCTTCGCGGAACTGTTCCGCGGCAAACGGCGCGAAGCACGGACGCGCGGGATGGATGTCCGGCAGGAGATTGAGGTCGACTTCCTCGATGCGGTGAACGGCGCGACGCGGGAAATGGTCCTGCCGGACGGCCGCAAGGTCAAAGTCACCATTCCACCCGGCACCGAGGATGGCCAGATCCTGCGCCTGCGCGGCCAGGGCATTCCCGGCGCGGGCGGCAGTGCGGGCGATCTGCACCTGGAGGTGAAGGTGCGTCCGGATCCGCAGATGCGGCGCGAGGGCAGCGATATTTACGCGGACTTGCCGATCTCCCTGCCCGAGGCGGTCCTCGGCGGCAAGATCGAGGTGGCGACGACCGATGGCCCGGTCAGCCTCACGATCCCACGCGGATCGAACTCCGGCATGCGCTTGCGGGTGCGCGGCAAAGGCGCGCCGCACTCCGGCGGCGGCCCGCGCGGCGACTTCTACGTTACCTTGCAGGTCATCCTGCCGGAGCGCATCGACCCGGAGCTGGAGCGCTTCGTGCGCGAGTGGGCGGAGCGCCACTCTTATCGTGTGCGTCATCGCTGAACCGGAACCACGAACCATGGCGACATTCGAAGAGATCCTCACCTGCTACAGCCTGGAGCGTGTCGAACTGAACGCGTGGATCGAACAGCAATGGGTGCGGCCGCAGCTGACGGCGCAAGGCCCCGTCTTCGATGAGGTTGACGAGGCGCGCATTGCGCTCATCCGTGAGTTGCGTGGCGAGTTCCTGGTCGGCGACGAAGCCTTGGGCCTCGTGCTTTCCCTGCTCGATCAGCTGTACGCTGCACGCCGTGCCCTGCATACGGTCGAAGAAGCGCTCGACGAGCTGCCGGAGCCGGTCCGCCAGGAGATCCGGCTTCGTCTCAAGGGCAAGTAAGTGCCGTTGCGCGAAGCGGAGCGGCAATCATTGACGGATCCCGCCCCTTCCGATATGGCGTCGGTCGGGGAACTGAACCGCGATTGCCGCTCAAGGCGCGCGGTCGCAAACTCGAAATGGATGGCAGCCGACGGCTGAGGTCCGCTGTTTCGTTCTGCGGCGGCTCCGGCCATGCCTTGCAACGGGGCTAGGACCGAACACCGAATGACCGAGACTGCACCGCTGTTGGCCGGCAAGCGCGGCCTGATCATGGGCGTGGCCAACGACCGTTCGATCGCCTGGGGCGTTGCCCGCGCCGCGGTGGCGCACGGTGCCGAGGTCGCCTTCACCTATCAGGGCGAGGCCCTGCGCAAGCGTGTCCTGCCGCTGGCCCAATCGCTCGGCTGCGATCTCGTCCTGCCCTGCGACGTAACCGACACCGCCTCGCTCGATCAGGTTTTCTCGGCGCTGGCTGAGCGCTGGGGCAGCCTCGATTTCGTCCTGCATGCGATCGCGTTTTCCGACAAGGAGCAGCTCAAGGGCCGCTACGTCGACACCACGGCCGAGAATTTCGCCGAGACGATGCTGGTGTCGTGCTATTCGTTCACCGCAGTGTGCCGGCAGGCGGAAAAGCTGATGCCGAACGGCGGCAGCCTGTTGACGCTCAGCTACATGGGCGCGGAGCGGGTGATGCCGCACTACAATGTGATGGGCGTGGCCAAGGCGGCGCTGGAGGCAAGCGTGCGCTACCTTGCCGCGGACCTCGGCCGCCAGAACATCCGCGTCAACGCCATTTCCGCCGGCCCGATGAAGACGCTCGCCGCCTCGGGGATCGGCGATTTCCGCTTCATCCTGCGCTGGAACCAGGCCAACGCGCCCCTGCGCCGCAACGTCACCCTGGACGATGTAGCAGGCGCCGGCGTTTACATCCTGAGCGATCTGTCCTCCGGCGTCTCCGGCGAGATCCACTACGTCGATTGCGGCTACAACATCATCGGCATGATGCAGGCCGACTCCGCGCCCGACGTTCGCGCGCTCCTGGATTCGTTCACGCCGCAGTCTTAGGCGATGGCCGGCAATTCCTTCGGCGAGGCGTTTCGCGTCACCACTTTCGGTGAAAGCCACGGCCCCGCCATCGGCGCCGTCGTCGATGGCGTGCCGCCGCGGCTGTCGTTGAGCGAAGCCGACATCCAGCCCTTCCTCGACCGCCGCCGGCCGGGGCAATCGCGCTTCACCACCCAGCGCCGCGAGGCCGACCAGGTGCGGATCCTCTCCGGCGTCTTCGAGGGGATGACGACCGGCGCGCCGATCGGCCTCCTGATCGAGAACGAGGACGCCCGCTCCAAGGACTACGGCGCGATCAAGGACCTGTTCCGCCCCGGGCACGCCGACTACACCTACTGGCGCAAGTACGGTATTCGCGATTACCGCGGCGGCGGCCGCTCCAGCGCGCGGGAGACCGCGATGCGGGTTGCCGCCGGCGCGATCGCGCGCAAGGTGATGGCGTCCGTCAGCATCCGCGCCGCCCTGATCCAGGTCGGACCGCACGCCGTCGACCGCGCCCGCTGGGACTGGGAGGAGACGGAGCGCAATCCCTTCTGGTGCCCGGATGCAGCGACCGTGCCGCACTGGGCTGCGTTCCTGGATGAGGTGCGCCGTGCCGGCTCGTCCGCTGGCGGCATCGTCGAGGTGACAGCAAGCGGTGTTCCGGCGGGCCTCGGCGAGCCGATTTTTGACCGCCTCGATGCCGACTTGGCCAAGGCCTTGATGAGCATTCCCGCCGTCAAGGGGGTCGAGATCGGGGCCGGTTTTGCCGCCGCCGCCATGCCCGGCAGCGACCACAACGACGCCATGCGGATGGCTGGCGGCGACGTGACGTTTCTCTCCAACAACGCCGGCGGCGTGCTGGGTGGCATCTCGACGGGTCAGGACATCGTCTGCCGGCTCGCGATCAAGCCGACAAGTTCGCTCGCGAAGCCGCAACAAACGGTAAGCGTTGCCGGCGAGGACGCCGAGATCGTGACCAAGGGCCGCCACGATCCGTGCGTTGCCATCCGCGCCGTGCCGGTCGCAGAAGCGATGGTCGCCTGGGTGCTCGCCGACCACTGGCTCCGCCAGCGCGGGCAGTGCGGTGCCGTAGCGAGGTAGAATAGAAAGTCTAACAAAGAGAAGAGGAGATGGGCGATGCCGCAGCCGGATCACATTATCAAGCTTGAGCTTCCTGAGGATGACAGCAAGCTCGATGCGGATATTCAGAAGTACTTCCGCAAGTGCCAGGAAAAGCTGGGTCTTATCCCCAACGTGCTGCGCGCCTACACGATCAATCCGCTGAAGTTCCGCACGTTTGCCGCCTTCTACAATCAGCTGATGCTGGACGAGGAGACGTGCAGGCTTTCCAAGCTCGAACGCGAAATGATCTCCGTCGTCGTCTCGTCGGCGAACCGCTGCTACTACTGCCTGGTCGCGCATGGCCAGGCGGTGCGCGAGCTTTCGGGCGATCCCGAGCTCGGCGAGATGATGGTGATGAACTACCGCGTTGCCGATCTTGAGCCGCGCCAGCGCGCCATGCTCGATTTCGCCTGGAAGCTGACCGTCGCCCCGCACGAGATCGCAGAGCCCGACCGGCAGCGCTTGCGCGACGTCGGCTTCTCCGATCAGGACATCTTCGACATCGCCGACGTCGCCGCCTTCTTCAACTACACCAACCGCGTCGCGCACGCCGTCGACATGATGCCCAACCGCGTCTACCACACCAAGGACCGGTGAAGGCCCGGCCGTCCGGACGAAGCGTAAGCGAAAATCCCGTCTCCGCGCGCGCCGAAAAGTCCCCTCGCTGCGCTTCGCGCGCTGCTTGCTGTAGCTTGCGTACTGCCCTGGACCCGCTGCGCGCCAATAGGTCATAGTTGAAGGGGGGGCGAGCAGGCGGAAGGACGCGCGGATGGTGGCAGGCTGGCTGCCCGGTTACTCACGGCAATGGCTGCGGCCCGACCTCATCGCCGGCCTGACGGCGGCCGCGGTGGTGATACCGAAGGCGATGGCATACGCGACCATCGCCGGCCTGCCGCTCCAGGTCGGCCTGTATACGGCCTTCGTGCCGATGGTCGTATACGCGCTGTTAGGGACGTCACGCCCCCTCAGCATGAGCACGACCACGACGATCGCCATCCTCGCGGCGGCGGAACTCGGGCGGACCGTCCCCGGCGGCGCGCCTGCGGATCTGCTGGCGGCGGGCGCAACGTTGGCGATCCTGGTGGGTGCTCTCTTGGCCTTGGCCTGCGTGTTGCGGCTGGGCTTCGTTGCCAATTTCATTTCCGAGCCGGTCCTGACCGGTTTCAAGTCGGGAATTGGGCTGGTGATTGTTGTTGATCAGATCCCCAAGCTGTTGGGGGTCCATATCGACAAGACCGGATTCTTTCGGGACATTGCGAACATCGCGCAGCAGGTCCCAAACGCATCGCTCGCGACCGCGTTGTTGGCATTGCTTCTGCTCGGATTGATCTTCGGGTTGGAGCGAGTCCTGCCGCGCGCGCCGACGCCGCTCATCGCGGTGGCTGGGGCGATCGGGGCATCGGCGCTCTTAGGCCTCGATGCCGCCGGCGTGGCAACCGTCGGCAGCGTGCCGAGCGGACTTCCAGAGCGCGCCTGGCCGCGCCTGGATCTCGTCGAGGGCATGTGGCCGGCCGCGGCCGGCATCGCGCTCATGAGCTTCACCGAAACCGTCGCCGCGGCGCGGGCGTTCCGGGCGCCCGGAGAACCGCGCCTGGTGCCGAACCGGGAACTGTTGGCGCTCGGCCTTGCCAACGTTGCCGGCGGCTTCTGGGGGGCCATGCCCGCAGGCGGCGGCACGACGCAGACCGCGGTCAACCGCCGCGCCGGCGCGCGCACGCAACTGGCCGGACTGGTGACAGCCGTCGCGACGGTGGCAACGATGCTGCTGCTCGCTCCGCTCATCGCACTGATACCACAGGCGGCGCTCGCGGCCGTGGTCGTGGCCTATTCGGTCGAGCTGATCAGACCGGCTGAATTCGTCGAGATCCGCCGCGTCCGCCGAACGGAGTTTTCCTGGGCGGTAATCGCGTTTGTCGGCGTTGTGTTGCTGGGCACACTGCAGGGCATTCTGGTTGCAGTCATCGCTTCCCTGCTGGCTCTCGCCCATCAGGAATACAACCCCGCAGTTTATCCCATCGGCCGCCAGCGTGGCACCCGAACCTTCAGGGCCCGTTGCGAGGCGCATCCCAACGACGAGACGTGGCCCGGCCTGCTGATCGTCCGCATCGAGGGCCGCATCTACTTTGCCAACGCGCAGCGCATCGGAGACCTGATCCGGCCAATGCTCGATGAGGCGAAGCCGGCCGTTGTGCTGCTCGATTTCAGCGCGGTGACCGACCTTGAATATACGGCTCTGACGATGCTCACGGAGGCCGAGGACCAAGCGCGCCGTGAACAACGGGAGTTGTGGTTGGCGGCTCTCAATCCGGGCGTGCTTGATGTGGTTCTCCGTTCAAAGCTGGGAGAACGCCTCGGCCGGGAGCGGATCTTCACCAGCCTCGATGCCGCGGTCGACACGTTTGTGAAGGTGCGTCCCGAGGGTGCGCAACCGTGAACACGAGCCACCGCGACTCTTCGGGACTGTGATCACGCGTAGGTTCTCGTTTTCAGCTGCACGAGCTTCCTACATTCCCCATGGGACGACAATACGCAGGCGACGGAGGGAGGCAAGCGATGGATGCAGGTTCGGGCTGGGGTGGCAGGGGCGAAGCGGCCCGCAATGTCCTCGGGCAACCGCTCAAGGTCTGCTGCACGCAGCCAATGACGAGGTACTACCGCACCGGCAGTTGCGAGACGGGGCCAAGCGATACCGGCGTGCACGCGGTTTGTGCCGAGATGACGGCCGAATTCCTCGCATTCAGCCGCGCCGCCGGCAACGATCTCAGCACGCCGCGGCCCGAGTTCGGCTTCCCCGGTCTGAAGCCGGGCGACCGCTGGTGCCTGTGTGCCGCGCGCTGGCGTGAGGCGCTGGAGGCCGGCATGGCGCCGCGGGTCGTCCTCGCCGCTACGCATGAACGCGCGCTGGCCGTCGTCACCCTTGACGATCTGAAACGGCACGCGCTCGATCCAGCCTGACGGCGTGCCATCGCCGGAAGAAAAGCGGCTGAATGTGCCGCCTTGGCGGACCAAGGCCGAAGCGTGTCAACGAGCCATTCCTGCACCGTGCCGCGGAAGGCAGCATCCGCAATCCGCTCGATGCCGAAGCGGATCGCGGTGATCGTCACCCGGCTCAACGAACGCGCGTCCGGCGGTTGCGCATCAGCCCGCGCCTTGACCGCCAAATCGCATTTCGGTTTGCGCAGGTCGGAGACGACACTGGTAACGAGCCGCCAGCGCCTTACGGATCGATCTCGCGAACGGGGGCGCCCACGGCGGCGATCGGGTACATCAGGGTCGCCCACGGCCCGCGCAGCCGGCGCGCCAACTCCAAGCGCATCGCGCCCGTCATCGAAACTTCACGGTTCCTTCCTTGCTTCGGGCAGGGGACGTGACCAAAACGATCGCGCCTGCCAACGCAGAACCAAAGTCGATGTCAAATCGGGAGTGACCGATGGCTTCCGCGGATCCGGCCGCCCGGCGGCATTGGATGGGTGTCCTTGCCAAGGCCAGGCCTGAGGAAATCGCCTCCACCTGGTCCGGGCTTGATACGCCCCCCGCGTACGAGCTGCTCCGCCCCGCCGAAGCCGGCATGATAATGGTGCAGGGCCGGATCGGCGGTGATGGACGGCCGTTCAATCTGGGTGAAATGACGGTGACCCGCTGTTCGGTGCGCCTGACGGATGGAACCGTCGGCCATGCGTGGGTCGCCGGACGCTCCACCGATCATGCCGAGCAGGCGGCCGTGCTGGATGCGCTGCTGCAGGATCCGCGGCAGCGTGCAGCGTTGCAGGGCGAACTGGAGCGGCTAGCCGAAGCGCAAGCGGCACGCCACCGCGAAGCGGCCTCCAAGTCGGCGGCGACGCGGGTCGAATTCTTTACCATGGTGCGCGGAGGCGATTGACCGGCCGTGAGCAGCCTCTCCTCTGATGATGGCCTGCTGCGAGGCTTCGCCAACCCGGTGATGGACGCCCAGGGGGTGTTTCGCACCGTGCTCGCGGCAATGGCCTGCCCTGGCACCATGAATGAGCTTGCATTGGACCTCTCCGGGCCGGCGCCGCTTGATCCTGCTACCGCCGCGCTTGCACTGGCACTGCTCGATTACGAAACGCCTCTGTGGCTCGATTCCGCCGCCGATACCCCTTCGGTTCAGCGCTATCTCCGCTTCCACTGCGGCTGCCGGATGACCGAAAACGCTGGCGCAGCCGCCTTTGCCATCGTGGCTGCGCCAGCACTGATGCCGCCGCTGGCCGCGTTCGATGCCGGCAGCGACACCTATCCCGACCGCTCTACGACCGTCATTCTTCAGGTGCCATCGCTTACCGGCGGGGCGCCGTGGACGCTGCAGGGACCCGGCATCCACCCAGGGGGCATCCGCGAGCGTGCGTGCATGGCGATCAGCGGCCTGCCGGCGGGCTTCGGCCGTTGGATTGAAGCCAATGTGGCGCTGTTCCCCTGCGGCGTCGATCTCATCTTCACCTGCGGGCGTGCGTTTGCGGCGCTGCCGCGCAGCATCCGGGTGGAGGACGCCGCATGTATGTCGCAGTAAAGGGCGGCGAGAGGGCGATCGACAATGCGCACCGGCTAATGGCGGCGGAACGGCGCGGCGAACCGTCGGTGCCGGCGCTCGGCCTCGATCAAGTGGTGGGCCAGCTGCGGCTGGCGGTTGACCGCGTCATGAGCGAAGGCTCGCTCTATGACCCTGCGCTCGCGGCGCTCGCGATCAAGCAGGCTCAGGGCGATCTGGTCGAGGCGATCTTCCTCTTGCGTGCCTACCGCACCACCCTGCCCCGCTTCGGCTGCTCCGTTCCGCTCGACACCGCCAAGGTGGCAATCCGCCGACGGATCAGCTCGGCATTCAAGGACCTGCCGGGCGGCCAGATCCTGGGCCCGACCTATGACTACACGCATCGCTTGCTCGATTTCGGCCTTGGCGAGGATGTGGCGCCGGAGCCGGTACCAGCCCCGGCGGCCAACACACAGCTGGCAGGGCCCGTGCCGCGCGTCACCGATGTCCTGGGCCAGGAGGGACTGATCGAGGCCAGTCCTGAAAGCGATGGCGAACCGGGCGACCTCACGCGCGAGCCAATAACGTTTCCGGCTTCGCGCGATTTACGCCTGCAGAACCTGGCCCGCGGCGACGAAGGGTTCCTCCTGGCGCTCGCGTACTCGTCCCAGCGCGGCTACGGCAACACCCACCCCTTCGCCGGTGAGATCCGCATGGGCGAACTGGCGGTCGAGTTCGTATCGGAGGAACTGGGCTTCGCCATCGAGATCGGCGAGATCACGCTGACGGAATGCCAGATGATCAATCAGTTCAAGGGTTCGGACGACATGGCGCCGCAGTTCACCCGGGGTTATGGCTTGGTTTTCGGCCGCTGCGAGCGGAAAGCCATGGCGATGGCACTGGTCGATCGCTCACTGCGGACGGAAGAACTCGGCGAGGAAGGGGCGAATCCCAGCCAGGATCAAGAGTTCGTGTTGGCTCACACCGACAACGTTGAGGCATCTGGCTTCGTCCAGCACTTGAAGCTGCCCCATTACGTCGATTTCCAGTCGGAGCTGGAGCTGATCCGACGCCTGCGAGCCGATGCGGCGGCGAGAGGCGCGGCAGCAGATGCGGTGCGGGACGCGGCGGAATGAGCGCTGCGTCCGGCTACAACTTCGCCTATCTCGACGAACAGACCAAGCGGATGATCCGCCGCGCCATCCTGAAGGCCGTTGCCATCCCCGGTTACCAGGTGCCCTTCGGCAGCCGCGAGATGCCGCTGCCCTATGGCTGGGGCACCGGCGGCATTCAGGTCACGGCCGCGATCATCGGCCCCAGCGACACACTGAAGGTGATTGACCAGGGCGCCGACGACACGACCAATGCGGTGTCGATCCGCCGCTTCTTCGCGCGAACCGCAGGCGTCGCCACCACCGAGCGCACGAACGAGGCCACCATCATCCAGACCCGCCATCGCATCCCGGAGACGCCGCTGACCGCTGGGCAGATCCTGGTCTACCAGGTGCCGATCCCGGAGCCACTGCGATGGCTGGAGCCGCGCGAGACGGAGACCCGCAAGATGCACGCGCTGGCCGATTACGGGGTGATGCACGTCAAGCTGTACGAGGATATCGCCCGCCACGGCCGCATC
>ERZ1645192.2992-NODE-2992-length-13925-cov-5.081255_pt1 | contig 13925 bp, 14 predicted proteins | sample MGYA00575354_ERZ1645192 | MGnify/ENA primary metagenome ERZ1645192 (study PRJEB40844, sample SAMN11349763) | freshwater sediment metagenome | isolation source: river sediment | host: Sediment | place: India: Faizupur Khadar , New Delhi | collected 2017-02-21 ... | reverse complement strand
CCGGCGACAGTGGGCCTTGACGGCGAACCCGCGGCGCCGTCCGGTTGGGCCGAGGAGAGCGACGTGCCGCTCGAGCAGTGCCCGTATTGCCTGGCGAGCGTGCCCACGAGCCTCGATTTCTGCGACAAGTGCGGCAACCGGGTTCATGACGCCGTCCTGGCCCCCGGCGAGGCCTCCCCCGTCTCCGAGGACCTCTTCGAGACTCCCCTGAACGGTGCGGCCCCGCTGGATCTGGATACGACCCGGAAGCTGACGGTCAAGCCGGTTCCCGACCTCCTCCAGGGCACCACCTTGCTCCAACCGGCCCGGTTGATTCTCCACACCGGCGCTTACAAGGACGAGCAGACCCAGCCGCACACCCTGACCCTGTCCACGACGAGTATCGGCCGGGGTTCCGACAACGACTTCCCCTTCCCGGAGGAGGAGTTCATCAGCCGGCATCACTGCGAGATCGTCTACCACAAGTATCAGTATGTCCTGAAGGATCTCAACAGCGCCAACGGCACCTACGTCAATGACGTCCGGGTGAAGGAGACGATCCTGCGGGATGGAGATTCGATCCAGATGGGGGCGCTCCGTTTCACTTTTGAAGACCCGATGGAGAAGATCAAGAAGAAGAAGGCTCAGTCGGAATTCGACTGATTCATGGGTGTTCCGCGCTCCCGGGTGAAAAGCCGGCACGGCGCAATTAGCTATTGAAAAGGGAAAAGCGATTCATGTATGATTGCCCTTCAGGATGTGATTGAACATTCAGGAGCCTTAAATGGGTTATTCAAACATCGTACTTTACGAAGAAGAATATCATCAGATTCGGAATGTCCTGACCCGTTTGAATCAGGAAGCCAACGCCCGGGTCGTGTTTCTGGTCGACAAGAATGGGCAGCAGATCGCGGCCTGCGGCGAGATCGAAAACCTGGACACCACTTCGCTGGCCTCCCTCACGGCCGGCAATGTCGCGGCCACCGACGGCCTGGCCAAGCTCATCGGTGAAAAAGAGTTTTCGATCCTGTTCCACGAAGGGGAAAAGGACAACATTCACATTTCCCTGGTCGGCAAGCGGGTCATCCTGGTGATCATTTTCGACGAGCGGTCCTCTCTCGGCCTCGTGCGCCTGCGGGTCAAACGCGCTTCCATCGAGCTGGAGAGGATTTTTGAAGCGATCGTCAAGAAAGTCGAGATGGAGCGCCAGTCCCAGGAAAACGGCGCGGCTTCTCCCTTTGCCGAAATCACGGACGAGGATATTGACAACCTGTTTTCAAGTTGAAATATCACGCTAAAGGGTAGAGAAATTGACCTTTATAAACTACGCATCCAGAGAGATCAACTGCAAGATCGTCTACTACGGGCCCGGTTTGGGCGGCAAAACGACGAACATCCAGTACATCTACGATACCACCAACACCGAATCCAAGGGGAAACTGATCTCGCTGGCCACCGAAACGGACCGGACCCTGTTTTTCGATTTTCTTCCTCTTGACCTGGGCACCATCCGCGGGTTCAAGACCCGATTCCACCTTTACACCGTGCCGGGCCAGGTGTTCTACGACGCCTCCCGGAAACTGATCCTCAAGGGCGTGGACGGGGTCGTCTTCGTGGCCGACTCGCAGGAAGAGCGCATGGATGCCAACATCGAGAGCATCTACAACCTGAGACTCAACCTGAAGGAAAACGGCTTCGAGATCACCAGCATGCCCTACGTCCTGCAGTTCAACAAGCGCGATCTGCCGAATCTGGTGTCGGTGGAAGACATGGAGAAGGAACTCCGGCTCAAGGATGAACCCGCGTTCGAAGCCGTGGCCATCAAGGGGATCGGGGTCATGGAGACCCTCAAGGCCGTGGCCAAGCAGGTCATCATGGAACTTAAAAGAGGCGGTAAGTAGGCTTTATTCGGCTGGCCCGGTCAGGCTGCGGGCGAACTTCTCGGGCATCATGAATATCAACAGGATCACCGGGTAGACGGCGCCGCAGCAGAGCATGAACAGGGGCTGGAACTTCGCCACCATCATCATTCCGTCCACCATCTGCTGTTCCAGGCTGCTCGATAGCAGCAGTTCCTCGTATGTCCGATGCACGATGAGATGGTAGAGCACCGTCGAGAGGATGGTGGAGACAACTCCGGCCCAGGCGTAGAACAGGGACAGGGTGCGGCCCGGGAGTTGTTTTTTGAGCAACTTGAGCCCGGCGACGAACAGCACGGCGATGAGGGCCAGGGAGATGACGATCGAGGTGATCATGAACACCTGGACCTTGGGAGTTCCCATGAGCTCTTTCTGAATGCCGATGATCTCTTCCGCGCCGGGCGTGCCCTCCGGCATCACCGGTCCGGTGAACATCATCACCAGGGAATACACGGTGAACAGCACCATGATCGAGGCGTAGACGATGTGGATGATGCCGAACACCTTGGCGACGGTTGGCGATGACGCGTCTTCATTAATGCTCATGCGGCCCTCCAAGAGAAATTGAGTTGATCAAGCCCCCTCTTCGTGAAGATCTTGTTTCAGTAGCGGATCGGGCTTTTAGTGACACCATCAACTCTCCTGGATTATAGCATCGGCCGCGCGGGCGGAAAAGAGATTTACTTTCGTCCAGCGGCCCGACGGAACCAGTGTCGCGTTCCCGCTTCGACCTGCGCGTTTCCGGCCTGACGGTTGCGCATCGCGCATGAAAAAAGGCTGCCCGCAGGCAGCCTTGGGGATGGATCGGGAAATCGTTGACTAGCTGGCGTATTCTGGCGCGAAAGGTTGCACCTTGTCGCGGAGGAACAGCCGCGCCCGGTGGATGCGGGACTTGACCGCGGCCACGCTGAGGTTGAGCATCTGGCTGACTTCCTCGTTGGAGAACTGCTTGATGTCCCGGAGCTGGAAGACGACGCGGTACTTGTCAGGCAGTTCGTCCATCGACTTGAGCACCGAACGCATGAAATCCCGCTCGATGACGGATTCGTCGGCGAACTTCCGCTTGTCCGGGATGATCGCCGAGATGACGATTTCATCTCCATCCGCTTTTCCCATCTCGTCGATGGGAATGTGCGGGGCTTTCCGGCGGCCGCGGAGTTTCATGAACGCGAAGTTGATGGCGATCCGGTAGATCCAGGTATAGAAGGAGGAGTTGCCCTGGAACGTGGAGATCTTCCGGTAAATCGTGAAAAACACGTCCTGGGTGATCTCCTGGGCGTCGTTGTGGTTCTTGACGATGTTATAGGCGGTGTTGTAGATCTTGCTCTGGTACTTGGCCATGATCGCTTCGAGGGCGCCGGGGGCGCCGTTTTGCAGGTTCTGAACCAGAAGCCGGTCCTTGTTTACTTTTTTCATGCTGCCCTCCTGACTTAACTGCTCTGGTCTCATCATTTCTGTCGCCCTGAATTCTTAATACACAATCTTTATACTCCAGTATTAAGTCGAAGTCAACGGAATTTTTCGCCGTTTTTTAAACTTGACACGGCGTGTCCCAGTGAATACACTGCCGCCATAAAATTTTAAAGGAGGTAAGCATGGCTTACGTCATCAGTGAAGAATGCACCGCCTGCGGAACCTGTCTCCCCAAATGCCCGGTGAACGCAATCAGCGAAGGCGATATCTACAAAATTGACCCGGAAATCTGCACCGACTGCGGCACCTGCGCAGGCGTCTGCCCGATGGAAGCGATCTCCCAAGAATAGTTCAGACCGATTCCAGCGATTAAAACGGGAGCCCCGCGGCTTCCGTTTTCTATTTCTGGACTCAAGTTCTGGGGTATTGGCCGAGAAAAGCCGCCTGGTTGTCCTGGTAAAACCGGGGTTTGACGATTGTTTTGAGCGCGTCCAGGATCTGTTCCCGGGAACAGAACAGGGCGCCGGTGTCCATATGGCGCCCGAGCAGGATGAGGTTGGAGACGCGGGGTTGGCCGATGCGGAGCGCGTCCGCGTCGGCGTTGTAGAGAAACGCGGTGGGATGGTTGGATTTCACCCACTCGGCCTGCGCCGGGCTCAGGTTTGAAGAGTTGCACAGGACGCGGCCCCCCGGTTTCAGGAAGTCGAGGTAGGCGAAGAGTTCCGCGCTTTCCAGGGCGATGAGCAGGTCCACGGTGCGGGGGAACAGGGCCGGGGAAGCGAACGGCCCGATCTTCAGGGAGCTGAAGACGGAGCCACCCCGCTGGCTCATGCCGTGGATCTCGTAGGCGAATACGGCCTCCCGGCTCTGGAAGGCGGCGGTATAGAGCAGCTTGGTCAGGAACAGGACGCCTTGACCGCCCACTCCGCTGATCAGGATTTGTTGTTGCATGGGTCCTCCGGTGCCACTCGGGCGATCAGGGCCCCGCTGGGGCAAACGTTGACGCATTGGCCGCACTCAGCGCAAATCCGGTAGTCCACCCGGATGCCGGCTTTTCCCTCATCCACGAGGGCCGGGCAATTGAAATTCCGGACACAGATCTTGCAGCGCGTGCATTTCTCCTCCACCCATTCGATGGGGACCTTCCGGGCGATGCCCGCGGCCGGGTCGTTGAGCACGCAGGCATGCTGCATGATCACGACCGCCGGGCCGCCGTCGGCTTGTTGGGTGAACGCGTAGGCCTCCCGGAGCGCCTGGATGGCCTCGGGCATGAGATACGGGTCGACCGCCCGGATGTGCCGCACGCCGCAGCCGCGGACCGCCGACTCGATGGAGATGGGCTGGCCGGTGGTGTCGTCGGCTTTCCGGCCGGCGGAGATGGCGGGTTGCATGCCGGTCATGGCGGTGACGAAGTTGTCCAGGATCACGACCACGACGCGGTGGTTGTTGTAAACGGCGTTCGCCAGTTGCGGCAGCCCGGAATGGAAGAAGGTGGAGTCCCCGATGGTGGCGGCGACCGGCATGTTCTGGCCATCCAGGGCATACGCCTGGTGGAGCCCCATGGCCAGACCGATGGAGGCGCCCATGACCAGCACGGTGTCCACCGCCTTCATGTTGATGCCCAGGGTGTAGCAACCGATGTCGCCGGCGTAGATGGCCTTGGGCATGGCCCGGCGCAGCGCGTGGAAAGAGTTGCGGTGCGGGCAGCCGGGGCAGAGGGCCGGTTTTCGGGGCGGCGGCAGTTCCGGCAACGCGGCCGCCTCGCGAGCGGGTGGCTCGAGGCCGAGAAAACGGCCCAGAACGCCCTCCAGCACTTCGCCCGAGATCTCTCCCTCGGCGGGTACGGCGCCGTTTAGCCGGCCGGATACCGTGCGGCGGTCCGCCAGTTGCTGCTCGATCACCGGGGCCGTCTCCTCCAGCACCAGGACCGCGTCGTAGCGGCCGGTGAAATCCGCGAGTAGCGATGGCTCGATGGGGAAAGGGACTCCGATGTGCAGGAGCGGCGGCCGGAAGCCATGGCTGGCGGCCCAATCCTCCACCATGCCGCGCAGTACGCCGCCGGCGATCACCCCGCGGCGGCCGTCGCCGTCCCGAAAGCGGGTAAATGCCTCCAATACTGCCGTTTCGCGGGCGATGGCGGTGAGTTTTTCATTCAGCTCCCGGTGCAGTTGCAGGCGGAATTTCGGAGTCGCCGCCCAGCGGTTCGGGTCCTTTTTAAAATCGGCCGGTTGGCTGGTTCGCGTCTCGCGGCCGAGGGCGATCGTTTGCCGGCTGTGGCAGACCCGCAGCGAGGGCCGCAGGATCACCGGGATCTGGAACCGCTCGGAGAGCTCGAACGCCAGCCGGGTGTACGCGTACGCTTCGGCCGGGGTGGCCGGGTCCAGGACCGGCACCTTGGCGAACATGGCGAAAAAGCGGCTGTCCTGCTCTGTTTGGGAGGAGTACGGGCCCGGGTCGTCGGCGCTCACGATGACGAAGCCGCCCCGGCAGCCCGTGTAGGCCGAACTCAGCAGAGCGTCCGCGGCCACGTTGAGTCCGACCTGCTTCATGATGGTCGCGCTCCGCTTGCCGGCGTAGGCGGCGCCGAGGGCGACCTGGAATGCCACCATCTCGTTGACGGACCACTCGGCCACGACCTTGGCGCCGAGCTCCCGGCGGTATTCGATCACGGCCGGGAGGATCTCGGAACTCGGCGTGCCCGGATACGACGTGATGACTTCGCCTCCGGACTCGACCAGTCCCCAGGCGATGGCCTCGTTCCCCAGCATCACCCGTTCATCTGCCATGGCGTCTCTCCCGGAGGTCAGAGTTCAATGTCGGTAAAATATTAAAGCATATCTAAAAAATTGCAAAGAAATTTCTTTGAGCGGATCTGCCCTGTCGTTATCATTGGGTATATGCAACACAGGGTGGAACAGCAGCAAGAACTGATCGGCCTGGAGGGCGGGGCAAGATCCCGGTTGCCGGCCGGGGAGATCCGGAGCCGGTTGCGCCGGGTGGAAACGGTCGTGCTGGACGTCGATGAATGCCTGTTGCCCGGGTACGCGCAGATCGCGCTCGGCCACCTGGCGCACCGGTACCTCACCCGGGAAGCCGGCCGGAACCCGGCGCGCGTGGGCGCGTGGCTCAGGATGACGCTGGTGGGCGGTTGCCTGTACCTCCTGAAAAAATTCCAACCCTCTGGCGAGGGGCGAAACCGGAGGCTGCACCGGAATTTCGGACACGCCCTGCGGGGAATCCCGGCAGCGGAGATCAGGCGGTTGGCCCCGGAAGTCTGGCGAGACCTCTACCCGGGCGTCCAGGATTGCCTGGCGTGGCTTTGCCGCCGGGTGCCGGTCGGGATCATCAGCCTCGGTCTGGATCTGGCGCTGGAGTCCTTGCCGGAAAAACTGGGCGCGCCAGGCTGCCCCATGTTCCTGGCTTTCGCCCGGGCCAACCGGGTCAGTTGGCGGGACGGGCGTTTCGACGGCATCGTAGAGCCTTGGCTGGCCGGCCCGGCGGATAAAGCGGCCGTCCTGGCCGAGCTCACGCGAGCCGGCCAGGCGGGCATACCGCTGGTCGTCGGGCACAACCGCGACGAGAGCCTGATCGCGCGGGAGGCTTTCCACTCGGGGGGGCTGGCCATCGGAATCGGCGCCGGACCGGCGGACGAGGCGCACTTCCAGGTGTTGCTGCCCAAGGGTGACTGGCCGGGACTCGCCCGCTTCCTGGCCGCTTACTGGCCGTAGCACGGGCGTCCCGCCCGTGCAGCAGCAGCCCCGAGGGGCATTCGATCCACGGCCGGGACGGCGGTGGTGCGGGCGTCTCGACCGTGCGGCGCGAGCCCTGAAGGGTATTCTTCCACGGCCGGGACGGCCGTGGTACTGAAAAGGGCGGCCGGGGCCGCCCTTTAGATTGAAGACAGGTCAGACGGAAGACTACCGCAGGTGCCGCTCCACCACTGCGACGACGTCCGGGTAGGCGATGCCGATCTTCTGGAGATGCTCCACGGTGGGCACGCCCTCGCGAGTCCAGCCCTTGCGCTTGTAGACGGCATCGAGCAGGTGCTCGTATTGCTGTTCGCGGTACTGGCGCATGATCTGCAGCTTCTCGAGGGTGCTCTTCCCCAGGGGGTCAACCTTGACCTTGTCGCGCAGTTGCAGGTCGTAGCGTTCCTGCCGGGATTCGTACTCCTCGACCGTCACCGGGCCCATCATCCGGTAGGGCGGCTTGTCGCCTTCGCGGCTGCCCTTGCCCAGGCGCAGGCTGAACACCTTCTGCAGGTTGTAGACCCGCTCCGACTGGCGGATCAGCTCGTGCTTGTCGAGCTTCAGGCCGGTGATGGCATTGTAGATGTCCACGTAGTTCTGGACGTGCTCGGGTACCTTGGCCGGTTCGTCGGTTTCGGCGTTATCGGGCGGTTCGACGTCGTTCCAGGGCAGTTTGCACAAGCCCTGCAGGCCGAACCAGGTGCGGAACATCGGGAAGTAGTAGAGCGCCTCGGCCTTGTCCTCGAAGGTGGGAATCTGGTTGTTGACCATGTCCATGAAGATCAGCCAGGCCTCGTCATGCTGCGGTCCCTTCAGGGCCATGCTGTAGCCGCCCTGCTGGGCGAGCGATTCCTTGGAGACGTACTGGGAGTATTCCAGCCCCTTGCACTCGCAGCCGATGTCTTGCAGAAATTTCGGGTCGGCACCGTAGTGCTCGGCAAAGTACTTTTTCATCTGGCGCACGCCCTTGCCGGCGATCAGGCCGAAACCCTCGCCGCGGGCCATCTGATGGAGCAGTTCCATGGAGTCCCGCCAGTTGCCCCAGGTGAGGTCCAGGCCGCCGGTGCGTTCCTTGTTGAGGATGCCGTTTTCCCAGCATTCCATGAGGAACGCCACCAGGGTGCCGAAGGAGATGGTGTCGATCCCGTAAGTGTCGCAGTAGAAGTTGGTTTCGATGATCGCGGCCGGGTCGAAGATGGCGCAATTGGAGCCGCACCCGCCCACGGTCTCGTACTCGGGACCATCCACGGAGACCTTCTGCCCGGCGTAGGGGCCGGTCTGGAGGGTGAAGCCGTCGGCCACCTTGGCGCAAGCCATGGTACAGCCGTACCAGCACCCGTCCGGCAGCCCCTGGGTGATGTATTTGACGATTTCGTGGGAGTTGATCTTGGGGGAATCCGGGTGGTTGCCGTACTTGAAGTTCTTGGTCGGCAACAGGTCGTAAGCGTCCATGATCTCGACCAGATGGGCCGTGCCGATTTCGCGCATCCGGCACTGGCTGGCATCGTTGGCGATGATCTCCTGGTGCAGTTTGAGGCCGGTTTTCTGCAAGGTCTCCAGGTCGGCGGGATGGTTGGAGTCCCCGGCGAGCCCGGAGAACTTCACCACCAGGGCCTTGAGCTTCTTGTCCCGGAACACCGTGCCGATGCCGCCGCGGCCGGCCTGTTTCAGGCGGGCGACCTTTCGGCGGAGATCCCAGAGTGAAAAGTTCAGGCAGCCGATGAAGGTGTGGTCGGAGCCTCGCCCGGCCGAAACGGTGGCCACGTGGCGCCGCCCGGCCTCGCTCTCGGCGAACATGCAGATCAGTTGCTCGGCCACCACGTGGCTGTCGACGGCCTCGCCGGGCGCCGCCAGGATCTGGACCAGGCCCTTGTCCCCGTCGATGTAAACGATGGTCTCATCGGACGCCTTGCCTTGGATCTCGAGGGCGTCAAACCCGCTGAACTTCAGGTAGGGGCCGAAATATCCGCCCACGTTGCTGTCGATGGGGATTCCGGTCAGGGGCGACAGGCTCACCACCAGCGATTTGCCCGAGCCGGGGTAATTCGTGTTGCCGCCGATGGGGCCGGTGGCGATGTTGATTTCGTTTTCCGGGTCATTCCAGCGGGTGTCGTCCTTGACGGCGTCCCAGAGCAATTTCATGCCGAAGCCCTTGCCGCCGGTGAACTTGACGCGCATGTCCTCGCTGACCGGCTTCTCCTTGATCTCGTTGGTGGAGAGATTGACGTACAGGGTCCGGTGGTTGTAGCCGCGCTCGACCGGCTTGAGGCCGAAGTGGTACTCGGCCAACACCTTGTGTTGGGATTTGAGATTCTCCAGATCATGGCTGTGGGGTTGGGTGCTCATGCGTGTTCCTCCTGCACGATTTCCAGGGCGTCGGCGGGGCATTCCTTGGCGCAGGCGCCGCAGGCCACGCATTTGAAGGGGTAGAGGCCGCCCTCATGCCGCATCATGGCGTGGATCGGACAGGCGGCCACGCAACTATAGCAACTGACGCAGAGTTTCTTGTTGATGAGCACCACGCCCTGCTTGCTGATCGAGATGGCCTGGGTCGGGCACTCGGACACGCAGTTGCGGTAGCTCTGGTTGCAGACCACCAGCTTGAATCCGCCGCCGTCCTTGGGCACAACCTGGATGGCGGATTTGGCCGGATTGTCCTCCTTGAAGAAGGCAAGCGAGCATACGCTCATGCATCGTTCGCAGCCGATGCAACGGTCCTCGTAGGTTTTAAGGTACTTCATCGGTGTATCCAACCTCCAGAGATTGAGTGAGAACCTATTTTATCCGGTGCTTGAAGACATGTCAAACCGTTTGATCGGGAACGATCGGCTCTCGCGCGGGGTTGAATTTCTCTCCGGGCTGTGACAGAATGACCGCCTTGCGGATTTCCCGGCGGAGCACGGAATGCAGCTTACGGTCAACCACAAGCCAATCGAGATCGAGGCCGCCACCCTGACGGTGCGCGAGTTGCTGGAGCGGTTGAACTACCAGTTCCCGCTGATCTTCGTGAAGGTCAACGGCAAGGTGATCAAGAAGGATCTTTACGCCAGCCTGCAATTGATCGAAGGCGACGTAGTGGAAGCGATCCATCTCATGGGCGGAGGGTGACCGCCGGCGGGTTCTCCGGCAGCCTCCCTTCGGCGCGGCCTATGACCGGATCCGCGGGGAAAACGGCAACGCGGCCGCCTGGGTCGACATCCGCCGCGAGGTTGATTTCGAGACCAGTTTTGAATAACATGCTATCGGTGAGAGAGGATTTAAAAGGTGCCTATGAGTCACGATCGTGAAGTGCTCCAGGTGCAGCAGCACCAGATCGAAAGAATCTTGCTCAATCCGCGGGTCCAGCAGGCGGCCCGCTTCCTTTCGAAGACGAACGGTAAATCCGGGACTCTCTTCGAACGGCTGATGGTCTCGTACGACAATCCGGAAGCGCCGCTGAGGGACCGGTTGCTCTTCTATCCGGCGCACGCGGTCTTGGAGCACCTGTTGCTGCAAAGCGACGCCAACGAGGAGATGGTCAAGTTCAAGCTCTTCCGGCACCGGCCCACGCTGCGCGCCCTGGTCAACACCGCGCGGAGCATCGGCGAGTACGGCCTGACCGTCCCGCAGAAGTTCCACATGCCGCTGATGGTGGTGTGGAACTTCACGCAGGCGTGCAACCTGAAGTGCCGGCACTGCTACCAGGACGCCTGCGCCCGGGCGCTGCCGGACGAGCTGAACCTGGAGGAAAAGCTCCGCCTGATCGACGAGATGGGCGATGAGTACGTTCCGTTTCTGGCCCTGGCCGGGGGAGAACCCTTCATGGGGAATCACTTCTGGGAAGTGCTGGAGCGTTGCCGCCAGAGGGCCATTCATGTCACCATCGCCTCCAACGGCACACTGCTCAAGCCGGACACCACCGCCCGCCTGGTCGAGTCGGGAGTGAAATACGTGGAGGTCAGCCTGGACTCGGCCGATCCGGACAGGCACGACGCGTTCCGCGGCATTCCGGGCGCCTGGCGGCGGACGGTGGACGGGATCCGCACCGCCGCGGCCACGCCGGGGCTGCGGGTGGGAATGGCCACCTGCGTGTCGAGACTGAATTTCGATGAGGTGGAGACCATCCTGAGGCTGGCGGTAGATTTGGGTTGCTCCACGTTCGTCCACTTCAACTACATCCCGGTCGGCCGGGGCGTTCAGAACGACATCGAGGACCTGGACCCCGACCAGCGGGAGAAGCTGCTCCAGATCCTGGAGAAATGGCTTCAAGGCAAGGAGATCAGCGTCATGAGCACGGCGCCCCAGTTCGGGCGGGCCTGTTTCGTCTACGGCGGCGCCGAGGCCCGGGTGGCCTTGGGCCACGCCGGCTCGGCGCCCGGCTCCAAGACCCGGGTGCTGGCCAAGTACATCGGCGGGTGCGGGGCGGCCCGTTGCTACTGTTCGGTCCAGCCGAACGGGGACGTCACCCCGTGCGTGTATATCCCCCACCGGATCGTGGGCAACCTCCGGGAGAAACCGCTCAAGGAAATCTGGCAGAGGAACCTCTATTTTGAAACCCTGCCGGATCGCGACCGGTTGCGGGACCATTGCCGGACGTGCGATTACCGCCCCATTTGCGGCGGCTGCCGGGCCCGGGCGGAAGCCTACACGGGCGACATCCTGGCCGGGGACCCGGGCTGCGTCCTGAACCGGCCGTTGTGGGATTCCCTCCAGCCGGCGGTTCGGGAAGAAGTCACCCGGTGACCATCACGAGCGGCCTCGCCACCCCGGCCCGCGGGAGGGCTCTCGCCGGCGTCCTCCGTCAGGGGCTTCCACCCTGTTGGCATTGAAAGGAGACGCATGAACGACGCCTCGGCTCCCGTCGATCGCCCGTGCGCGGCGATGGTCCTCGCGGCCGGCTTCTCCAGCCGCATGCGCCCCCTCAGCGACCAGATTCCGAAACCGTGTCTGCCGGTGCTCGGCCGCCCCCTGATTCACTACGTATTCGACTGGCTGGCCGCCCGGGGCGTCCGGGAGGCCGGGGTGAACCTGCACCACCTGCCGCGGGCGGTCCGGGCGGCCGTGTCCGGGTATGCCGGGCCGCCCATCCGCTTCACGCTGTCCGAAGAAGCGGGGCTGATCCTGCTGACTGCCGGGGCCCTGGCCCCGCTGCGGGAGTTGTTCCGACACGGAGGGACGTTCATCCTGGTCAACGGGAAACTGGTTCTCGATATCGATCTGGGGCCTGTGCTGGACTTCCACCGCCGCTCCGGCAACGTGGCCACCCTGGTGATGCGGCCGAACCGCGCCCGGGACCGGTTCATGCACGTGGATCTCGGACCGGAGGGCGAAATCCGGGGGTATGTTGCCTTCGACGAGGCCCGCGGCCGGATTCCCGAACTGGTCACCTTCACCGGGATCCATCTCATCGAACCCGGCGCCTTGGACGCGATCCCGGACGGCCAGCCCTTTGACACCGTCAAGGACCTCTACCCGTTGCTGCAAGCCAGGGGTGAGCGGGTCCGCGGTTTCCTGGCGGAAGGGGAGTGGCGGGAGTTTTCCACGCCGCGCCGGTACCTGGACCACAGCTTGGCCATGCTCCGGGAGCGTGGCCTGAAGAACTGGACCACCTGGCGCCTGGAGCTTCACGGCGCCGCCCGCGCGGAAGCGGCCGTGTTCGGGGAACAGGTGGAGGTCGAGGCCGGGGCGGTCCTGCGGCGGTCGCTGCTGCTCGGGGACAACCGCGTGGGCCGGGGCGCCCGCCTGACGGACTGCATCGTCGGCCCCGGCGCGGACATCCCGGCGGGGAGCCGGTTTGAGCAGTCCGTGATCGTCCGCGCGGACAGCCTCACCTCTCCCTGTCCCGGTTGCCGCCCGGAAGGGGACCTCGCCATCGCCCCGCTGGCGTAGTCCGCATCCGCTTTCAATTGTATGAAAGCTGTCCGCCGGCCGGTGAACCCCTCCTTCGATATCTGATCCCAGTCCCCGATCCCAGTCCCCGATCCATCCTGTTCATCCTGTGCATCGATGTGAATTTCTTCCGTGTTTTCAGTGTGTTCCGTGGTGAATCATTCGTGGCCATTCGTGTCCGCATTCGTGTCATTCGTGGTTATGTTTTGGTTGCGGCTCCGCTGCTCCGGGGTGTTCGTGGTTGCTTTAGCCTACTGCCCGCGGAAGGGCAGGCCGCCGATCACGTCGCCGAGGTAGAGGTTCAGGAGGATCACGTCGGATAGCGCGACGGCGCCGCTCTCGTCCAGGTCGAGCCAGCGGTCGTCGAGCTCCGTGGAGGTGAGCTCGCCGAAGAGGCCCGACATGAGCGCCAGGTCGACCGCGTCCACCACCCCGTCGAGGTTCAGGTCGCCGTACGGAAGCCACGGGCGCCAGGCCCCGGCCGGGACGTAGATCTGCAGCGAATACGGCGACAGGAGGAACGTGCCGCTGAAGGGCAGATTGTTGTACCCGGCGGCCGCGGCGGTGACCGCCTTGCCCTCGGCGTCCTGGAAGTCGCTGGCGTAGAGCCGGCTGTCGCCGTGGAAGACGCAGACCCATTTCCCGCCCACCGGCAAACCGACCTGGTGGGCCGGAAAGGTGGCGTTCTTGAAATTGGCGATCACCACGGCGTCGTCCACCCCGCCGCCCTGGTCCCAGCGGTGGTAGGCCAGTACCTTGTTGGTGTTGTCCACCTGGAACACGTTGATCCTGGAGGTGCGGAGGGCCGGCATGGCCTTGCGCAGCGCCACCAGGTCGCAGTACTCCTCGAAGATGCCGCGGTACAGCTCCTTGTAGGCCCAGTTGACCCGGCCGTCGGGGGTGCCGCCGGTGCCGTCGGTGTCGTGCCAGGTGCCGTCCATCTGGAACTCCTGGCCCATGAACAGCATGGGGATGCCCGGGGCCGTGAAGACCACTC
>ERZ1645192.2990-NODE-2990-length-13930-cov-11.612180_pt1 | contig 13930 bp, 15 predicted proteins | sample MGYA00575354_ERZ1645192 | MGnify/ENA primary metagenome ERZ1645192 (study PRJEB40844, sample SAMN11349763) | freshwater sediment metagenome | isolation source: river sediment | host: Sediment | place: India: Faizupur Khadar , New Delhi | collected 2017-02-21 ... | reverse complement strand
TCACGCTCGACAAGGCGTCGCGGGCGTGGCGTTCGCTGTTGCGGCTGGTGCAGGCCGCCGAAGTGCAGGCGATGGCGGACATTCAGGCGCGTAACGACGGCAATGAACCCGAGCATCGGGGTTCAGACGAGATCTTGGCCGAAATCGCCGCCAGCTTGGTTCCCAAGCCCACAGAGCCGAATCCGCCCGTCTCCGCACCACCGCCTCATCCGATGCCCGCCGCGCCCGTCAGCGCGGCTCCCATGCTGTCGGCGGTTCGCGACCAGTGGCTTGCCGAGGCTGCGAAGCGCAATCTGGCGGACAAGACCGGCGATGCACGCCGGATCATGGTCGACCTGTTCCTCGAACTCGTCGGGGATCGCCCGATCGACGCCTTCGCCAAGGCCGATGCCCGCGCCTTCAAAGACGTCCTGTCGGCTCTGCCGCCGAACCGCTCGAAGATGAAGGTGCTGCGCAACCTGTCGCTCGAGGCGGCCGCGAAGAAGGCGAAGGCGGCGGGCCTGCCGCCGATGAGCATCACCAACGTCAACAAGCACCTCGGGTGCCTCTACGGCCTCTTCGCCTGGGCACGGAAGCATTATGACGAGGTGGAGAAGAACCCGTTCGAAGGGATGCAGGTCGAGAAGCGGACGAACGCCCGCGACGAACGCGACCCGTTCTCGCTCGACGATCTCAAACGGATGTTCGCGGCGCCGGTCTATCGGGGGTGCGTGTCCGAACGCCACTGGTCGGCGCCGGGGGCGGTGGTGCTCTACGACAGTCCGAAATTCTGGGTGCCGCTCATCGGCCTCTTCACGGGCGCACGGCTCAACGAAATCCTTCAGCTCTACCGAGACGACATCGTCGACGTCGACGGCGCGCTGTGCTTCCGGATCTGTGCCGAGAAGGACGATCAACGGGTGAAGACGGCCTCGTCGCGGCGGCTCATCCCCGTGCACGCCGAATTGCTGCGGATAGGCTTTGCGGCTTACGTCGCGGGGAGGTCGGGTAGGCTGTTCGACACGGTCGAGAAGGCACCCGACGGCTACTATTCGTCGACCTTCTCGAAGCACTTCGTGCGCTTCCTCGACTCGGTCGGGGTGAAGCGGCCGAAAGTGTCGTTCCACAGCTTCCGCCACACCTTCGAAGACGCCTGCCGCGCCTGCGGCGTGCCCCACGACGTCATGAACGCCCTACAGGGGCATTCGCAGGGCGGCATGTCCGACCGCTACGGCGGCGGGCAATACCCAGTGGCGAGGCTGGTGGAGGAGATGGGGAAGCTGCGGCACGCGGGCGTGGATTTGGCGGCACTCGCGGTGGTGCCGTAGCGGCTCGTCATAAGGCGCTAATGACGAGAATGCGCAGGAAGCGGGCATGGGTGTAAATTGTGATGGCGATAGTTCCGTATTTTTTGAAGTAAATCTGATTTATTGATCTCGCATAATCCCGAAATAAGGATTCCAACGATATAATATTTCTTATGACATCCTATATAATTAGGTATAATTATTATTATAAATTTATATTTATTGCAATTTATATAGAAAAATACTATGCTAATTTCGCTATGCTGTCCCAAAGTTCGCGATCCTCGTGTGAAGCGCATTCCAGGAGGGCCCCAGGATTAACGATGTGTATGAATTCCCCGCGTTTTCCCGAAGCTTCTTTCCTATCGGTCCGGCGCAGCCGGCCTGCAAGGGTTAGCTTCTCCTCTATCGCAGGCCAGAGATCCTCAGACAAATAACGTCCAGCGGGGTCGAGTGGATCGCTCTTGATATAAAACTGCCGGAGAAAGACGCGAGTAACTCTCTCCAGCAACTTCGTGGCGTCATTCTCCGGCCGCGAATCGTCCCGGCGCGGTTTATGTGCAGACATCCAGGTACCGATTTCCTCGGGATCGTACAGAACGCTCGCTTTCCCGGCGGATTCTATCACCAAGCTACCCACCGTAGGTCTCGTCTGGCCGAACAATGTCCGATCGTCTACAACCAAGACAGCCGTGGAGCACCGTTCGAAATTTATCGCGGCTAAGTTGGCCCCTCGGCAATCGAGCCGATTGACGTCAACCTCAACCAAGCGAGCGGAGCCGGTAGTACCAAATAAGACTGCATCACCGGCGCTAATTCGTTCGAACGAAAGCTCCTCCGACGCATCTACGACAGCAGATGTTAGTAGCAGACTGGCTGAGTTATGGCCCAGCCGCTCGGCTCCGACATCGCTATTCATCAGGTTGAATAGTCTGGATCGCAGATTGCGAATCTGGTCCGGTGAAAAATTTAACATTTGCTCGCCAGCGACTAGTAGAAGATCCGTACCGAAGTACCCTCTACGGAGAAATCGCGGAACATTTCCTGATAGAACTTCCTTAAGCAAGGCACTAGATAGAAAATGATTCGATATTTCTGTATGCGGAAATCGCCGAAATCCCTGTCGCGCGTCTATATCCATCAGTGCGAATGAACCAGCCTTGTGGCGAAGCTTTGCTAAATCAGAAGGATCTTTCAGTGCACGTTCAAACGTAAAATCAATAGCGAGTTGAAGAAATGGTAAGTCGACAGATTCTGTTTCCCCCTCAGCCATTTCCAGAGCTACTAGTTCAAACAACTCCCATAACAAATCGGCTGCAGTGTCCTCATCCATGTTCAAACGCAGGGTGATCAAACTTGCTTCGCGACGAAGAAAGCTCTTCACAAGAAAGTCGCGGGGGCTGAGCATGTCTCCTAAAACGGAGTTGACGCCGCCAAGTGGTGCAATTGTACTCAAGAAGTATGGCCGGAGTACATAAGAGTTGGGTTTCAGCAGTTCGGCCGCCTCGCTGGAATTTAGCTCTTCGGCCGACCAGCCGACCTGCGAAAGCCACTTTTTTGCCGTGGCAGGAGTAATAGGTGCCAAACTGGCGTGAGTTAGATCAACCCTTGCGCTAAGATCGTGAAGCCGTTCGGAGAATTTCGTAAGATCAAAGAATGTATCTCGCCCGGCGAGAATAATGGGGCCGCCAACTTCGATGTCATGTAAGAAATCGCGAAGAACCGACCACGTGTCGGCATATCCGTCGGCATCGACTAACTCATCGAAACCATCGATGGCGATTTGTAAAACACCATGCCGAACCAAAGTAGGCACTTGGTCGTACGTGAATCGACCGCGAACTAGCTGAATAGAAAGCGCAATTAATTCATCTAGACTGACCAAGCGCCGCCCGCGATTTGCTATATGTAGAATAGGGGGCTGATTGCCTTCTCGGCCGTAGCTTTCGGCCCGAGAAAGAACAAGCTGAGAAATTAGGGATGTCTTTCCTACCCCGGCGGAGCCATCTAGTAGGATTATACTAATAGGCTTTTCTTGTCCTTTTTTCTCCCGTAGTTTTGCAGCTTGTTGGAATGTGCCAAGTGTAAGAGGCTCTCCGTCAATTTTACCTTCGGGTTCGATAAAGACGCCGACGGGTCGCAAGCCTAATAAACGTCGCTGATTATCGGCAAGAACTTGAATATTTGAGAAGTATTGAGAGGCAAGCATCGAGCGAATATTATGGAATTCACGTACGACCGTGAGTTCGGCTTGCGTCGTTTGAAAGCGCACGCGACCAGAATCCAAGCTCAACGTGATGGTCTGGCCTTCTCCATCACGAATCAGGCCCACTCGGATGAGTTGATCATTCGCTTGCACCTGGACTTCCGTGGCAGGATCGGCGAATGGACGAAGATCGCGCTCAAGGAGCTCCGATGAAATCATTCAAGCTCTCTCCAGAACTGTGACAATTCGACTTGTGTTTAAATGCCTGCTTCCTTGGTCAGGGCGGTACATATGGATTTGTACACCCCACGCTTCAGCTGTGTAAATCCCCGGTAGTAGATCGTCATCGTCGCCATAAACTAAGTGCACATCGTCACGCGAGCTGCGTGATGACTGTAGAATGTCGCAAACTAGGCCTGTATCGACCATCTTTTGTCTAATAACCACCGTTCCATCTGGTTCTGTTAGCTGTCGCAGACTATCGTACAATGGCATGCGTTCCCCGCCAATGAGCATCTTCGTCGCGACTTCGACGTCGATGCCGAACGAAACATTTTTTATAACTTTTGGTTGCGCATCTTGTAGGAATCTGTCGACCACGTGGTAATCGAATGTCTTTGTCTTCCCGCTATACCAACCATGATAAAGCCGCCAACGAACCCGGAAAGGCGACTTAGGGTCCAAGGATGTCAGGTGAGACGCTACGATTTCTTGTAGCGCCGAAAAAACGGGCTCAATTTGGCGTGCCGCACGCTTGAGGTCGGTAGCCGGGACGCGATTTGCGGGGGCGATCCTACGTGCGGTGTCCCAATCGAGGAACACAATGGCCCTGCGGACCGAGGTCATCGATCAGCCTCCGAGATTGCCGGTAGGCGCAAACGCGCATTCGGTTGCTCACTCATCTCCCTGCCCTTCGCCTAACGCTTTGCATTTGATGGTGCAGGAGAAATCACCGGCAGTCTAGATTGGACAGCTTCGATCCAACGACGAGGATCGGCCGCTTTGCGTCAATAGCCTCGTGGTCTGCGGTAAATCGGGCGAGATAAGGGAAAAATTGACAAATTGAGACAGAATTGTCATATTAATAAAGTATTATTAATCGGTAGTAGCTATGTATAAATGACGATTATGTCGATATAATATTTCCTCACGAGTCTCCCCATTGGATCATACCCAGCCTCACATCACCCGAAATCCCGCTCCCTGATGCCTTCACTACCGCCGGACAGGCACTCTACGTCTTTGCGCGTGTGCCCTGGGTAGGCTCCCCTTTGGGTCCCCTCAGGGGCGGAAATTTGAAGGCCAGGGGGGAATGCGAGCGCCGCCGCCGGTCGCGCCGAAACCGCCGCCGCCGCGCGAGCGGGTCTCTCCTCTCCCGTGACGGTTCACGCAGCCTGCGCGTCTTCGCTCTTCACCCGGAAAACCGATCGGATCGAAATCCCGAGCCGTTCGGCAACCTGTTCGGCCGTGAGCCCTTCGGCGCGAAGGCGGCGGACGTCGTCGGCCTTGGCGCGGGCGGTGGGCTTGCGTCCCTTGTACTTGCCCTCGCCCTTTGCCTTGGCGATGCCCTCGCGTTGCCGTTCGAGCATCATTTCGCGTTCAAACTGTGCGACCGACCCGAGGACGTTCAGCATCAGCGTTCCCGTCGGCCCGGCGGTATCGAGGTTCATCGCCAGAATGCGTAGGGAAGCGCCCTTGGCCTTGATCCGGTCGACGATGGCGACGAGGTCGCGCACCGAACGCGCCAAGCGATCCAGCTTGGTCACCACCACCACGTCGTCGTCGCGGACGTAGTCGAGCAGGGCTTCGAGCTGGACGCGGGGGGCGACCGACGAGACCTGTTCCTCGAAGACCTTCTCGCATCCGGCGGCGGCAAGGTCGCGGCGCTGCGCTTCGAGCCCGGCGAGCTGTTCGACGGTGGAGGTGCGGGCGTAACCGATGATCTTGGACATGGGGCACTCCGTTTGTGCCAATAGCGTTTTATATGTCGCGTCCCGGTTATGCCAAATATCGAAGGCAACTTCAATGGCGCGCGAATCTGACCTCTCGGGCTGGTTAATGGCATATGCCACAAGGTCAAGGTCCAATGGCATGGCATGAAGAGGCCGACGTGCGACCGGGTGCCCGGCGGAAAGGGCGATCGAAGCTGGACTCGGGGGCGAACTGAGGACACCAAAGAGAAGTCACTCTTCGAGTAGCCCAATATATGCTCATCGCTGTCGCGCAGGACACAATATATAGTACATTTGCGACCACTTACGCCGGGTACGAAGGCGGCGCGAAACGTCGTCGCTGTACCGGAGATCAACGATTCGAAGAGTAGGGACCGGCAAAATTGCAATTTAATCAGGCGAAATCGGCGTATTGACTCGAAATAAAGTTGATGTATTCGGTATTTGAGCGCCAAATTGACACTTGGAGGACTCATTATGAGACTGAATACACAAATCGAAATGACGACTCGTCAGATTTTCTGTCTGCGAGATGTTGCTTTAGACGACGAGATCTTGGTCTTCGTGGATGCGAGCGGACGTCTGGTGTTCATTCGGCACGACTACCTCGGCGAGAGTGACGTGATCGCCGCCTCCCATGCGGTGGTGATAGGGGGGGATGAGTCTCCCGCATTCCCGCTGACGGCGGTTCCGCCGTTTGCGGTGACGTTGCATCAGGGGGCGGACCCGATGCCCCCTCTGACTGGTCCTGAGGTGATCGATGCGACCACCGCCGAACGACTCTGGCGCGATCGGCGCGGATGCGCGGTCCTCATCGGGCGCACCGAAGAAGGGCTGTTGCGCGCGGTGACCGTGGGCGGATCGGAACCGGAATTCCCCTGCATGTCGCGCGGAGCGGGGGCGGTGCTGGTGCTCGGAGAAGCGGGTGCGCCCGTCTGAACCCAACCCCACCTTCATCTCTGACCTAAACCCCGTCGATCTGAAGCTACGGCTTCTGCACTCAACCGGGATCGCTTTAGGACGAGGATCTGGTCAGTGTTGGTCTGGTCGGTTCGGCTGGGGCCTCGCGCGCGGGTTCGTTGCTGTCGCGGAGCGCGGGCAGGGGATAGATCCAGAGGGATGAGTCCAGAGGAATATTTTTCCGTCTGCACTCAAAAGTACATTCGTACCGTACCTATGCTCTCCGACCACCCTCGGTTCTGGGATCTCAACTTATCTTGGTTGGTACATTTTTCAATCCAGCTTCTTCCAATTGTGACCAAACCTAAAATGTACCAACCAAGATATTTCGTCACCCCGTAAGAGAGGTAGAGAGAATCAAAAGGTACAGGTACATGGTACTTTTGGAACCTGACGGTGAATTTCGCCTTACGGCGGAATACCTTATCGAAAAGTACGGGCCGAAAATCACCATGCTTTTGTATGATACATCCCAGGTACTTTTGTACCATTCCGAGGGGCCTTCGAGAGAATGTGGCGAACTGGTGATCGAAAGTGCCACAATCTGAACATAATCCAAAAAGTCGTGCCTTATTTCAAAATCACCGATTTCCTTCTACATTTTCTGATCTGAACTCGACTTGTTACATTTTTGAATCCAGCTTCGGGCTACTTTTCGAGTGGTGCGAAGCCAAAAGGACGAAAATTGTACTTATCGTACCAGTACCGATCGGTGGCATTTTGTCATCGCGTACTTTTCGTTTGACGGTCGATTTGTAGAAGAATTTTGCGTTGATATTGAGTGCAGAGGAAATATATTTCTTTTCGCTGCCTTCGGACGAACGCGATCACGACGACATTCTCGGATCGGAAAACCCTGAAATCACGCCTATTGATATCATTGGACTTTTCTGTCACCCCCTGGCTTGGTATAGAAGAATTTTTTACGAGACGTAGGGGCGTTGCGAGGAAAGATTTTCTAGAGACGGCGCGAGATGCCTTGTCACCAGTAAATTCTCCCAATCCAAGGTGAGGGGCACGCCTTCGGACGCGGAGCCTCGGAAACCCACGACGGCGAGATGGACCGGCTGAAGAAGCGTGATCATCACGGGCGTGCGGATCGGCTTGAACGATGCTTTTAAAAGCACTAAATTGAGTGCCGATACGGAGGCTCGAAATGGCTCATCAGATTTTGGCGACGACCACCGCCAGCGTTTCCGAATTGAAGCGGAACCCGATGGGCACCGTCGCGGCGGGTGAAGGGTTCCCGGTCGCGATCCTCAATCGCAACGAGCCCGCATTCTATTGCGTGCCCGCCAAGGCATACGAGGCGATGCTCGATCGGCTCGAAGACCTGGAGCTGAACGCCATCGCCGACGCGCGCGAAGGCCAAGCCGTCCACAAGGTGTCGCTCGATGACCTATGACCTCGCCTTTCTGGACGAGGCATTGAAGGAGTGGCGCAAGCTCGACAACGTCACGCGAGAGCAATTCAAGGCGAAGCTCGCCGAGCGCGTCGAGAATCCGAAAGTTCCGTCTGCACGACTGCACGGAACGAAAGAGCGCTACAAGATCAAGCTGCGGAATGCGGGCTACCGCCTCGTCTATGAGGTCCGCGACAGGGAAGTCTTGGTCTTGGTGGTCGCCGTCGGCAAGCGCGACCGGAACGAGGTCTACAAACTCGCGGAGCGTCGAAAGGCCGACTAGAGTCCGTCGATCGATATTCTCTCGTCGATGGAAAGTCACTCTCTTGACTCGATGCTCGTAATGAAGTTCGATCAAGTGTCGTGATGCACCAATATACTGTTACACCGGACACCGAGGACTCGACGTCGGACCGTTGAAATACAAGGGATATTTCGAACAACATCGAAAACCCCCTCAGCTCCACCAATTCCCTGCCGAAAAGCCGCGGATTTCCGCGGTTTTTTGTTGTCCGGAATTCAGCGACCCATCATCCCGACGCGCATCGCGGCAACTCGGGGCGAACGAAGGCGGATAATCCCAAGCGCGAAGGCCGTCGCGGTCGTCCTTTCGTGGCGGTCGCGAGATCGGCAATAGATCAGTGGCAGGCGACCGGCCACCGCTTCGCGTGAGCGATGGGGGCTCGTACCGGCGTGGGAACCACGACCGAAATCAACCGGCCGGCCACTATAGGGGAATTATCAACCTCTCACGCCGAAACGGGCGCGCGGCGGCGAGGCCAGCGCCGACCTCGACATGCACCGATCGGGCGATCGACGGCGCCGCCGGGGCTTTCGGCCGGCCCTTCGCATCATGGGCCGCAATCGAGATCTCATGATCGGACCCCTTCCGAGAGGGTACGAGGTCCGCATCTCAGGGCATCTCGCCACCGCCGACATGATCGACGACTTCGATGACGTCGTCCCAGGCGGCGGCGAGTTCGTACGCCTCGAGGATCGCGGCCTCGTAGCTCGTGCCCTCCCACATGCCGGCGCGGCCCTCGGGCTCGATCAGGTCGACGAAGAACCGCCGCTCGCCGATTTCCTCGAAGTCGTAACGCCGCCCGGCCGCCGTGTCGGTCCAGGCCATCGCGGGGACGCCGCACCAGATTTCGACGTGCGTCATGTCCGAGTTTCCCCCTCGAGGACGGTCCCGACTGTCATGAGGTCGGCAAGTTGGGCGTCTGTCACGGTGGTCAGGTCGATGGTTCTCGGCCGATCGGTGCCGACTGGCGTCCACGGCTCGCCCGGTTCCGCCAAAGCTCGCGAGGCGAAATCGCCGGCGGGCTCGTCGATGTGGCGGTGGTGCGACCGGCAGGCGAAGGTATCGACGATTTCGACCACCTCGTCGCATCGAGTGCCATCCCCGAGGGAGATCAGGAAGCGCGATGGGGCTTCCACACCACCGCTGGCGACTTCGAGACGTTTGATGCGATCCACTCGGCTCACTTCTTTGCCCTCTTCTCTTCGATGGTCAAAATTTCGGTTTCGAGGGCACGGTAGGCCGCCGATGTGCCGATCACTCCGGGAATCGTGCGGAACAGATCCACCGCGATGGCCCAATTCCCCTCGGTGGCCATTTCCGCCGGGACGGGGTCGTCGGTCAGCACCGCGCCGCGCTCGCGCATAAGGGCGACGAACCGGGACTTGATCCGGACAGCAACGCCCGGCCAGTCCGCCGATATGAGGTTGCGCAAGCCTTGTTCGATCCCGATCGACCGCCCGAGGTTTTCCGACACGCTCCGGCCGACGTCATAGCCGCCCGGCGGGTGCGCCGCGACGATCCAAAAGGGCAGCGACAGCGGGTGCCGCCCCCCTCGGTCATCACCTTTCACCACGGCTTCCAGAACTGCCAGCCGCTTTGCCATCGCCTTCATGCCTTCGCCTCCCCACGGGCTTCCAATGCTGCCAAGCGGGCTTCGAGGTCGCGACGCTCGATCGAAGCTCCGATCGCCTCGAGCAGCTTCGCGACGTCGGCCGCTTCGTCCGGCGAGATTTCCCCGCCGGCCATGGCGGCGACCACCGCCGACTGAGCAAGGGCAAGATCGGCGATGGTGACGATCTCCGGCAGGTCGAGCACGACGGGACGCCCCTTGCGTGGCGGTGCAATGCGCTCGAGACAGAGCCGCAGGGCGGTGGTGTCGCCTCCGAGGGCGAGTTCGACGGCCCTTCGCCCGAGCGCTTCGGCCTCACCTTCGAGGAGGGCTTCCACGGCGAGCGTCGCCTTGTTCCGGGCGCCCTTGGGTTTTCCTGCCGCGTTGCCGGACTTGCCGGGCGGGAAAGGGCGGCCTCGCTGCTTCCTCGGTGCATTTTCAGCCATGTCGAGCATCCTCCCGTTCGTCCGAGATCGCCGCGCCGATGACGGCATAGCCTGCGAGATCGGCCCAACTGTCGCGGTGGTCTTCCGTCTCCACGAGGCGGGCAACCTTGAGCAGTGCCAGCAGGACGGCGACACGGCGCGGCGAGATGTCCACGCCGAGCACGACCGACCACAAACGGGCGATGCGGTCGAAGGCGATGGCAGGTGCGCCATAGGTCACCGAGCGTTCGCCGAGCACCACCGCCAGGTCTTCGAGGGTATTGGCGATCGTCATGCGGAGGTTCCTTTCCTCAGCCCGGCGAGGGCGATCAACGCCGCTTCCGCCCGGCCGTCATCCTTCACCCGAGCGAACTTCGATGCCATCGCCGGCCACCGCCGGATGGCTTCCGAACGGGCGGCATCCTTCGCCCCGTCCTTGCCGGGCGGGATGCCCACGGCTCGCTTCCACGTGGGAGGTGTCAGGAAGGCCACGGGGACTCCCAAGGCGGCGACAACGCCTTCGGTGACACCTCGGCAGCGGCCGAAGGCGAAAGCGCCCACAGCGCCTTCCCCGGGCCGCGCACCGACGAACTCGACGAAGGCGGTGGTGGCGCCGGTCTCGCGGATGATCGCGGCGAGCAGCGGAGCATTCACGGTCGCCCGCCCCTTCGCCCCATCGCGAAGCACCGGCATGTCGTGGACGGCGAGAAGATCGCCGTCCGCCGACACCACCGCGACGGCGCCGGAGAGGCCGGGGTCGACCCCGAGGACCGCGTCAGTGGATGTCATGGTGCGCGCCCTCCACGTCGGCGGGATCGCCGTAAAGCACGTCCGCGCCTTCGCGGCGCCAAGCTTCGGCCACTGCCTCGGCGATGCGGAACGGCACGTTCGACGCCGCCTCGAAACCGCCGTCGGGAAAGCCGACGAGGACGAACCACCGCCGATAATCCGCCGAATGCACGAGCACCGTGACGCGATAGGTGCACCCCTCGCCGGGCTCGGGCGGTCGGTCTTCGACGAAGGGTTCAACGCCTTCTCGGAACGACTGTCCCGGTTGGATCATCGGCGGCGTCATCGCACACCTCCGGTCGGCTTGGCGAACCACGACCGTTCGGTGCGATCGTCCGGCCCGAGTGCGGCGGTGGTTTCCGTGAGGGCGATCACGTTCCGCCCGCCGAGTTCCCAGACGAGACCATGGGCGCCGCGCGCTACCCGTTCGAAGAGATCGGGGCCGGTCCATCCGAGGTCGGCCGCACGGTCGCCCCAGGCGTCGAGGAAGCGGCCGGCGTCGTCGATCGCCTGCCACCACTGCCCCTCGGGGACACCGTCCGGGCACGTCGCCATGAGAGAGGCGAAGGCTTCGGCGAAGACCGCCGGCACCCCGCCATCGACTTCGAGGATCGCGGCACGCTCGGGGTCGGGCAGAGTGCTGGAATTGCCCGGAGCGCTTGCGACAGTTGCGACGTTTGGGGCGCTCTCACCTCGAAGTGTCGCAATCGTCGCAACTGTCGCAGTGGGCATGTTCGATTTCGCGAGGGCGAAGCGCTGATATGCCATGGTCATCCCTCCGCCTTCGAGACCGCAAAGCGGCGCGGCCGTGTCGACGTCTCGCGAACCCATCCGTGAGCATTCAAGATCGATAGAGCTTCTTCGGCCGCCGCCTTCGTGCGCACCGAGTTCGGTCCCGTGCGTAGGATCTCGCGGAATTCGATCCCACCTGCGCTGCGCTCGTGGAGCCAATCGAGCAGCCCCTTCGCCCGCAGGAGGCGGGCATCCGTCCGCGATGCTCGGGCGAGCCGAAGAGCCTCGGTCAGATACCAATCCGCAAGCCCGATGCCGCAGGACATGGCGTCGGGGCCGACTTCCGTCGCGGCGGGCTCCTCCACCACAGCGACCACCGCTGCCAGCCGCGCGGCGTGCTCTGCCGCCTTCGCCGCGAAGTCTCGGATCGGGGCGAGATCGCCGGCCGGGCCGGACTGGCGCTCGACGTGGTCGAAGAATTCGGTCCACATCGCCGCTGCCGCATCGGAGATGGCGAACACGCGCGGAGCGAGTTCGTTCGGCTTGTCACCAAGCGTGGCCGGCGGCTTCTCGAGGATGGAGAGCAGCCGCGCCCCATACTGCTTGATCATCTGTTCGTCCTGGTGGCGCGGCGCCCGATAGAAGCGCGTCCCGGCGATCGAAGCCGGGGCTGCGACGAGGATGCGCGATAGGAGCCCTTGATCGCGAAGCGTCTCATTCGCGAGGAAGGACGCCGCCGCGTCGGGCTGGACCATGAGATGCACAGAGAGTCGACGACCGGAAAGGATCGAAACCCCGTCCATCGCCCTCACCCGCATGATCGGCTTACCGTCCCACAGTTCGGAGAGCATCGCGGCGGTGCGGAGACGGTTGTCGTCCGACATGCCGTGCCCGGCCGTGAACTGCCCGCCTTCGGCGGTGAAGAGCCCGAGGGCACCGTGCATCCAAGGCCAGTTCTTTGTGAGCCCGTCCATGGTCGCATCGCCGGTCGTCAGGATAGGTGCCAGCGGCTTCGCGGGCTCCTCCCCGAGGTCCGCGAGCTTCGTGCGACGGGCGTCGTGGTCGATCTTGCCGTCAGCTTCGATCTTCTTCTTCGAGGCATTCCAAGCCGCGAGGTCGATTCGCCATTCTCTCAGATCGGCCTCGTATTCCTCGCGGAGGGTCTTTTCCCGTTGGCGGATCGGCCACAGGGCCTCGTTGTCGGCCGACGACTTCCGATCACCCGATGCGGCGATCGTCACGAAGTCGAGGCTGGTGGGTCTCGTCTGTCCGTAGGGCAGGCGCACGTCGGCGTGTGCCTGGACGGCGAGTGCAGAGGCGGCGAGCACCGATTGCGCCGCGATCTCGATCGGCACCTGAACCTTGGCAGCGATCGCTGCAGCGGCCTCGGCGAGGAAGGGACCGAGGTCGTTGAGCGGGAACGGCTCGGCCGGTGGCAGCGGCGGGAAGAGCGGCAACGGTCTTTCGTCTGCCTGCGCTCCCGTCGCACCTGTCTCCATCACTGCCGAGCGAGCCGAGGCGATCATTGATTCCGCTCGTGAGGTGGTCCACCCTTCCGCTTCCGCGTCGGCGGCGTCCCACCCTTCCGCCACGCCCTCGGGGAGTGTCAGGACGGCGACCGACGAAGCCCCGACTTCTGCCATCAGCCGGGCGACGGTCTCGGCGTAGGACGCCCCAGGCGGGTCGGCGTCGGGCCAAACCACGACATGGCGACCGGCGAGCGCCGGCCAGTCTGCTTTGGCGGCACTCTTCGACCCGTTCGGCGAGGTGACGGCGACATGCTCGGGCAACAGCCGGCCGGCGGCGTCGGCCGCCTTCTCGCCCTCGGTGACGATCACCACCGCCTTCGGACGTTCGGCGAGCCGGTCGAGCCCATAGAGCGGGCGCGGCGCCGGCCATCCCTCGAACCGCCACTCCAGACGACCGGCGAGATCCCGCCAGCAGGTCAACGGCCGGAACTCCTTGGCGCCGTGCGGCGTCTCGAAGCGCCAGACGAAGCCGAGGACCGCGCCGGCCGCATCGCGATAGTCCCACCGCGCCGAGGGCCGTCCGAGGTTTGGATGCCGGTTCGGCGGCGGCGGTGCGTTTGCCGGCACCGGGGCGACGATCGAGCGATCGGGGGACGCGACCGCTCGAGGATTCGACCTGGTGGTCGGCGCGTCACTGCTCGGCGACCACGAGGAAAGTCCGAGCCGGTCCCGGACGAAATCGTGAACCGCCCCGGGTTTGCCGGAGGCCCCAACTCCTGAGAGGATGGGGCTATGA
>ERZ1645192.2989-NODE-2989-length-13931-cov-12.657250_pt1 | contig 13931 bp, 15 predicted proteins | sample MGYA00575354_ERZ1645192 | MGnify/ENA primary metagenome ERZ1645192 (study PRJEB40844, sample SAMN11349763) | freshwater sediment metagenome | isolation source: river sediment | host: Sediment | place: India: Faizupur Khadar , New Delhi | collected 2017-02-21 ... | reverse complement strand
CGGATTTTAACGTTATAATCGACAACCCGTTTCACGGGGACGAGGATTTTCATCGATGAACTCCCATCCCGGCTCATGCAGCCGTTCGGCCGTTTTGGTAATCGCCGCTTGCGAGCAAGTCAACGCGGTCGCACGTCGGGTCAGCTCGTGCGCGGGTCGAAGAGCGCCGCCTCGCGCCGCTTGAGCGCCGGGGTGAGGACGAGCGCCGCAATCATGCCGCCGACATGCGCCCACCATCCAACCTGCGCATCCGAGCTGAACAGGGCGGCGCCGATCTGCAAAAGGATCCATGCGCCGATGCAATACAGCGCCTTGATGCTGATCGGCAGCCAATTGAAGACCAGGCCGAACACCGTCACGCGCGGATAAAGCATCAGATAGGCGACGACGACGCCCGACACGGCGCCGGAAGCGCCGATGAGCGGCGCTTGCGTCTCCGGATTGGACAGGGCGAAGGCGAGCGCGCCGGCAAAGCCGCAGGCGAGATAGAACACGGCGAAGCGCGCGTGGCCCATGGCGTCCTCGACATTGTCGCCGAACACCCAGAGAAACAACATGTTGCCGATGAGGTGGCTGAAGCCGCCGTGCAGGAACATGCCGGTCAGGAAGGTGACATAGGTCGGGACGATGCTGAGATGCGCGGCCAGCTCGGCCTTGCCCCAGACGACGGCGGGGATGACGCCGAGGCTCGTGTCGATGCGATTGGCCTCGCCGACGAGGCCCGACCACACGATGAGGAAGGCGGCGGCGTTCAGCCCGATCAGGCCGTAGGTGACATAGGGCCGCGTCAGATGACGAAGGGGCACGCCGTCATGCAGGGGCAGGAACATCAGCGGCCGCTCCCTCCCCAAGCCTCAGCGCGTCTGGCCCGGAACCCAGAGAATGTCGGCCTGGCCCCGGTCGTTGGCCCAGCGCGCCGCGACGAAGAGAAAATCCGACAGGCGGTTGATGTAGCGCAAGGCCTCGTCGCTGACGGTTTCCTCGGACTTGGCGGCAAGCGACACCATGACGCGCTCGGCGCGCCGCGACACGGTGCGGGCGACATGCAGGGCGGCCGCAGAGGCCGAGCCGCCCGGCAGGATGAACGAGCGCAACGGTTCGAGATCGGCGTTGAGTTCGTCGATCTCGGCTTCGAGCCGGTCCACCTGCGTCTGAAGAATGCGCAAGGGCTCGTAATCGAGCTTTTCGCCGGTGTCGGGCGTCGCCAGATCGGCGCCGAGATCGAACAATTCGTTCTGGATGCGCGCCAGCATGGCGTCGAGGCGCGGCAGATCCTTGGCGGTCGACAGGCGCGCCACGCCAAGCGCGCTGTTGGTCTCGTCGACGGCACCATAGGCCTCGATGCGCAGGTCGTCCTTGCGCCGGCGTTCGCCGCTGGCGAGGCCAGTGGTGCCGGCGTCGCCCGTGCGGGTGTAGATCTTGTTCAGGCGGACCATGTTTTCCTCACCCGCGCAGCCAGAGAACGGCCATGATGACGACGATGGCGGCGAATTGCAGCCCGACGCGCCAGCGCATCAGCGTCTGCGACGCATTGCCGCTGCCGCCGCGCAGCATGTTGACCAACCCGGCGATGAGCGCAAGCGCCACAAGGCCGATGGCGATGGCCACGATGAGATTGCCGTTCATGCCGCGATCCCGTTCGAGAAATCTGTCGAAGTCCTACAGGCCGACGCTGGCGGCGACAACTCAATAGCGCCGCAGCAGGCGTTCGAGATAGTCGAGCTCCTCGCGCGGGCGGCCGGGATCGGACAGGCGGCGGCGCAATTCCTCCAGCACCTTCTGGGCGCGCTGGGCCGCGGGCTGGCCGAGCGGGTCGTAACGCGCCCTGCCGCTGTCGCGGCGGCCATTGCCCGATTCGCGGCCCAGCGGATCGCCGCCGCGCGCCTGATTGTTGTCGCCCTCGGCGCCCTCCTCGCCTTCGTCCTCGCCGCCCTGCATGCGCTGGGCGAGCGCCTGCGCGCCGTTGCGCAGCCCTTGCAGGGCGCGGCCCTGCGCGTCGACAGCCTTGCCCTGGCCGGACGCGCCCTTGCCGAGTTCCTGCTCGGCCTCGCGCATCGCGCCTTCCGCTTCCTCAAGGCCCTTGTCGGCGTCCTGCCCGCGCTGGCGCAGGCGCTTGCGCGTCTGGTCGAGCTGGTCGCGCAGGGCTTTCTGGCGGCTGCGCAATTCCTCGCGGCTCATCTGACCGCCGGCGCGGGGCTGGTCCTCGGCCGTTTCGCTCTCGTCGCCGTCCTCCTCGTCGGGGTCGCCGCCGGGCGGCGTCCGGCCCTGGGCGCGCTGGCGCTCCTGCTGCCGCTTGCGGCGCTCGGCGCGGTCGCGCCGCTCCTCGTTCTGGTCTTTGGCGTAGGTTTCGTCGCGCAGCTCCTGCTGCTCGCGGGTCATGCGCTCCAGCTCGTCGAGCGCCTTGTTCATGTCGCGGGCCGCCGCACTGGGCGGGCCCTTGCGGCCTGTGCGCAGGTTGTCGAGCAGGTTCTGCAGCTCGTCGAGCGCCTTCTGGGCGTCGGCGCGATCGCCGGACCGGGCGCGCTTTTCCAGCTCGTCGATCATTTTCGACAATTGCTCCGGCGTGACGCTGCGGCGCTGCCGGCCGGAGGCCTCGCGCTGCGTTTGTTCGCCGTTCGCCGAATCGCGGGCCTGCCGCTCGGCCATCTCCGCCAGGAACTTGTCCATCGCGGCGCGCAAATCCTGCGTCAGCCGCGCGATCTCCTCGGGCGGCGCGCCGCGCTGCAGAGCCTCGCGCAGCGCCTGCTGGGCGGCGCGCAATTCGCGCTCGGCCTGGCTCAGGTCGCCGTCCTCGATCTGCAGCGCCATTTCCCAGAGGAAGTCTGCGACGTCGATGAGGTCGGCGGCGCTGCGGGCGCGCACCAGCCGGCGGGCGGCGATGCGCAGGCCGAGATAATGAGCGGCGCCGGTCTCGAATTTTTCCGGAGCGACGAGCAGGGCCTCCAGCGCGCTGACTATGCGGCCGGTATCGTCGGGGGCGAGCGCCAGCTTGCGCCGTTGCTCGACCAGCGCGCGCGCCAGCGGCTTGGCGAAGGGACGCTGCGGCAGCACAAGGCGGATCGTTTCGCTGCGGCCCTCGTTGCCGGCGTCGTCGCGGGCGACCAGCGTCAGGTCGACCTCCGCCCCGCCCCAGAGATGGTCGGACAGTTCGGCGATCGTGCGGCCCTCGCCGAGACCGCCGGGGCCCGCGCCAAGCGCCAGCGCGGCGCGCGGCGGCTCGCCGAGCACGCGCCTTGCCGGCAAGCGCCCCTCAAAACCGGGATGCGCGAACACGGCCTCGGCGCTGGCGACGCCATAATCGTCATCGAGGCGATAGGACAGCGTCAGCGTGCCGCGAAGGTTGCGCTGCGGCGGCGCGACGAACGCCGCCTGCGGCGGCGCGTCGGGGATGGCGACAATGTCGAGCGTCGCGCGAACGCCCGCGCCGGAGATGGCGGCGCGGGCGTCTCCTGTCAGCTTCAGACGCGTTTCTTCAAGCGTCGCGACGGCGGAGGACTTCGGCTTCGGCGGCGCGGCGTCCGCACGCGAATCGGTTTTTTCGGGCGGCGGCGCGACAAGGCCGCCCTCGGCGCTGATCGTCGCCGCGCCGGGGCTGGCGCGCATGACGAGCATGGCGCCGACGGGCGCTTCGACGCGGATCGCGCCCGAAGCCAGATCGAGCAGGATCGGGGCGCGGCCGGTGTAGGCGGGCGGATCGATCCACGCGTCGAGGCGCTGGCCGGAGGCGGCCTGGGCCGCGCCGCCGCGCCAGTCGAAAGCCGCTGCGAGGCGGGCGTAGCGCTCCGGCCCGGCGACGATCGCGCTTGCAGCAAGGGCGACGACGAGCGCGACGCGCAGGGCGAACGGATCGCGCGCGATCAGGCGCGGCTGCGGCAGGCCGGCGCGCAGACGGCTCGCCACCGCCGCGGCGCGGCGGCGATGGGCCCGCCACAGCGCGCGCGTCAGCGGGTCGGCGTCGGCGTTGGCCGGCGCGTCGTCGAGCGTCGCCGCCGGGCGATGGTCCAGACCGGAGCGCGCATCGATGCGGGACAGGGCGTCAGATCGCGTCGGCCAGCGCAGCCGGCGCAAGGGGACGAGCGCGGCGATCAGGGCGATGGCGAAAAACCCGACGCCGGCCATGCGCATGGCGCGCGGCGCGATTTGCCACAGGCCGAGAAAGGCGAGGATGGCGAAAAGGGCGAGCACGCCGAGGGCCGGCGCGAGCCCTCGCCACAGACCTTCCCACACCAGCGCGGCGCGGGCGCGCGTCACAAGCCGGTCAAGGCGCGACGCGCGCGCCCTTGTCTGGGACTTCTCCGGCCTAGCCTGCCGCGTCAATCGCCTCTCCCCGCGCTGCTGCGCCGCCTCGTCAGGCTAGCACGGCGCGCGCTGCGCGCCATCGGGCGCATGCGCCAAGGTTCAGGCCAACCAAGTCGGAATTCTGTCGAGGCCGATCAATTCCTCGTATGTCGGGCGCGGACGGATGATCGCATGGCGCGGGCCGTCGACCAGAACTTCGGGAATGAGCAGGCGCGAATTGTAGGTGCCGGCCTGCACCGCGCCATAGGCGCCCGCCGACATGACGGCGATGAGGTCGCCGGCTTGCGGGCGCGGCATGTCGCGTCCCTGCGCCAGGTAATCGCCGGTCTCGCACACCGGGCCGACGAGATCGGCGACGATGCGGGCCCCGCCGGCGGGGGCCTCGCGCACCGGCTTGATCTCGTGATGCGCCTCGTAGAGCGTCGGGCGGACGAGGTCGTTCATCGCCGCGTCGACGATGACGAAGGTCTTGCCCTCGCCTTCCTTCACGTAGATCACCTTGGTGACGAGCACGCCGGCGTTGCCGACGATCAGCCGTCCCGGCTCGAAGATCAGCTTGCAGCTCAGCTTGTTGGTGTGGCGCTTGACGATCTCGGCATAGCGGTCGGGATGGTAGGATTCGGGGTCGTCGTCGTCGCGATAGGGAATGCCGAGGCCGCCGCCGAGGTCGACATGCTCGATCTCGTGGCCGTCGGCGCGCAGGTCGTGGACGAAATCGGCGAGCAGGGCGAAGGCGTCGTCGAAAGGCTGCAGCTGGGTGATCTGCGAGCCGATGTGCATGTCGACGCCGGACACCTTGACGCCCGGCAGCTTCGCGGCTTCGGCATAGACGGCGCGGGCCTTCGAGATCGGAATGCCGAACTTGTTGGCCGATTTGCCGGTCGAGATCTTGGCGTGGGTGCGCGCGTCGACGTCCGGGTTGACGCGAATGGCGATATGCGCGGTCTGGCCGCGCGCGCTGGCGACCGCCGACAGGGCGCGCAATTCGGGCTCGGATTCTACGTTGAAGCAGAGAATGCCGGCCTCAAGCGCCAGCGCCATTTCACGCTCGGTCTTGCCGACGCCGGAAAAGGTGATGCGCTCGCCCGGCACGCCGGCGGCCAGCGCCCGGCGCAATTCGCCCTCCGAGACGACGTCCATGCCCGCGCCGAGCCGCGCCAGCAGGCGCAGCACGGCCTGGTTGGAATTGGCCTTCAGCGCATAGCAGACAAGCGAGGGAACGCTGGCGAAGGCCGCCTTGAAGACTTCGTAATGGCGCGTCAGCGTCGCCGCCGAATAGCAATAGAACGGCGTGCCGACCTCGCGGGCGAGCGCGTCCAGATCGACGTCCTCGGCCTGGAGAGCGCCGTTGCGATAGCTGAAATGATGCATGGGCCTGCTGGCGGTTCAGAGAAGCGGATCGAGGATGAAGGAATCGGACGCCGCCGGCGGCGTCGGCTTTTGCGCCGGCTTTTTCGGCTTGGTCGACGGCGTCGTGCCGGGCGTGAAGTCCTTGATCAGGCCTCCGCCTTTGGGCATCGTCGGCGCCTCCTCGGCGTCTTCGTTGGCCTTGGCGCGGTCGGCGGCGGCGGTCGAGCCCGGCGGCGGCTCAAGCGAGCCGCGGCGGCCGCAGCCGCTGACGGAAACCGCGAGTAGGAGCGCGAGACCCGCGCCGGCGATGATCCTGAACGAAGACGTCATGGCTGCTCTCTGATGCGCGCGGCACTATAGCGAAACCTTCGCGCAAGTCGAAGGCTACCCGAAACGAATTACGCGCCGGCGACGCGCGCGGCGTCCTTGGCCAGCTTTTTCGCCCAGGCCCGCGCCTGCGCGCGGACGTTGGCCGGCGCCGTGCCGCCGTAGCTCACGCGGCTCTTGACCGAATTGTCGACGCCGAGGACCGCATAGACGGCCGGCGTGATGCGCGGCTCGACCGCCTGCATTTCCTCAAGCGTCAGCTTTTCCAGGCCGACCTTGCGGGCGCTCGCCGCGCCGACGAGGCGGCCGGTGACGTGATGCGCCTCGCGGAAGGGCAGATTGAGCTCGCGCACCAGCCAGTCGGCAAGATCGGTCGCGGTGGCGTAGCCGGAGCCGGCGGCGGCCTTCATGCGCTTGAGGTCGGGCGCGATATCCTTGACCATGCCGGTCATGGCGGCAATGCACAGCGACAGGTTCTGCAGCGAATCGAACGCGCCTTCCTTGTCCTCCTGCATGTCCTTGGAATAGGTCAGCGGCAGGCCCTTCATGACGATCAGCAGGCCGTTGAGCGCGCCGATGATGCGCCCCGCCTTGCCGCGCACCAGTTCGGCGGCGTCGGGATTGCGCTTCTGCGGCATGATCGAGGAGCCGGTGGTGAACTTGTCGGACAGCTGGGCGAAGCCGAATTGCGGCGTCGCCCAAAGCACGATCTCCTCGGCGAAGCGCGACAGATGCACGGCGCAGATCGCCGCCGCCGACAACGTCTCCAACGCAAAATCGCGATCCGACACCGAATCGAGCGAATTGGCCGTCGGACGGTCGAAGCCGAGCGCCTTCGCCGTCATGTGGCGGTCGATGGGGAAGGACGTGCCGGCCAGCGCCGCCGCGCCGAGCGGGCATTCGTTGAGGCGGGCGCGGGCGTCGCGCAGGCGCGAACGGTCGCGGCCGAGCATTTCGACATAGGCCAGCAGGTGGTGGCCGAAGGTGACGGGCTGGGCCGACTGGAGATGGGTGAAGCCGGGCATGACCGCGCCGGCATAGGCCTGCGCCTTGTCGACGAGGGCCTGTTGCAGCCCGAGCAATTGCCGGTCTAGGGCGTCGATCGTGTCGCGCACCCACAAGCGGAAGTCGACCGCGACCTGGTCGTTGCGCGAGCGCGCCGTGTGCAGGCGGCCGGCGGTCGGGCCGATCAGCGCCGCGAGGCGCGATTCGACGTTCATGTGAATGTCTTCGAGGGCCCGCGAGAACGTGAAAGTTCCGCTCTCGATTTCGCCGGCGACCTCGTCTAGACCCTTGGCGATGGCGGCGGCGTCTTCCTGGGCGACGATGCCTTGCTGCGCGAGCATCGCGACATGGGCCTTCGAGCCCGCGATGTCCTGGGCCGCAAGCTTGTAGTCGAAGCCGATGGAGGCGTTGATTTCCTCCATGATGGCGTCGGGTGCGCTCTCGAAGCGACCGCCCCACATTTTGTTGCTCATGATCGCCCTTTCGCGCCTGCTCCGGCGCATCCGAATCGAGAATGCCGCATGACGAACGAAACCGAGCCGACGCCCGCCACGCCAGAAGAAGCGCGCCGGATCATCCGCCGCCTCATCCTGCCGCATGTCGTCATCGTCGCCGTCGCCGCGGCCGCCGCTGTCGCGGTCGTGCTATATGTGATGAAGGGGCAGGAGCGCAAGGAAACCGCTGCGGCGGACGCCTGTCTCGCCTCGCAGGCCGCCGCCGCGCGCGTCGCGCCGCTTGCCGTCGGCCAGCTCGCGGCGCTCAGCGTGCGCAAAGCGCCGAAGCCGGCCGAAAACGTCTCGTTCAGGACGCCGGACGGCGCGACGAAACAGATTGGCGATTTCAAGGGCCGCGCCGTGCTGCTGAACCTGTGGGCGACGTGGTGCGTACCGTGCCGGCAGGAAATGCCGGCGCTCGACCGCTTGCAGGAAAAGGCCGGCGGCAAGAGCTTCGAGGTCGTGGCGGTCAATATCGACACGAGCCGGCTCGACAAGCCCAAGGCCTTCCTCGACGAGATCGGCGTCCGGTCGCTCGTGCGCTACGCCGATCCGAGCGCCGATGTGTTTCAGGCGCTGAAGCGGGCCGGCAAGGCGCTCGGCCTGCCGACGACGCTGCTGATCGGCGCCGACGGCTGCGAAATCGGCGTCATGGCCGGACCGGCGGAATGGGATTCGCCAGAAGCTCTGGCGCTGGTCAAGGCGGCTATCGGCGGCTGAGGCTCAGGCGGACAGCTCGCGCAAGGCGGTGCGATGCCATTGCGCAGCGCTTTCCGAGAAACAGCAGAATATGACCCGTTCGAGCGTCGAACACGCATGCGCCACGGCCGTCGCCAAGGCAATCGGCGCGGCGCGCTCGGGGGGAAAGCCGTAGACGCCGGTCGAAATCGCCGGAAAGGCGATGCTGGCCAGATTGTTGTCGCAGGCGATTTCGAGGCTGCGGCGATAGCAGGAGGCGAGCAGGGCGTCCTCATCCGCCGCGCCGCCGCGCCAGATCGGCCCGACAGTGTGGATGACGTATCTGGCGGGCAGGCGATAGCCCTTTGTCAGCTTCGCCTCGCCCGTCGGGCAGCCGTGCAGCCTGCGGCATTCGGCCAGAAGCTCCGGCCCGGCGGCGCGGTGGATCGCGCCGTCGACGCCGCCGCCGCCAAGCAGGCTTTCATTGGCGGCGTTGACGATGGCGTCGACGGCCAGATGCGTGATGTCGCCGACGACGATCTCAAAGCGGGCGTTCCCGTGCATGATGGCGTCGGTCACGATCGCGCCTCCCGCAAACGGCGACGCCCGGCGCGAGGCCGGGCGTCGAAAAGCGTTTCGCGCAGGGTCAGGCCTGCTTGTGCGGCACGCCGCAGGCGGCGAGATGGTTGGCGAGTTCGCCCGACTGGAACATTTCGCGCACGATGTCGCAGCCGCCCATGAATTCGCCCTTGATGTAGAGCTGCGGAATGGTCGGCCAGTTGGAGAAGGCCTTGACGCCCTCGCGGATTTCGCCGTCGTCGAGGACGTTGACGCCCTTGTAGGGCACCTGCAGGTAATTGAGAATCTGGGCCACCTGGCCCGAAAAGCCGCACATCGGGAAATCGGGCGTGCCCTTCATGAAGAGCACGACGTCGTTGCTCTCGATTTCCTGCTTGATCTGGTCCTGGATCGACATTGGATTCATCCTCTCTGGGCGGAGTTCAAGGGTCCGCTTCGGCGAATGTTCATATAAGGGTTGCGACAGAAAAATCCTATTCTTCGTCAAGCGGCGTGGCGGTTTCGAGCGCCAGCGCATGCAGCTCGCCGCCCATGCGGCCCTTCAGCGCCGCATAGACCATCTGGTGCTGCTGGACGCGCGATTTGCCGCGGAAAGCGGCCGAAATCACCTGCGCCGAATAATGGTCGCCGTCGCCGGCGAGATCCTTGATGTAGACCTCGGCGTCGGGCAGCGCCTCCTTGATCATCGCCTCGATCTGATTGGCTTCCATGGCCATGCGTTGGAATCCTTGTGTCTGGGTGTCAGGGCACGCCGGCGGCCATGTAGTCGGGCAGCCAGGACTGATGGGCTTGGGCTAGCTCAGCCACCGAAATGGGCGCTTCGCCAGGCAGTTCAATGTTTGCGCCGCCCGTCACGCCGATCCGAGCGATGGGCACGCCCGCGGCCTTGGCCTCGGCGATGACGGCGGCGGTTTCTTCCGGCTTCACGGCCAGCAGATAGCGCGCCTGATCCTCGCCGAACAGCGCGGCATGGGCCGGAGCGCTGGAGGGGATCGACTCGATCCTGGCGCCGATGCCCGACGCCATCGCCATTTCGGCGAGGGCGACGGCCAATCCGCCTTCGGACAGGTCGTGCGCCGTGCGCACGCGCGCCGCATTGATGAGGCCGCGCAGGAAATCGCCGTTGCGGCGCTCGGCCGCCAGATCGACGGGCGGCGGCGCGCCTTCCTCACGGCCGCAGATCTCACGCAGCCAGGCCGACTGGCCGAGCCATCCGGCGGTGTCGCCGATGAGCAGGATGTCTTCGCCGGCGGCCTTGAAGGCGACGGAAGCCGTCCTGGTCACGTCCGCGACAAGGCCGACGCCGCCGATGGCCGGGGTCGGCAGGATGCCGCGTCCCTGCGTCTCGTTGTAGAGCGAGACATTGCCCGAGACGATCGGGAAGTCGAGCGCGCGGCAGGCTTCGCCGATGCCGTTCACGCAGCCGACGAACTGGCCCATGATCTCGGGGCGCTCGGGATTGCCGAAGTTGAGATTGTCGGTGACGGCGAGCGGCAGCGCGCCCGTCGCGGTCAGGTTGCGCCAGGCCTCGGCCACGGCCTGCTTGCCGCCCTCATGCGGGTCGGCCTCGCAATAGATCTGCGACACGTCCGTCGTCATGGCGAGGCCCTTGGGGCCGTCGCCAAGGCGGATGACCGCGGCGTCGCCGCCCGGCGCCTGCACGGTGTTGCCGAGGATCAGGTGGTCGTATTGCTCCCAGACCCAGCGCTTGGACGACAGGTCAGGCGTCGCCACGAGGCGCTTCAGCGCCGCGCCGTTGGACGTCGGCGCGGCGATGGCGGCGGCGTCGAGCGCCGGCTTCTTCGGCGTCGGCACATGCGGGCGGTCATAGAGCGGGGCTTCGTCGCCCAGCTCCTTGATCGGCAGGTCGGCCTTGACCTCGCCCTGATGCTTGATGACGAAACGCAGCGTATCGGTGGTCTTGCCGATGATCGCGAAATCGAGGCCCCATTTGCGGAAAATGTCCTCCGCCTCGGCCTCGCGCTCGGGGTCGAGCACCATGAGCATGCGCTCCTGGCTTTCCGACAGCATCATTTCATAGGCGGTCATGCCCTGTTCGCGGCAGGGCACCTTGTCGAGGTCGAGCTCGATGCCGAGGTTGCCCTTGGCGCCCATTTCCACCGCCGAGGAGGTGAGGCCGGCCGCGCCCATGTCCTGAATGGCGATGACGCAGCCCTTCTTCATGATTTCGAGGCAGGCTTCGAGCAGCAGCTTCTCGGAGAAGGGGTCGCCGACCTGAACGGTGGGGCGCTTCTCCTCCGCATCCGCCTCGAAGGAGGCCGAGGCCATGGTCGCGCCGTGGATGCCGTCGCGGCCGGTCTTGGAGCCGAGATAGACGATCGGGCGGCCGACGCCGGTCGCCTTGGCGTAGAAGATCTCGTTGGTGCGGGCGATGCCGACGGCCATGGCGTTGACGAGAATGTTGCCGTCGTAGCGCGTATGGAAATTGGTCGAGCCGCCGACCGTCGGCACGCCGAAGGAATTGCCGTAGCCGCCGATGCCGGCGACGACGCCGGCGACCAGATGGCGCGTCTTGGCGTGCTCGGGCGCGCCGAAGCGCAGCAGGTTGAGGCAGGCGACGGGACGCGCGCCCATGGTGAAGACGTCGCGCAGGATTCCGCCGACGCCGGTCGCCGCGCCCTGATAGGGCTCGATATAGGACGGGTGGTTGTGGCTCTCCATCTTGAAGATGCAGGCCTCGCCGTCGCCGATGTCGATGACGCCGGCGTTCTCGCCCGGACCCTGGATCACCCAGGGCGCGCTGGTCGGCAGCTTGCGCAGGTGCAGGCGCGACGACTTGTAGGAACAATGCTCGTTCCACATCGCCGAGAAAATGCCGAGCTCGGTGAAGGTCGGCGTGCGGCCGATGAGCGCGAGGATGCGCTCATATTCATCGGGCTTGAGGCCGTGCGCGGCGACGAGTTCAGGCGTGATGGCGGGTTCTTGGCGAATCAAGGCTGGTCTTCCATCTCGACGGGCGCGCAATGCGGCGCGGAAACGACTGCAATTCGCATAAACCCAGCGCCGGCCTAAGGCAATCGCGACATTTGCAGGCAAGATTGTTGCATAGCTGCAACAGGGCTCCGGCAAGTGACGGCGAAGCTTCGCTGTATTGATTCAAGTCAAAACACGTTCAGCGGATCCGAAGCAATTTCGCCTCCGACCAGCGACATGAGCGCATCAAACGCGGATCGCGGCCAAGAATTGAAATTTACGGGGTACTGTCAAATGAAGAACATTGTCCGTGGCGCGTTTGCCGCCGCCGCTATCGCCGCCGCCGTTCCGGCCGTTGCGGCCGACCTGCCGACCGCGAAGGGCCCGGCGATCGCCCCGACCTATATGGAAGCGTTCGATCCCTTCATGATCCGCATCCGCGGCGTCGCCGTGATCCCGGACGGCAAGGGCCGCGTTGATGGCACGACGATTGGCGTCAAGGCCAACAACTCGTTCATTCCGGAACTCGACCTGACCTACTTCTTCACGAAGAACATCGCCATCGAGGCGATCTGCTGCGTCAGCCCCCACAACGTCAAGGCTGATGGCCTGGGCACCGTCGGTCGCACGATCGTGTTCCCGCCGACCGTCATGCTGCAGTACCACTTCACCGACTTCGGCGCCTTCAAGCCGTACGTCGGCGTGGGCGTGAACTACACCCACTACTTCGATTCGAAGGCCAAGGGCGCTCTCGCCGGCACGAACCTGAAGATCGACGACAGCTGGGGCGTCGCCGGTCAGGTCGGCTTCGACTACATGATCAACCGCAACTGGGGCATCAACGTCGACGTCAAGCGCATCCTCATGGAGCCGAACTTCGCTTACTCGGTCGCCGGCGTTCCGGTCGTGACGGGCAAGGCCAAGATCAATCCCTGGATCATCGGCGCGGGCATCACCTATCGCTTCGGCGGCCCGTCGGCGGTTGTCGCCAAGTACTGAGATCGGCGTCCAGCCATTTCAGATTAAATTGGGAAAGCCCGGCGGTTTCGCCGGGCTTTTTCTTTTCGGCGGCGCGATCTGATCTATGGCGCAAAGAAAAAGCCGCACCCGAAAGGCGCGGCTTGCTTCAACAGCTTTCCGAAAGTTCGGTCAGGCGGCGCGGCCGGTCTGCACCAGCGATTCAAACATCGGCGCGCCGTCGACGCCGCCGACGAGCGGATCGATCAGGTTTTCGGGATGCGGCATCAGCCCGAGCACGTTGAACGTCTCGGAATAGATCCCGGCGATGTCATTGGTCGAGCCGTTGGGATTGGCGGACCCGCCGACCTTGCCTTGCGCGTCGCAATAGCGGAAAGCGACGCGGCCTTCGGCTTCGAGGCGTTCGATGGTCGCCTCGTCGGCTTCGTAATTGCCCTCGCCGTGGGCGATGGCGACGCGGATCGCCTGATTCTTGGCGTAGGCGCGGGTGAAGGCCGTATCGTTCCGCTCGACGCGCAGATGCTGCATCTTGCAGACGAAGCGCAGATCGCGGTTGCGCATCAGCACGCCCGGCAACAGGCCGGACTCGACCAGAATCTGGAAGCCGTTGCAGATGCCGAGCACCAGGCCGCCGCGCGCCGCATGGGCGCGCACGCCGTCCATGATATGGGCGCGGCCGGCGATGGCGCCGCAGCGCAGGTAGTCGCCGTAGGAGAAGCCGCCGGGCAGGACGACGAGGTCCGTGCCTGCCGGCAATTCATGATCGCCGTGCCAGACGATCGAGGTCGAAGCGCCGGCCTGGCGCAGGGCGCGCGCCACGTCGCCCTCGCGATTGGAGCCGGGAAAGAGAACGACGGCCGCTTTCATGGAACTGACCTCAGAGAAGCTCGATGCGGTAATTCTCGACCACCGTATTGGCGAGCAGTTTCTCGCAGGCCGCCTTGAGCGCGGCTTCCGCCGACTCCTTGCCGGCGACGGCGAGTTCGATGTCGAAGACCTTGCCCTGACGGACGCTGGCGACGCCGTCGATGTCGAGCGAGCGCAGCGCGCCTTCGATGGCCTTGCCCTGCGGATCGAGGACGCCGTTCTTCAAAGTGACAAACACGCGGGCTTTCATAACGAGCTCCGAAAAGTCCTGAACGAGGGCGCTTATTGCACCAGCTTGGGGCCGCTGCCGCGCGGCGGCTCGTTTTCCTGCATCACGCCGAGACGGCGGGCGACTTCCGTATAGGCCTCGACGAGGCCGCCCATGTCGCGGCGGAAACGGTCCTTGTCGAGCTTGTCGTT
>ERZ1645192.2985-NODE-2985-length-13955-cov-10.986475_pt1 | contig 13955 bp, 9 predicted proteins | sample MGYA00575354_ERZ1645192 | MGnify/ENA primary metagenome ERZ1645192 (study PRJEB40844, sample SAMN11349763) | freshwater sediment metagenome | isolation source: river sediment | host: Sediment | place: India: Faizupur Khadar , New Delhi | collected 2017-02-21 ... | reverse complement strand
TTTTATATCTTGAAAGGAAAAAGTGATAGATTAGGCGCGTCTATTTTGGATCAAGGTCACGACAAAGAAGCAGCTAAACGCTAAGAACACAATCACCGAAAGCGGAGCCAGCGATAAACCGCCCGGTATTAAAATGGCATCCCAAACATGGGTCAAGCTGTTATAGAAAGAAACACCGGAAAGACCTAGCCCGAGAACGACGATGAGCAAAGTCCATGCCCAGTTTATTTTGCCAATCTTTAAGCCCGTTGGGAAAGTCAACGAAACACCGCGTAAAGCAATGAACGCCAAGGTGCCAATCAAGGACCCTGCCACCACAGCTCTCGGAAAAATGTTTTGTAGGAACGTCCCATACTCGAAAACGGCCAACAAAATAAGCACCACGGAAGCAGCGACAAGGGCCGCTTGATAGGATGGTTTATTTTTCTTTAATAGCGTATCGTTTCCGGAAGCCAAAGACATCGGAACTCCCGACAATAACCCCGATGTCATCGTGCAAATACCTTCAGCCACCAAACTGCGGTCTATGCCGGGTTCTTGGGCTAAAGTGGTCTCGGCTTTGCGGTCAATCCGGTCCATCGTCACGAGGTGTACGCCGAAGGCCAAAAAGACCAACGGGCAAACGCTCAGAATCGCGTTCCAGTCAAAGTGCAGATACGACCAAAAACCGAAGTAAGTTTCCAAATCTTGGAAGACGAAAAGCGCAGGATTTGAGGACCCTTGGGCGAAGGCTCCGAAAAGAAGCGTTTGATGGAGGTCTTTTGATAGAAAAAGCAGTTCGGTTCCGTCCAAAACCGCCGTGGCCAATAAACCGGCCACCATGCCGATTCCGGCGGGGGCCAAACGGAACACCGACCGTGTCTTCTTAAAGGTGAAAAAGAGTACCGTGGCCAGCAGACTGACACCGAAAATAATCCACGTTTTATATGGGGAGGCACCGAAATCGCGGACCGGTGAGAAAACATGATATTCAAGAATCGTGGCCATCGAGGTGATTCCGGCGACGATGACTAACGGCCCGATTAGGCGACGGGGAAAGAAACGGGCGATCTTATCCATTCCAAACAAGCGGACTAATGAGGCAAGGATGATATAAATCAAACCGGCAATCCAAACCGCGACGACCCATCCGCCCATGGCTTGATTCCAGGCCATCGAGCCCACCGCTTGTGCCGCATCCGGGTTCATGATCAGTAAAATCGCGGGTAAAAACATCCAGTTTGCGGAAAGAAAAAACGACATCTTCCCGCGTGTTATCAACATAAATAATAAGGTGCCGATGCCACAGGAAATCAAAGCAACCGGAAGGCTAAGTCCGGTGGCCATCGGGAAAAGGGCGCTACCAAAAAATAACGCAAAAAGATAAAGCAAAAAAGCGACCACCGTTTTGGGCGAAAAACCTTGTTGGGGCGTCACTTTTTTTCCTTTTTTGGGCATACCGAATCCTCTAGGTTTCATTATAGCATAAGGAAAACGCAAAACAAAAAGCGTGTCATGGACACGCTTTCGTTAATTACTTCACTTCAAGAGCGGTATATTCTTCGTCTTTACGGTCGTTGGCTTCGCGATTGTTTTCGCGGGTTTCATCCATCCGTTTGCGGACTTCGAAGTCGCCGAGGATTTTGTCTTCGTCTTCGATCGTGAGTAATCCGCGTCCGGCCGGGATCAGCTTACCGGTAATGACGTTTTCCTTCAAGCCATGCAGATGGTCAGTCTTGCCTTTGATGGCCGCATCGGTAAGGACGCGCGTGGTTTCTTGGAAGGAGGCAGCGCTGAGGAACGATTCGGTTTCAAGCGCGGCTTTGGTGATACCGAGGACGAGCGGGCTCGCCATGGCGGGGTGTTTGCCCTCGAGAATGGCAGCTTCGTTCTTATCGGTGAACGAGATAACATCGATGCGGGTTCCCGGAAGCATATCGGTGTCGCCGCCTTCGATGATGACGACTTTACGGAGCATTTGACGGACGATGACTTCAATGTGCTTGTCGGAAATGCCGATACCTTGGGCACGATACACCTTTTGGACTTCCTTCAGGATGTAGCGTTCGACCGCAGTGATGTCGGAAACTTCGAGTAAGCGTTTCGGAGAAATCGCGCCTTCGGTCAGCTTTTGACCGTTCTTGACTTTTTCGCCGACCTTGACGCGTAAACGCGCGCCGTAGTTGGTGTTATAAACACGTTCTTCGAGATCGTTCTTGACGACGATGGTGTAACGACCGGAAGATTCTTCGATCGTCTTGACTTCGCCGGTGATCTCGCTGATTTCGGATTCGCCTTTGGGGTTACGAGCTTCGAAAAGTTCTTGAACCCGCGGCAAACCTTGCGTAATATCGCTACCGGCAACACCGCCGGAGTGGAAGGTTCTCATCGTTAATTGAGTACCCGGTTCGCCAATGGATTGGGCCGCCATGATACCTACGGCTTCGCCGATGGAGACTTCCTTGCCGGTGGCAAGGTTACGGCCGTAGCAGTGTTTGCAGACGCCGTCTTTGGTTTCGCAACCAAACAACGAGCGGATTTCGACTTCTTGGATTTTGGCGGCAATGATGCGATCGGCATCTTGCTCATCCATCATCACGTTGCCTTTGACGAGGACTTCGCCCGTTTCGGGGTGAATCACGTCGCGCATCGTGTAGCGGCCGACTAAGCGGTCTTTGAAGGGAACGATGACGGCGTCACGGCTGGTATCCCGGATTTCGAAGACCAGGAAGCCGTGGTCGGTATGGCAATCTTCTTCACGGATGATGACGTCTTGGGAGACATCGACGAGACGACGGGTCAAATAGCCCGAGTCAGCCGTACGAAGAGCGGTATCGGCACCGGTTTTACGGGCACCGTGGGTGGCAATGAAGAATTCGGAAACGGTCAAGCCTTCACGGAAGCTGGATTTAACCGGCAATTCGATGGCTTCGCCGAGAGCGTTGTTCATCAAGCCGCGCATACCGGCTAATTGCGTAAAGTTGTCTTTGCTGCCACGAGCGCCGGAGTCAGACATCATGAACACCGGGTTGCGGTTGTTGGTCTTAAATTGCGCTTCGAGGGCGTTACCGACGTCCACACGGACTTGGTTCCAGACGTTGACGATGTGTTGATGGCGTTCATCGCCGGTCAACAGACCTTTGGCGAATAAACGGTCGATTTGATCGACTTTGGCATCGCCGTCGGCCAACATCTTGTCTTTTCCGGCGACGACGTTGACGTCGGCGATGGAAACGGTAATACCGGCGACCGTCGCGAAACGGAAGCCTTGGTCTTTCATCTTATCGAGGATGGCGCTGGTCTTGGACGTGCCATAGCGATGGAAGATTTCATTGATCGTCGCGGCAAGGTTGCCTTTCTTGAAAGGCGGGATTAAGGCTTGCTTGGCGATGTGACCTTTGATATCGGTTCCTTGCGGGACCAAATACTTGTTAATGTAGGTGTCGGTGAAGGCTCCACCGTTGCTCGCGGGCGTGTCGTTGAGGAACGGGAAGTCGATCGGATAGATTTGGTTGAAGATGATTTTACCGACGGAGGTGATGAGATATTTCTTGTTCATCTCTTCGGTGAATCCGGTTTTGCCAATCGCACGAGCGGGTAAGGCAATGCGGTTATGCAAGTGAATTTGCTTGGTTTGGTAGGCTAACAAGACTTCATCGATGTTGCGGAAGACTTTGCCTTCGCTGTGAGCATAACGTTCATAACGTTCGGCTTCTTCGACATCTCCGATGGCTTTGAGCTTTTCGGATTTCTTGAGGAAATCTTCTTTGGTGGATTCAAGGGTCAGATAGTAGTTACCAAGGACCATGTCTTGCGACGGGGTGACGATGGGCTTTCCATCTTTCGGACCCAAGATGTTATTGGACGCCAACATGAGGTTGAGCGCTTCTTCTTGAGCGGCTTTGCTTAACGGGACGTGAACGGCCATTTGGTCGCCATCGAAGTCGGCGTTGAATCCGGTACAGACTAACGGGTGCAACCGGATGGCACGGCCATCAACCAACTTGGGTTGGAACGCTTGAATACCGAGACGGTGAAGCGTCGGAGCACGGTTGAGTAAGACAGGGTGGTCGCCGATGATTTCTTCGACGATATCGAACACCACTTCGTCGTAGCGGTCGATGATCTTATCGGCTTGTTTATGGGCGTTGGCATAGCCACGTTTGATTAAGATCGAAGCGATGAACGGACGGAGGAGTTGGATGGCCATTTCACGGGGTAAACCGCATTGGAACATCTTAAGATCCGGTCCGATGGCAATAACGGAACGACCAGAGTAGTCAACCCGTTTGCCTAAGAGGTTTTGACGGAAGCGACCTTGTTTGCCTTTGAGGGCGCTGGACAAGGACTTGAGCGGACGTCCGCCGGCACCTTGGACAGGTTTGTTGCGACGGCCGTTATCAATCAGGGCATCGACGGCTTCTTGAAGCATCCGCTTTTCGTTCATTAAGATGACGTAAGGGGCGTTCATATCGATGAGTTTCTTTAAACGGGTATTCCGGGTAATGACACGACGATAGAGGTCGTTAAGATCGCTGGTCGCGAAACGGCCGCCGTCGAGTTGGAGCATCGGGCGAAGATCGGGCGGAATGACCGGGAGCACTTCGAGGACCATCCATTCGGGACGGTTGCCGCTGTTGCGGAACGCTTCGACGGCTTCAAGGCGCTTGGTCAATTTGACACGGCGTTGGCCGGTGCAATCGCGTAAATCTTTTTGGATGTTGTCGAATTCTTTGTCGAGATTGACTTCTTTAAGAAGTCTCTTGACGGCTTCGGCACCTTCGCCGAATTCGGCGCCGGTGAATTTGGAGATGAAGCTGGCGATGGTATAGAAGTCGAAGGTTTCCGCCGGATTTTCCATCTTGGCGATTAACTCTTCGCTACGGGTTTTGTCGTAAGAACCTTCTTCGAATTGGTCTTGTAAGGCACGGATCGCGGCGGTGAATTCCACACGGGCCGTCTTTTCATCAAGGAATTGACGGTAGTAAAGGACTTCGGATTTGCCGGGATTTAAGCAGATGTGCGCGGCGAAGTAGATGACTTCTTCGAGTTGTTTGGGGGAAACGTCGAGGATGAGACCCATCCGGGAAGGGATGCCCTTCAAATACCAGATGTGGGTGCAGGGAGAGGCTAATTCGATGTGGCCCATGCGTTCGCGACGGACTTCCTTCGAAATGACTTCGACACCGCAACGTTCGCACACGACGCCTTGGAAACGGATCTTCTTGTATTTGCCGCAATGGCATTCGTAGTCTTTGCTCGGCCCGAAAATTTTCTCGCAGAATAGACCGGTCATTTCCGGTTTTTGGCTGCGGTAGTTGATCGTCTCCGGTTTTTTGACTTCACCGTGAGACCACGAACGGATTTTTTCGGGAGAGGCTAAGCCGACTTGGATGGCTGCTAAGCGATTGACATCAAACATTTCGTTGCCCTCCTTTACTCATCCAGATTAACTTCGTGCATATTCTCAGTTTGCTCAACAACGGATTCGCCGGTGAGCGCACGGATAGTCGAGTTAATCTTTCTTTCTTCGGCCAAAGCTTCTTTGGCTAAAGCGTCCATATCGATCTCTTCGCCATCGGAGTCAAGCAGTTTGACGTCCATGCCGAGAGATTGCATTTCTTTTTGCAACACTTTGAAGGATTCGGGGATGCCCGGACGGGGGATATCGAACCCTTTGATGATGGCTTCGTAGGTCTTACGGCGACCGACGCGGTCATCGGATTTGATCGTGAGAATTTCTTGTAAGGTGTGCGCAGCGCCATAGGCTTCGAGGGCCCAGACTTCCATTTCGCCGAAGCGTTGACCGCCGTTTTGGGCTTTGCCGCCGAGCGGTTGTTGCGTGACTAAGGAGTAAGGTCCGGTCGCACGGGCGTGCAACTTGTCGTCGACCATGTGCACGAGTTTGATCATGTACATGACACCGACCGAGATGCGCTCGTCGAAACGTTCACCGGTACGGCCATCGAACAAGACGGTCTTGCCGTCTTCGGCTAATCCGGCTTTATTCATAAGGCTGTAAATTTCTTCGTTGGAGATACCATCGAAAACCGGGGAAGCAAGCTTCATACCGAGTTTCTTGGCCGCCATACCCAAGTGGATTTCAAGGATTTGGCCGATGTTCATACGGCTCGGGACGCCGAGCGGGTTGAGCATGATGTCGACGGGGGTGCCATCGGGTAAGAACGGCATGTCTTCCACCGGGAGAATCCGGGAAATAACGCCTTTGTTACCGTGACGTCCGGACATTTTATCGCCTTCGGAGATTTTTCTCTTTTGGACGATGTAGACACGGACGACTTCGTTCACGCCAGGTGATAATTCGTCACCTTTCTTGCGTGAGAAAATCTTGACATCGAGAACGATGCCGGCGCCGCCGTGCGGGACGCGTAAGGAGGAATCCTTGCCTTCTTTGGTCTTTTCGGCAAAGATCGCCATGAGTAATTTTTCTTCCGGGGTGGGTTCGGTTTGTCCTTTCGGAGTGACCTTACCGACGAGGATGTCGCCTTCTTTAACTTCAGCGCCCGGGATGATGATGCCGCGTTCATCGAGGAAGGCTTTCGCATCTTCGTTGATGTTCGGGACATCGCGGGTGATTTCTTCGTTACCGAGTTTGGTGTCGCGGCATTCGATGTCGTATTCCTCAATGTGGATGGAGGTGTAAACATCGTCTTTGACCAAGCGTTCGGACATGATGACGGCGTCTTCGTAGTTGTATCCGTTCCAGGTCATGAACGCGATGGTGACGTTTTGGCCAAGGGCCAAGTCGCCATTTTCCATAGCGGGTCCGTCAGCGATGACGGTGTCTTTTTTCACTTTCGCACCGAGCTTGACGATCGGGGTTTGGTTAATGCAAGTCCCTTGGTTGCTGCGGCCGAATTTTTGTAAACGGTACGTGTGTTCTTCTTTGCCTTCGAGGACGACGATCTTCTTCGAATCGACGAAGGTTACGATGCCATCAGCAGTCGCCACCACGGCAGAGCCGGAGTCGCGGGCGATGACCGGTTCAAGACCGGTTCCGACAAACGGAGCATGCGGTTTGAGCAGCGGTAACGCTTGACGTTGCATGTTCGCACCCATCAAAGCACGGGTCGTATCATCGTTTTCGAGGAACGGAATACAGGCCGAGGCGATGGAGACGATTTGCTTCGGAGAGACGTCGATATAATCGATTTGCGATTTTTCGGCGATGATGTTTTCACCGTCTTTACGGGCAATGACCGTTTCATCAAGAATGGTTCCGTCATCGGCCAAGTTGACGTTGGCTTGCGCGATGATGTGGGTTCTTTCTTGATCGGCGGAGAGGTATTCGGTTTCGTCCAAAACGCGACCGGTCGCCTTATCGACTTTGCGGTACGGAGTTTCGATGAAGCCGTATTTGTTGACTTTGGCATAGCAGGAAAGGTTGTTGATAAGACCGATGTTTTGACCTTCAGGGGTTTCAATCGGGCAGATACGGCCGTAATGGCTGTAGTGAACGTCGCGGACTTCGAAGCTGGCGCGGTCACGGGTTAAGCCGCCGGGACCTAACGCGGAAAGACGACGCTTATTGGTCAATTCGGCCAAGGGGTTGGTTTGGTCCATGAATTGCGAAAGTTGCGAGGTCGCAAAGAATTCTTTGATCGCCGCGGTGAGCGGACGGATATTGACGAGGTTTTGCGGGGTGACGTTGTCGATTTCGGAAATGGACATCTTTTCTTTGACGGCTTTGCCCATTTTGCTCAAACCGATACGGAATTGGTTTTGAATCAATTCACCGACGCAACGGACGCGGCGGTTGCCTAAGTGGTCGATGTCATCGGTGTCGCCAAAGCCATCCATGACGTTCATGAAGTAGGAGAACGTCGCCACGATATCGCTGATGGTGACGGTCGGTTCGGTCAGGTTCAAATCCGTGCCGACGACATTGCATTCGAGTTCTTTCTTGGCGTTGTTGTAGACTTTCACGACGTTGACGATGCCGTGTAGGTCGAGTTTTTCGTTAATACGAAGGGTGACTTGGTGCGCGCCTTTTTCGAAGAATTTTTCAGCGCGTAAAGCATCCACTTCTTCCTTGGTCAACAAGTGGTCTTTCTTGTATTTGACCTTGTTTTTTTCGTTGACAAGGTTTTCTGCTAAGATGCGGCCCGGCAAACGGTTGTAGACGCCGAGTTTCTTGGCGTATTTGTAACGGCCCGCACGACCTAAGTCGTAACGTTTGTGATCAAAGAATTTTTGAATCAGGAAGTTGGTGGCGCCGTCAGAGGTGACCGGTTCGCCGGGTTTTAACTTCTTGAAAATTTGCACCAAAGCGTCTTGAATCGATTTGGTGTCGCCATCTTTTTCGAGCGTGTTGATCAAGGGATCGCGACGGCCGAAGAGATCCAGGATTTCTTGCGGATCGGTTAAACCGATGGCCTTAAGCAAAATGGTCGCATACATCTTCCGTTGACGGTCGATACGAACGGAAAGAATGTCTTTTTGGTCGCTCTCGAACTCGAGCCAAGTCCCGCGCGTCGGGATGAGGTCCGCATTGAAGAGATACTTGCCGGATTTGTCCAAAGTGGAGCTTAAATAAGCGCCCGGAGAACGGACAAGTTGGGAAACGATGACCCGTTCGGCGCCGTTGATGATGAACGTGCCGCTGTCGGTCATGAGCGGGAAGTCGCCCATGAATACTTCGCTTTCCTTGATTTCGCCGGTGTCTTTAAAACGTAAACGAAGCGTCACTTTGAGTGGCGCATTGTAAGTCATATCTCTTTCTTTGCATTCCAAGTAGCCATATTTCGGTTTGTCGAAACGGCAGCTCACGTATTCGATAATGAGATTTTCCGCATAGTTCGTGATGGGGAAAACATCATTGAGGACTTCGTGGATTCCTTCTTCGAGGAACCATTTATAGGATTCGGTTTGGATTTCAACCAGATACGGGAGCGGTAGAGATCCGGAAATTTTGGAAAAATCAATCCGGTCGTTCGACAACATTTTCGGTTCTTTTTTTGATAGTGCCATAGTTTACTCCTTATGTGCGTTTTCGATTCGCTACTTCTTAACGGCTTGATAAACGTGGTAGCCTTTGGCGCGATGGATTCTCGTGCAATTGCCGAAGATCGATGCGATGTAAGTCGCGGCGCTTTCGGCTCCATGCGATTTGCGAATGACGATGAAGAGCGAACCGCCGTCGTTAAGATGGTCTTTCGCCCCCGCAAACATTCCGTAGATGACAGTTTTGCCAGCGCGGATTGGGGGGTTGATGACGATCGAATCGAAGGTCCCTTCCACATGTTCGTACATGTCGCTTAGAAGGGTGACGGCGTTTTGTGTGCGTAAGCTTGCAATGTTTTCATTACATAGCGCGACCGCACGCGCGTTAACGTCAATTAAAACGAATTGCGACGCGGGTAAGAACTGGGCTAAGGTCAAACCTAAAGCCCCGTATCCGCACCCGACATCGAGGATGCGTCCGGATAGCTTCAGCTTAAGAAGCGTCTCAAGGAAAATAAAAGTTCCCTCGTCGATGCGATCTTTGCTAAAGACGCCTGCATCCGTCTTTAAGGAGAAGGACCGGCCCTCTATGACGTAATTAATCATTTTTGGTTTTGATTCCAAGGATGCGTCATTCACGAAATAATGGGACACGAGCCTTCACCCCTTAAATGCGGTAAAAACCTGCCCTAAGACAGGTTTCTGATTTTGCGAAACAAGGAATAAGACTATTTGATTTCGATTTCGGCGCCGGCAGCGACAAGAGCTTTCTTGTGTTCTTCGGCTTCGACAGGTGAAATCTTCTCTTTGATGGCGACAGGGGCGCCGTCAACGAGTTTCTTGGCATCCATAAGACCCAAACCGGTGATGGCTTGGACGGCCTTAATGACGGCAACTTTGGTTTGGCCGACGGCCTTGAGGATGAGGGAGACTTCGCTCGGTCCTTTGGCAACCGGAGCTTCTTCTTCAACGACGGCAGCGTGCGCACCGGCAACCGGGGCAGCGGCAGTGACGCCGAATTCGGCTTCAACAGCCTTGACTAAATCATTGAGTTCAACGATGGTCATCTCTTTTAAGGAAGCGATGATTTCTTCTTTGGTTAACTTTGCCATTTTGTGTTTCCTCCGTTAATGGGCGTTAATTTTGTTTGTCGGCGACCGCTTGAACGGTGCGGGCAAACGAACTGATGGGCGATTGTAAGCAAGATAGGAACATGCTGATTAAGCCATCCCTACCGGGTAACATCGAAACGGTTTTGACGTCGGCTGCTGAAGCCGCTTTACCTTCGATGACGCCGCCTTTGACGACTAAGTGCTCGTTGCGTTTCGCAAACGAGATGACGGCTTTCGGTCCGGCGATAGTGTCCTTGCTGAACACGAACGCGTTCGGGCCTTCGAGCGCACTGCCGAGGTCTTTAACGCCTAGGGACGAGAGTGCTCTTCCGACGAGCGAGTTTTTGTACACGCTCAGGGTCGCGCCGATTTTGCGCAAGTTTTTCCGTAAATCAGTCAATTGAGCAACGGTTAATCCGCGGTATTCCACAATAACGATGGAACTCGCAGCTTTGGCCGCAGTCGTGACTTCGTCTACGATCGCTTGCTTCGATTTCAAGATTTCTTGATTCATCGATTTCACCTCCTGTTTAGATTTTCGACTATGAGGCTTCAATATACGGTGAGTTCTCACTGGGTGAGCGAGAATAATTTCGTAATTATCCTACACCTCGGCAACATGATTAAGCCCCTTGGCCGTTGCTGTCTTAGGTATATTGATAGCTTTCAGAAGATTAACGACCGTTGAAGGTCAAGTTGATGGCCGGACCCATGGTCGTATGGATGACGGCGGTTTTGATATAGGTGCCTTTCACGGCTGCGGGACGGACCTTGACGATGGTTTCGCAGATGATGTGAAGGTTGTCGATGATCTTTTGGGTATCGAAACTGGCGCGGGCGATGGAAACGTGTAAATTGGCTTCCTTGTCAACGCGGTATTCGACTTTACCGGCTTTGATTTCTTGGACGGCTTTCGCGATATCCATCGAAACGGTTCCGGTCTTGGGGTTCGGCATCAAGCCTTTCGGGCCTAAGATTTTACCCATCTTGCCAAGTTCGCCCATCATATCCGGGGTGGCCACGATGACATCGTAGTCAAACCAGTTTTCTTTGGCGATCTTTTCAAGTAATTCTTTGCCACCGGCGAAATCGGCTCCGGCCGCCTTGGCTTCATCGACCTTGTGGGTGATGGCTAAGACTTTCTTGGATTTGCCGTTTCCGTGCGGCAGGATGACGGTGCCACGGATTTGTTGATCGGCTTGTTTGGGATCAACATTGAGGCGGAATGAGACGTCAATGGTCGAATCAAATTTCGTGATTGCCGTCTTTTTGACTAATTCAGCAGCTTCTTCGATGGTGTACAGCTTTGTCGCATCCACCAATTTGGCCGCGTTTTGGTACTTTTTACCTTTCTTCATTTTTTTCTCCTTTGTGGTACTAACGGGGGTTTCCCTTCCACTGTTTGTTAGTCGTCGATGGTGATGCCCATATTGCGAGCGGATCCTTCCACGACTTTCATCGCGGCTTCGATATCGTTGCAATTGAGATCGGGCAACTTGTATTCGGCAATCTTACGTAAAGCGGCCTTGCTAATATGACCGACTTTAGTCGTTTTGGCGTTTGCCGACGCCTTAGAAATACCGGCTTCTTTCATCAACAACCCAGCAACGGGAGACGTCTTGATGACATAATCGAATGATTTGTCTTCATACGCCGTAATGATGACGGGTACGATTTGACCTTTACGGTCGGCAGTCTTGGCATTGAAGTCCGTGCAGAACTTCGGCATGACGATACCCGCTGACGCTAATTTAGGTCCGGGTTTCGCTTCTCCGGCCGGAAGTTCCATCTTCACGACCTTCGCGATTTTTTTACTCACGTGACACACCTCCTGGTTTTGTGTTTTTACGTGCTGTGGTCAAGGGACTCATCGGTGTCCTTCCACTAAGCATAGCTTAGGTAATTTCTTGGGTCTCGCCCGTGAAAGCCTATGCGTGACTTATTATACTCGAATGCCCATACGCAGGCAAGAAAAAATTGTATTTTTTTCCCACGCACATACACGTAAGGAGTCCTAGCAGGGTGCCCAAATGGGGGTGGTTTGTGATTCTATTTACCCAAATCGAGAGGGGTTTTGCGGTAGAAAAAGGGCGTTTTTGCAGTGAAATCATGTCCCGCAAACAATGGACAACCGCAGGTTAATAGAATATAATAACCCCGACACCAAAAATGTCACTGACGGAGTCATCTTATGTTCAAAAAGAAAAACAGATCACCGTACGGACTCGTATTACTGAGCTTTGCCGCCATCATTATCACCGGCACGGTTTTACTGTGGCTCCCTTGGAGCAACCTTCCCATCGAAGCTGGTTCCGGTGGTCAAAATTTAGCCTCCAGTGCGACTCCCTGGGATTTTGACTGGGGCACTCGTCTCATTAACGCGTTTTTCTCTGCAACTTCGGCCGTTTGCGTGACCGGCCTTACGCCGTATGCGAGCATTGCCGCGCAACTCACCCTTTTTGGCAAAATCGTCATGATGGTTTTGATTTCACTGGGTGGCCTTGGCTTCGTGTCGGTGTTTACGTTTATTGTCACCGCACTCGGTGGCCATTTAGGATTTATCGACCGTTATATCATCAAAGAAGCCCTCAGTTTGGACTCTATTCACGGCATTATCCGCTTCGTCCGTAAGATGCTGTTGATTACCTTGAGCTTTGAACTTTTTGGCGCCATCATTTATGCCTTTGTATTTGTTCCTCAATTGGGATGGTCGCAAGGCATTCTCTATTCCATTTTCCACGCGATTTCTGCGTTTAACAACGCGGGTTTTGACCTCATTGGAAATCAAAGTTTTATTCCCTATGCCGATAATTTGATCATCAATATTAACACGATGGCTCTCATCATTTGCGGTGGTTTAGGGTTCCCGGTCATCATCGAAGTTTTCCGTTTCAAGCGGATCCGCAATTGGTCCGTTTATACCAAAATCGTCTTGTTCATGACGAGTGTGTTAATTGTGGGTGGCGCTGCTGTCCTTTTCTTCATCGAAATGGGTGTCAGCGATTTGACCGTTTTACAAGCGGTCTTTGCCAGTGTCACGGCTCGTACGGCAGGATTTTCAACGGTCGATATGAATACCGTATCCTTGGCAGGCCGAATGGTCATTTGCGTCCTGATGTTCATCGGTGCTTCCCCGTTATCGACCGGCGGCGGTATTAAAACCACGACCGGATTCATTGTGTTCCTGACCATCTATTCCTTTATCTCGGGCAAACACCCGCATGCGTTCAAACGTACCTTCTCCAACTCCACCATCATTAAGGCCACTTCCTTGACGGCGATTGCGTTGGTCACGGTTCTGCTGGGATTCATCATCATCGAACGGATTGAAATCAATCGTGCTGCGCTTTCTGCTTTTGACTCCACCGCCTATGTCTTTGAAGCGTTCTCAGCTTTCTGCACCGTCGGTCTTTCACAAGGAGTGACACCTCTATTAACCGTCGGAAGCAAAATTGTATTAATATTATTAATGTTCCTCGGCCGTGTCGGGCCGATGACCACCATCGCCATGTTCTCGGATGCGATGACTCGTGAAAACAAAAAGACGTTTGCTTACATCGAAGAAAACTTACCAATCGGTTAGTTTTGGGAGGATCCATTATGCAATCTAAGAAATCATTTGCCGTCATCGGGTTAGGCCAATTCGGAATGGCAATCGTCGAAGAACTCGTCGCCCTTGATTCCGATGTTATCGCCATCGATCTGGATGAAGAAAGAGTACGCAAAGCCTCTCACTTGGTCCCGACCGCTTTCGTCGCGGACTCCACCAATGAAAAAGCGATGCGTGAATTGGATATCCACCACGTCACCCACGCCATCGTGGCTTTCGGTGATAATTTGCAAGCGTCGATTCTGACCACGGTCATCTTAAAAGATATGGGTGTTGAACACATCGTCACC
>ERZ1645192.2983-NODE-2983-length-13959-cov-4.250072_pt1 | contig 13959 bp, 13 predicted proteins | sample MGYA00575354_ERZ1645192 | MGnify/ENA primary metagenome ERZ1645192 (study PRJEB40844, sample SAMN11349763) | freshwater sediment metagenome | isolation source: river sediment | host: Sediment | place: India: Faizupur Khadar , New Delhi | collected 2017-02-21 ... | reverse complement strand
TGCAGGTTTGATGGCCCTGGGATTTAAGTAACGATACTGAAATAGAGGAGTAATAGATGCAAACGACGCCGAAATCGTTACGTATACATATAGGAATATTTGGCAGGACAAATGTCGGTAAATCCAGTTTCCTTAACATGATCGCTGGGCAGGATGTCGCCATTACGTCATCGGTACCAGGTACTACCACTGATGTCGTTGAAAAGTCAATGGAACTGCTGCCGGTTGGTCCGGTAGTATTTCTTGACACTGCGGGTGTTGATGATACATCGGAGCTGGGAGTGCTGCGGATTAAAAAGACATCCGCTGCAATGGACAGATCAGAGGTCGTTGTGGTTGTTACTGAACCACAGGTATGGGGTGCATTTGAAACACAGATTGCGGATGATGCAAATGCTAAAAAATTACCGGTAATCGTTGTTGTCAATAAAGTTGATACAGACGAGGTATCAAAAGTCTGGCTTGACATTGTAAAAAAGACAACTGATAGAATTATTATGTGTTCCAGTGTTGGTTCTATGAACAGAGAAAGGTATGTCAGCAGATTCAAGGCAGAACTCATGAGTGCGCTTCCGGAAGAACGCCTTACAGATCCGGCACTTATAAGTGATCTGATACATCCCGGAGGACTTGCGGTATTAATTGTACCAATTGATCTTCAGGCACCAAAGGGAAGGCTGATACTTCCACAGGTGCAGACAATCCGTGATGCACTTGACTGTGACGCAATGTCACTTGTTGTAAAGGAACGCGAATACTCGCATGTGTATAGTATACTCGGCAAAAAACCGGATCTTGTCATCTGTGATTCCCAGATTGTCATGAAGATGGTTGCGGATACACCGCAGGATGTTCCATGTACTACCTTTTCGATTCTTTTTTCAAGATACAAGGGAGATCTGATAGAGGAGGTAAAAGGTGCAGCAATGATTGATAAACTAAAAAATGGTGATAAAATTCTTATTGCTGAAGCATGTTCACATCATGCCGCAGAGGATGATATAGGGCGAGTAAAAATCCCACGCTGGCTGCGCCAGTATACAGGAATAGACCTGAACGTTGACATTGCAAGCGGAAGAGATTACCCGGAAAACCTGTCTGAGTATAAACTGGTAATTCATTGTGGTGCATGTATGTTGACAAGAAAAGAGAAACTTGTGCGGATTCAAAAAGCCCGGGAAGCTGGAGTTGCAGTAACCAATTATGGAATCGCGATATCACTGCTTCAGGGGGTATTGAAACGGGTACTGACCCCGTTTCCGGCAGCGTTGGCAGTGCTGAAATAGCCTCACCCCCCAGCCCCCCTCTCCACAAGTGATAGAGGGGGGAGTTTGAATAGAATTTTGTCCATAAATTGGACAAAATGTCTTAGCTCCCCCTCTACCGCTTGCGGACGACGCATCGAAGTGGTCGAAGGACCAGAGGGGGCCGGGGGGGGTGAGGCTGCTTTACAATAGACAAATAATAACAAAGGAAATAAAAATGGCAATTCAAACAGCAGCAGAGTGGCGGAAATCAAAAATTAAAGAGGATCAGATTGCAAAGTATCTTAATCCAGATGGTAGTGATTTCATCAATGATGCACAAATTGAGCAGAAGATTGCATCACATGTAAACCCTGATAAAGGGCGTATAAGGGAGATACTACAGAAATCGTTGTCGATTGCAACTCTTGACCCTGATGAAACGGCAATGCTTCTTAATGTCAGGGATCCCGATTTGTGGAGTGAAATGGAATCGACTGCGTCACTGATAAAGAAAAAAGTGTATGATAAGCGGATTGTACACTTTGCACCGCTTTATTTGTCAACAACCTGTGTCAATAATTGCGCCTACTGTGGTTTACGTGCTGAGAATGAGTCTATCAATCGGGGCGTGCTCACTATTGAACAGGTTCAACAGGAAATTGAGGTACTCGCAGGTACAATCGGTCACAAAAGACTGATCGTTGTATATGCGGAACACCCCCGGTCTGATGTTGACTATATGGCGGAAACACTTCAGGCAATTTATGATGTAAAAGTGCCGACTAAAACAGGTGGATATGGAGCAATCAGACGTGTGAATGTCAATGGCGCACCGCTTTCTGTTGAAGATTTTCATCGTTTGAATCAGGTCGGGATTGGAACGTATCAGATTTTTCAGGAAACATATCATAAAGCAACCTATGCAAAAATGCATCCGAAAAACACATTAAAAGGGCATTATCACTGGCGTTTATACGCAATGCACCGTGCGCTGGAGGCTGGTATTGATGATGTTGGAATCGGTGCGCTATTTGGGCTTTACGATTGGAAATTTGAAGTAATGGCACTACTTGCACATGCCTGGGAACTTGAGAATAAATTCGGAATCGGTCCGCATACAATATCGTTTCCAAGAATTGAACCAGCAGAAAATACTTCATTTGCTGAAACCAGTTCATATACTGTCAGCGATGCAGACATACGAAAAATAATTACAGTGATTCGTCTCTCGGTACCATATACAGGCATGATATTGACTGCAAGAGAAGATGCTGCAATGAGAAAATCGCTGATCCCGCTTGGCATAACTCAAACAGATGCATCAAGCAAGGTTGGTCTTGGAGCATATCACGATTACGCAAATCCGGATCAGGTCTCGGAACGTCAACAGTTCATTCTTGGTGATACACGCAGTCTTGACGAAGTCGTGAGAGAACTTGGCAAATTGGGATATATTACATCCTTTTGTACTGCAGGGTATCGTTGCGGAAGAACTGGTCAGTGTATTATGGATCTTTTACGTACCGGTGCGGAGGGTAAGTTCTGCAAATTAAATGCGGTGATTACTTACAGGGAATGGCTTGATGATTTCGCAAGTGAAGAGACAAAGGTAATCGGCGAACCAATCATTCAGCGTGAAATCGAAGAGATTCGTCAAAAGATGCCATCATTTTATGATACATTTATTGAGCAGTATAATCGTACTGCAAAAGGTGAAAGGGACATTTATTTTTAATATGGAAATGTCAATACAACTGCTTGAAAAAGAGTATAATGTCCGGATTCTGCCTGCATCAATAATCGGTGGGAGGCGGTGGTCTTTTACCGGAAAGTTGACAGGAGAAATTCCTCCCGGACAGACTGAGAGAATTGCAATAACCAAAGAATCAGGAATGATTGTGTATAACTGGCACAGCCTCGATTCTTTTAAACAACAGGAATTGCGTACAAAGATACTGAGCTTTACAACGGATATACGATGAATTTACATGATGTGTTGAATAAAAAAGAGTTTACAAAAGAAGATGTTGTTTTTCTGTTAAATCTCGATAGTGTCGATGCAATTGAGACCTTACGGGCTAAGGCTGAAGACCTGCTGTTGAGATTACGAGGCAATAAAGTTTATTTCAGGGGGCTTGTTGAATTCTCCAATATCTGTACCAGTGACTGTTACTACTGTGGAATACGAAAGAGCAATACCGCTGTAGAACGGTATCAGTTGTCAAAAGAACAGATTGTTGATGCAGCACTGTGGTGTGCAGGGCAGGGGTATGGATCAGTTGTACTGCAATCGGGTGAACGTACCGATTGCGCATTTGTTGATTCTGTTGTCGAGGTCGTCCGGGAGATAAAGAGACGTTCTGTTTCGAATGCTCTTCCTGAAGGAATCGGTATTACCCTTTGTGTTGGCGAGCAGACAGAAGAAACGTATCGTCGCTTTTATGATGCCGGTGCACATCGGTACCTTTTGCGTGTCGAGAGTACATCACCAGAGATTTTCCGTATGATTCATCCGGAGAAACAAAGTCTTGAGAATAGAATTAACTGTCTCAAAATATTAAAAAAAATTGGATACAAAACGGGAACCGGTGTGATGATTGGAATTCCGGGCCAGACTGTACAGGATCTTGCAAATGACATACTGTTTTTTAAAGAGCTTGATGCTGACATGATCGGGATGGGGCCGTATATCGTTCATCGCCAAACGCCGATGGCAGTGTATGAAAATAATGTGTTTGCAAAGCATGACGAGATCTTCCGGATGTCCCTTAAGATGATCGCAGTGACACGTCTTGTTTTACGAAACGTGAATATAGCAGCGACAACAGCATTGCAATCAATGAAGCCTGACGGACGCGAGCAGGGACTTACGTTTGGTGCCAATGTGATAATGCCTCAATTGACACCTACAGAAGTTAGAAAAAACTATCTGCTGTATGAAAATAAACCGTGTCTTGATGAAAACGCAGAGCAGTGCAGGTCTTGTCTCACCGGCAGAATCGGATCGGTCGGCCGGGTTGTTGCAGTGAATGAGTGGGGTGACCGGCCTTTGTAAGTTAAAACTGACCTGTTCGAAGTAATACAAGTGTACATGCCCGCAGTACGTTGATCCCGTTTTGTAAAAACCGCTGCTCGTCATCATCAGCTTCTGTGCCGGGATTCATGATAACCCTTTTCGGTTTAATTCTGATAATATCATCAATGTAGTTTTTCAGGATTTCAGGATTTACATAAAGGGTAATTGTATCAACAGCTGATGTTGCAATGCTTTCAAGTGATGCAACAACGCTGCAGTCATCAATTGTTGCAAGTACCGGATGCACCGGAATTGGAGTGTGACCATACTCTTTAAGCATTTTAAAAGCTTTATAGGAATATCTGTCAGGTTTGTTACTTGCACCGATAATAACAACTTTTTGATGTTCGTTCATGTATTTCGCCTTTTTCGTGTTTGTTAATCTGAGTAACAAGTGTATCATACGATTAGTTAAATGAGAAATATTTGAAACGCTTGTAGCTATCTACAAAATTCCTTATCAACATGTTAAATAATCAGTATTAAATTTGTCTCGCATTTTTTTTAAATAAAAATTACTATGTAGTGGTTGGATTTGTTCATAGTAACAGATATTATTTATATTAAATTTAATTAATGGTGATATAGTTGTCAAAATCGTATGGGATATCCAAAGGATGCTTTGTTGTTAAAAGGAGGTTTCAATGCCGTTATTAAAAGTTCAATTGACAGAGGATTTGCCAGGTACAAAAAAAGAATCGATGCATAGCAGGTTGTGTGAGATTGTTTCCAATGTGTTTACGAAGCCAGCTCCTTACATAATGATAATAATAGAGAAGGCAGATATTTCTATGGCTGGAAAATGTGGGAAAGCAGCATTCATTGAATTACGTAGTGTCGGTGCAATAACACAAAAGAACACTGCTGCATTTGCAGAAACGGTTACTCACTATGTAACCAGCGAAACAGGAATACCGGCGGAAAAGATTTTTATAAATTTCAGTGATATTCCTGGTTCACTCTGGGCATGGAACGGGGCCACATTCGGCTGAACTATCACTGGTGCATCAGTCTAGCAGTATGAACGTTCAGTCATGACTGTCAGGGTTATTTGAACAGCTTGAAATAGATTATTTTAAGGATTTCAGATGAAACTACTTCATAAACAGGTGAGTTCCACCATGTTTTAAACATGGTACTTGTCCAATTGTATTTGTCAAGAGGGACCGGCAGATAATAAAGGTCGATCTCATTGGATTTGATTGCCTTTTTAGTCATCATTTTGATTCTACGCATATGGTACGGCCCTGAAACAAGTCCTATTTGTAAAGATTTTCGGCGTTCTTTGAGAAGATTTTTTCCAGAGAGATGGAGATACTCTTTAAGGGCCAGTACCTCAGAAAATGTATTTTTACATGTATCAACAACAGTTACTCTTGACATATCAAAACTATCTCTGCGAAGAATTCTTACGTAACCATCCTTGTAGTCACTTAACAGCCAGTGAGTCTCGGGAAATTGTTTTAAAAGTTCCTCAGAATAATGATTTCGTGCATTTTCGCCCGCAAAAGTAAATATTAAATCAAGTTCTTCTGGAAGTGGATCATTTACAAGAAGATATGTACCGGCATTACGCAGTAACATGATTGTTGCAAGCACAAGTAACACAGTCAGAAGCAGCACGATTGTCCGCTTTGAATATTTTTTTGTTAAGTATTTCAGAGTAACACTCCTGTTTTACTCAAAGCCAGTTGTTTGAAAACCAACCACTTTATAAATATCAAGAGTACAGTACCATTTTGGAGTGGCTGGTAATAGTAATAATCAACCGGTTATCTATTCCTGTGATCCGTATAGTTTTCTGTATTCGTGAATCCTTTCAAGAATATCATTATTGAGGACCACCGTGCCATCAATTTCCCTGTTATGAAGATGTTCAATAATTTCAGCAAGTGATACAATAGAAAATGCAGGAATATTGAATTCGTCCTTAAGCTCTGACAGCGCACCTTTTGTTCCGGTTCCTCGTTCCATTCTGTCAACAGATACAACAAGTCCTGCGATGGTGACATCCGCGATTGATTTAAGCATTGGAATCGATTCGCGCACTGACGTTCCCGCGGTAGTCACATCCTCAATGATAAGAACCTTGTCACCATTTTTTAATTTATGCCCGATAAGTGTACCACCCTCACCATGATCTTTTGCCTCTTTTCTGTTAAAGCAAAAAGCTACATCCTGATTAAATTTCTCAGAGAGGATCATTGATGTTGACACTGCAAGAGGAATACCTTTGTAGGCAGGTCCGAAAAGTACATTGAATTGTAGACCAGGATTATTTATCACGGCTTCCGCATAGTATTGACCAAGTTTGACAAGCTGTGCACCAGTCCTGTAATTACCGGTATTGATAAAAAATGGTGTTTTTCTGCCGCTTTTTGTTACAAAATCACCAAATGTCAGTACGCCGCTTCTCACCATAAATTCAATAAACTGTTGTTTGTACTGGAGCATTGTATAGTCCTTTCCTCTTAGTTAAGTTCGATTGAGAGACCATCATATGAGAATGTCATCCACGAGTCAAGGTTGACAGAGTCGTACTCATAATGGATGTCATGGCACATGTGGATAAAATAGCATTTTTCGGGTGCAATTTTCCGCGCAAGAGATGTACTTTCAGCAATTGTGAGATGTGTCGAATGCAGTGGTGATCCTCTAAGACAATTCAATATCAGCATCTTTACACCTACGATTTTTGTCAACTCGCTATCGGAGATGCTTTTAATATCGGGGATATATGCAAGATCACCAATTCGAAATCCCAGTGCACCATCAAGTGACCCATGATTCACACTGATTGGTGTAATGTCAAGACCACAGAGTTTTATTGTGTTTGCAATTTCAGAAAGTGCAATATTCGGTATACCACCACCGACACATACAGCCGGATCAAATATATAACGGTATGACTGTCGTACCGATTCAATTGTTTCAGATGATCCATAAAGTGTCAATGTTTTATCTGTTGTATATGACCGTATATCTGGAATGCCGCCTATATGGTCAGAGTGACTATGTGTCAAAAGAACCGCATCAACGCTTTTAATAGATTCTCTGAGCATTTGATACCTGAAATCAGCAGAGACATCAACAAGAAGAGTGCTATTGTTGTTTTGTATGAGTATGGACGAACGGGTACGCCGGTGCTTTTTGTCATATAGAGATGATCTGCAAACGTCATTTGGACAATGTGCATAATTGGTACGCATGCAATCAATTGATGGCACTCCGTGTGATGTTCCAGTTCCAAGAAATGTAATATTCATAATAATCAGTATACAATTAAACGTTGGTTAAAAACCTGCAAGTTAGTATAAACGCTATTCCTGTTTCAGGTTAAAATACGTTTTGAGCAGTGATTTTCCCTAAAAAATTATCGTTGACCCGAATGGCGTATTCGTGAAAGCCTGTTATTTTGACTGTATATTATTTGTCATGGTTCACAGAGAGTCTATCAGGTAATGCAACACTGATAATGTAATGATTTATTCGATGGGAAGCTGTAATGATACATTGTGCAGGAATACTGGCTGGAGTAATAGTGTTTTCTGGTATACTGTCTGCTCAAACTGTTGATCCGACCAAGCCGGATGAAGGTACCCCACCAAAAATCGATGGAATGACACTGGTCTGGAATGATGAATTCAGTAAAGACGGGAAACCTGATGCTGCTAATTGGCGCTATGAAACCGGGTTTGTGCGTAACCAGGAGCTTCAGTGGTATCAGTCAGATAATGCATCAGTCAAAAACGGGCTTCTTGTGATTGAGGGCAGAAAACAACAGGTTCCAAATCCCAATTATGTATCGGGAAGTACTGATTGGAAGAAAAATCGTCAGTACGCGCAGTATACCTCTTCGAGCATTAACAGCAGTGGATTAAAGACCTGGAAATTTGGACGTTTTGATATACGTGCAAGGATAAATACTCAGAAAGGGAGCTGGCCTGCAATCTGGACACTCGGTGTAAGTGGTGAGTGGCCATCAAATGGTGAAATCGATATTCTTGAGTTCTATCAGATTGGCGGAGTTCCAGGTATCCTTGCCAATTTTGCATGGGGCACGACAACCCGGTGGGAAGCAAAGTGGGATGGAGCAAATAAACCACTTTCGTACTTTGTAAATAAAGACGCAAAGTGGGTTGATAAATTTCATATATGGACAATGGATTGGGGCAGGGATACGATCAGGCTGCTGCTTGATGGTGAATTGATGAATGAGGCACTTGTAAAGAATATGGCTAATCCGGATGGCAGTAATCCATTCTTACAAAACCATTATCTACTCCTGAATCTTGCCCTTGGCGCAAATGGAGGTGACCCGTCAGGTTCAACATTTCCGATCCTGTATGAAGTTGATTATGTGAGAGTATATCAGAAAACCGTAAGCGCAATTCCAGGATGTGCTGCAGCGATACCTGCAAAGGGCATAACATTTGATCAATCAAGCAGAATGCTGCTTTTCAATGGAAATGTATCAGGCGGAACAAGTGTCGCTTCAATTTACAGTATGAATGGAATACTTGTTCAAAGAAAAGTTCTGCGAAAAACAAATTCACAAAGATATGGCACTGTATTGGCTGTTCTTCCGGCCGGAGTATACGCAGTTAATATCGGTGATGGATTGTTTGTTGACCAACTACTGGTAAAATAGATGTGGATTGCTACGCTTTTGGTGCTCAGAATACTCTGAATGATATGTTGTTTTTGTAAAGAAAATCAGCAATCTTCACCTATGCGAATCAACAATTTCATCACTGGATTATAAGAAGAACAATCGCTTTAATACCTTTTGCATTCAAGAAATTATGCATGTATATGTACATGTTCTGGTGTTACAAACATCAACAGATCCCACCACTTTTTTACTTCTTTGACCATCTCTGCCTGATCCTCGGTCTGGCAGTTAACAAGAATATTTCTATAAGCTTCATCAAGTTCTGCATAGGTAAATTCATAACAGACCTCTTTAAGTATTGCTTTAATCTCCACCCTTGATTCTGCTCTGTTGAGATACCCTCTGAGTGAGTCATTTTCAATGATTTCACATAAGAACTTTCTTGCATCACATATCGGCATAATGGTCTTTCCTGTTGATATTTGATGTTTCTATCCTTATATCAGAGATACACCAGATTAATCTGAATGGTAGATAAATTCAGTGCATCTCTGATTTTTAATAAATTCGAGTTCTCTAAAAAACTGTGTGCCGGGGTTAAGTATCCTGTTGCTGATTTGTATGTTTTGCAAACCTCTACGATCACGAAAGTTGTTTACAGAATTATTACTCGTTTTAACAACATTAGTAACAAATTCTGTGCCATTTATTTAGTAACAGCTGTATTTTCTGCGACAGTAACAATAAATATAAGCAGGAAAGGAAAATAATGCCTGTTTCTTATAAATTTTATTGAAAAAAGTAATGAAAAAAGTGTTTATTCGTTTAAATGTCCTTACTAAACATTTTTAAAAATTTTTTATTGATTTAATCCATAGTGTAATCAATGGAATAAATAGTTTCTGATGATACAAAACAGTATCAATACTACACTGATTCTACTAAAAAGTGTTATTGTAAAAAAACCGAAAAATTTGCCAACAGGAGTATTTTCGTACAAAAAAAAAGTAATGTTGACAAAAAAACACTTGAAGGCATGTACTTGATTTCATGACATTTATTGTTACAAAAAGTAGGATAAGTTCCATTGTAAGGCCAAATTCTATATGTTTAATCAAAAGTTGTATCAGGCACGTATACCGTGTCCGGTTATTCTGACATGATGCCTTCAGTCGATCAATCAGTTGCACTATAATAATGGGGCTGTAATTATTTTTAACCAATCAAATAATAATCTTAGTGAAAGTGAACAATGTCCAATACTATTATAACAATAATTCTCTCTTTTAATGTAATTCTACTGGTTCTTTTTTTTGTAATGAAACTGCATAACAGCATGATTAAGCGGGCATCAGATAATCTCAAACGCTATGAGGATGAAGAGCAAAAGGGGCTGCTTGCGGATGGCGATATGGAAAAAATCAGGCATGTTCTGTCAAATAGAACCGTTCCTGCTGAGAATAGAAACCGGGCAACTGCGTTGATCGAAACACCGCATTGCAAACTTACCGTTGTCCAGAAATCGGTATTGGACAAAAAAACAAAGGTGGTTGGTGTGATTTTAGAGACGAAACGCCATAAGGGACTGTTGAATTTGAGTCCGCTTCAGCTGCTTGATAATACAGGTGAGAAAACATTCTGTGTCCGCAATGATAATGAAAAATTAATTGGATTTTTTACACCGTATCATGTGATCGTTGTCAATCTTGAAACGTTTCAGTGTACGCAAACTATTGAAAGTGATGACTGTGAGCATGGTAAGGAGATTAATGTCGTGGAGTATACTAAAGATGGCATTTCGGTAAAGCATAAAACACTGAAAGTACATCCATTCATGGATGCACCGGAATTTATTGCTGAATATTATTTAAGGGAGTTTAAGGGGGGCTTTCAGGCATGAATTACGAAATGATTGAAATAGGAATGTTTGATGATTTCTTTGCGGCTACAATGGCAAAAGAGATTCTGGAGTCGAACGGTATTCACAGTATCATATCGAATAGTAACATGAGTATTATTGAGATACAGCCTGGTGCAAAGATTAACCTTACAATAAACAAGGCAGATCAGGAGCGTGCAATAGTGGTACTTGAATCATTTTTCAGTAGTAATAAATCATCAGCAGATACAGATCAACTGGATGATTGATCAAAATTTGATTTTTTGGATGATTTCAAAACGTTTGTTCTGATAGATTATTCACACTTGCAGCTGCATGTACAACAACAAAAAGGCTGAATCCAATTTAAGAAAAATGCAGCAATTTAAAAAAAGTTAAAAAACGAAACTTTTTTTTGAACCGATTTCGTTTTGATGTGCACTAAAGTATTGAGTTCGGGTAAATTTGGATACTCACATTGTCCTCAACCCGGACACTCCCCCTCTGAAATGCGGAGTCGGGACATAGAAGTTACTACCCTGTGCCTGTCCCTTTGGAAATCTACTTCTATGTCCCTCAACTGCCGCTTTTTTATTCTTCAGTATCATTCTCTGCGTGAATATATATACAAGAAAAAAAAGTATAGTGGAAGATAGTATTGTTTGTTGATGCTTTTTGAGGTATATTTTATAAGATTGGCATTAACTACTTGTGTAAACGGTTATTTATAGGGGCAATCAACGTTTTACACAATAACGTAACGTAGAGTTTACTAAAAGCCGTAAATCCTGTTAATGGTTTGTTTTGGGATAAAAAAGATTTTACGTATACATTCATAGTACTGTTATGATTATGTAAGAAAAATATCTCTTGTAATCAGCTCTGATCATTGATTCTGAATACATGTCAAATAACGGCAGATTGAAATAATATGCAAAATATTGATAATGATGAAAACAATTGTCCGCTCATCGGTTTTCTTACTGAAAGTGTATGTGGGTTGTACCAATCAAACATCTGGATTGGTATTTCTGACACTGCGAAGCAAAACAACTACGGATTGATTTGTTACGCCGGAGGCTCCCTTAATGCATCATCATGGGATCCATTTGAACCTCAACGCAATGCAATTTATAATCTTGTAGATATAAATCGGTTACAGGGATTGATCATCTCAGGTTCTTTGGGTTCATTTATTACAGAGCGGGAGTTTGAAACATTTTACTCAAAGTTTAAGAGTATTCCAATCGTGAGTATCGGGCCCGAGATTGACAATGTTCCTACTGTATTATTTGACAACCATAGCGGAATGCGTCAGCTGATTTCTCATCTTGTCATGGTACATGAACGTAAACGTATTGCATTTATTCGAGGCCCGGAAGGCAATGAAGAAGCTGAACTGCGTTTGAAGATCTTTTGTGATGTTCTTCGCAGCTACAATCTTGATATCAGCGCAGATCTCATTGTCCCCGGTGATTTCAGTCGTGATGCTGGTGTGAAAGCTGTCGAGTTTTTGGTTGACACAAGCAAAGTGAGTTTTGATGCAGTTGTGGCGGCAAACGATTATATGGCGCTCGGTGCATTAAAAGCTTTTCAGGATCGTCATATCAGGGTTCCTGATGATGTACTTGTTGTCGGATTTGATGATATTGAAGAGTGTGCATTTGCCTTGCCCTCTCTTACAACAGTTCGTCAGCCAATGTATGAAATGGGTGTTAAAGCGGCAGAATTACTTATTGATAAAATAGAAAATAAGAAAGTACCGGAAACGGTACTTGTACCTGCTGCTCTTGAAGTGCGTCAATCGTGTGGGTGCTTCAGGTTTGGGGAGACAGCGACATCTGATACTCAGAAGATTGAAAAGTTTTCATTGAAAAATCTTTCCGGTTATTTAAAGCGTGAAATAGAACGTGTACTTGAGCCGATGCGCAGTCGGGAAACAGGAATGATCAGTAATGAGGAAATCGGTGAGTTCGTTGCAGCCTTTTTTAAGGAGCTTGACGGAAAGGCTAACGGTTCGTTCAGTGATGTAATTCGTCAATTTGCGTGGCGAATAGCATCCGCAGGTGAAGATGCGGCAGGTTTTCTAAGGGTTGTTGCACTATTGCGCAGTATTGCGTTAATTCATTTTTCTGATGTTATTCCGTATCATATTGATGAAATGCTTCAAAATGCGAGCCTGTGTATTGTAGATGCGGCAGCGAGAGTACAGGCACACCGCAGAATGGAGTCTGAACACAAATGGATTCAACTTCGGGATGCCGGTATGGCGATTGCATCAGCGTTTGATTTAAAACATCTGCTTGATGTTATAAGAAATGAGTTCGTTGCGCTGGGAATTAATAATCTTTGGCTGTCATTGTATAGAAATCCCATGTTGTCACTCAGGGAATATTCGTGTATTCTTATAATGTCAAACGGCAACAGAGTAATAAATGAGCCTGTTAACTTTGAAAAATGTAAAATAGCTCCTGATGGTTCTATACCACTTTGTACGCCGGGATCTTTTCTGGTTGTCCCGTTGTTCTTCAGAAATGAACAGATCGGTTTTATGACTTTACTTGTTGATGAATGCCGGGATGGGTTGGTATACGAAACACTTCGTCAGCATATAAGCAGCGCATTAAAGGGTGCATTGCTTATGAAAAAGGTACAGGAACAGTCGCTTGCACTTGAATCCGCAAATCATCAACTGCAAAAATTACGCGATGCAGAACATGCATACCTTGAAGCCATTAAACACGAACTTGAACTTGGACGGGAAATTCAGGGTAGCTTTCTGCCACGTGAAATTCCGAAAGTTAATGGATGGGAAATTCAGTTTGCATTCTCTCCGGCACGTGAGGTATCAGGTGATTTCTATGATTTTTTTACGTTACCAAATGGGCATATAGCGCTGGTAATCGCCGATGTATCGGGTAAAGATGTAAGTGCAGCGCTATTTATGGCACTTATCCGTACATTAATACGATCACTCTCCGAAATGCAGCACAAAGGCGAGTCGAACGCACTTAATACGATTGCATTGACAAATAAATATCTGATTAATCATCATTACGGTAATAATGGCCGGTATATGTATGCAACGTTATTTATGGCAATACTTGATCCTGTGCTTGGAGTGATATCATACATTAACGCC
>ERZ1645192.2980-NODE-2980-length-13965-cov-4.900647_pt1 | contig 13965 bp, 10 predicted proteins | sample MGYA00575354_ERZ1645192 | MGnify/ENA primary metagenome ERZ1645192 (study PRJEB40844, sample SAMN11349763) | freshwater sediment metagenome | isolation source: river sediment | host: Sediment | place: India: Faizupur Khadar , New Delhi | collected 2017-02-21 ... | reverse complement strand
CGGGTTCACTCTTCCACAGGGAATCAGATTCTGCACCCGTTGCGGAGCTCCCGCTCCTGCAGATACCCAACAAAATCAACCAATATTGGCATCCATATCATCTGATGTGAAAGGTTCTGATCACGGTTCAGACAGCACCATCAAATCAGGTAAGAAGAAGAAAAGAAAGACCTGGGTTTTAACAGGTATAGTCGTCATTCTGATAGCCGGATTTTCAGCGGCTGGCTGGTATTTGTTGAAAAACAGTGAAGGAGTTGACAATGAAGAGGATATCATCCCGCCTGAATATGCTATTCATCCAGTTGTAAGCGGCACCACAACTGAAGAAACCAGAGAAGTTGCAGTTAGTGCAGGTAACGATGCCGCAGTCATTCTTTCCGACAGCAGCGGAGTTTTCGTCAAAGGGCTGAAAGGCAATGCAAAAATCACCTTAAGGAAAGAGACCAACAAAATAAGGACAGGATTGCCTGGTGTAGAAACAAGTGGATATATGTTAACTCTCACCCTTCGCACGGATTCGAATAATTCAGCGCTGAAACCTGTTATAACCATTCCCAAATCTCAGGTGGGCAACATAAATCCTGTGACTGTCAATATAGTAAGAGTATGTGATGTATATGGTTCTTACGGACAAATAATCCGCAATAAAGTGCAGTTCCTTCCTGTAACAAGGGATAAGGATGGTAATTATACAGCCCTGGATTATCTTTTTCCTTTTACAGCCGCATCATCCGGTCAGGTAAGCGATACGAAACCGGGTTTTCTTAAGAGTCTGGCCGGGATGCTGGTTCCGCAGGCCCGGGCTCAGAACAACAATTTTGCACCTGGTTTTGGGGTTATTAAAAATGTCACTTACTCAATCAGCACATTTCAGGGAAATTTGAACTGGGCTAAGAACCCGAAGTTTGTTCAGATGACTCCGGCGGTTAACTCAACCCATTTCAGGCGGCCCTCTACAGTTCCGGAAAGAACCAAAAGAACAGAGCCGGTTGTTAACATCGTTGTGCTGGTTCATGGCCACAACGAAGAAGAGAAAACAGGGCATGAGGAAAAGGAGATTCCAGATGTATGGGAGTATTCGTATAAAAAGGAGGTGTGGGATTACATCTACAAATACTATCTCGACCGGAAGGCAAAACTTGAAAAAGCCGATAAGAATAAGGCAGACAATTGCACCCTGTTTTATGAATTCATCTATCCCACCTACCGGCCGATTTTTACACCCGTACCAAACGGGGCCAATAAAATAACACCTCACCGTACCCTGGGAGAGGACCTGGGGGAGGCCATCAATCAGAAATTACTGACTGAGAACACGCAGGTTGCTCAAATGGTAAAAAACAATATTCCTTTTAATATTTACATTGTGGCTCATTCGATGGGAGGGCTGGTAAGCAGGGCAGGATTGAGATTTCTTGATGAAAGGTTAATTAAGAACTTCAGACAGTTAATTACCTGGGGAAGCCCGCATCAGGGAAGCCCCCTTATGACATTGCGATACATGATGGAAGCCGGGTTTGACGTTTCCATCGACGGATATGCCTATTATCCTGATATGTATGGAGATGCACCGGGATGGCTGGCAGCAAAGAGTGTTGTGGACACTCCGGGTACGCAGGATCTGCGATGGACAAATGGTTCTGCAGGTGTTGAAAAATTCTTTAAATACGACAATTTTTTCAGAGAAAACAGTGTTGAAAAGTTTGAAAACAAAGAATACGATCTTCGCACCGGTTCAAGATTTTATAACGATAACCTCAAGGCATTCAATGAGAATGAAAAATTCAGTGACCGGTTTACCTTCTTTACGGGAAATACCACACGGATAGCAGCTATTCATAAGGGCGGTTATTTTTCTACAAGGGCATATTATATGGTGAAAGCAAAACTAACCGATGGTGAAACCGCCATTGGTGCTTATTTTATCAGGCTGCTGGCTGAAGATAAGAAAATGAAGGATAATGATGGCGCCAGCCCGGTTTACAGCCAGGGGGGATCGGGGCTTTTCCGGAGGCCAAAGACTGTTGATATGGGTGATATAAACCACGAAGAGTTCTATGGAACACAGGGAATGACGGTAGCGGAAAGAACTTTCAGCGTGATGAATGAAACAGCCGATTGTAATTGTCCACATATTCAGGACTATGTTCAGAATGGAAATACGATAAGCGCCAGACTGATCTGGCCGGGTTTACCGAATCCGGCAAAAAGCATCAAAGGAATCAAAGTTGAAATAACGGATAGCAAAAGCCACGAAGTGCTGAATTCCAGTGACAAATTCAGTTTTACAGACGCCAATGGAAACTTTAAAGGAACAATTTCAGGTTCAAAGGAAATCAGCGGAGGGATGGCCATCACATTAAAAGCGGAAACATCAGCAGGAAGTCTGATCGAATATAAGAGTGAATTCTCCGGTGGCCAGGATTTCAAACTGAATTATTCCAGGGTTGAGGTAAGGTTATATGTTCAGGGAATGTATTTAGCTTATTCAAACTGGGATGGGAATGGTTTTATACCGGATGAGAACCAGATGGAGCAAAGCCGGCAGAATGGGTTGAGGGATGTTGGTGCTGTTATCAGAAATGAAAACATGTTCCAGGCTGAATGGGCAGTTTTACCTGCACTGACCTGGAATGGCAACAACTTCAGCATGCAGCACAAATATCAGGTGATGTCAAATCCGGCTGAAGAAAGGTGGAATAGCTTCAGGATTTATGGTACGATTTCCACCTCCTTTCCACGCACGGTCTCCGGAGAAGCAGGCTATACAATGAAAAACAAACTGATGGATGGAACTGATGGTTTTCAGGAGAAAGGCATTGTTTTCAGCAATGTTCCGTACAATTCTGTGAGTGAATCGGGGCTGGTATTCAGATTCTCATCAGGTGACTCGCATTTAAGCAAGTATGTAATCAAATACTGGAATAAAGATGGTGGAGGACAGTTTAAGACAGAGGCAGGTAACATTGACTGGAATCGGGGAGGAGATATCATGGTCAGGTTTTACAACAAATGATTTGAGGTGTTTGTCAATCGGAAAACTACTAATGTTTCGGTAAAACTGAATTCCAACTTTTCAGGTAAACGGGTATCAGAAAACTACAGAAAAGGTGTCCTGTTAAAACGGACAGGTATTGGGCACATCAAAGTGCCAGACCCTTTTATGTGTTTTGATTGTTGAAAAGTCTAATGTAAAGTGTCATGAATTTTTGCTCCAGATGCGGTAATCAGTTGAAGCCCGATGCCCGGTTTTGCGGCAATTGCGGGCAGGTGCTCCAGGGGCATCATCCGCCTGAACTGTCACAAAAGACAACCCAACCCTCATGTCCCGTTTGCAGCAACCCCGTTACCACCGGTAGCCGCTTCTGTAAATCCTGTGGTACCCCCCTTGTTTCCGCTTCAGCGGGTACCGGGAGTTTCAGGCCAGCCGCAACCATCGTGCAGCAGGTTTCACCTGCAAAGAGAAAGCGAAAATGGGTGCGGGTACTCCTCACCCTGTTTTTAATGGTTCCGGGGGTTGTTGTCTTATTCTACTTCCTGGGTACGTTTGAAAAGCAGCCGGATGATGTTTCCGTTATGCCTGAGCATGTTTCATTAACAGAATCCCGGCCCGATACGCTGACGGAGTATGCGGTTTCAAGTATAGAAGATATTGCGCAAACAGCCGAACAGGTGTTCCTGCAAGCCGATACTGCCGGCCTTGCCCTTATCCTATCCCCGACAACATTAGAACGGCAAAGGGCACACTTTACGGCACTTCAACCGCACATGAAGGCATTCGGCGAAGATTTCAGAAACCGAAAGGTGCTTTATGCCAACGAACTTTATGCCGTTTATGAGTTTGAATGTTCGCGCGGGAAGTTTACAGTGGATTTTTGTCTGGGTGAAGATGGCACCTGGAAGCTAATGAGGTATTGATAGGGCTGAATATGAAAAAGTTAAAGGAATACCGGAGATTGATATTATTTTATGCAGGATTGGGGTTGATGCTTCTTTTTGCAGGATACGGCAACAAGAAAGTACATCCTGACCTTAACAGGATGATGCTTGACAAATTTCTGAGCCGAAACAACAAAGGACAATTTTCGCAGAAGGATTTTGTGCACTATACTTTCTTCTTCGACAAGGGGGTGGTTTTGAAAGGTATCGACATCACAAAAGATGGACTTTTCAGTGCAACGGATGTGGCTGCTGCCGGATGGGGGTACAACTATTCAGAAGAAGGCAGTGCTGCCCGAACACCTGGTGACTGGATCGTACGCGGTGGTTTTTCTGCAGATGTTCCCGAAGTGCCGGCTTCTTTGCGCCATTTCTACGATCCGACCCAGCCTCCGGGAAACCGCTACCTTACCGACATCGCCAATGCAAAGATTATGGGGTCGTTGCAGAAGTATATCCTCACCAACCCGCACATCGACGGGGTTGAATGGGCCATCGGAAAGCCCGGTGATTTCTCACTTGATGCCCAGTCGCATCAATACACCTGGGAGCGGGGAAAACGGTGGATCAACATGGCTCTGGTAGAGAAAGACAAGAACAGGCGGGATGAATTTATGGCCAAAGCATGGCGTTCGCTGGGTGAAACGCTCCACATGATTGCCGACAATGGCTGTCCTTCGCATGTGCGCAACGATGCCCATCCTTCACCACTCTGGAACAACAATACCTGGCTCGGGAACCCCGATCCTTACGAAGAACTGGTTGACATGATCCGGAATTCCGATCCATCGTTGTTCATCAGCTTTGCAGCCGGATCACCCGATCCGGGATTTATTTCGTCAATCACCGGCCTGAAGAAGGCAGAGAAGATTGCCCACGAACTGGCAGTATTCACAAATAAGAACTTTGTCACCAACGAAACCATTTCCGGTACCGACCGGTTCGGGGAACACATCAGCCAGCTTACCCATCCCACAGCGCCATATTCTGCACCCCTGTTGCAGCATCTGACTTACGGAAGTGCTGATTATGCCTATGTTTCCCCATCCGGTGTGCGGCAGTGTTCCGACCGGTATTATTTTGCGGAGGTTGTTCCGGCTTTGTGCGATCCATTTGTTGACGTTGAGTGTGTGATATCTCAGGCGCAAGCTCTTTTCCCCAACATTGTGGAAGCCGGATCCAGGGTAATTGAGCTGTTTATCCCCAGAATCAGGGTACAGGTGGATCCGGTTGCCGGTTCCCGGATAACGGGAACAGTAAAACATATGAAGGATCAGGAATATCCCGGTGAAATCATGTACGAAGGCACTGTGAAGGTTCAGATAAAGGATAAAAAAGAGAAAATACTTCAGGAAATTGATGCTGTTGCCAGGAAAGGGAAATTCAGCTGCAGCTTTGACCCTTCCGTAGTAAGTGAAGGAAGCATCAGCGCATTTATTGACTTTGGCGGTATCAGGGTTCAAAGCCCGGATGTTCGTCTGAAAGCGGTGGAGAAGCCTGTTGAACCGGAGAAACCGCTCTCTTCCGGGCCCATGATTTCGAGAATCCTGATCTATGTTGAAAGTGAATTTGACGGAACCTTTAACTGCGGCAACTATGTGATTGATGCAAGATCATGGCTCGACCTTGAATCCTACAACATCAGCATCTCTTCGATCCCCGGATCGTTTAAAGGGTATAAGAAAACCGGCGATTATTATGTGGAAGTCTCCGGAAAAGCAACCGAAGATGAGCTCATAGAGCTGCGCTACAAGGGAAAAGGAAGCCTGGGTTGCCGGGAGCAGGAATGGGAGATAGTTGTCAAAAACATCCCCCGCATTAACCAGGGAATTGGCGATGACAACAACCTGATTTACCAGCTCCGGCCATATGAGGATTTCAAACATACCGGCATCGATATGTCGGCTCATGTGGCCATGATGAAACTGAAAGAGGTGAATATCGAGAACCGAAAACAGACCCGCAATCTGATACAGACAGGCTGGAATACCCAGGTTGTCGGGTCTTCGGTCCCGGTGAGCCCGCTCAACCAGCAGTCAGCCATTTCTGTATCCATTTACCGCTAGACCTTAAAAATACAGTCCATATATAAAATTATCAACCTTAAAAACCATCAGGATGAAAAAGTTAATCATTACAAGTATTGCGCTTTTCTTTGGAGCAATCATGCTATCATGTGAGAAGAACAACGACAAGCAGGACGATATCAGCGGAGACCAGTCACCGATGGGCGAAGTGGGCGTAACCGTTTCGTCTAGTTCCGCTGAAATCGCCGGTATAAGCAATTTTTCAGCATTTGTTACCGGTTTAGCCGATGGAGTGTCGAGCTACAGTGCTTCTGCCACCATCACCAACCCTTTATTTAAGAATATGGTAGCCGGGTTCCCGGGTGTCACCATCAACGGGGATGTGGTTACGATCACCGACATGAAGATGCAGCAAACCAAAGAGGGCATCAAATGCCTCAGCGGTCCGGGTGCAGGCGTGCTTGTAAAGTATGATTCTGAAGTGGGCGATACCTATCCGATCGGGAATACAGGGAAAGTGCGGAAGGTAGTAAGTAAATCAACTACCGATGATTATTCATACGGTTTCTTCCTGATCAAAACCATTCAGGTAGAAGATGAAAACATGGGATTTCTGAAGAACACAGGTGGAATTCTTAAAACAACCTACATCGCCAATCACAAGTTCGGACTGGTTGGCGTCAGGTTCGATTATGATGACGGAACCAGTGTAACCTATCCGCTTTACACAAGTGCGCAAAATTAATAAGGCTTGCACGGATTAACCCTAACGTACTCAACAGATATGCCTGACATTGTACTTCTGCCCTATAAATTCAGGCCTGCCGGATATATGCTGATCCTGGCAGGCCTGGTACTTGCAACCCTGTATATCTGGTTCGATTTCCGGTTAACTCTGCCAGTCTTCGCAGCGATTTCTGCATTTTACGAAACGAAGTTTTTCACCGTCATTCACACCAATGTGGCGGATGAATTCGTTCTGCTGAGCCTTCTGTCCGGTCTGGCCGTGATCGCTTTTACCAGAGAGAAAAATGAGACAGCAGGCATCGACCGGCTCAGACTCAGGGCATTTTTCCGTTCATCGGTACTCAACACCCTATTTTTGATTTTTACCATCCTGCTGGTTTTCGGGAGTGGTTTTCTGGGATTGCTGGTTTTTAACCTGTTTTCTTTTCTCCTGTTTTATGTTATTTTCTTCCGGATTTCACTAATGATACACCGGAGAGAGAGATTGACGCAGCAAACTGAACCGGATCAGACGATTCAGCTGCCCTGATCCGGATAAGGCAGAAAATACAGTTTATAACCATGATAAATGGTTTGATTGCATAGGTTATAGCTGAAGCTTAATTTAAATAACACTTGAATGAGCTATTGTAACTATTGCGGAACTCCGCTGAAATCCGGTGCAAAATTCTGCAACCATTGTGGACAAAAAATCGAAGCGCCGGCTGTTGATGAGGCGGTCGCACGCCCGCGCACAGAAAATTCGCGATCGGAGTTGAAGCCCACAGATGGAAATAAGTTCGAGATGAAGAATACTCAGCGACGCATCATGAACCTCTGGGTTTTTCTGCTTTTTGTTTTCATATTCCTGATTTTCCTGCCCGGAATCATCGGACTGGATGGTTTTGATGGGGGCTTTGCGCTGGGGTTTGTGTCGTTTTTCATGGTTATCATGAGTGTGATCATCATCTTCATCTACCGTTCAAGGGCAAAGCAGCTCGACAGCATTCTTTCGGGCGAAGGCCGGATCGCGGTCTGGTTCTACCATCCTGATGAGTGGACCCGTTTTGTGGAGGGTGATTTTGCCGAAGATAAAAAGGTTAAAAGGACGATCTTTTACATCATATCGGGCATATCGGTGGTGATAGGTATTCTGCTCACCATCAGGTATCAGGATATCCTGATCGCGGAGATTGTTCTCGGACTGATTGCATTTGTGGCCGTTATCGCGTTTGTTGCCCCTTACTTCAGGCTGAAAAAATTACGCAAGTCGAAACCACAGGCGCTGATTTCTGAAAAAGGGGTTATTGTTGGCCGTATGTTTCATCTGTGGGTGAAGCTGGGTGCCTCACTCGACGCAGTCTGCTGGAATGATGAGAACCCCGGCACCCGCATGATTGAATTCACCTATTCCATGCCAACCCGTAACGGGCGCGATCAGCAGATTGCCAGGGTACCTGTTCCGGAAGGGATGGCTGCCGAAGCCCAACTGGTGTTTGAATATTTTGCCAGGATTACCGGATCAGCAGAAGATCACAACGGGCCGGGGGCATAGGGGAATCCGGTATTCACCAGAAAAAGAGGGTATATCCTTTCATAAAAGCAGGAAATCGTTGCTCAACCAACTGAGAAATCCGAAAGATTCAGAAAATTAACAGAACTTTAAGCCAGATAACAAATACAAATGATCATGAAAATAAACGCCACATACTTCTTTTCAGCTATGGTTGCATTGCTGGTTGCGGCTTCCTGCAGCAGCAGACAGCAATCCGGGCAGGAAGCACCGGATAGCATAGATACAATTGCTTATATGAAATCCGGGGACTCCATCACCCGGATAATGCAGGAAGTACTGCTCAAAAATGTAATGCAGGCAACAAAAGCCGGAGGAGCAGTGTATGCCGTTGAGTTCTGCAACGAACGGGCCATGCCGCTTACTGATTCCCTGTCAGCAATCTACAATTGCCGTATTCAGCGGATTTCTGACAGATTCCGCAATCCGGCAAATAAGCCAACGGAGAGTGATCTGCCGGTATTGGAGGGTATGATGTCATCCGGGCAGGCAAAGCCGGTGGTGACCAGTGACGCTGGCAGCATCGTTTATTACAAACCCATCAAAATCGGCATGGCCTCCTGCCTCAATTGTCATGGAAGCGAAAATGGCCAGATTGACCGCAACATCCTGGATGTGATAAAGCAAAAGTATCCGGCTGACAATGCCACCGGATACAAGGAAGGGGATTTGCGCGGAGCCTGGAAAATTACATTTCAGATACCGGAACAGCATTGATTCCGTTGGTTCTGGTTTGACAGAACGTAGTTTCCCGATCAGGAGTTTTTGATCTGCATCACCCTGGTGTGAATGCTTGACAGGTATCTGACCATCGTAATGTAACGGTTGGCTGCCGGTGCCAGCAGAACTTTTCCTGTACCTGTGAAGGTATTTACAATGCCTTCGCCCGAGGTAAAGGTTGAGAACAGTCCTTTGCTGGCCTTATTCACCGTAAATTCAATGCCGGCAGTACGGGCTACTGCAAAGGATCCATCAACCACAAGGCGGTCATTCACCAGATTGATTTCTTCCAGTGGCCCGTTTGATACAATCACCAGTTTGCCGCTGCCCGATACCTGTGTCTGGAAAAATCCCTCACCAGAGAAAAACCCGCTGACAGCCTTGTTGGTCCACATGCTGATTTCAATACCCATCTCAGAGGCATAATACGCCCCCTTATCCAGAATCCAGGTTTCGTTGCGAAGTTCCATAATGGTAAATTCACCAAAGCTGGGTTCGAGATACACGGTTCCGGAGCCTGAGATGGTTGGTTTAAAAGCACTTTCCCGGGTAACCATTGATTTCAGCAATCCGCCGGCCGAGGGCATTTTTGACTCAAGCTGAAGGTTACCCTGCATGTAATACATGGCACCCGATTCACAGCGGAATGAAGCGTTCTGCATCTCTACCTTCACCATTTTCAGCATCTGTTTTTCCTCCACGCTGAAGTTCAGAAGTGAAGGTACGGCCGGAGCGGGTGGAGGTGCCTGATACACCGGTTGTGGCGGTGCCTGGGGTTGCATGGTTGGCTGAACAGGAGGTGCAGCGCCAATATCCTGCCTCGATCCGCATTCATGACAAAAAACCGCACCATCCTTCAGGCGCGTTCCGCAGTTTCCACAAAAAGCCATAATGTTCTGTTTTATAGGTTATTATTGTATTTTTTAGTTTCTCCTGTTAAGCGTGAGCGCATCAATTGTTCGGGGATTCTTCAAACACCGGTGGCTGGCCTTCGGGGCTCAGTCCAAGTTTATCAAGTAGCCCGGGTATCAGAGGGAGTTTTTCTGCAGGCACCGGCAACCGGACCTGATCTTCGCTCATCCCTGTCCGGGTAGGATACTGCACCGAGAGGGTCAGTATCGCAGGTTTTACCGAAAGATCGAGCGATGAAGCGATCAGGCTGGCCCCCATACTGCCCCAGTTTGAAAATGAGCCACCCACATAGGCAGCGTTTTCACCGATCATGACCAACGGCGGGCTAAGGCGTTTGCGGCGGTTCCGCAGCAACGGGAAGATAAAAGCCGGCAGACTCAGAAAGGCGATGATGCCAAGAATGATGATCACAAAGAGAAAATCGCCCGATACAACCACGAGAAATGCACCAACCACCAGCGAAATGACGGTAATCAGCAGGTAGGTCGAATTGCTGATACTCCGGTCTTCCGACAAATCGTGTGCAAGGTATTTTTCCCAGTCTTCCCTGCTCAGCAACCAGGCAGCCAGAAAATTGTCGTGATTCAGCATCCGGTCAAGCCGGCGGGCCCTGGGAATATAGAAAGCCAGGGTAATGAGCCCGGAGACTACAATCATACCACTGATGGTGATGATGGCAAAACCTCCATCCATACCATCGAGTCCGACAATTCCCGGCACGAAACAGGCAAACAGAAACAGCGCCATCAGTACTGTCCAGATTCTGACCACCCGCCATTGGTGGTTTACCGGTCTGATGCCTGAAACATCCATACTAATCGGCTTCGTAACCCTCGATCACCACAAATCCCTTTTGTCCCGACTGCCCGTTGTATGACCATGATTTCTCGTCAGAAACCTCCACTTTGTAGGTTCCCTCTTCCAGCCTCACGTTGGGCTCACAAATCCATTTGCCGTTGGGTGTGCCATCGTCGCCCTGAACACCTCTTGCCTGCCAGGGCCCGAAAGTCTCCTTTTTGCGCTGCAGTGCGATGGTTCCCGGTTGGGCTCCTTTGCCCCAGTTATGGTGGTAAGTGGTGATTTTTGTGATGACAAAGGCTTTGTCGAGCTTGAGTTTGCTGGCGAACAGCGGTCCGCTTTTTGCCTCATCGGTGTTGTGGATACTGAGTATGGTACGACCGCTTTTTGAACCTGAGGGTTTGATCTTCACTTTCAGGGGTTCGTTGGTCTGAGCCGGCTCCTGGGGGGTAGGTTCCGTTTTCTTTGGCTCAGTTGCTTTTTTGGCCGGTGGTGTTTTCTTTTGTGTATTCTGTCTGTTGGCAGCCGGTTTGGTGGTTTCCTTTACCGGTGCTGTAACCACAGGTTCCGCAACGGGGACTTCCGTCTGCCGGGCAGTATCTTCCACAATAAAATCATCTGTAATTTCAGCTTCGGGTACCACAGCCACAGCAGCGGTATCGGCTACCGGCTCTCCGGATTTTTTCAGGAATTTATTCCAGGCAAACCAGCCGCCTGCTCCAAGAACCAATACTCCGGCCACAATCAGCACCGGCAGCAGGATTCCCTTCCTGCTCTTTTTGTCTGCCTGCTGAACTGGGCTGACCGGCTTAACCTGCGCTGGTTTTTCAGCTTTGCTTGGTGCCGGAGGCGGGGGTGGTGGAGCAACGGGCGGTGGGGTAAAGGCTGCTTTAGTTTCCTGAACCGGGGGAGGTGCAGGGGTGACTTCCTCTCCGTTTTTGTGACCGCATTGTTCGCAGAAGATGCTTCCTTCTGTCATGGGAGATCCGCACTCCTCGCAGAATCCGCCGGAATTCGCCGGGGGCTGCTGAGCTACAGGAACCGGTTCATCAACCACTGCCACAGGGGGGTCAGGTTCCTTTATAAAAGGTTCAGCAACAGGCTCAGCTTTGCTTTGGGCCATATTTGCTCCACATTGTTCACAGAAGTTGCTCCCTTCTTCCATGGGAGATCCGCATTCCTCGCAGAATCCACCGGCATTTGCCGATGGCTGCTGAACTGCAGGAACCGGTTCATCAACTGCTGCAACCAGGGGTTCAGGTTGCGCTACTACAGGCACAGCAACTACTCCAGCCAGGGGTTCAGCAGCCGGAAGGGCGTTGTCCGCCCCACACTGCTCACAAAACCTGTCATCCGGGCCCATGGCGCTGCCACATTGCCGGCACTTCACCGCTGTGTTGGATGCAACCTCCGGAAGGTCGGTTTCCGCAGGCAGGGCCTCTTTGGAGGTTTCCTGATTTTCCGGTTCTATGGTGCGGGCGTCGAAACCGCATTCCTGACAGAATCTGGCACCTTGTTCAAAGTTTGCTCCGCATTGTGGACAGAATTTCATAGCTCTTTGTGATTTGTATTCATAAGTTGGGCCGACAGCAGGACCATCGGCCCTTATTTCTTACTATTCAGTCAGTTTCAAAAATTGAACCCGCCTGCCGCTCCGGCAAAGAAGAGTCCCATAACGGCTGCGAGAACCAAACCGAGAACCACTGCGATAACGATCATGGCTATAATGGTCAGAACGACATACCCTACCACTTTCTGTTGCGGTGTGTTTTTGATCAGTGGCAATCCGACGGCAAACAGATAGATTGCGTAAAGCCCGATCAGCATAATCAGAATGCTCATGGAGTTGCCCAGAAGCAGCAGAATCCCTGCAACCCATTGCGGGGTGCTTGAATAAACAGCGACCTGAAGTGAGCGTCCGAAGTTTTTCTCAGAATCAAAGGAGGGGGCCAGCATATCGATAACCCAGGCAAGGAGGTAGACACCGATCACCGCAGACAGGAGCTGAATGAGACCGGTTGATATACCGGTTGAAAGGCTCCGGTATGTATACCCCATGAACGAAGATCCGATCACCCCAAATTTGATCAGCGCCGAAAGTGCAGGAATAAGGGCGAGAATCAGGGCATATCCGGCAATCAGTTTTGTGGTGTTGGGTTGCTCTGTTGCCACCACCGCCCACTCCTGTTTCGGCCTGATGAGGATTCCGATTACCCGCTGAATCAGGTTGGTGTTGCCCGAAACGGCATTTGCAAAGGTGTTGCCCGCTTCCCTGGCCTGGTTGTACACCGGCTCCTGCTGCTGATAAACCGGAGGGGGTGGAGGTGACTGAACGGTGGGTGCGTCGGGTGTTCCGACAGGTGTTCCGCAGGAAGCGCAGAATTTTGCCCCTGGCTTTAATTCTGCTCCGCAACTTGTACAAAATTTCATGGTCTTGTTTTTATGGGTTAATAAAAATTTCTTCGGGAATATTTGTCCGGCACTGGCTCAAAGCAGAGAAAAACAAGCTGAATGGTGAAATTAAGTATTAACAAAAATACCATATCAGTTTGCCTCTGGCAATAGCCGGAGTCTATTTGTAATTAATCTAAATAGGATTTTAAACGGTATTTTTTGATGCAGTGGTTGCAATCCCCTGGTTCAGGAATTGGCAGATTTACCGTTTATTCCGGTAAAGAGCTTTAAACCGATGTGTAGGGAATTTCCTTTCTCAGGAGGAGTTCAGGGGTGATTTCTTCAGCCATCTGTTCATCGTCTTCGGGTACATATTGCTCCGCCCAGGCTGAATAATATACAATCTCCCAGTTTCCATTAAAATCTTCCGTCAACGCACTCATGGTTTCGACCCAGTCGCCTGAATTCAGGTAATGGATTCCGTCGACCATTCTGTTGGCCGGATGGTGGATGTGGCCGCAGATAACGCCCTGGCAACCCTTGATGGCTGCGATTTTACACATCTCCGATTCAAAATCATTGATGTAGGAAACAGCCTGTTTAACCCTGTTTTTTACTTTCTGTGAGAAGGAGTAGTAAGGAAGCCCCCTTCGGGTGCGGTAGCGGTTGATGGCACGGTTTATCCTCAGCAGCAGGGTATAGCCGATATCGCCCAGTATGGCCACAAACCTCAGCCGGGTGGTAATGTAATCGAACACATCACCATGGCAGACATAATATTTCTGGCCCTTGGATTCGTATATAAGATCGCGGATCATCGAAAAACTGCCAAACTCAAACGGGAGGAATTCATCGAGGAAATCATCGTGGTTGCCC
>ERZ1645192.2977-NODE-2977-length-13973-cov-6.235307_pt1 | contig 13973 bp, 16 predicted proteins | sample MGYA00575354_ERZ1645192 | MGnify/ENA primary metagenome ERZ1645192 (study PRJEB40844, sample SAMN11349763) | freshwater sediment metagenome | isolation source: river sediment | host: Sediment | place: India: Faizupur Khadar , New Delhi | collected 2017-02-21 ... | reverse complement strand
GTCAGACTGTAATTTTATATGATTAATCGTGTAAAATATTCTGGGAATTTTCTTGAGAGAGTTGAGGATCCATGGGAGAGGTGGTCAGGGGTCGGTCACTGCGGCCGAACTGATCGCTGTTGCAGCCTTTAAGAGCGGAGTATTCTCACAAGCCTTTCCGGCATTCGGAGTGGAGAGGCGGGGTGCACCGGTCCAGGCTTTTGTCAGGTTCTCGGATGATAAGATCCGGCTCAGGAGCCAGGTATATGAACCGGATTATGTCATTGTGCAGGACAGTACCCTGATCAAGGATGTAAATGTCTTCTCCGGTATGAAGAAGGGAGGCATTATCCTCATTAATACCAGCGGAGACATTCATGGCACTATACCGGAAGGTGTCAGATATATTCCGATTGATGCAACCAAACTTGCACTTGAGGTTCTTGGTGTTCCGATAACAAACACCACCCTGATGGGAGCATTTGCTGCAGCTACCGGAGAGATCAGTCTGGAAGCACTGGAAGAGGCAGTCCGTGAACGGTTCTCCGGCAGTCTGGCAGAAAAGAACGTAGCCGCAAGCCGGAAGGCATATGACCTGATCAAGGGAGGTGCGTAAGTCATGGCACTTCGTATCGGATGTGCAGCAGCTCCTGGTCAGGCACGGGAGAACAAGACCGGTTCATGGCGTGTCTTCCGCCCGATCTTTGACCATGACAAGTGTACATCCTGCGGGATGTGTCAGCTGGTCTGTCCGGAAGGATGTATCCTGACCGCCAATTCAGAGTTCAACCCAGACTATGATTTCTGTAAAGGGTGTGGAATGTGTGCCCAGGAATGTCCGGCAAAAGCCATCACTATGGAAACGGAGGCGAAATAATTGAAAGCTATTCTCGAAGGCTCCCATGCAATAGCAGAGGCAGTCAGGCTTGTAAAACCTGAAGTCATATCTGCATACCCCATCACTCCTCAGACGCATATCGTCGAGCGGCTTGCCGAGATGGTTGCTGACGGTGCTCTGGAAAGTGAATATATCTGTGTTGAAAGCGAATTCTCCGCCCTATCAGCAGCTCTTGGGGCATCAGCAGCAGGATCGCGGGTGTACTCGGCGACATCATCACAGGGTCTCTTGTTCATGGCAGAAGTCGTTTTCAATGTTGCCGGTATGAGACAGCCGATAGTCATGTCGATTGCAAACCGTGCAGTCAGTGCCCCGCTTTCCATCTGGAATGATCAGCAGGACTCTCTCTGTCTTCGTGACTCTGGCTGGATTCAGCTCTATGCAGAGGATGTACAGGAGACCTTTGACCTGCATCTTCTTGCATACAAGGTGGCTGAAGATCACCGGGTACTCCTACCGGTCTTTGTCTGTTTTGACGGGTTTATCATCTCTCATACCTATGAGCCGGTGGAGATTCCGGAAGAGAAAGAGGTTTTGGCATATCTGCCCCCATATGTTCCGGTCAATAAACTGGATGCTGATGATCCCCTGAGTATGGGCATGTACGCCACTCCTGATTATTACATGGAGTTCAGGTACGAGATGGATCAGGCGATGATCCGTGCTCTGGATGTCTTAAAGCAGGCAGGAAAGGAGTTCAAGAATACATTTGGCCGTGATTACAGTGAGCTTATCGAAGCATACCGGCTTGATGATGCAGAGATAGCCATCGTTGCCATGGGCTCTGTATGTGGAACCATCAAGGACGCAGTCGATGCAATGCGGGCAGAGGGAAGAAAGGTCGGTCTTCTGAAGATCCGTGCCTTCCGCCCATTCCCTGCAGAAGATATTAAAAAAGCCCTTTCCGGAATACAGAAAGTCGGCGTGTTTGAAAAGAATATCTCAATCGGGGCACGGATGAAAGGTGCCGTCGGATATGAGATCAAGGATGCCCTCTGTGATTCGTCAGTGCAGGTCCTAAGTTATGTTGCAGGACTTGGCGGGCGGGATGTCACGATTGGGGATATAAAGAAGATGACCGATGCAATTGAGGCTGGAAATGGTGATTGCTTCCTTGGCCTTCGTGAGGAGCTGATCTGAGATGGCTGACAGATCCCTTGAACTGGTGGAATGCGGGCACCGTGCCTGTGGCGGGTGTGGTCCGGCATTTGCAGCCAGGTTAATTCTCAAAGGAGCCGGAGAACGATCCATTGTCTGTGCATCAACCGGATGTATGGAAGTTTTCTCAACTCCCTATCCCCAGACTGCATGGAAAGTCCCCTGGATTCACTCACTCTTCCAGAACGCTGCAGCAGTTGCATCCGGTGTCGAAGCTGCCTTAAAGCGGCAGGGCCGGGATGAGCATGTCCTGTGTATCTGCGGCGATGGTGCCACCTTTGACATTGGTGTCCTGTGTATCAGCGGTGCCTTTGAACGAGGCCATAATATCACCTATATCTGCTACGATAACGAGGCTTACATGAACACCGGTATCCAGCGTTCCGGTGCAACACCCTTTGATGCCAGTACCACCACCTCTCCGGCCGGAAAGAAGAGTACTGGAAATTCCAGGCCAAAGAAGGACATGCCACAGATTCTTGCGGCACATGGGGCACCCTATGTCGCAACCTGTTCGATTGCATACCCGAATGATGTCATCAAGAAGGTGGAGCGGGCAGTGAACACGGATGGTCCGTGCTACATTCAGATTCATACTCCCTGCTGCACCGGCTGGGGTTTTGACGGTTCAAAGACCATTGAACTTGGGAAGCTGGCAATCGAGACCGGGCTGTGGGTCAACTATGAGATTGTGAATGGTAAGGTTGAGAAGGCGAAGAAGGTCAAAAGGAAACCAGTCGAGGATTATCTCCGCGTTCAGAAACGGTTTGCACATCTCTTCAAACCCTCCGTCAATAGCGAGGAGATCGCAAAAATTCAGGCAATCGCCGATGCGAATGCAGAAAAATATGGCATTGACCTGAAGATCTAATCTTTTTTTATCATTCTTCTGCTTCCCCGGAACCGATACCTAAACCTTATATAGGCTGCAGGTAGATGCGTACCAATCTGAACGGGTGGTCGCGATAATCCCCGTACTCTTTGTTGATGATAATCGGGAGCTCTCCAATATCTTCCAGTTTTACCTGGAAGAGACCGGCTTATTCACCGTACATGTATGTCTGGACGGTCAGGACGCACTCGAGTACCTGGATCATCATGACATTCAGGTGGTTATATCTGATTTTGACATGCCTGATATGGATGGGATCACGCTTCTCCGGCATATCAGGGAGAAATTCCCGAATCTTCCGTTCATTATGCTCACTGGCAATGACAGTAAGGAGACCGCAATAGAAGCATTAAATGCCGGTGCTGACTTTTACCAGAACAAAGCAGAAGACCTTGAAATTCAGGTGCTGGATCTCTCACACAAGATTACCATCCTGGTCGAAAAAGCACGGGCAGAGGCCGCTATCCAGAGAAAAGACCTGATCCTTGAAGTGATAGGCAGAACTGCCGGACGCCTTCTCAAGGGAGAGAACTTCTTTGCAGAGATGAAGACCACCCTTGGCGAATTAGGGCAGGTAACCGGGGCGGCTGGAGCATTTATCGGAAATCCCTGTATCCACCGGGAAGAGAGTGCAGCCGAGGGACCGGATCTCATCACCTGGTGGCATGATGACGAGGGAGAGGGTACCACGGGTAGCCTTCGCTCCCTGTTTGCGGATCTTCTCCGGGCAATGGGAATGGACCACGAGGATAGTCCGTATATTCTCATCAATTCTGATGATTCGGCTCCATCCGAGCAGGAAGCATTGAAAAATCTTGGGATATCATCAGCTGTATTACTCCCGGTATCGACCGGAGATGAACGATGGGGATATCTAGCCCTGTTTTATACCGAATCAAAAAAGTATCTCGCACACCCTGAACTCTATGCATATACCATGCTGACCGAGCTGGCAGGAGCAGCCAGGTATCGGGCATACATGGAGGATTATTTCAAAAACCCGGTTGAAAAGTCACTGGTCGGGGTATTTCTCATCCGGAATAACCGGTTCCTCTACATCAATCCACGGTTCTCCACGATATTCGGGTATTCACGGGCAGAAATTATCAGGACAAAATCCCTCCCCGGTCTGTTTGAGATGCCTGATGCAGAAAAGGTCAGGGAAACCCTTGAACAGATAATGTCCGGATGGAGAGAACATGCCCATCTTGAAGTAACCGCTCTTACCAGGGACGGCTCACGGGTTCAGCTTGAGCTCTATGTGACCATGTTCAGATGCAATGGCTCTCTCTGTCTTATTGGGAACTGTCTGGACATAACCCAGAGAAAAGAGGCTGAAGAGAAGGTCAGGGCACAGGAAGATCTTCTGAAGCAGAATATGATGAGTTCCCTGATGGAGAAAGAGACCCTTCTTCGGGAGATTCATCACCGGGTGAAGAATAACATGCAGATTATCGCAAGTCTGCTTCGCCTGACTGACTTTCAGAGTGGAAACCCAGAGGTGCATGATGTTATCCGTGACTGCAGGAACCGGATCTTTTCCATGGCATCCATTCATGAGAAACTCTACCAGACTGATGATCTTGCACAGGTCCCGCTGGGGAGTTATATCCGTGATATCGGAAACCGGATCATCCTGGAGTTTGAGATGGAAGACGGACAGATTCATTATAGTGTTGATGAAAATCAGCCGGTTTTTGTCGATATCAGCACCGGAATTCCGATTGGTCTAATTATGAATGAACTGATAACCAACAGTATCAAACATGCATTCCCTGATACCGGGAATGGAACAATACAGGTTCAGATTGGACGAGATAGAGATGGGCAGTCAGGGATGATCCGGTATCATGATTCAGGCCGGGGTCTTCCCGACGGGTTTGATCCGGATAATCAGACAACCCTGGGGGTTGAACTCATCAGGAACCTGACCACACAGATTCAGGGAACCGTAACCTTTGAGTCAGGCTCAGGAATGACCTGCACGCTGACATTCCCGCTCAAGAAAACACCAGTATCTGATGGTGCAGTCATTGGAGAGGGAACATGACATCCGGGCACCAGATTCTGATCGTCGAGGATGAGATGGTCATCTCCATGGAACTTGCACAGACGCTGAAGAGACTTGGATATGGAATCGCAGGCCAGGTGACCAGGGGAGAGGATGCAATTCAAAAGACCGGTATGGTTCGTCCTGACCTTGTTCTTATGGACATCATGTTGCAGGGGGAGATGGACGGGATTGAGGCAGCGGATCGGATCCATGATCTGTATGATATTCCGGTTGTATTCCTCACCGCTCATTCTGATGAAGCCACCCTGCAGCGGGCTATTGCGGTTCAGCCATCCGGTTATCTTATTAAACCCTTCAGGGACCGGGAACTCTATTCAACCATTGAGCTCTCACTGCACAAACATGATCTCCGCAGAAGGCTTATGCCACATCTCTCCCAGCCCCTGGAATCCGGGGTCCCCGAAGATTCTCCCTGTCTGTTCCTTACACCTGACTGGATGATCTCCGGAGGGAACACCAAAGCCTGTGAACTTCTGGGGATGTCTGCCGATTCATTCATCAGAACACGGCTTGACAGTATCATCTCCCTGAACCCATCACCGCAGCAGGTTACCATGCCTGATGGAATATTTCTCAAGAAGGGAGATGGAACCCGCATCCCGGTCCTGCTCAGACTTGGGACCATTACGGGAGCAGACGGGACTCTATCCGGGTATGTGGTAGCCCTGACCGGGAGGGATACTCCTGCCTGATGAGTACACGGTTGAAACAGTACATGAATGTCAGGTAGATGAGGTCCGGACCCTTTTTCGTGCAGGAGACTGGTGGGAAGAGGAATGGGATGACTCAATTCTCTGTGAGATTGTCAGGCATAGTTATGCATTTGTCGCAGCAATCGGGCCAGACAACCGGTGGATAGGGATGGGCCGGATCATATCTGACGGGGTTTCAGATGCATACCTGCAGGATATTGTCGTCCTTCCTGAGTGGCGGAATAAGGGGATCGGGACGGCGATTGTAAAGAAACTCATGACCATCTGCATGCATGCCGGTATCGGATGGATCGGGATCATCGCAGCTCCGGAGACTGAATACTTTTATCGCCGGTTTGGGTTTGCAAAGATGAACGGGTATACACCGATGAGATATGAAGGTCCGATCCCTGTCAGGGAGTAATCCACCCTGTTTTCTGTGATTATGGCCGAAGGAAAACGCCCGCTTCTCACCGATGAAGGAATCCAGGTATCTGCAACGTGCCCGGTTATCATCTCTGCCAGCAGAGCAACAGACCTTCCTGCATATTACGCTGACTGGTTCATCCACCGGCTAAAAAAGGGGTATGTCCGCTGGATCAACAGTTTTAATCCCCATCTCCCGTACTACGTGTCATTTGAGGATACCCGGGCGATCGTATTCTGGAGTAAAAATCCCCTGCCGATGTTCCCGCACCTTGACTATCTGGATAGCCTGGGTCTTGTATACTACTTTCAGGTTACCCTCACCGATTATGGATCTGAAGGTCTTGAACCGGGTGTTCCTCCACTGGATGAACGGCTATCCACATTCATCCGGTTATCAGAACGAGTTGGCCGGGACCGGATGATATGGCGGTTTGACCCGGTACTCCTTACCCGGACCCTTGACATGGGGACTCTCCTTTCCAGAATTGCGTATATCGGGGAACGGATTGCACCGTATACAGAAAAATTCGTCTTCAGTTTTGTGGATACATCCTATTCAAAAGTGAAAAAGCAGGCAGGTATCTGGCAGTTTCGAACTCCTGATCCTGATGAGAAAGAGAAATTTATCAAGGAGATTATCAGGATGAACCGCACCTGGGGAATCTCTCTTGCATCCTGTGCTGATGAGGCCGTATATGGTCCGGAGATTGAACATAACAAATGTGTTGATGATGCCCTGCTCCGAATGATTGGTCATCATGATAGTGCCCTCATCCGGTATCTTGATGCCCATCCGGGTAAGGACCCAGGCCAGCGTCCTGCCTGTACATGTATTAAAAGTAAGGACATCGGGCAGTATGATACCTGTCTGCATGGGTGTGTATACTGTTACGCAACCGACCATGCAAAAGCACAGGTACAGTATGAAAAACATCTGTCGAGTCCGGAGGCTGATACCATAACCGGTGATACCTTCGGTCAGCAGAGGAGAACAGACCGGGATATTCAGTCTTATTTACTATGATTACCTACTCAAATCATGCCGATGAAAAAATGGACCTCCTAGATATAACCGCGGATGAAGTGGAACAATGCATACATGAAGGAAAATTGATAGAATCTTATGAAGATGCATATCCATTCCCGGCTGCATTATATTGTCATCGTTTTCATGAAAAATATATCCATGTTGTAGTAGGATTTAATAATAAATTAGATATTCAACACGTTATTACAGTGTATTATCCTGACACGGAGCGCTGGGATAAGGAATTTTTAAGGAGAAGGTAACATGAAATGCATGTACTGTAAAAAGGGTAATCTCAAAAACGAATTTATTACGAAATCGTATGAAAAGGAAGGGGTTGTGACGGTAATTACTGGAGTCCCCATCCTGATTTGTGATGTTTGTGGTCAGGAGTTTCTAGAGGAAAATACTGTTAGATCTTTGGAAATAATCCGAAAAAAGGGTAGAATGCCAGGTATGTCGATGGGAGTTTTCAATTACTCAGCAACATTAGCTGGATCACAAGCAGAACCTGCAGTAACTCATGAATAAGTTCACGGAATTTTCGTTATGAAATGTGAAATATGTGGTGAGGAGATATCCGGCGGGTCTGCATTTACCTGTAATTATTGTGGAGGGGTTTACTGCCCGAAGCACCGGCTGCCCTTTAATCATGCATGCAAAAATCTTGCCGAATGGAAAAAATCCGGATTGCCGGGTAAAAAGGGCACCAGAAGAACCTGAACGTGTAAGGCTTCAGCAATGATCCCGTTTTATCAGAAGAAAGAGGTTCTAATTGGCGGGATAATCATTGCAGCCCTTGTCATTGTAATCGGGATTCTGGTTTTCACTCAATGAATTAAATACAAACCTGAATCCTGAAAGAAAATATGAAAAATTATAGTCCTAATGGTTGTTTAAGCAACATCGGCAATTTTTTCCTGTTGATGGGGATGAGCTGATCACCACATATCAGAGTATAGATCATCAATAGTGGGGAAACAAGCACTAATCCAAGAACCAAAGCCGGAGTTAATTTATTTTTCACAAGTAAAATGAAGTCAATAATCATAATCAATGCCAGACTGACCGGCATTAGAATACCAATATCATCAGTAAGTGTATAGGGGTAGATAACATATATCCCAAACCAGATGATGGATGTGAGAATTATGATTGAAAATAAATATAAAACTCCCACAATATAATGTTCAAGAGTTTTTTTAAGTGAGTTTTTCATCTCCTTCCTCCGGTTAATTATGTATTATCCATTTGACCTCTCAAAAGGCTGTTTACTCGAATCTCAAAATTTCATCAACTTATTGGAATATTTTGAGAGATTCTGAAAACCTATCTGATAGACTATTTCCAATCGAGATCACATACTCTCTCCCATACGGCCCGTCTTCGATCCCTGCTACCAGATCCCAAATCCTGCTGTCCTCCCCGCCCCTGACAAGGGCGATACCCAGAACAACCGCTGCAACCGTATCGGTATCTCCCCCTACCTGTATCGCTTCTTTCAGCAATGTGCAGGGATCATCCCCAAACCTGGTAAGAAGAAAGATCACGACTCCAAGAAATATGCGTGATTCGGTATAGGGAACCCCGTAGGGTGCATACTCACCAAGCAGAATCTCCCGGTCAGGGATGACAAGTCCGGCACACCGGTCGCACCAGGATATGACATCCGGGTTCATCTCACGGATCTCCTCACGTATGACATTCCACAGTTCTGGAAAGGGAGTGTCATGGTATATCCGTTCATGGGCAATCAGAGCGATCGCCACAGTTGCTGCAATAGCATCTGGATGACCATGGGTGATTGAAGCGCTCAGCATAGCCGATTTGATAACCGTCTTGCGGTCAGGGAAAAATCCCAGAGGCGGAGCCCGCATGGCAGCACCATCCGTTTTCCGCTCACTCCTCTCATGGTTCGGGATACTGCAAAGGAATGACTCCGGGTCAGGTGAGGAGAGCATCTGTAACGTCTGCCTGGAGTACCCGGACCTCGGATCACGTGCATATGCGTTAAGAAAAGATTTTGCCAGGATCAGAGGTGATATCTCCTCTCCGGATGCCATAATTTCTGCTATTGCCAGGGCCTGCTGGGTATCATCTGTGTATAGGCCAGGAGAAATACCTACCAATGACAGTTTTTTCGTTGCATCCTGAAATGACAGGTTTTCAAACGGTGCACCGCATGCATCACCAAGGGTGATCCCAAGGAGCATCCGTGCTCCGGGAGAATAATATTCGTTCAAAAAAATCAGGGGATTTTAGCGCAATTCAGGCACTCTTTGTATCCCTTTTCCTTGATAAGTTTGAGAATTTCACGGGGATTCCCATGACACTTAAACTCCCCGTTAATCATGACATGTCCTTTATCCACGTCAAGATAATCAAGGATATATCCGGTATGGGTAATGACAAGACCACTGTTCTTCCGGTTTACAAACCGCTGGTTCTTCTGAAGCAGCCGGGCGATGGATTCTCCCATGAGATGAATATTTTCAAGGTCAACCCCGCTTTCCGGTTCATCAAGCATGATAAAATGCGGGTCCTGGATCATCATCTGCAATATTTCGCTCCGCTTGATCTCTCCGCCTGAAAACCCGAGGTTGATATCCCTGCCCAAGAACTCTTCCATGTTCATCCTTGTAACCGCTGCAGTGACATCCTCCGGTTTTTTATCCGGGCTGATAACATCTAGCATCTTGCCAAGTTTCAGACCTGGGATGGAGGGAGGTCGCTGGAACATGATACCCATACCAAGACGGGCCCGTTCATGAACCGGTAAATGAGTCACATCGACCCCGTTAAAGGTAATGGACCCTTTTGTTATGGTGTATGCATCAAAACCCATGATGCACATAAGCAGGGTGGATTTCCCAGACCCGTTCGGGCCCATCAGGACATGAGTCTCACCTGGTTCGATGTGAAGGGTAATTCCATGCAAAATCTCCTTTCCACCGATTTCTGCATGCAGATCTACTATATGAAGCATATTGTACTGTACCTTTTTGAATTATTACGCCTGAATGCTTTTTGCGGTATGGTTTCAGAGAAGCTGTTTTCCTGCTTCTGCTCCCGGCATGCATTCATACACTTCAGTGATTTTGAGGATGAGAAGTGATTTTGCCGGCAGGTTTGGTTTTTTCTCCTGTATCATCGCTTTCATCTTCGCATGTTCCTCACCACTGGTCTTTACCGTGACATCAGCTTTGATCTGATAACATCCCTTTGCTCCGGCACCATACAGGTATAAGGCTGCTTTCGGATTTTCAAGAACATTTGCAAGGGTTTTCTGCATGAAATTATCCCCAATCCAGATGGTCTCATCATCAACTAAAAAGACCGAAGCCATGGGTGCAACATTGGGAATTCCTGACTTTGATGCGGTTGCCAGAGGAAATACCTTAATCGCTTCAAAGGCGGTCTTCATCTCAGGTGTCAGTGCAGTCATGGTACTTGAGTTTCTCTGGTATCATAAAAAGGTTCGGGTTTTATGTTCCGCTGTTCATGGAGCAGGGAAGATAACCCTGACCACAGCACCACCATCATTGGCAAGGGTCATGGTCCCGGAGAGTTCCATCGCAAGGTTTTCAATAATGGTAAATCCGGAGGTTGCGCTTCCGGTTCTGATGAGGGATTCAGGAAAGCCCCGACCACTGTCCTGAACCTGGTAGATATACCAGTCCTCCTCACGCCGTATTGAGAGTTCAATCCGCCCTGGCTGTCCGGGGGTAAATGCATGCCGAATCGCATTCAGGGTGACCTCTCCGGTGATGATACCCAGAATGGCTGCATGTTTTTCTCCGATGGTATCATCAATGGCACAGTTTATGACGATCTCGATGTCCTGCATCTCCTCGGCAAAATCTTCAGTAATACACCCGATGATAAGGCGGATGTATTTACACAGATGAACCCCGGCTCCCCGTCCCCCGCCGGCTTCGTAGAGTTGCAGGACCGATTCGAGGAGGATCTTGCCATACCGCATGTCATGTTCTGGTTCAGCGGCAATGGACAGGTATTTCTGGCTGAGGACATTTCTGACTATCTGAAGGAGGGTTATGTAGGTGTGCCTGACCTCCCTGGGTTCTGAACCAGTCTCTGATATTGGCTCAGCATCGTCCCGTGATTCCGGGCTGATGGTCCAGATGATAAGATCCTTATCTCCGCTCTGAATTTCACGGGCGACGATCCTGACCTGCTGCCATCCTGACCTGGTATCAGGCAGGTCAACCTGATCTGCGATGGAGAGTCCTTCCCGTATCTGTTCGATGACATCCCTGCTGATAAGCCCGCTCTCACGAAGGTCTGCCCCGGTCTGTCCGAGTGGTGAGTATGATGATGCATAGGCCGATGCTGCATGGTTCATCTCCTGGATTCGGAGATCTGATGCGGTTGTGATAATGGCAGGGACCGGGTTTCGGGAGAAGAGATCATGGTACAGGCTGTCCCTGCTGAGTGAGAGGTCCTGTTGTTCATCGGCCCGGGACGCACTCAGGATCATTCCTGCCATCCCCGCGGGTTTGAATAGTCTGACAAGGATCGGGCGGACCTGACCATCAGGCAGGGTTACATGAAACCGGGCACTGCTCCCCCCACCGGCAAGGACCTGGGTTTTGATCTCATCAAACCGTTTATGCTCCTCGGTGGGAAGAAGATGGGTAAAGAGAAGGCCGGTGATCGCCCCCTGATCATATCCCATGATCCGGGAGACCGAGGGGGTCACATACGAGATCTGGCCATCAGGGCCAAGGAGCGCGATAAGTTCCTCGGTATGGGAGAGGAGCTCAAGATAAGTCTCCGGTGATAAGAGGCCATCGGTAGCGTCCGGAACCGGTTGACTGAGTATTCTGATAATATATCCTTCCAGTCCGGAAAGAGAGAGCGGGCCTTTAAATGCCCCGGTGCCGATCAGGATTCCCTCGGTTTTTGACCGGTCCTTTACCTGCAGCCGGGTGAAGATGACAAAAGACCTCTTATCATTCAGACCTGCCTGGATGGTCTTTCTGACCGTATCACGTTCCTCCGGATGAATGAGATCTGGCAGGGAGATAAGGCCGGTGTCTACGAGTTCAGCAGGAGTATAACCGCACACATCCCTCGCTCCCTCATCTGCATAGGTAATGGACAAAGCAGCGTCAGCCTTTGCCCGAAACATCATACCGACTATTGTTACGTTATTTTCCATGGTCCCCCCGGACAGAACATGCTGGTGATCAGGTTTCCTGTGATGTATAATAAGAGTCGGGGTATAGTTTTATTGATCCGGGAGGTACACAAAGAAGGATTCATTGGTTGAAACCCGTGTTATTGAAAGATCAGTACCCCCTGCTCCTCCTCCTTTCCCTGACCGTGATGCTGGTCATGACCGGTGAGTCCATGCTTACTGCCGCTCTGCCGGAGATTGAACATGAATTCTCCGTTCCCGGCATCTATGAGTCTTGGATTCTTCCGATAGTCCTGCTCGTCGGAGCGGCAGCTTCACCGTTTGTCGGGACGGCAGGGGACCGGTTTGGACATAAACGGCTTCTCATCATCTGTCTTGTGATATATTCTGCCGGTCTTATCGGCGGGCTCTTAGCACCAAATATCTGGATATTACTCTTCAGCCGTGCCCTGCAGGGTGCAGGAATTGCTGCGTTTCCCCTGGGATATGCGATCATCAGGGAGCGGCTTTGTGAGACCGATGCAGATACGGGTATTGGGATTATTAGTGCCATGTACGGTGCCGGAACCTTCATCGGGGTGATCACCGGGTCGTTCATTACCGGTCTTTTCTCATGGCGGGTGACGTACATGGTCTTGATCCCGGCGACCTGTATCCTTCTTCTTCTCATCTGGAAGTATATTGGAGATGATGATCCAGGGAAGGGGCATGGTTCCCTTGATTTTGCAGGTTTCTTCTCTTTGCTCCTCTTCCTGCTCCTCTCCCTGGTACTTTTTTCCCTGCCGTCAGAAGACCAGACCGGGACTTTTGGGCTGTTTGTCCTCGCTTGTGCTGTCCTTGGACTGGGGCTCTTTATCATGATAGAGAGGAGGGCTTCTCATCCCCTGGCAGATTTTCAGCTGATGAAAAGGCGCCCGGTTGCGGTGTTCATGGTGATCGGATTTCTGACGGTACTCACTTTTTTCATTCTGCTTCAGATGATGCCCTATATCATCCGGCTTCCTTCCGGACTTGCCCTTTCAGCCGAAATGGTCGGTCTTATCCTGATTCCGGGGACATTATGTGATATGGTCGCAGGACCGCTGACCGGACGGATGATCCCGGTTATCGGGTGCCGGCTTCCCTGCATTATGGGATCTCTCCTCCTCCTTGGAGCCGGATGCCTGCTTTTTCTCCTTCCGATATCGCTCGCCGGTCTCGTTGTTGCCTGGATGCTGTTCTCATTCGGGATGTCCATGGTAGCAACCGCTGATCTCATCGGAGTGCTGGATTATGTCGGAGAGGAGCGGACAGCTGAAGCGACCGGAGTAATCCAGAGTATGCAGACCCTTGGAGGGATGATAGGTCCGATTGTCACCGGGATTATTCTTGCAACCTCCCAGGTTAGCACAATGTATCAGGGTGAGATATGGCAGGTACCTGAAACCGGGACATATCATCAGGTCTTTCTGGCGGTGATCATCATAAGCTCAATTCTCCTGGTCATCTCCTGGGGATGTGTCCAGGATCGGCGGGGAGGGAGATATGGCCGGGATACCCATTCACTCATATGAGGAGATAATTATGACTGAAAAAACCCTTCTTTGCCCCTTTGATAAAAATCCCTTCGTTATGAAAATGTGTGCTGTCTGGTCTGACGTACATGAATTCTGCAGTTTTGCGA
>ERZ1645192.2975-NODE-2975-length-13977-cov-10.307355_pt1 | contig 13977 bp, 11 predicted proteins | sample MGYA00575354_ERZ1645192 | MGnify/ENA primary metagenome ERZ1645192 (study PRJEB40844, sample SAMN11349763) | freshwater sediment metagenome | isolation source: river sediment | host: Sediment | place: India: Faizupur Khadar , New Delhi | collected 2017-02-21 ... | reverse complement strand
AGCAACCGTCAGAGCAGCGCATTATACGGACCAATCCAGTCGTGGCAAGAGGTTTTTAAGCGCTGATTGAAAAATCATGCGACCCAGGCCCGCGCGTTCTGGAACATCCGCAGCCAAGGGGCGGCTTCACCATCGCGGCTGGGGAACCAAGAGTGCTGCGAGACGCGGAACAGCCGCTCCGGGTGCGGCATCATGATGGTGGCGCGGCCGTCGATGCTGGTGAGCGCGGTGATGCCCGCTGGCGAGCCATTGGGGTTGAATGGATAGCGCTCCGTCACGCGCTGGTCATGGTCGACGTAGCGCAGGGCCACCGTTTTGGCCGATTCGCTCGCCTGCTGCATGCCATCGTCACTGAACACCGCCCGCCCCTCGCCATGCGCCACGGTGATCGGCAGGATGGAGCCCGCCATGTCGCGCAGCAGGATGGAGGGCGACGCTTCGACCCGGACCAGTACCAGCCGCGCCTCGAACTGTTCGGAGCGGTTGCGCAGGAATCTCGGCCAGTGGTCGGCACCGGGAATGAGACTCTTGAGGCCGGACATCATCTGACAGCCGTTGCAGACACCGAGCGAGAAGCTGTCGACGCGCGCGAAAAAAGCGGCGAACTGCTCCCGCGCCCGCACGTTGTAGAGGATGCTTCTGGCCCAGCCCTGACCGGCACCCAGCACGTCGCCATAGGAAAAGCCACCGCAGGCCACCAACCCCTTGAAGTCGGCCAACGTGGTTTCGCCAGCGATGAGCTGGCTCATGTGCAGATCGATGGCATCGAAGCCGGCCCGGTCGAAGGCGGCCGCCATCTCGACCTGGCCATTCACCCCCTGCTCGCGCAGGATCGCCACCCGCGGGCGGGCACCCAGATTGAGATAGGGCAGCGCCGGGTTGGTCGCGCTGTCGAAGCTGGGCCGCACCGTCAGACCTGGATCCTGCTCATCGGTAATGGCGGCAAACTCCTCATCGGCACAGTCGCTGTTGTCTCGCAGCGCCTGGATGCGGTGGCTGGTCTCGGCCCAGAGCTGCTGCAGCCGACTGCGCCGCTGCCGATAGAGGCAGTGGCCCTGGTGCCGGATCTCCAGCCAGCCATCGCTGGCAACGCTGGCCACCGGATGGGTCAGCGCCAGCAGCTGGTGCTGTTCGAGCAGCCTGGTGACCGCCTCCCGATCACTGTCGCGCAGCTGGATGACGGCGCCCAGCTCCTCGGCAAAGAGCGCCGGCAACAGCTCATCCTCGCGCTTGATCAGCCGATCGAGCTCGATCCGCAGGCCGGTGCGGGCGGCAAAGGCCATCTCGGCCAGGGTGACGAAGAGTCCACCATCGGAGCGGTCATGGTAGGCGAGCAGCAGACCGGCCCGATTGAGCTGCTGGATGGCCGCAAAAAAGGCACTCAGCCGTGCCGACTGATCGAGATCGGGCCCCTCGCTGCCCACCTGGCCATAGACCTGCGCCAGCGCGGAGGCCCCGAGCCGGTTGCGACCGGCTCCCAGATCGATCAGCCACAGCTCGCTCGGCGTGCCGGTGTCGAGCTGTGGGGTCAGGGTGTGGCGGATGTCGGTGACCGGCGCGAAGGCGCTGACGATCAGCGACAGCGGCGAGACCACCTTTTTATCGGCTTCGGCCTCGCGCCACTGGGTGCGCATCGACAGCGAATCCTTGCCGACCGGGATGGCGATGCCGAGCGCCGGGCAGAGCTCCATCCCCACTGCACGCACGGTGTCGAACAGCTTTTCGTCCTCACCGGCCTCGCCGGCAGCCGCCATCCAGTTGGCCGAGAGTTTGATGTCGCCGAGCCTGTCGATGCGTGCCGCGGCGATGTTGGTGATTGCCTCACCCACCGCCATGCGGCCCGAGGCGGGGGCATCGATCAGCGCCAGCGGCGTGCGTTCGCCCATCGCCATCGCCTCGCCACGGTAACCGTCGAAGCTGGCGGCGGTGACGGCCAGGTCACTGACCGGCACCTGCCAGGGGCCAACCATCTGGTCGCGCGCCACCAGCCCGGTGACGCTGCGATCACCGATGGTGATCAGAAACTGCTTGCTGGCCACGCTCGGCAGCCGCAGCAGTCGTTCGATGGCCTCATCCAGCCTCACACCGTCGAGCCGCAGCGGTGGCAGCGACTGCCGTTGCCGGGTGATGGTGCGGCGCATCTTCGGCGAGTTGCCGAACAGCAGTGACAGCGGCAGATCGACCGGCCGGTTGCCGAACTGACCATCTTCCAGCGTCAACTGCTGTGCTTCGGTCGCCTCGCCGACGACGGCATGGGGACAGCGCTCGCGCCGGCAGATGGCGACGAACCGCTCGAGCCGCTCGGCCGGTATCGCCAGCACATAGCGCTCCTGCGCCTCGTTGCACCAGATCTCCAGCGGCGAGAGGCCCGGCTCGGCGCTGGGTACGGCACGCAGATCGAAGTGTCCACCGCGTCCGCCATCCTTGATCAGCTCGGGCAGGGCATTGGAGAGCCCGCCGGCGCCGACGTCATGGATGAAGGCGATCGGATTCTCGTCGCCCAGCTGCCAGCAGCGGTCGATCACCTCCTGACAGCGACGTTGCATCTCGGGGTTGTCGCGCTGCACCGAGGCGAAATCGAGCTCGGCATCGCTGGCGCCCGAGGCCACGGATGAAGCGGCACCTCCTCCCAGCCCGATCAGCATCGCCGGGCCACCCAGCACCACCAGCCGGGTTCCGGCCGGATAGGGCTGCTTCTGCACATGCTGCGCACGGATGTTGCCCAGTCCGCCGGCCAGCATGATCGGCTTGTGGTAGCCGTGATGCCGCGTCCCCAGCTGCTGTTCGAAGGTGCGAAAGTAGCCCAGCAGGTTGGGCCGGCCAAATTCGTTGTTGAAGGCCGCGCCACCCAGTGGACCATCGACCATGATCTCCAGCGGCGAGGCGATGCGTGCCGGCCGTCCGTAGTGGAATGCCTCCCACGGCTGCTCGAAACCGGGAATGCGCAGGTTGGAGACCGTGAAGCCGGTCAGGCCGGCCTTGGGTTTGGCGCCCAGCCCCACCGCCCCTTCGTCACGAATCTCGCCGCCCGCGCCGGTGGCGGCGCCCGGATGGGGCGCGATCGCGGTCGGATGGTTGTGGGTCTCGACCTTCATCAGGATGTGAATCGGCTCCTGGTGGCTCTGGTAGCGGTGGCTGTGCGGATCGGGAAAGAAGCGTCCGCCGCTGCCCCCTTCGATCACCGCCGCGTTGTCGGCATAGGCGCTGAGCACGCCGGCCGGGTGCCGTGCATGGGTGTTGCGGATCATGCCGAACAGCGACAGCGGCTGCGTCTCGCCATCGATCACCCATTCGGCATTGAAAATCTTGTGACGACAGTGCTCCGAATTGGCCTGGGCATACATCATCAGCTCGACATCGCTCGGATTGCGTCCAAGTTGCTGAAAAGCCGTGACCAGGTAGTCGATCTCCTCTTCGGCCAATGCCAGCCCCAGGGCGCCGTTGGCCTGCACCAGCGCAGCGCGACCGGCCCCCAGCAGGTCGATGGTGGTGAAGGTAGGCGCCTGCGCTTGGCTGAACAATTGCGCCAGTTCATCGCGATCGAACAGCACCTGCTGGGTCATGCGGTCATGCAGCAACGGCAGCAGTTGCTGCCACTGCTGCGGTTCGAGTCGATGGCGGCTGTCGATGCGGTAGACCAGTGCCCGCTCGATGCGCTGGATGGCGCCGAGGCCACAGTTGTGGGCGATGTCGGTCGCCTTGCTCGACCAGGCCGACAGGGTGCCGAAACGGGGCACGACGATCAGCTCCTGCGTCGCCGAGGAGGCCACCGCCGGCGTAGCCTCGAGCAGTGCCGCCAGCCGTGCCGATTCGTCGGCATCGAGCGGCCGGGCGCTCTGCACCAGATAGAGGTGGTGGGTCGCGCAGCCGGTGACCAGCTCCTGTCGTTGCTGCAAACGCTCGACGAGCCGGCGCAGTCGGAACGGCGAAAGCGCCTCGGTGGTCGTCAACTCGATCATCATTCGGTCATCTCCTGGTCAAGAGTCGTGGCTCGGCCACGCAGACGGCGGGCACGAAAGAATTGGGTCAGGAGCGCACCGGCCTGTTCGGCCATCAGCCCCTCCTGAAAGTGAATCCGGTGGTTGAGTGCAGGGTTGTCGAGCACGCCGAGGGTCGAGACCACCGCTCCCTGCCGTGGCTCGCGCGCACCGTAGATCAACCGCCCCACCCGCGCATGCACCAGTGCTCCGGCACACATCGAACAGGGCTCGATGGTGACATAGAGGCTGCTGCCGGGCAGGCGGTAGTTGCCCAGTCGCCGCGCCGCCATCCGCAGCGCCACCACCTCGGCATGGGCGGTGGGATCGGCCGTGGTGATCACCTGATTGAAACCGGTGCCGATCACCTGGCCCTCGCGCACCACCACCGCACCCACCGGCACCTCGCCGACGGCAGCGGCCTGCGCGGCCAGTTCGAGTGCCAGCGCCATCCAGCGTGCGTCGCCGGACTGCGGTTCAGTCATGGCTGAATGGAAATGGGCAGTCATCACAGCACTGCTGCAAGGTCATGGAGTCCGCTCGGAGTGAAGGTCGGCAGCGCCGGTTCGTGCCACGCTGGCGGTCACGGCACTGTGATAGGATTTGCGCCATTTTCTCACAGCATGGCCAGTGACTGGCAGCACCCCGTCAGGCCAGACCACCCTCGACATCGGAACCCCACCATGAACTGCCTGTTCTGCAAGATCGCCAGCGGCGAAATCGCCACCCAGCTCGTTCACGAGGATGACGAGATCGTCGCCTTCAACGACATCAATCCGCAGGCGCCGCAGCACATCCTGCTGATTCCGCGCCGGCACATCACCACGCTGAATGATCTGGAAGCGGACGACACGCTGCTGATGGGGCGGATGATCCAGACCGCCACCCAGTTGGCCAAGCGGCTCGGTTTTGCCGACACCGGCTTTCGCACGCTGTTCAACTGCAACCAGCAGGGGGGACAGAGCGTCTACCACATCCATCTGCACCTGCTGGCCGGACGGCAGATGCGCTGGCCGCCGGGCTGAATGTCGCGCACTATGCCGGGGGCAGGCTCAGCAGCCGCTCGGCAAAGCGGTCGATGACCGCGCCATGTTGCGCGGACGGCGCAAAAAAGACCCCTCTGAGCTGGGTCCGCTGCACCAGCAGCCTGATGAAGGCATCGAGCAGCAGCGGATCGGGCGCGCCGGGCGCCATCCAGAAGCGATCGAGCCCTGCCTGATGGGTCAGCCCGGCAATGTCGTAGACCGCGCTGCCCAGCACCTGTACCGGCTTCTGCAGCCGCAGCGCCTGCAGGCCGGCGGTGCTGTTGACCGTCACCATGCCCTGTGCATCGGCCATCATCTGATCGAGTGAGCCCCCTTGCAGCAGATGGACGCGGCCGCCCAGCGCGAGCGCCCTCGCCTGCCGGGCAATCACACTGCTCCAGCGAATCAGCCCCGGATCCCAGGGGTGGGTCTTGATCAGCAGCTCGCACTGCTCCGGCGCATGGCGGGCAAAGGAGTGCAGCACCTGATCCAGCGCCTGCTCCATGCCGGCAAAGGGCGAATAGGCGCGAATCTGAAAATCGTGGTCGAGTTGCAGCGCGAAGACGAAGAACGGCCGTCCACGCCGCTGCAACCGCGCAAAATCCCGTTGCGCCTGCCGGGTTCGCGAGCGCTCGCGCAGCAGACTCCAGCCCATCGCCGGAAAGTAGAGCAGCGGATGGGGCCGCTCATCCGACTGGCGATAGTGTGGGTAGCCCATCCAGCCCAGCAGGTTGCCAAAGCTGCCGGCCAGATCGCCGAGCGCCATGCGCAGGCTGCTGTCGAGATGGCATGGCGTGAAGTCGATTTCAGGCAGTTCAGCGGCCAGTTGCCTGATCACGGCCGGATCTTTGGGCATCGTCGACTGCGCGCCCATGCCGTTGGGCTCCAGCGTGATCCAGTCCGGCCGAAAATAGCCGAAGTCAGTCACCATGACGCGAATGTTCAGCGACTGCGCCAGCGCCACCGCCTCGCGGTGGTATTTGCGCTGCTCGCCCAGCAGCACCAGATCGGTCACCGCCTGCCGCTGCAGGAACTCGCGCAGAAACGCCGGCCACTGCGCCAGCCGCCCACGGTAGCCGAGCGCACGCCGGTCATGCCAGAACAGCCAGTCGGCAAAGCAGAGGTTGATGCGGCTGACCCGGTGGCCACGCATCTGCAATGCATCGCCGACCCGGCGCATGAAGTCGCACGGCATCCCCTGCAGGAACAGAAAGTGGCGCTGCATCGAGGGCTCCATCCGCCGGCCGCCGGACTCAGCCGCCTGCCGTTGCCAGCAGCCAGTCGACCGACCGCCGCAGGCTCTGTTGATAGTCGATCCGTCCGATCGGCGCCGCGAGGGCGTTCAGCGTCTCGATCGAATGGCCGCAGCTCCTGCCGAAAATCTCGACGATCAGCGGATGCAGCAGCGGCTCGCCACGCAGATGCAACCGCCGGTGCAGCGCACCGCACAGCCGCGCCAGCCCCATCGCCGTGCGCCGATCCAGATTGAGCAGTCGCCCCCGCACCGGCAACGCGGCGCGCAGATCGCGCAGAAACTCTCCCCAGCTCACCGCCCACGGATCACGGGCATTGAGCAGTTGCTGGTCGGCACCTGGTGCAACCGCCGCCCAGATCAGCAGATCGATCAGGTTGTCGACATCCATCAGCCCGGCATGGGCCGCCCCCCGGTTCACCTCCAGCATCACGCCCGACCTCAATGCCTGGCCGATGCGGCGGATGAAGGGGCTGCCGGGGCCGATGATGTTGCCCGGTCTGACCACCACATGGCTCAGCCCATGCTGCGCACACTGCTGGCGAACCCGCAGCTCGCCCTGCCGCTTGCTCTCGCCATAGCCAAAAGGCAGCGGTCGCAGTGGCGCGGACTCGCTGGCCGGCTGCGCGGGGAAGCCGTAGACATCCATGGTGGAGAGATGGACCAGCCGCCTCAGTGCCGCAGGGTTCGCCGCCAGCACGCTCAGCAACATCTCGACCCCCTGCACATTGGCGGCCTGGTAGGCCGGCCAGCGATCCCAGGTCGCCACATTGGCGGCGCAGTGGAACACCAAGGTCGCGCCATGCAGCAGCTGCTCGACCGCTGCACGGTCGAGCAAATCGCCCGGCACCAGTTCGCACCGCTGCCGCAGCAGCGGGTCGAGCCGCTCCGGGTCACGCACCAGCAGCGTCACCCGGGCATCGAGCTGCACCAGCCGCCGGGCCAGCTGCCCACCGATGAAGCCGCTGGCGCCGGTCACCGCCACCCGCACGCCCGGATAGTGGGCAGCGCATGGCGGCACGGCAGCGGCCTTGGCCTCCGCCCTCATGGCTGTGGCTCCTGCCCGGCCTTGAACACCTGTTTGTCCTGGATTCTGGCCGGTTTGTTGAACAGCCCATAGAGCCTGCCGACCAGCGGATTGAACAGCCCCCAGCGGCAGCGCACCGCGAACTGGATCGGCTCGAGCCGCGCGCCGGCATCCTGCTTGATCGGATAGGTGGTCAGCCCCAGCTCCAGACGCGCCACCCCCAGCTCGATGGCGGTCTGGATCACCGCCTGGGTGACGTAGAGATAGAGGCTGTCATTCACCGGTTCATCACGGCCGAAGTAGAGCCAGCGCAGCGTGTCGCCATCGTGCAGCAGCAGCGCATGGCCGATCCAGTCCCGCCCGCGGAACAGACGCAGCACCTTGGCCCGTCCACCCATCCGCAGCGCCAGTTCGCGGTAGAAGGTGGGCGTCAGCACCTCGCGCTGGAACTCGTTGGCACGCGCATGAACGGTGAGCCACTGACGGCAGAGCGCATCGGCCAGGGGCGCAAAGTCGTCGATCAGATCGTGCCAGACCTGCAACTCGGCATTCTTGCGCAGATGGTTGTTGATCTTGCTGCGATAGTAGCTCTTCAGCGCCGCCCGATAGTCGGCGACATCGCGCCAGCGGATGTCGAGGTAGCTGTTCGGCAGCCCATCGACCAGATGGTAACCCTGCCGTCGCAACGGGCCGAGCCACGGCTGCGCATTGCGCTCGAAATCGCGCAAAACCAGCAGCAGCACCCCTTCGTCACGTGCATGGCGCATCAGCGTCCGGTGCAGCACCTCGATCACCTCATCGGCTGGCAGATCGGGGTGGAGCAGCGCCGGCGGGCTGTTGAGGATGATCGGCGTGCCACACTCCAGCATCCGCAGCTTGAGAAAGTTGGGGAACATCCGCCGCACCGCACCCAGCGCGCGCCGCAGCCAGGGCGGCGCAAAGATGGCGATGTCGGTGGTCACCCGATAGAAGGTCGCCAGGCCCACCGGCTGCTCATCGTCATCCACGAACAGCAGATGGCGGTAGTGAAAGTCATTGAGCTGCGACTGCTCGATGATGCGCCAGAAGGCGTGCGAGAAGGTGATCGAGCGCCCGGCCAGCAGCGCATCCCACTGCGCCGGCTCCAGCTCATCGATCGAGTCGTGCAGCCGCACCCGGATCATCCCTGCCTCCTTCTGGCGCCATCCTCGATATGCGCCAGAGCGCGCAGCAGCGGCCGCAGCAGCCAGCTTCGCCAACCGGGCCGGTCACCACCCTGCTGCCGCAGCGCAACCAGCTGATCCACCGCTGCTTCGGGCGTGATCATGCTGCCATCATGCGGGCTCAAATACCGGGGATAGAGAATCAGTGCAGCGGCCACCAGCTCATCCAGCGACCGGCGCCGGCCGCGCCGCGCATGAGGCGTGACATCCTCGGTCAGACCCCAGCCGGCATAGAAGGGCTGGCCATGACAGGTGACCGGCTTGCCGCGCAGCAGTGCCTCGAAGCCGGTCAGCGAGGTGAGCAGATGCACCTCATCCACCTGATCGAGCAGCGCCGCCATCGGCACATCGGCCACCACCTCGTCGCAATGGTGCAGCGCCTGTGACTCCTGCTCGCCGGGCAGCCGCAGGCCGGCCACCACATCGGGATGCGGCTTGTAGAGCAGATGGGCCTGCGGACAGGCGGCACGCACCTGCCGCAGCAGTGCCAGATTGGTGCGAAGCTGCCCGGCACCCAGAGCGATCGACGCATCGGTCTCCACCTGCCCCGGCACCAGCACCACCCGCCGCGCGCCCGGCGGCCGGCGCCAGCCGCACGCGCCGACGTTGTACTTGGTCAGACCGGCCTGCACGATGCGCTGCCGCAGCCGCGCCGCACGCTCCAGCAGATCGGTTGAAAAATCATGGTGTTGCAGCAGATGCTCGAGGTCGGACGGGCGCGTTGCATCGAAGTAGATACCGCGCTGATCAACGACCCACGACAGTGGCCGGATCAGATCGGCCCCCAGTCCGACCGAACGCAAGAAGCCATCTTCGAGCCGCACCACCCGGCAACCGCGCTCCAGCGCCGCCGGCAGTGGCGTCGCCCCCCACACCGCGACCGTGCTGCCCGGCATGATACTGTCGACATGCCGGACATGGCGCACCGGCCGTGGCGCAAAGAAGTCGCGCAACGTGCTTCGTTTGTAGAACGCAAAACCGAAGGCGACGATCTCGCCGGCGGCGGGGTCGAAGAGCCGGTCAGCCAAGGGCCAGCCCCGCCATGAAGCTGCGCACCCGGCTGAAGTGGGCCTGCCACCCCGCCACCTCGAAGTGGCGCAGTCGGGCAAGCTGCGCCGCCCGTCGGCCACTCGCGGGATGCAGATAGTCGAGCAGCGCGTCACGCCAGCCCAGACCGTCGAGCGGACTCAGGAAATCGGGAATGTCGCCCGCGACCTCTCTGAATGCCGGCAGGTCGCTGGCAATCACCGGCGTGCCCAGCGCCAGCGCCTCGACCAGCGGCAGGCCGTAGCCTTCGGCAAAGGAGGGAAACAGCAAGGCCCGCGCATGGCGCAGCCAGCTCGACAGCTCGGCATCGCCGCAGGCTGGAATCTCCTGCACATGTGCCCGAACCGGTTCACAGCGCTCCAGCAGATCGACCACCTGCTCGCACTCCCAGCCGCGCTGGCCAATCAGGATCAGCCGTGGACAATCACCCCCCAGCTCCTGCGCCAACTGCCGCCACAGTTGCAGCAGCAGCAGATGGTTCTTGCGCGGCTCGATCGTCCCCAGCATGACGAAATAGGGCTGTCGCAGCGGTGGTTCAGCCGATGGCGGCGGCAGGCACGCCGGCGCCAGCGGCACGATCAGAGTGGGTGGAACCGCCCATCCGACACGCTCGGCATGGTCATGCAGCGACTGCGCGGTTGCTGCGGAGTTGAGCAGCAGCCCCTCAGCAGTGCAGAGCATGGTGTGCAGACGCACAGCGTGCTTTGCCGCCTCGCCGGGGCGGCAATACTCCGGATGGGTGAGCGGGATCAGGTCATGCAGAAAATAGAGCGGCCGCAGGCCATGGCGGCGCACCTCGCGTGCGTAACGCGGATCATCCAGCCCACTGTGGCCGCTGTTGAGCAGGCAATGCCCGCTCACCCGTTCACGCCCACCCAGCAGATAGGCCCAGCCGACCTGACGGCGAATCGCCCCGGCCCTCTCGCCATCCCAGGCCAGCAGCGCGGCAAACAGCCGTGCCGAGGGTGCCAGCGGCAGCCTGAGCCAGCGTCCGCCAAAGCGCACCAGCGCATGCGCCCCCTCGCCCAGATGACGCACATACTCGAGGCTGACCCGATCGACCCCGGTCGGCAACCGCCCATGCAGCAGACGGTCGAGCAACCGGGTGATGTCGATCAGCAGCGCGGGCAAAAGTGCCTCCGACCGTCAGGACTGTTTCTGCAACACGGCTGACACCCCACTCACTGGAACGCCAGCGATCAGTTGCCGAGATTGCCGAGCGACGTGGCCGTGAACACCACCGAGGTCAACATGTTGAGAAACTTCTGCAACTCGGCGCCTGGTGCATTGGCCACATACATCACATCGCGGTTGTGCACCGGAAAATTCTGCGCCACCAGGAACGAGGCCGGATTCTTCATGTCCAGCCGATAGACCACCGGCACCCGGCCATCGGGCGTGCGCGGGCCGCTCTGTCCATCGGCAAACAGGGCCGGATCTTCGAAGCGAAAGAGAAAGACCCCGCGCGCATCGGCCCGCGCATCCTGCATGCCGCCGGCCCGCGCCAGCGCCTGCGCCAGCGAGATGCCCTGCGCCTCGAAGTTGATCTCCTCGTTCTTGCCGGTGGCCCCCAGCACGGTGAAGCTGAGCGGCTGAAAGTGCACCGTCACCACATCGCCCGGACGCAACTGCACATTCTCTTGCGGCGACTCGATCACCCGCGCCAGCGGCATGGCGTAGACCGTCGATCCGCGGGTGAGCTGCACCGTCACCTTGTTGACCGGCTGCCGCACGCCACCCGCCGCGGCAATCGCATCCAGCAGCCGTTCGCCCATCGCCGTCAACGGCATGCGCACACTCTGCGCCACCTCACCCACCACCGTCACATTCGAGGTCGCATTGCGGATCACCCGCACCATCACCTGCGGCTGATTGGCCTTGCCGGCCAGCCGACGGCTGATCTCCCTTTCGATCTGCTGCGGCGACTTGCCCGCCACCGGCACCGCGCCGGCAAAGGGCACGTTGATCGAGCCATCGGCCGCCACCATCTGCTCCGGCAGGGCCGAAGCACGCGTCGATGTCATGCCCATGCGCGAATCCACCGCCGCCGCACCAAACAGCGCCGCCGGCGGCGCCTCCCAGATCGACACCTCCAGCACATCACCCGGCCCCACCGCATAGCCACGCGCGCCGCTGCCCACCAGCAACTGCGAAAAGCGCTGCTGCTGCGCCGACTCCAGCAGCCGCCTGGCCACGGCATCATCCACGTCGATCAGCCGCACCAGCGAATCGGCCCGCTGCACCGGCTGCTCCACCTGCTTGCGACTGGGGCCGGATGAGGGAAGCCAGTCTGGTGGGGTGGCGCAGCCGGAGAGGAGGCTTAGCGCAAAAACTACAAGAAACCGGGGAGCAAATTTTTTGGAAGCCATGGTCTTTCAGTCTTCAGGAGCAATTTTTCTACTCAAGAGGGTTTTTACAAAATCAATTCGTCAGCCGCCGCAGAAGCCCGAGGTTGCGGTTGACGGGGTGGCGCACCCCTCGACCGGGATCTGGTTCGGGTGGATATCAACCCAGATTGTCCAAGTGAGGCGCGGAGGGTGGCCAATTTCTGGCTGCGGCCGGGCAAGACACTGTCGCTGTTCGCGGACGATCCGGACATCCAGGGCTGGCGCCATGGCGCTTTCGTGACCAGCCTCGATCTGCCGAGGGTGGAGGTGTGGCGCACCTGCCGAGGACGGGCGGACTGTGAGAACCGGATCAAGGAGCTGAAGGCGGACTTTGGCCTGGATGCGTTCAACATGCGTGACTTCTGGGCCACCGAAGCCGCGCTGGGTTTTGCCATGCTGGCCTGCAACCTGATGAGCCTGTTCCGTCAGGCCGTGATGCGCCCCAGAATCCAGCACACGCTTTTCGCCCTGCATGGCTTGGTGCTGGCCATCGGCGGCTTCTGGCACAGAGATGCCGCCCGGAACCGCCTGATACTTTCCGTGCCACGCCGAAAACGCGCCCGGTTCGCCGGCCTGCGGGCCAATGCCTCCGCTCCGCCGATCATTCATGGGCTGCAAAGTGGCTAATGGACAATCTGGGTTGAAAAGCACGAAGCCCTCGGTCGACGCTTCCTCCCCCACAGCCTCGCCAAATCGTCGGATTACCCTCGGCCACCATTCGGACATCTGGACCTCTGGGTATTCCACGGCAGACCGCTTCAACTCACCGACAATGTCACGCTCGATCATGTCGGCACCCATCACGATATGAGAAACAGAAATTGAGCTTTCCATTCTCACAACACGAAATCGCACAGGCAAAACCGAAAATTGCCGCTGACGGGACGGCATACCGGGTCTCACTCCCCAACCCGACGCAGTATCGTCTCGATCACAGCCGCCGAAATGCGAAAATCAGAATCATGCAGGCGGGAAAACGCTCCCTTCGCCGAAGAAATCAGGCCACGCGACTTAGCCATCCCGATTACCGCGGCCGTACCGGCTACGCGCAACCCATGTTCATTTGCGACAGCCCGGCCTGCACGTTCGTCCATCAGGAGCAGGGCATCCTCTCCCCCAGACAAGGCGATGCGAATGCAAGCAGATTCGCCCTCATCCAGGTCTGGCAAATCCGGTTCATACGGTGTCGCCGCTGGCCAAACGCGCAAAAACCCCGCAGCTACAGCAGCCCCAATCGCTTGTTCGTCGCCGGCGCCCGATCCCGACAACACCTCCCGCCGAACCTCGTCAGGCATCCATACCACGCCAAACAAAGCTCCCAGCCACGTCAAACCATCCAGCCGCGCCAAGCCAATCAATGGACTGGCATCGGTCAGGACGAGGCGAGCCATTCGTCCAGCGTCTCCATATCCTGTGCCGCCTCTCCCCCCTCCAACCTGACAACGGGGATACCCAGACGGGAAACATGCGAAGCAAACTCCGACACGCGCATTCCGGCCAAATGTGCAGAACGCGTCAGCGACAGATTTCCGTCACGGAACAAGGCCGTAGCCAAGGCCGGGCGGACGCCGCTGGCATCCAGAACCCCCAGGGAATCGATGCCGACCATCACCACATCCGGCGTGTTGCGATTCATGACGATCACCACGTCGCGATGCGCCAGACGCAAAGCCTCGCTGGGATTGTTCTTCAGGCCACTGACATTCACTGTTTCCATTCCCATCTCCGATAGGCATGTTTCATGGGAAGAAGCTTAACACAAAATTAATTTCCCAGATTCACCAGACTGCTCACCGAGAACAACGACGAAGTCAGAATATTGAGGAACTTCTGCAGCTCCGCCGCCGGCGGCGCCTCCCAGATCGACACCTCCAGCACATCACCCGGCCCCACCGCATAGCCACGCGCGCCGCTGCCCACCAGCAACTGCGAAAAGCGCTGCTGCTGCGCCGACTCCAGCAGCCGCCTGGCCACGGCATCATCCACCTCGATCAGCCGCACCAGCGAATCGGCCCGCGGTTCCGGCTGCTCCTCCTGTTTGCGACTGGGGCCGGACGAGG
>ERZ1645192.2974-NODE-2974-length-13980-cov-5.723303_pt1 | contig 13980 bp, 9 predicted proteins | sample MGYA00575354_ERZ1645192 | MGnify/ENA primary metagenome ERZ1645192 (study PRJEB40844, sample SAMN11349763) | freshwater sediment metagenome | isolation source: river sediment | host: Sediment | place: India: Faizupur Khadar , New Delhi | collected 2017-02-21 ... | reverse complement strand
CAGATAAAATGCTGGCCGTTTTTCCTACTAATGTAGTGTTTTTGAATATATTAGCCGAAAGCAAATTCCTTAAAGGCGACAAGGATGAGGCTTTGAAGATCTTCGCAGGAGTTATCATACTTGATAAGGACAACGAGATCGCTAAATATTATCTGGGTAGATAAAAAACATTTGCAAATCTTATTTATTTCATTATATTTCCGCGCCAAAAAAAATAAATTGAGGAGATATGCGTGAAAGAAATACAGGAAATGAGAATGATTGATACCACCGCAAATCCGGCACCGCTGGGTCTGTTGGGTTTCGGTATGACGACAATACTTTTAAATCTTGCCAACGCCGGAGTGATACCTCTTACAAGCGTTATCATGGGAATGGGACTGCTGGTCGGCGGACTTGCGCAGCTTTTTGTCGGTATGATGGAATGGAAAAAGAATAATACTTTCGGTACTGTCGCTTTTACTTCCTACGGGGCTTTCTGGATGTGTCTCGTTGCGATATGGACACTTCCAAAAATGGGTCTTTCAGAACCAGCCGATGCGATTTCGATGGGATACTTCCTTACACTGTGGGGAATTTATACTGTTTTTATGTTCATAGGAACATTAAGGATCAGTAAAGCGCTTCAATTTGTATTCGGATCTTTGGTATTGCTGTTTTTCCTTTTGGCTATTGCAGATTTCACAGGAAGTGTGGCGATCAAACATTTTGCGGCATGGGAAGGTATAATATGCGGTCTGAGCGCATTGTACACAAGCTTTGCTCAGGTACTGAATGAGGTTTACGGTAAAGTCGTAATGCCTTTAGGTCCTGTAAAAAAATAAACGGATTTTTACTGAAGCCCTCAAAAGAGGGCTTTTTTTATATAATAAAGCATAAAATTAAATAAGAATTTGTTTGATTTAATGATAATAAAAACATAAATTAATTGTCCTTAATGAGGCAATTGGATTAATTAAGTTAAAATAAATCAATCAAGGAGAAATGTTCATGTCAAACATCGGTTCCTACGAAGAAAGAATTAAAAATTTCAGCTGGGAAATTGCTGAAAAAGAGCTTGATTACAAAAAAGGCGATATCATCAATATCGGATGGCACTGCACAGACAGGATCTGTCAGATGGGCAAAGCAAATAAAACAGCTTTGATATGGGAAGGTCACGCCGGCGAAGAGAAAAGATACACTTTCGACGAAATCAGAAAGGCTACGAACACGATCGGTCATTTTCTTAGAGGACTGGGTGTAAAAAATGAAGACAGGGTATGTCTATTTATGGACAAAATACCTGAACTGTACCTCGGATTTCTGGGCGTTCTAAAGATCGGAGCTATTGCACAGCCCCTGTTTTCAGCTTTCGGCGACGAATCGTTATTCGTAAGGCTTGACAGCGCGAAAACAAAAGCTATAATCACACAGAGAAAACATGTCGGAAAAGTAAGAAAGCTGCTTGAGAGAATGCCTTCTCTTGAACATATTATTATCGTAGATCACGACGGACTGAAACCTCTAAAAGAAAGAGAGATAGCTTTTGATCTGGAAAAAGCCGAAATGATAGATAAATTCGAAATTTATCCGACAACTGCCGAGTCGCCCTCAGTTCTGCATTTTACTTCAGGGACGACAGGTTTGCCCAAAGGTGTAAAACATGTTCATTATTCCATCATGTCACAGTATCTGACCGCGAAATGGGTTCTGGATATTCAGGACAGCGATATTTACTGGTGTACGGCAGATCCGGGATGGGTCACCGGAACATCATACGGTATCATCGGCGCATGGTCAAACGGAGCTACCCAGTGCGTTCTCGACGCAGGTTTTTCAGCGGAAGCATGGTATAAATTCATCGAGAAGAATAAAGTTTCAATGTGGTATTCCGCTCCTACGGCCATCAGATCATTGATGAAGGCAGGCTCCGATCTTGTAAAGCAGTTCGACCTTAGTTCATTAAGACATCTTGCGAGTGTCGGCGAACCTCTTAATGCCGAAGCTGTGATCTGGTCTGAAAAAGTATTCGGAAAACCTTTCTACGATACCTACTGGCAGACCGAAACCGGTTCGATGATGCTCACAAATTATCCCGGTATGAAAATAAAACCGGGCTCGATGGGAAAACCTTTCCCTGGAATAACAGCAGCCGTTCTTGACGAAAAAACATTTGAACCGATCACGGAACCGAATAAACCCGGTCTTATCGGATTCAGACCCGGATGGCCTTCCATGATGAGGACATACTGGAATGCGGAAGAAACTTATAAGAAAAAATTCGCCAACGGATGGTATCTGCCCGGAGATAAATCTACAATAGATAAAGACGGATACTACTGGTTCGTCGGAAGGGATGACGATGTCATAAACACAGCCGGCCATCTTGTCAGTCCGTTCGAAGTCGAATCCGCTCTTCTCGAGCATCCTGCAGTAGCAGAATCTGCTGTCGTATCAAAACCGGACGAAGTGAACATGGAAGTCGTAAAAGCTTTCGTTACCTTAAAACCCGGATTTGAACCGGGCGATGACCTTGAACTTGAGATCATGAACTTCATCAGAAAAAAACTGTCACCGCTCGCAATGCCTCAGGAGATAGAATATCTTGACAAGCTTCCGAAAACCAGAAGCGGCAAGATCATGAGAAGGATGCTCAGGGCTCAGGAATGGGGTCAGGACATCGGCGATACTTCAACGCTAGATGACGATTAGACTCGAATTAATTAGAAAAAAATTAAAATAAAAAAACAGGAGTATCAAAATGGCAGAAATGAAAGACATCGTGTTGCAGTATGTGATCAACGAGTACCTCGAAGACGAAGACGAAGTATTATCTTACGATTCTCCGCTTATTTCAGGCGGGATCGTGGACTCATTCTCAATGGTATCATTAAAAAGATTTCTTGAGAACAAATACAAGATATCTATTCCCGACGACAAAGCGACTCCGGAAGCTTTTGACACTGTGAACAAGATATGCGCTCTCGTTAACGAGTATATAAAATAAGGAGAGCAAAATGGCTTACAGTGATAAAATCCGTGGTATTTATACCGGCACTCTTAATGAGATAAAAGAAAAAGGCATTTTCAAGCAGGAGAGACCTATTCATTCAGCTCAGGCTGCCGACATAGAAGTCGAATTTCCGATGGGATCTGATTTAAAAAAAGTTATAAATATGTGCGCGAACAACTATCTCGGACTTTCAAGTCACCCCGATGTTATAAAGGCTGCGCATGCCGGTCTTGATTCAAGAGGCTACGGAATGTCATCCGTCCGTTTTATCTGCGGAACACAGGATATTCATAAGGAACTTGAAGCGAAAGTGACTAAATTTTTAGGCACTGAAGATACTATTCTGTTCCCTTCCTGCATGGATGCTAACGCAGGCGTTTTTGAAGCGATCTTGACCGCTGACGATGTTATGATATCCGACAGGCTCGTTCACGCCTCTATTATCGACGGGATGAGACTTTGCGCCGCGCTGCACGACACTTTCAAGCATTCCGACATGGCTCATCTTGAAGAAAAACTTCAGCTTCATGCTGATAAAAGATTAAAAGTCGTTATAACGGACGGCGTTTTCTCAATGGACGGCGATACAGCAAAACTTGACGAAATGGTCGCTCTTTGCGAAAAATACGACGCGATGCTTTTTGTTGACGAATCCCATTCGTCAGGATTTATAGGAAAAACAGGAAGAGGAACGCATGAAAAATGCGGAGTTGTGGGCAAGATAGATATTATTACCACAACTTTCGGAAAAGCTCTAGGCGGAGCATCAGGCGGATGTGTTTCAGGAAGAAAAGAGCTCGTTGAAATGTGCCGTCAGAAAGCCAGACCGTATTTGTTCTCGAACACAATAGCTCCTGTCGTCGTATCAGGTGTGAATACGGTGTTGGACATTCTTTCAAAAAGCACAGAAAGAAGAGATAAACTCGAAAAAAATACCGAATTCTGGAGAAATGGGCTTGCCGAAGCAGGATTCGTTTTAAAAGAAGGCGATACCCCGATTGTTCCTGTCATGCTTTTCAACGCAAAATTATCTCAGGATTTCTCGAAAGCTCTTTACGAAGAAGGAGTTTACGCGATCGGATTTTTCTTCCCTGTCGTTCCGCAGGGACAGGCAAGGATCAGAACCCAGGTCTCAGCCGGACACGAAATTCACCATCTTGAGAAAGCTCTCGAAGCTTTTATAAAAGTTGGAAAAAAATTCGATATTCTCGGCAAGACCAAGCAGGAAATAATCGCAATGTACGGAAACTGATCCCGTAAAAGCTTATATAAAACCGCAGAACTAAATTATTTGTTCTGCGGTTTGTGTTTTTTAGAAAATAGTGTTAAATTATATACAATAATAATTAGAAGGTAATTTCATGGCATTTGATAAAGAGCTGAAAAATTATTACATCCAGCAGATTTCATTTATAAGAGAACAGAACCTTTACAAACAGGAAAAACAGATACAATCCCCACAATTCGCAAGCATCGATGTTGAATACCCGAAAGGAGTTAACAAAGATGGAATAATTAATATCTGCTCTAATAATTATCTCGGACTGTCAAACCATCCTGAAGTTATCAAAGCCGCAAAAGAAACTCTTGATACAAGAGGTTATGGTATGTCTTCTGTCCGTTTCATATGCGGAACTCAGGATATACATGTCGATCTCGAAAACAAAATGTCGCTCTTTTTGGGAATGGACGACACGATCTTATACTCTTCGGCATTTGATGCTAATCTCGGGATTTTCGAAGCTCTTCTTGATGAAGACTGCGCGATCTTTACAGATTCACTGAACCACGCGTCAATAATCGACGGCACCCGACTCTGCAAGGCAAAAAAAATAAGGTACGCAAATAACGACATGGACGATCTTCAGCTTAAACTCGAAGAAGAAAAAGATTTCAGGATAAAGCTGATAGTGACCGACGGCGTATTTTCAATGGACGGAATAGTCGCCCATGTAGATAAAATATGTGAACTTGCAAAAATGTATAAAGCTCTTGTCATGGTTGACGATTCGCACGCTACCGGATTTATCGGAAAGACCGGACGCGGTACCCATGAACTTCACAATGTCATGGGCGAAGTAGATATTATAAGCACAACCTTCGGAAAAGCTCTGGGTGGTGCTTCAGGCGGATGTATTTCAGGCAGACAGGAGATAATCGAGATCTTAAGGCAGAAATCCAGGCCGTATCTTTTTTCAAATTCAATTTCACCTGTTGTTGTCGGTGGTGTTCTTAAAGTAATGAGCATGATAATGGAATCTACTGACAGAAGAGACAAGCTGGAAATTAATTCAGAATTCTGGAAAAAGGGATTGAGAGAGGCAGGATTCATTTTAACCAACACGGGAAGCCCGATCGTACCGGTTATGCTCTTTAATGCAAAACTGGCCCAGGAATTTTCAGCAGATCTATATGGGGAAGGTGTTTATGCGATAGGATTTTTCTATCCGGTAGTTCCCAAAGGAAAGGCAAGGATAAGAACCCAGATTTCTGCCGCGCATGAAACAGAACATCTGGAAAAAGCTCTCGATGCGTTCATCAGAGTCGGAAAAAAATATGATATTCTCGGAAGGTCAAGAGAGGAGATACTGGACAGATACCCGATCTCAACAAGTCTTTAAGAAATCACACTGGATATAAATGCAGCCCGGTCAGAAAATTAATGACAGATACGAAATAATGAGACTTCTCGGCGAAGGCGGGATGGGGAATGTCTATCTTGTAAAAGACTTTGTAGAGAACCGTATTGTAGCACTTAAGCTTATTAAAGACAAGTTCTTTTCCAATAAAGCCATTGACAGATTTAAAAACGAATTTAAACTTGTAAGCCAGATGAAGCACCCGAATATAATCAGGGTATATGATCTGGATGTCTATAAAGAAACGGATACATATTTTTTTACAATGGAGTTCGTTGAGGGAGAAAATCTTACAACGGCATTTCCGAGTCTTTCATACAAAGAGAAGCTCGAAATACTTCTCCAGATCGCCAGGGGACTCAATTATATCCACAACAGGCATATAATACATTTTGATATAAAAACCGACAACATATTTCTTATTAAGGAAAAAAATTCATTTAAAGCCAAAATAATGGATTTCGGTCTGGCTAATTTCGCCGAGGATTTTGCCGGGAAAGTCAGGGGAACTCTTGTATATATAGCTCCCGAAGTTCTCTTAAAGAAAGATATAGATTATAGAGTTGACCTTTATTCTCTAGGTATGGTTATCTACTATATTTTTTCAAATAAACTGCCTTTCGATGAATGTAAATCGGTAAAGGAAATAGTTCAGAAAAAACTGGAAGAGTCGTTCAGAACCGAGCCGGCATTCAAATCCATCCAGGAGAACTTTGTAAAAAATCTGATAAAGGACCTTTGCGGGGCAAGAAAAGAAGACAGAATACATTCCGCCCAGCAGCTGATACTTTATTTGGAAACAGCTCTTGAAATGAATATCAGAGAGGAAGAAGAAAGGATAGAAACGATATTTAACAATGAATATTACGACAAGAACAATCTGCTTTCCGAACTTCAGGACGAATATCTGAACTTTTGCCTGAGGACAGAGAAAAGAACCGGTATGCTAAGCTCAGTAATATCTGAAAACGGCAACGGTAAAACCCAGCTGCTTGACGCTCTCAACATAAAAGCGCAGCTAAGCAGGATTCCTTCGCTTTACATAACCGTGGAAAAAGAAGAAAGTGTCGTAAATTTATTTTTTAGAAAGCTCATGTTCGGACTTATCGGCTTTCTTGATAAAAATGATTCGGGCAGAGATGTTTTTTTAAAAGCCAGCGCTCTGATCGATTCTGAAGGCTCTTTTTTGCAGGATAAAGAAATTATCTTTAAGCTCAGGACAGTTCTAAAGGAGATATTCGATAATCTCTCGACAAAGCAATCTCTGCTTCTGCTCATTGACGACATAACAAATCTGAACGATACCGGTAAGGAGCTGATGTCTTTTATTTTAAATCTGGCTGTTACATCCCCTATATTCCTCTTGCTTTCGATCGATCTTGATATTGTAGAGTCCAAAGAATGCAATCTGAAAGAATACGAGGATATATATTACATAATCCCTCCAAAAAGATATTATGTGGAGAATCTTAAGTCGGGAGAGGTTAAAAAATATATTGCGTATCTTCTCAGGACACAATCGGAGAATATAGATGAAAAAATTCTTCCTTATGTGATGAAGGAAAGCAACGGGAATATGTTCCTGATAAAAAGCTATCTTGAGTTTCTTCTCAGCCATAAATATTTTAATCTGAAGGAAGGAAAGTACGAATTTGAGTTTCCAGAAAACATCAGCTATCATTCCAAAATTGTTGACATCTATCAGGCCAGGTTCGCAAATCTGACTCTAAACGAAAAATTCATTTTTCTGTTCATTGCGGGAAAATTCGACGAAGGAGCAAATTACGATAAGATAAAACAGATATTCAATATTGATGATCTGAAGAACATTATGACCAAACTTCAGAGGATGAGTCTGATAGATTTCAAGATCAAAAGAGGGGATAAGTATTTTTTTATAAAAAATGAAAATTTCACCAAAGTAATAAAAAGCGTGTCAAAAGATGACCGTCAGAAATTCTATGACCGGCTGACCGAATACTACGGAAATAAAAAAAGAAGAAGCCTCATAACATATACTTACTGTCTGATCAAATCTTCGGCGGACGGAAAGACAAAGAAAAAACAGCTCAAAGAGACTATCGATTACTGCAAAGAGCATAACCTGAATGTTGACAGAAAAAATTTTCTGATTTTCTATTATAAAAGCTTTAACCTGACCTCAAAGACAAGGGCTGCCATACTCCAGGATCTTTATCTTCTTTTAATCTCAATGGGAAGTTTCGACGAGGCGTTCATTTATTACGATGAACTACTGAAAAAGATCAAGCTGCCTGAAGATTCGGCGGAATATGCCAGCATTATTTCAGACAGCGTATGTTTCAGCAGAACCCAGATCTCGCTTCATAAAAAGTCCGAATACCTTAAGGCTGCGTCATCAGTTTTTGCAGAACTCGGCGATTTTGACGGGTATTTAAAAATACTTTTCAAGAGGCTGACATTCCTGACAAGGACCGGAAGAATAAAAGTATGTGATGAAGTGCTTGAAAACGAAATGTCCAAATATAAAGATGTTTTTGATGAAGACACAAGAAAAACAATCGAAAACGTAAGAACTTATTTTGAAAATTCGACGCTGATCCAGAAATCGGAGATTTACCTGAAGCTTATCCATATTTATAAATATCTCGAAGCGGATTTCGTATATCCGAACGAAACACTTGATATTTCTCTGATTTTGATATTCGACCAGCTTGTATCGAGAAGATTTGAATCTTCCCTCAGGCTTTGCGAAACCTATATTCTAACACCGATTCATTCAATGAACAAGGTAGAAGAACTTACGCTGAACTATGTTTATGCGAATTTGATGCTTAGGAGCGGAAAGCTTAAGAAAGCTTATGAGCTGTTCTCAAAGATAGAGCAGATGTCTATTAAAAAAACAGTCGGAAATAACCTTATAACAGTTATATCGGATAAGGTTGAAACCATGACGAACATGCGGAAAACAGCCGGTAAAGTGGATATCGAGTTTGAAAAAGCTATAACTCTGGGAAAAAGGTTTAAAGATTATCTCGGATTGTTCAGAATTTACACAAAATACATCTCTTTTCTGATAGGAACGGGGCGATGGCGAGATGTTGAAATAAACATCAGGTTCGCCATGAACCTTATAGGGAAAGTTTCGAACAAAGATGAGATCAAGAGATTTTTGGTGTCCCTCGCTTACTATCATTACATCATAAAGGATCCGGAGGGCTATTTTTCGTTAGCAAAAAACATATTGAGAGCTGTCCCCGAACTCGAAAACTCAGCTTCATTCAAAGCGGTTTTAGAACACAACGAGCTTCTTTTCTCTATGTACTCGAGAGAAAACTCCGAATTGATCCTTGACCAGGTGCAGAAAGTTTCTTCAAGAGTGATAAGAGCACTCCTGTTAATAAAGTATCTAAATAATTCAATGAACAATTCAGACAATGAAGGCCTTAAGAGAGCAGCGGGACATGTGACCGACATGAAAAACTCGCTGATAGACATGCCCTATCTGTCAGAATACTTCTTTATAATTGAATGTCTCTTTAACGAGGATTATGTTAGTTCGATGAGAGCTACGGTTGAACTCGGAAAAGAAAATTATCAGAAGGGTTATGTTTTCGACAGTTATTTTGCGATCCTGACATCGTTTTTCTATTTTAAGAACAGATCGCTTTACAGAAATTCCGAATTCTTCGAAGAAAAGCTGAATACTCTGTCGTCAAAACTGGCAGCGGAAATGCCTATTGAAAAACGGGAGAGCTTTCAGGATAAATACTGGGTAATTTAAGATCCGGGAGGTATCAGTATGGATAAATTGAGGAAAAAGCTGATCAAGTATAATCTCGACAGTATAATATATGAATCAGAGCAATATCATTATTTTAATAATCATAAAACATTCATTTGTGACGAATCGCTGGGATGGCGGCCGAGAGTGGATGTTTATGAAATAAAAGATGAACTCTTTATTGTGGTCGACATGCCTTATGTTGATCCTGAAAACCTAGAAGTCGTAATAAACGAGGATTATATAGTTTTGAAAGGAATCAGAGATCAGATAGGAACAGATAAAAAAAGACATTATTACAAAATGGAGATCGATTTCGGACCGTTTGAAAGGGTAATTAATCTTCCCGAAAAAATAATTGTGTCTTCGATAAAACAAAGCTATAAAAAAGGTTTTCTGATAATCACTGCAAAGATTTCTGTCAGTTAAACGGAGGAGTTATGCCTAAGATAAACAATCTGCAAAGTAAAAAAGCTTTTAATATACCGGACAGACTTCCGATCGTACCTTTGATGAACATGGTTGTTTTTCCGAATGTTATAATGCCTCTGGTGGTAAACGATGAAGTATTATTAAGACTGATTAACGACAGCATCAGCTCTACTAAGATCGTAGGTATTTTTGCGAATAAACCTGATGAAGAGGGCGGATATAAGAACAATGAGATATACAGTATAGGAACGGCAGTAATGATACTGAGGATGTTCAGAGGCGACAGGGATAACACGGCACGACTTCTTGTTCAGGGGCTGGGAAGGATCGAGCTTAAAAAGATCGAAAAAGAAGAGCCTTATCTTGTCGGAAAAGTTGAGCAGTTGAGAGAAAAGAAAACCCAAAGCCTCAAACTGACAGCTCTTTTAAGATCGGTTACCGAAACATTTACAGAGATAATTAATCTGTCGCACAATATTCCAGATGAACTCAGGATCGCCTTAAACACTATTAAGACGCCTTCGAAAGTGGCTGATTTTATCGCTTCAAACCTCAATCTGGCGATCGATAAAAGGCAGAAGATACTTGAAGAAACTGATATTGAAGAGCGCCTGATACTTCTTTCATCCTATTTGAATAAGGAGCTTAAACTTCTCAAACTCACTTCCAAAATTCAGGAAGATGTTGATGAGGAACTGGAAAAAGACCAGAAGGATTATTATCTCAGAGAGCAGCTGCGCGCAATTAAAAAAGAGCTCGGAGAGACCGAAGACGAAAGCCAGGAGCTTGAAGAGCTTCAGAAAAAGCTGTCAAAGAAAAAACTGCCCGAAATAGCTCAGACAGCCGCCAAAAGAGAGCTGAAGAGGCTTAACCGCATGTCGTCGGCATCAAGCGAATATACTGTTGCGAGAACATATCTTGACTGGCTGCTTGACCTTCCATGGAACGAAGAAGTAATGGACGAAATAGATATAGAAAAAGCCAGAAAAATACTGGACGAAGATCATTACGGGCTTAAAGAAATTAAAGAGAGAATACTCGAATATATGGCCGTGAAAAAGCTCACAGATGATTCAAAAGGGAGTATTTTGTGTCTTGTCGGACCGCCCGGCACCGGAAAAACATCGATAGGCAAATCTATTGCCCGATCAATGGGAAGAAAGTTCGTGAGAGCTTCTTTAGGCGGGGTAAGGGACGAAGCGGAGATCAGGGGGCACAGGAGAACATATATCGGATCAATGCCCGGAATAATTATAAAACAGATCAGACAGGCAGGTGTAAGGAACCCCGTTATGATGCTCGATGAAATAGACAAGTTATCAAGCAGCAACCAGGGAGATCCCTCAGCCGCTCTTCTAGAAGCGCTGGATCCTGAACAGAACGCAGGTTTTGTAGATCACTATCTTGATGTTCCTTTCGACCTGTCTAAGATCATGTTCATAATGACAGCCAATTATCCGGAATATATTCCTGAACCGCTGCTCGACAGAATGGAAGTTATAGAGTTCCCAAGCTATATTATTCAGGAAAAGATAGCTATAGCTAAAAATTATATCACAAAAAGACAGATAAAACAGAATGGTCTTGAACCCAAAGATATCACTTTTACTGACAAAGCGCTTGAATTCATAGTCGAAAATTATACAAGGGAAGCAGGAGTCAGGCGTTTGGAGCAGAGGATAGAAAAGATATGCAGAAAAGTGGCAGTAATAAAAGCTAAGGGAGAAAAAACAGGTGTAGTCATAGATGTTAACAAGACAAAGGAATACCTGGGGAATAAATTCATCACTCCCGAGATGGCTAACAGAAAGGACGAAATCGGAATATGTACCGGATTAGCCTGGTCTCCGGCCGGAGGGTCGATACTTTTTATAGAGGCAACTCTGATGAAAGGATCAGACAGGGTGAAAATTACCGGTCAGCTTGGTGAAGTGATGAGGGAATCGGCAGAGATAGCGATCAGTTATATGAAATCCAACTCAAAGGCGCTGGGCATAGATCTGAAAAAATATGAAAAATCGGATCTTCATATCCACGTTCCTGACGGCGCAACGCCGAAAGACGGACCGTCAGCCGGACTAGCTATGACAACAGCCATCATTTCGCTGTTTACCGGAATACCGGTAAGAAGGGATATAGCTATGACAGGAGAGATATCTCTTCACGGTAAGGCGATGGAGATCGGCGGTCTGAGAGAAAAAGTGATCGCAGCCTATAAAGCGGGGATAAAAACAGTTCTCATACCAAAAGATAATATGAAAGATCTTGATGAAATTCCCAAAGAAGTTATCGGTTCGCTCGATATAAAACCTGTAAAACATATCAACGAGGTTCTTAAAATAGCTTTAATCAAGAAATTAGGGGTACTAAAAAAAGTATAATTTTTACTTGCAAAAATTATAAAATTTAGGTTTTTTACAATCTCGTTTTAAAAGGAATGTTAAAGTAACGGAGAAAAAAATGCGTTCAATTCTTATAAACTTAGTCATATTATTGGCTTTTAGTCTGGCCTTCGCAGACAGCTGTGACGAAAAGAAGAAACTTTATGAGAATAAGCTCGAAGCTTGGAAAGAGATAGAAATAAAAATGAAAAGCGACGAGATAACTAAAGCTAAGTACGACGAACTGCTTCCCCTGTATAACTCTTTATGGGCTGAAGCAGAGAAGCTTAAAACAGATTATCTTAAGTGTCAGGATGAATCTGAGAATAAGCATAAAGCATTTTATAACGACGGAATAGCGCTGAAAAAAGATAAGAAATTCAAGGAAGCGCTGGCTAAATTCGTTGAAGCAATTAAGATGAAATCCGATTTTGATGAAGCTTATGAACAGGCCGCTGATGTGAGTGCTGAACTTGCGAATTATCCCGAAATGGAAAAGTATCTGGAAAAAGTCAAGAACGGAGAGGAAAGGGGTAAAACTTACTATAAGGTAGGCAACGACCTGCTTCACACAAACCCGGATAAAGCGATCGAGTATTATACAAAAATGGCAAAATATTATAAACCTGACAATGCCTACTACCTAATTGGCGGCGCATACATAAGCAAAAAAAACGATCCCGCCAACGCAATAGTCTATTATAAGAAAGCGCTTCAGATAGATCCTCAGGATCACAAAACATATAACGCTTTAGGAGGATGTCTTGTCGAGCTGGCCAATATGAGCAAGAGTAAAGAAGAGAAAGATAATCTTATCGCAGAAGCAGTTTCAGTGATGTTGAAAGGAGTTCAGCTTGGTCCTAAAGGCTATAAGAAATATTATGAACTTTGTATAAGGCTTTCTCAGCTTTATAATCTTCAGGGTAAAGCCGTCAGTGCTCTTGATTACGCTGACAAGGCTATCGAATACAGTAAAGACAGAAAATACAGCCTCGGGCATTTGGAAAGAGGTATAGCCCTTATAAAAATGAAAAGATTCGATGAGGCAAAAAATTCATTAGAAATAGCCCAGGAAGATTTTTTGACCAAATCATCAGTAGAATTCTACCTTGGCGAGATAGAAAGACTAAAAAAATAACTTTGCTTATAAAGATCATCAAAGGGGGTGCGGCATGAAAACATATCTAATCGTAGCTGCATTATTGTCTGTATTAATATTCGGTTGTACAGCAAAAGCAAAATTCAAAATGGAAGATGTGAGGCCTGAGAACCATCCGGAAACAGCCCAAACTGCCGGCGATATAATCACCGACGAGAACGGCAAAGAGTTCTTTAAGGAAAAAGTTGAGGCTCACTATTCGAAATTCAGATGGATAAAAAACAGAAAAGTCCCTGTATATGCCGATGAATCGAAATTCGCAGATCCTGTAACTTTTCTATATACAAAAGAATTTGTCGAGATAGTTGACGGAAAGATGGGTCTTGAGCTTACAAAAGTAAGAGTATTCAATAAAGAAAGAGGTTATATAGAAGGCTATACTAAAAATAAATTCCTATATGATACCGATTATTATTCCGAGCCTTATGAGCTTACCGAAATGGAGATCCTGAGAAGAAAGGAAGAGGCTGAAAAGCAGCTTAGAAGAGAGGAAGAAAGGCAGAGAAAAAACCTTGAGATGCAGAAAGAAAAAGAGTATAACCTTGCTATCGCTTCCGCAAGAGATGACAGCAAATCAGTTATGAAGATGACCTATCAGCAACTTGCGGATT
>ERZ1645192.2973-NODE-2973-length-13984-cov-9.606863_pt1 | contig 13984 bp, 13 predicted proteins | sample MGYA00575354_ERZ1645192 | MGnify/ENA primary metagenome ERZ1645192 (study PRJEB40844, sample SAMN11349763) | freshwater sediment metagenome | isolation source: river sediment | host: Sediment | place: India: Faizupur Khadar , New Delhi | collected 2017-02-21 ... | reverse complement strand
TTCGGGTAATGAATTGTTTTGATAAGGGCGGATTTTTCTCTGGTGAAAAGAATCTTACCCAGTAATAATGCAAAGCTCATCGACCTATATGCAAAATCGGATTTCCTTCCTCATCGAATTTTGCGGGATTGACCCCATTTTGGCTTGATGAATAGCTAATTCTGTGGTATAAAATAATTGAAAACTTATCTATATAACAACAATAAATGTTAGCCCCTCTCCTCGGAGGGAAGACGGCAGAAGAGAATCTTCAACAAGCTGTCGGGGGCAATATGAAAGAGTGAGTTGGTGAGGTATGGAACCATTCGAGGATAGGCCGAGAGATCGAATAGCTGAACAAATTGAGTGCTACATCATCGAGCACGGCCTCAAAGAAGGCGATAGTCTGCCCAGCGAACGCCAGTTGTGTGAGAGTTGGAACTGCAACCGTATGACCTTCCGTTCAGCCGCCAAGCGCCTGATCAACGCGGGAGTTCTCGCAAAGAACCCGCTGGTAAACTACTACATCCCCCCATCAAAACTCAATCGGAACCTGCAAGACCTGACATCTCTGACCGAATTTGTGCGGGGCTTGGGACTGAACCTGACCAACCGCCTGTTGGACCAAACCATCATCAAAGCGACGCCCAAGCTGGCAGCCCAATTCTTTTTGGAAAAAGGCAGCCCCATTCTAAGGATCATTCGCCTGCGCTTGATCGAGGGTGACCCGGTTTCAATTGACACTTCTTATGTTTCATGCGAGAAGTTCCCAAACATCGATCAGTATGAGTTCGAGAAGCTTTCTCTCTACGCTATTCTTGAAAATGAATACGGCGTGGTGATGGATCACGGACAAGAAGAGATCAACCTGACCTTCGCGAATGAGGATGAGTCAGAATTGTTGGGCATCGAAGCAGGCGCATCACTTTTCTACCTTAAGGGCACGGCATTTGATAAAAACAACGAGGTCATTGAGGTTTTTAAGTCAGTAGCACGCTCAGACAAGATACGATTCGTAAGTGAATTAAGCAAACAATAGGAGATATCGGATGGCAAGAGTTGCGGCAGTAGGTGATAACTCGACGGATGTTTATGTCGAATTGGGACAGGCTTTCCCTGGCGGGAACGCGGTTAACGTCGCGGTGTATCTGCTCAGATTGGGAGAGCAGGCATCGTATACTGGCTTTGTTGGCACGGACACTTACGGCACCAGCATGCGGCAAGCCCTCATCGCCAAAGGCGTGGACGTCTCCCACCTTCACACCAAGGAAGGCACTTCGCCCTATACCCTGATCACTCTCGAGAACGGCAACCGCGTTTTTGGTACGTACGACGAAGGCGTGATGGAGCATTTCGAGCTCTCGGACGAGGATATCGATTTTCTCTGCGAGCATGACCTGATCCACACCAGTGTTTGGAGCCGGATCGAAAAATACCTGCCCCAATTGAAACATCGCGGAATGACCATCTCCTTCGACTTTTCAGATCAACCCGAACACGAAGTGGTTGGAAAAGCACTGCCTTACACGGATTACGCCTTCTTCTCCTTTGAAGAAGATAGCCCTGAATTGCGCGAGTACATCAAAAACGCCTGGCAGAAAGGTCCCAAATACGTGATCGCCACCCTGGGCGAGCACGGCAGCATTGCCTACGATGGCGAAACTTTCCTCGAACAGGGTATCATCCCGGTGCAGGTTGTGGACACGATGGGTGCAGGCGATTCCTTTATCGCGGGTTTCATCCAGGCAATTTTGCAGGGCAAGCCACTTGCCGAGTGCCTGGCGGCTGGAGCGCAGAACTCTGCCATCACCCTGCAATACACCGGCGCATGGCTGGTATAGGAATGGAAGATACTGGTATGCGCGTCGCGGCAATTGGTGATAACTGTATTGATGTTTACCCCCGCCTGGGCAAGCAGTACCCCACGGGCAACGTGGTCGATTTTGCTGTCAACATGCAGCAATTGGGCATTCCGACTTCCGTGATCAGCGTCACGGGCAGCGATGAAAACGGTCAATGGATGATCGAGACCCTTAAAGCTGAAGGGCTCGACACCAGCCATTTGGCTGTGGGCGATGGTGCGACCGCAGTCACGTACATGGACATGAACGGCAAAGATCGCGTGCATGGCGATTACGTGGAAGGCGTGCTGGAGAACGTGGTTTTCTCCAGGGATCAGATTGATTTTGCTTCCCGGCATAACCTGGTCCACAGCGCTTTTTGGGGCAAGGCCGATTCCCACCTGGCAGAACTGAAAGCTAATGGCGCGCTGATCAGCTTTGACTACGCCACTAAAAGCGACGATCCCCTGGTGGAGCGCACGCTGCCCATGGTCGATTATGCCTTCTTCTCCCTGCAAAAAGACACCGCGAAGGAATATCTTGAACATGCGTGGAAGTTTGGCCCTAAAGTGGTGGTGGGGACTTTTGGGGTTGAGGGCAGCCTGGCTTTCGATGGGAAGCAGTTCTACACCTTTGGCGTCTTCCCCGCGGTCGTAGAAAACACGGTAGGAGCCGGTGACTCGTTCATCGCCGGATTTATGTACGCGATCCTTCAAGGGCACGGCATCGAGCAAGCCCTGGAAACCGGAGCGCGCGTTGCAGCGAAAGTAGTGGAAACATTTGAGCCATGGGTGAAAATCAGATAGAACTCAACTCCGATAGCCCCAAATACGCCCAGGTCCGGGAGATCATCCGCGCCCGGATCGAAGATGGCGAATATTTGCCGGGCATGGCAATTCCTTCCGAGAGCGACCTGGTGGAAGAATTCGGCATCCACCGTCTCACCGTGCGTAACGCGATTGACTCCCTGGTCAGGGAAGGTTTGCTCAAGCCCATCCAGGGCAAAGGCGTGTACGTACTCGGCAAGAAGATCAAGCACAACCTCGAAAGCCTGGCTGGTTTTCGCCAAAAAATACGCGAGCAAGGGCTGAAGCCAACAGTTAAGATCCTGGTGAAGACCATCCGCACCGCCGGGTTGAAGTTCGCGAAGTTGCTAGAAATCGAACCGGAAGAAGAGATATTCTATATCCGGCGACTGTACCTGGTTGATGATGAGCCTTACTCGATTGAGGATGTTTACATCCCCAAAGAGATCCTGCCTGCGATCGAGTTTACGGACCTGGATGTTTTTTCACTTTACGACATCATGGAATTTAACGGCATCATTTACCAACATGCCCAGCAGACCGTGGAAACAACCCGCCTTGATTCAAAGGATGCCCGTTGGTTAAAGATCGATTCTGAAACGCCAGTCTTGGTTTTCAACTGCATTAGCCGTGATCAGGATGGCAGAGTATTCGAGTTTAACCAGTCCTACACGCGCAGTGATAAAGCCTCATACCAGGTTTCCTTCTCCAAGACATTCCAGAATACATTTATCTCCAAACAACTTGCAAAAGAGGATCACCCGAAGGCAAAAAAGGAAGCCGTCGTGGTTGGGGTGGACCTGGGCGCCAGTTACGTCAAAGTTGGATTGATGACTGTCAAAGGCGAACCAATCGATTTCCGAACTGCCCGGTTGGAGAAACCAAAAACAGACAAGACAGGTGTAAATGCAACCATCGACCTGGTGGAAAAGATCCTCAAAGACAATGGCTCTCCAGCCATCCTGGGGATCGGCGTGGGCGCCAGCGGGCCGGTGGACCCCGTCAGGGGCACTATCCTGAGCCCCTATTCCGTGCCTTCCTGGAGCTACATCCCCTACAGCCAGCCGGTGAGCGAGCACTTCCAGGTGCCGGTTGTCCTCGAAAACGACGCGGACACGGCAGCCCTGGCTGAGTATTGGCAGGGAGTCGGCAAGGACGTTAGCCGCCTGCTGGCAGTGACGGTTGGAACGGGCATCGGAACAGCGCTCATCATCGATGGCAAAATTTATCGCGGTTTGAACGGCGCACACCCTGAAGCTGGGCACCACATCATCGATCCCTCCGGACCAGAATGTTATTGCGGCGCGAAAGGCTGCTGGGAGTCCTTGGCATCTGGCGAAGCCCTGACGGATTATGCCAGGGCGGTTGCGAAAGACAACCCCTCCTGGGTGGCAGAGCTGAACCTGAAAGAGCCGGCTTCTGTAAATGGGGCTATCACAGCCCAGGCTGCTCGCCAGGGTAATGTGATCGCCAGGCAGATCATGGAGCGGGAAGCTTACTATTTCTCCCTCGGCTTGTTGAATCTGATCACTGCCTACGTGCCCGAACGCGTGGTGCTGAGCGGCGGTGTGATTGAAAGTTATGATCTTATCGAACCCAAGGTGATTGAAACCATGCAAAAGCATCATTTGATGGTTCCAGCGCCGGAAGTTCAGATCTTGCGGGCGAAGTTAGGCTATCATGCGGGAATCATAGGCGCAGCTTACGCTCTCTTACAAAAACTGGAGTTACTCCATTGACAGAGAGGTCAAGATGACACAAGATTTTCCATTTATTACTGATATCCTTTCCCAGCCTGAAGGGGTTAAGAACGCTGTGGACGGCTACGATCCGCAATCGATGCGGGAACTTAGCGAGCGATTACACCGCCGCGAGTTCGACCGCATCATCGTCACCGGGATGGGTTCCTCTGGCTTTGCCAGTTACGCCGCCTGGGTGAGACTGGCTCAGGCAGGGATGCCTGCAATCTGGCTGGACGCAAGCGAATTGAACACCTACGCCTCAGCGTTGATCACGCCCCGAACAATCCTGTGGATGATCTCAAACTCAGGCAAAATCATCGAGATGACGCGAATTCTCAACCGCAGGCAAGAGTTGGGCTCGCCGTTCATCCTGGCAAACACGAACTACGAAGAAAGCCCGCTCGGTCAGGCGGCGGATTTGATCGTTCCCATCCATACTGGCAACGATATCACTCTCGCGACCCGGAGCTACCTGGGCACCCTGGCAGTCACGCAATTGATGGCGTTGAACCTTGCTGGAAAGACGGTTGAAAAAGAAGTTGAAGACCTTTACTACACCGGCGAAGGTCTGGACAACTACCTGAAGGACCTGGATTGGCACATCGAAAACCTCGACCAGGCTATTGGCGAGGTCAAGCAGCTGGCAATTTTGGGTCGGGGTGCTTCCTACGCGACCGCTCTCGAAGGCGCTCTTTGCTTCAAAGAAGGACCGAAGCTATACGTTGAAGGTCAAACCACCGGGCAGTTCTGGCACGGCATGGTGGAGTTGGCAAATCCGGACTTCTCATTGCTGATGATGGCTGGTGAAGAAGCAACCCAAAAAGAGGATGAGTTTCTGGCAGCCAAAGCAGCCAGGCTGGGTATGAAAGTCTTTTGGTTCAGCAACACCATTTCCGAACAGGTGCCCACGATCATGCTTCCCAAAAACCGCGGGATTGGGCTGACCCTCGCGGAAATCGTCCCGATCCAACTGATCTCAATCAATGTCGGCAAACAAACCGGTCATCGCCCAGGCGATTTCGTCCACCTGACCCACACGGTAAACACGAAGGTCGAAGAATTTAAAGGCTAACAAGCAATCCTTGGCATCCCTGGATGCCAATAAAAAACGACTAAATAATTGGAGAGAAAATGAAAATTGGAATGTTCACCATGGGCTACATGCGCTACCCCCTGGAGCGCGCTTTCAAGGACGCTGAGCGTCTTGGTTACGACGGCATTGAAATTTGGGGCGGCAGACCGCACGCCTACGCGCCGGATTTGAAAGCAGGCGGGATCAACGAACTGTTGCGCCTGAGCGAAAAATATCATATGCCCATCATTGGCTACACCCCTGAAACCAACGCCTATCCCTACAATATGATGATCGGCACTGAGGCTATGCGCAGGGAGAGCCTGGACTACATCAAACTCAACCTGGAAATGACCAAAGCCATGGGTGGTGATTTCACCCTGATTTCCGCCGCGCACGCCGGCTTTGAAGCCACCCGCGACGTGATCTGGGAAAGACTGATCAAGAACATGACCGAACTGGCAGAATACGCTGAGAAATTGGAAACCAACATCGTCCTGGAAGCTCTGACCCAGTTTGAGTCCAACGTTGTGGTCACAGCCAACGACCTTGTTGAGGTCCTCAACACCGTCAATTCTCCCCGTTTGGTGACCATGTGCGATATCTGCCCGCCCTTTAATAATCAGGAACCGATCATGAGCTACTTCGATAAGCTTGGCGATAAAGTGCGCCACATGCATATCATCGATAGCGACGGTCGCTCCGATGGGCACATGATGCCCGGCGATGGCAATATCCCCCTGCGTCAGCTGTTCAGGGCGATCGAAGCCAGGAATTATCAACACTTCTGCACGATCGAACTCGTGATGATGTACATAAATGAACCCAGCCTCTACGCCGAGCTGGCCATCGAAAGAGTGAGAGAGCTTTTAGCCTGATTGCCTGAGAACCTTAAGAGGAGCTACTGTGACCCAAGTTATTGACATCCACACCCATCCCGCTTTTTTTGAGCCGATCTGCTCTACCCCTGAAAAATTGGAGCAGCGTCAGCTTGCCATGGGTCTCTACAAAGCAGGCTCCTCCGCCATCAGGCATATTCATAACCAGATGAACTGCGCCGGGATCGACCGCTTGGTTTTGCTCCCTTTGGACCTGACCACCCAGGAAGGATTGGAAGTGGTTAGCAACGAAGAAATCAAGCAACTCGTTGAACTGGAACCAGAGCGTTTTATTGGTTTCGCTTCGGTCGATCCCTTTCGTGGGGATGCTGTTGAAATTCTGGAAAGAGCTTTTAACGAATTGGGCTTGGCAGGCCTAAAGCTGCACCCTGCCCGCCAGAAGTTTTACCCCGGGTGCGCGGAAGCCAGGCAGCTCTATAAGGTTTGCCTCAAATACAACAAACCCATCCTGTTTCATTCCGGCATCAGCCTGGAGCCAAACACCGACTCGCGATACGCTACTCCCTTCCAGTTTGAGGAAATCGCGCTGGATTACCCAAAACTGCGTATTTGCTTGGGGCATTTCGGCTTTCCTTGGGTCCGGGAGACCGCCGCGCTGCTGTTGAAGTTCCCGAACGTTTATGCGGACACCGGCTTGCTCTACTTCGACAGCGCATATGAGTTTTACGACCAGATTTTCAAAAAAGAGCTCAATCTTACCTGGATTGACCGCTCTCTTCGCCACCAGGTGATGTTCGGGTCCAACAACCCGCGTTTTGAGCAAATTCGGATGGTTGATGCCCTGCGGAAGATCGGGCTGCGTGAGAGTTCCCTGGAGCTGATCCTTGGGCAAAACGCGTTGGAATTCTTAGGGTAAAGGGAGCGACCATGTTCTTCATCAAAAGTATCCAACTGTTCACCGAGAAGTACAACCAGTTTATTGTTATCACTGAACAAGTGAGAGAAGCGGTCGCGGAATCCGGGATCCAGGACGGATTGGTAGCCATCACGAGCAACCACACCACCACCGGGATCATGGTGAATGAGGCGCTGGAATGTCTCGAAAGTGACATCGATGACGCGTTGCAAAGGCTCATCCCGGAGGATCACCCCTACGCGCATGCCCGGATCCTGCGTTCCTACGGGAGCACCGCTGGCAACCCGACTGGTCACTTGAAATCCTTGCTGACCGGATACCACTGCCTGTTCCCACTGCACGATGGCGAACTGGTGATGGGAGAAGCCCAGGAGATTTACTTCATGGAATACGATGGCCCGGCAAAAAGGACCTACAACGTAACCATTCTCAGTGGCTCGTAAAAGGAAATCTCGCCTGTGTTTCAGTGCGAAATCCAAAGAAGTTATCAAACCTATTAAAGGAAACTAATTCATGAAACGCTATTTTTTAGGTGTCGATGTCGGCACGTATGAAAGTAAAGGGGTTTTGATTGACCAGGACTACCAGTTGGTGCACAGCTTTGCGGTGAAACACGGACTGGAAAACCCCAAGCCCAACTATTTTGAACACGACGCCGAGCAAGTTTGGTGGCACGATTTGTGTGAGATCACCCAGGGGCTGATCCGGGAGACTGGCATCGACCCGAAAGACATTGCTTGCGTGGGCACGAGCGCCCTGGGCGCGGACTGTTTGCCGGTGGATGAGGAATGCCGACCTCTGCGCAAAGCCATTTTGTATGGCATTGATGCCAGGGCGGACCGTGAGATCGAGTTCATGAACAATTACTATGGTGAGGCGAAGATCAATGAGCTTTGGGGGCGTCCGCTTTGTTCCTCAGATGTGGCTCCAAAGATATTGTGGATCAAAAACAACGAACCTGAAGTATATGCAAAAACATATAAGTTTCTGACTGCCACATCCTACATCACTGCCAAACTCACTGGCAACTACGTGATCGACAAGTTCCTGATCAACACCTTCACCCCTGGCTATAAAACCGATGGCAGTATCGACGAAGAACTCTGCCAGCTCTATTGCCGGCCAGACCAACTGGCTGAATGCCGAGGCGTGATGGACATCGTCGGCACGATCACCGCTAAAGCTGCCGCTGAGACCGGGCTTGTGGAAGGCACTCCCGTCATCACCGGTACTGATGACTCCGGGGCGGAAGCCCTCAGCACAGGCGTTTTCCTGCCCGGGGACATGATGGTCATGCTGGGGTCAAGCTGCTACCTGATCTACTGCTCTGAAAAGCACGTCATCGATCAGCGCCTCTGGCATGACACCTTCATCATTCCCGGCTACTACAGCATCTCCGGCGGCACCAACAACGCCGGCACGGTCACCCGCTGGTTCAGGGATCAGATCTACTTCGACGCCCTCGCCCAACAGGAAGAAACCGGCAGAAACGCCTATGAGATCATCCTGGAGGACCTGGCTGATATTCCTGCCGGCTGCGACGGCTTGATCACCCTGCCCTACTTCGCCGGGGAACGCACCCCACTGAACGACCCTCAGGCACGCGGCATGATTTTTGGGCTGACTCTGCAGCACACGCGCGGACATATGTATAAATCTGCCCTGGAAGCTGTTGGGTTCAGCATCGCGCAGCACCTGGATATCATCCAATCCTACGGACTTCCAATGAAAAAGGTCATGGCGGTCGGCGGGGGCACCAAGAACCGCCTGTGGCTTCAGCTAATCGCGGATATCACCAACCAGGAGATCCAAACTGCCAAGGTCACGATCGGCGCTTCGTTCGGAGACGCGCTGCTGGCCGCGGTGGCTGTCGGGAACAGCCCAAGCTTCGCGGAAGTGGCTGAAAAGATTGAGCCCGCGGAAGTCTTCACGCCCAACCCACAAAACCACGAGGTTTATACCCGTTACCGCAAGATCTTTGACGAGTTGTACTTGCGCAACAAAGACCTGATGCAATCCCTGTAAAAAACAAACATGCTTGACCCAAAGCCAATTGGGTCAAGCATGACTTTTCCTTACCTATAATCAATTCAGATACCGTTTACTGCTGGTCGAGTTCCTCGATGAACTTTTCGACTTCTGCGCGGAAGGGGAAAGCCGGGATGGTTCCAGCCCGGGTAACCTTGAGGGCGGAACATTTGATCGCGTATTCCGCGGCTTCCTTGACGGACTTGCCCCAAACCAGGTTGGCCACAAAAGAAGCCAAAAAGCTATCTCCCGCACCAACCGTATCCACCACCTTGACCTTCACTGCGGGCAGGCGGTGGTATTCGCCATTATCAAAAACCAGGGCGCCATCCTCGCCAAGCGTCATAACGATGGAACCGCAGTGGTATTTTGCCTTGACCAGGTCGGCGATTTCGGGATAGTTCTCGGCATGCTCGTCAACCTCAGCTAAAACCCGGCCTTCAACTTCGTTGATGACCAGGTAGTCGATGTAATCGAGGTCCCCCATCGGGCTGTGGGGCAAGGGGCTCGGATTTAGAACAGTGATCATACCCAGACTTTTAGCAATCTGAGCAGCCTTGAGAGCAAGGTGTTCGGGCATAGCAAAGCCGGTGATGAAGTAACGCGCGGTGCGCATGGCTTCGAGGGCTTCGGTGATTTCCTCGACCGTCAGTTTTTCCAACGAGCTGTCGCCATCCACGATCGTGTTGCGCCCTTCTTCGTCGATCATTACCAGACCGGTACCTGTGGCGACTTCGTCGGTTTGGTACATGTAGGTGGTATCCACGCCGGCATCGCCCATCCACTTAAAGCCCAGGTCGCCCCAGGGATCCTTGCCAACCTTGCCGATGTAAGCCGTCTTGACCCCCAAACGACCCAACGATACAGCTTGGGTGGTGCCCTTGCCGCCGTCTTCTTCCACGCGCCAGTTCCACGCGCGCAGGGTTTCGCCTAAAAATGGCAGGCGTTTGATATTACAGAACTGACCCACACCGTGGCTGTTCAGGACAATTACATCGATATCTTTATTCATTTCTTCCTCTTCTTTGACAGCAACTAAGATCGTTGGGCTGCTTTAATTGTATTTATTTTTCCAATGAGCTGCTCAGCAGCCTGTTTTTCAAGATAACCAAACCGGTAGTGCATGGTGATGGAGTCTTTGGCAGGGATCTCCCTGATCAGACCCTTAGCCAGGTTTCGCAAGAAACCCAGGTGATTGTTGGTGCTGGGGATTGCAAAAGCCAGGGCGTCTTCGTCTCCGGTTCTGGCATACCACCTGACCGCGTTGGGCAATTCGTTTACGCGGAAAGAGACATAATCCGCGTCACCTTCAGGGAAAACCTGGAGAGCATGTGCAAAACCTGCTTCATCCGGGAGCATTCGCATGTACAGGCACAATTCGGGGTCAAGCACCTGGCTAGTTGAATCGATACGGTCTGCCAGTTCAGGGTCTTGCTGCAGTTGGCTGACATAATCGAGGAATTTTTGCTGTTCAGCATTCGGCAAACCGAAAGTGTCCGAGAATACTTCCACCGACTCAAGTGCTGCGCTGGAAATCAGCTTTGACTTCTCAACCGGCAGCCAGTTGATGTGGGCCATGTACATGTATTTCATCGGCTTCTGGCGTAAATTGGATGCCTTGATCTCCACATCCACGATGGATGATTCTTTATGGATGGTGAGATTGGGTTCAAAGGTGTAATAGTATTCCAGGCTGTTGCGGAAGGCAAAGGATCCACCCACCGAGATGCCTGGATCTTCGTTGTCCATATCTACCAAAAGCCAGGCCTTCTGATACTTGCAGTTTGGCAGTTCGCCGTGCAGGGGGTGGCTATCTTCCGGGGAAGGATTGCCCGATGCAGTCAGTCCGCAGTGGATCAGGTGCGCGCCATAATTCAATCCAAATCGCTCCGTGTTTTGCGGTTGGTCAAAGATGGATTTCATTGTCAGTTCGCGGTTTTTGTAGGCCAAGCGCCAAACCTGCTGCCCATGGAAAGGCAGCACGATCAAACTCAACGTCGAATTCTCAAGCCGCACTGCGCTGACCCCGGTTGGATATCTGAAAAGGGAAACCTTGAAAGCATCATTCTCCAGGAAGACGCGTTCAGTCTCTGTGAACATTTCCTCATTGAGATGGATTTTAGTTGTGGTCATGCTTTACTCCTGCAAGCTTCAGCCGGTTAATTTATTTCGGGTTGAGGGGCACGCTGAATAATCAGGCTTGCTGCCTCTGATAGGTTTCGTAGAGAAGCGTTCTGATCCGCTCTGGCACCTCGGTCATTTCGGGGGTCATACGGGTTCCCTTGGCAACCGGACCTCCGGAAAGCTCCATGGCAGTCATGTAAGCGGCATTGAAGGGCGCCTGTTTCAGGATGTTGCGCAGTTCGAGGATCTTGAATTGGGCTTCCATGGCTTTTTCATGTTCGCCGTTGAGGGCAAAATCACAGATCGCCTTGGTTTCCTTTGGGAACGGAACGCCCATGAAGGACACGCAGCCCACACCGCCCATCATCATGGTTGGGGCAATGGTTGCGTCACAGCCATCCAGAAAATCGAAAGTCTTGGGATCAATGCGCATCAGGCACTGCATATAATGAACAATATCGCGCGTAGCGTTTTTGTACCCACGCAGGTTGGCATGATCCTTCACCAATCGTGCAAGCAGGTCTGGTGAATAGAGGGTTGCCATTTGAACGCAGTTATAGATGTAGCAGGGTTTGTCTGTATATTTCAACAGTGAAGAAGTAAAGGTATATAAAGCTTCTTCGGTATAGGGGAACAAAGGCGGAGCGGTGAAACAAAACGCGTCAAATTTTTCCTGAGCGTAAAGGTCCATCAATTTTTTGCCTTCAGCAACTGTTGAAACAAACACACAGGCCATGGTCTTCTCGCCATTTTGGCATCGGGATGAGACAGTCCGCAGAACTTCCTGCCTTTCCTCAAGCGTCAATTCATGGCTCTCGCCGCCCAAACCGTTGACAAAGAAGTGCCTGACTCCGTTTTTGATTTGAAAATCAACGATCTCAGCCAAAGTCTGATGGTCCACAGAGCCATCTTCAAGAAAAGGTGTGATCAGTTCAGTGACTAATCCTTCAAAAAAATGTGACATCAAAACCTCCAAAAGAGTAAATAATCTGCAAAGGAAAGGGGCATGGCATCCCCAAAGAGTGCCATGCCCCGAAAACCTACATCGGTTTTTGCACGATTCTTAGGAAATCTTATTCCACAGGATCGTATGAGGGTGTTTCAAATGGCTTCTGTGTCTTCTGGAAGTACTTGTAAGCAGGCCAGCCGGTGATGACACCGATCGCGGAAGCGATCAGGCTTGGACCTGGAGCCCACATGAAGGTGGAGACCAAGAGAATGAAGGAGAACGCGATCGCCAGGATGGTCATAAGCTGCCAGACGGGCATCTTGAATGAGGGATTGTAGTTTTCCTTCTTGCGCAGCCAGAAAATAGCAGCCATGGTGAAGGTGTTGCGGAGCAGCAGAGCGAAGGTGAAGTAACCCAGCAGATCAGTAATGCTGCCAGCGAACATGAACAGGATACCAACAGCGCACTGAACCACGATGGACAGCACGGGGGTTTCCCACTTGGGATGAACACGACCGAAAGAGCGGAACCACAGACCGTCCTGAGCCATTGACCATTGCTGGCGGGGCTGGAACAGAATGAGGCTGGTAAGGGAGCCGTTGATCACGATGATTGCCAGAATGGCGGTCACGATACCGGCAACAGGACCAATGAAGGGGATCTGAGCCATGGCTTCAGCCACAGGCGCTTCAGATGCCACCAACTGGTCGATCGGGAGCAAACCGGTGATGACAGTGGAGAGACCGGTGTAAAGCAGGGTGACGAACAGGACCGTGATGATCAGAGCACGGGGCATGTTCTTGCGGGGGTTCTTCACTTCGCCAGCAATCCAGGCTGCGGACTGCATACCATCGTAGGACCAGGTGGTCGCGGAGATAGCAGAGAGGAGAGCCAAAATGCCGACAGGAGCACCAGCAATTGCGGGGGTGGAGAGCAGATCACCGCGCAGGTAGAACAAGCCGATGGCAACCATCAGAACGAAGGGGATGATCTTCAGGATGGTCAGGGCTGTCTGGGTCTTGGAGCCGCCTTCAACACTGCGGATGTGAGTCCACATGTAGAACAGCACGAACACAACACCGATCAGTTTCAAGACGAGCCCGCTGAGGCCGGTCAGGAAGCCGATGTAGTTGGCGATGGCCAGAGCCATGATCGAGATACCAGGGGTGTCAGTACCCCAGAAACCAATCCAACCGGAGAGGAATGCCAGGAACTTTGAGCCGGCTTCTTTAAAGTACACATAAGCGCCGCCATTCTCGGGATATGCAGACGAAAGTTCAGCATAAGCCAGAATCTGGGGGATCATGATGATGCCACCGATTAAGAATGCCAGGATGGTCATCAATGCGCTGCCAGCTGCACCGGAAACCTAACCTACAGATGCGAAAATACCCGATCCAACAGTGGTTCCAACGCCAATGGCAAGCACTGCCAGAAAACCAAGTTTCCGACCAAGTGCGTGCTTTTCTTCAGTTACTGCATTTTTCTTTTCAGACTCAGTTGACATAAGTAAATACCCTTTCTTCTAAAAAATTGAATTAAAAAATTACTAAACTCCGGCTAACCGATGTAATTGATTGCCAAGAGGACAATCCTGTAAAAGGAAGAACAACCTGGTGGTGCTTATGTGACGATTGAAAGGTAGGAAGGCAAGCTTAGTCATCTTTGATCTATCTGACCACATTAAT
>ERZ1645192.2971-NODE-2971-length-13988-cov-7.932606_pt1 | contig 13988 bp, 9 predicted proteins | sample MGYA00575354_ERZ1645192 | MGnify/ENA primary metagenome ERZ1645192 (study PRJEB40844, sample SAMN11349763) | freshwater sediment metagenome | isolation source: river sediment | host: Sediment | place: India: Faizupur Khadar , New Delhi | collected 2017-02-21 ... | reverse complement strand
TCCCGATGCGATACGAAACCGAACGACTCGTCCTGCGATCTCTTTCCCGGAGGGATGCCCCCGCACTGCTGGACTACCTGACGCGGAACCGCGACTTTCTGTCGGAATGGGAGCCCGTCCGGGACGAAGCGTACTATACGCTCCCGTCGGCGCAGGAATTTATCCGGGCCGAACACGCGGACCATCGCCGCCAGAGCGCGATGAAGCTGCATCTCTCGAAAAAGGGCGAGAAGCGGATCATCGGATATGTCGGGCTCTCGAACATCGTCCGGGGGGCGTTTCTGTCGTGTTTCGCGGGATGCCGTCTGGATGCGGACGAGATCAACAGGGGATACATGACGGAAGCGATGCGGGAAGTCATCCGAATCGCCTTCGACGGGATGGGCCTCCACAGGATCGAGGCCAACATCATTCCGAGGAACGTCCGCTCCCGGAGGGTCGTGGAAAAACTCGGCTTCACGCTGGAGGGCATGAGCCGGAAGTATCTCCGGATCAACGGCGTCTGGGAAGACCACCTGCACTACGTGGTGCTGAACGAAAAGATCTAGTTCGCCGCCCGTTTTTCCTCCGCCGACAGAAGGACATCGACGACGCGCGCCGCAAGGTCGGGGGCGATGCTGCTTCCCTCCCCGATGCGCAGCTCGCGGAGCGCCTCGTCGCGATGTTCCCGCTCCGACAGGAGCGTCGTGATCGTCCGCAAAAAGGCGTTCCGCCCCGATCCCTTCCGTCGCAGCTTGTCACCGTACATCCGGTCGTCCGCGACGCGGAACGCCGTTCGCATGGGCGTTCCGGAATCCGCCGAAATCGCCCAGCCCAGCGAAAGCCGCGGAACCACGGAGCGCGTTGGGTCGGACTTCTCCTCGCGTTTGCGCAACGCGGCGCCGATTCGCTCGACAACCCCTTCCATCGACGCTTCGTCCGCGCCGGGAAGAAGGATCGTGAACTCGTCCCCACCGATCCGGGCGACCATATCCGATTTCCGCACAACCTCCTCGAGAACGCGCGCCGTCTCCACGAGAAGCGCGTCCCCCTCCTCGTGCCCCAGCGTGTCGTTGACCAGCTTGAGTCCGTCGACGTCGGTCACGAGGATCCCGACCGCCCCGTCGCGGCGCTGGTCGAGGCGGTCAAGCTCCTCTTCGAAATACGTCCGGTTGTAGAGTCCCGTCATCGCGTCGTGGAAACTCAGGAAGCGAAGCTGCTCCTCGATCCCCTGCCGTTCGGTGACGTCGCGGATCGCGGCGATATGCACGCGGCGCCCCCTCCATTCAAAGTGCGTCGCACGGATCTCGACGGGAAAGACCGTCCCGTTCCTCTTCCTGTGCCACCGGATGGGGATCGACGTCACGCTGCTCCGCGTCGCCTGCGCGGTCTTCTCCGGCTCGGCGGAAAGATCCGTATTCCGGAGGTTTCGCAGTTCCTCCCGCGAAAAGCCGTACAGCGTGGCGGCCGCATTATTGACTTCAAGGATCTGACCGTCCTCTTCCGCTATCAGAAAAATCGCGTCCGACTCCATCTCGAAAAGCTGCCGGTAGCGGTCTTCGCTCTCCTTCAGTTCCTCGGCCCGCGCCTGGGTCATTTCCATCTGCTCCTGAAGCGCGACGGTCCGTGTCCGGACCATCCGCCGGAGCGCGCTGATCATGACGAGCAAAAACAGCGAGACGATTCCCGCCGCGACAAGCGTGACCTGGAGATACCAGATCATTCCCGGACCGGACGCCGTTTCCCCCATCCACCGCCGGTCGATCTCGCGGTACTCGGAGTCGCTGATGGCCGCGAACCCCTTTTCCAGAAGCCGGAGCGTCGCGGCGTCTCCCTTGCGTACGGCGCGATGGAATCGTCCGCCGTACAAAGGCTCCGTCTGCCGGAATTCCTCGCTGATGCCGTAACGGTAGAGGAAGTAGTGCGCCGGGGGCCGGTCGACGACGAAAACCGCGACATCGCGGGAGCGCGCGGCCTCGATGATCTTCTCGTAATTGTCGTACTCCACGATGTCGCTCACGCCGCGGTTGCGCAGGAACCAGACGGCGTTGTCGCCCTTCTTCGCCGCGACACGGAATCCGTGAAGCGACTCGGCGTCCCGGATCCCGGAGAGGTCCGACCGGAAGAAGATCGGAACGTCGATCCGGGCGTACGGTTCGGAAAAGTCGAAGAGTTTCTCGCGTTCCTCGTTCCGGAAGGCCGTGTCGATGACGTCGAAATCGCCCGACGCCATTCGGGCGAGCGCCTCTCCCCAGTCCATGCCGAAAAGCTCGACGCGCAGTCCGCTCCGTTCTCCGAAAAGACGCCACTGATCCACGAGGATCCCCTGCAATACGCCGTGCGCATCGCGGAAGATGTAGGGGGGGTAGTTGTCGTCGAGGACGACCTTCAGAAGTCCCGCAGCGTGCGGCGCGGCGGCCTCTGCGGAATTCGCGGCGGGATGTGTGTAAAAAAGCGGCAGGCACAGGGCGAGAACGACGAAGATGCGCGTCCCGGCGCGAAACCTGCTGACTTCTTTCCGTAGCGGAGAGCGGGAAGCGTGCGACACCAGGGCATACCTCCGGTTTCTTCTCCGGGAACAGGCCGTCCCCTTTCGATTTCCGGGGATCCTTCCCTCCGGCCGATTCGTCGTCTCTTCGGCTTTTGGGAAATAGTGTAATACGAAAATCCCTCTTCCGAAAGCCTTGGCGCGGCAAAAACTCCGTCACGGCGATTCGCTCCGGTTCCAGGGGAGCGGATGCGCCTCTCCCGGTCGGAACGATTGTTTGCCCGCGCCCCGCACCCCCCTTCGGGAATCCGGTTCCGATCCGGGATTCAGCCCCGTCTCATCAAACAGACTTTTCCGCCTTTCCTATTTCATCAGCCAAAACGAAACATTGACATTTTTTTGTCATAGTGCTATTTAAGAATACAGAGCAAGAGAAAAAAGGAGCGAGCTTTTTCCGAAACTCCAGTAAACTACGGTCCGGTTTTCGGAGAGTATTTTTCTTTTTGTTGTTAATTTTTTAATTTTTTTCTTGCTTTGTTCCATCCTCTCAGGAGCGCTTCCCGGGGAATGGATCACTGTGTTTCCGTCCGAATCCGAAAGACAAAAGCATTCCGGCCCCAGGCCGGATGTACTGTTGTGTTGTGCTGTCGTGTTGACGGCATCGATCACACTCAAAGGGGGGGGAACGGCAGTTGAATATCGTCATTCCGATCAAGCAGGTTCCCGAGACGAGCAACGTCAAGATGGACGAAAAGACGGGGACCATGGTGCGAGAGGGAGTCGAAAGCATCATCAACCCTCTCGACCTCTACGCCATTGAGGCCGGCATCCAGTTGAAAGACCGGTTCGGCGGCACGGTGACGGTCATATCGATGGGACCGCCGAACGCGGAAAAAGCGATCAGGGAAGCCATCGCGATGGGGTGCGACGGAGGGGTTCTCGTCTCCGGCCGCGAGTTTGCGGGGTCCGACACGTGGGCGACCGCCTACGCGCTCTCGGAGTCGATCAAAAAGATCGGCGCGTTCGACCTCATCCTCTGCGGCGAACGCGCGACCGACGGCGACACCGGACAGGTCGGCCCCGGAATCGCTTCCTTCCTGGACGTCTCCCTGGCCACGTACGTGAGCCGGATCGTGGAGACCGACGAAAAGGAGATCGTCGTCGAGCGCCTCATCGAGGACGGCTACGAGACCCTCGCGATGCGGCTTCCCGCGCTGGTCACCGTCGTCAAGGAAATCAGCTACCCGAGGCTTCCCACGCTGCGCGGCAAGCAAAAGGCCCGGAAGACGGCCGTACCGGTCTGGGCGGCGGCGGAAATCGGCATCGACGCGGCCAAGCTGGGCCTCAACGGTTCCCCGACGCGCGTCGTCAAGATCGAGATGCCGAAGGTCACCCGGGGCGGAAAGATCGTTCCCGCGCCGGATGAGGAGAGCGCCGTCCGCGCCGTGGACGGACTGGTCGATTTCCTGAAAAGCAAGGACTTCATCTAGTCCGCCCGGGGAGGACAATCACATGACCTATGCAGGTGTATGGACCATCGCGGAAGCACGGGACGGAGCGCTGCGACAGGTTTCCTTCGAACTTCTGACCAGGGGGCGCAAACTGGCGGACAAGCGCAACACGACGCTCTCTTCGGTCGTCCTCGCAAGCGGAATCAGCGACGAGACCGTCCGGGAGCTCATCAAACGCGGCGCGGACCGCGTCTACGTCGTGGACGACCCCGCGCTCGCACACTTCACGGCGGAAACATTCAGCAACGTCCTCGTGAAGCTCATCGACACGTACGCGCCCGAGATCATCATCGCGGCGGCGACCACATCGGGCCGGACCCTCATGCCGCACGTCTCCATGCGGACGCACGCCGGACTCACGGCCGACTGCACCGATCTCGACATCGAGGAGGGAACGGGCAATCTGCTCCAGACGCGTCCGGCCATCGGCGGCAACATCCTGGCGACGATCAAGACGCCCGAATTCCGCCCGCAGATGTCCACCGTCCGGCCCCGATCCACGAAGCCGGCGCCCGTCGATGCGTCGAGGACGGGAGAGATCGTTCGGCTGCCCTTCGATCCGGCCCTTCGCGACGGCCGCGTACGACGGATCGGTTTCAAGGCGAACGAGGGCGAAGAGGTCGACATCCAGTCCGCCGACGTCGTCGTCTCCGGAGGCAAGGGACTCAAAAAGGCCGAGAACTTCGCCCTCATCCGGGAACTCGCGGAAAAGCTCGGGGGCTCCATCGGCGCGTCGCGCGACGCCGTCGACCGGGCGTGGATCGGATACCCGCACCAGGTGGGGCTCAGCGGCAAGACCGTGACGCCCAAGCTGTACGTCGCCGCCGGAATTTCCGGCGCGATCCAGCACCTCGCGGGAATGAAGACGGCCGAAACGATCGTCGCGATCAACAGCGATCCCGACGCCCAGATCTTCCGGGTCGCCGATTACGGCATCGTCGGAGATCTCTTCGAAGTCCTGCCGCTCCTGAACGAACGTCTCTCCAGGGAGGTCGGTTCCAAATGAACTACAACAAGGTGACACCCGAAATCGTCGAACGGCTCGCCGCGATCGTCGGCGCGCGCCACGTCGTCACGAGCGAGGAAAAGATGGAGTCGTTCTCCCACGACGAGACGCCGGTCGAACAGTACGCGCACATGCCGGAGGTCGTCGTCGCTCCGCGGACCGCGCAGGAGATCGCGGAGATCATGAAGCTCGCCAACGCGGAACTCATCCCGGTCACCCCGTACGGAGCCGGGAGCGGCCTGTCGGGCGGCGCGATTCCCGTCTTCGGCGGCATCGTCATCTCCAACGAACGCATGAACAAGATCCTCGAAATCGACTACGACAACATGATGGTCGTCGTCGAACCCGGCGTGGTCACGAACGACATCAACGCGCCCATCGCCGAGCACGGGCTGTTCTACGCGGGCTACCCGATGAGCGTCGAGACGTGCTTCGTCGGCGGCAACGTCGCGGAAAACGCGGGCGGCGGCAAGGCCGTCAAGTACGGCGTCACAGGCCGCTACGTCATGGGGATGGAACTCGTCACGCCGACGGGCGAGATCGTTCAGCTCGGCGGCAAGCTCGTCAAGGACGTCACGGGATACGACATCAAGCAGCTCATCGTCGGTTCGGAGGGGACGCTCGGCTTCGTCACGAAGGTCATCCTCAAGCTCTCCCCGCTGCCGAAGTTCAAGGTCGACCTGCTCGTCCTCTTCAGGGACCCGAAGTCGGCGATCAACATGGTGCCCGTCATCATGTCCAAGGGCGGCATCATCCCGACGTCGATCGAGTTCATGGACAAGCTCTCCTGCCAGACATCCTGCGAATACCTCAACGAGCACCTTCCGTATCACGAGGCGGGCGCCATGCTGCTCATCGAGGTGGACGGCACGCGGCAGGACGCGGTTTCCGAGGACGCCGAGACGATCGGCGAACTCTGCCTCGAAAACGGGGCGATCGAGGCGTACGTCGCGGACAACTACACGACGCAGGAACGCTGCTGGAGCGTCCGGCGCAACATCGCCGAGGCGTTCAAGGTCGTCAGCCCGCATCAGAGCCTCGAGGACATCGTCGTCCCGATCGCCGCGATTCCGGCGTTCATCCCCGAGGTCGAAAAGATCGCCGAAAAGTACGACATCCTGATCCCCTCCTACGGGCACGCGGGCGACGGCAACCTCCACTCCACGCTCGTCAAGAACCCGAAGCACAGCATGGAGCAGTGGTTCGACATCGAGAAGAAGGCCGTCGTCGAACTCTACGAGGTCGTCAAGAAGCTCGGCGGAACGATCAGCGGCGAGCACGGCATCGGCTGCAAGCGCAAGCCCTTCATGAACATCGTGTCGGGTCCGCAGGAGCTGGAGCTGATGCGGCGCATCAAGAGGGCGTTCGACCCGAACAACATCATGAACCCCGGCAAGATCTTCGACATGGAATAGCGGACCGGGGAGAACGGGGAGAGGAGGAGACGACATGGCGCGGATCTCGCTGCCCTACGGCGCGAAACATCTGACGGCGGACATCCCCGATGATCGGCTTGCGGGGGTGCTCGTCTCCAGGGCGCACGAATACAGGCCGGACAAGAGCGAAGAGGGACTCGTGCTCGCGGCGCTCGAACATCCGGTCGGCTCTCCGAGGCTGCGCGACCTCGCCCGGGGACGGAAAAACATCGTCATCATCTCGAGCGACCACACGCGCCCGGTTCCGAGCCGCGTCACGATGCCTCCGCTCCTGGCGGAGATCCGCGCGGGCGCGCCGGACGCGGATCTCACGATCCTCGTCGCGACGGGCGGACATCGGGCGTCGACGCGAGAGGAACTCGTCGCGAAATACGGAGAGGACATCGTCCGGACAACCCGGATCGTCATGCACGACAGTCACGACGAAAGCGCCCACGTGGGCATCGGCGTGCTGCCGTCGGGCGGCAGCCTCGATCTGGACAAAACGGCATGGGAGGCGGACCTTCTCGTGGCGGAGGGCTTTATCGAGCCGCACTTCTTCGCGGGGTTCTCGGGGGGACGAAAGAGCGTCCTCCCGGGGATCGTGAGCTACCCCACCGTCATGGCGAACCACTGCTCCGAATTCATCGCGAGCGACCGAGCCCGGACGGGAATCCTCGACGGCAATCCGCTTCACGTCGACATGCTCTACGCGGCCGAAACGGCGCGTCTCGCGTTCATCCTCAACGTCGTCATCGACGCGGACAAACACGTCATCGCCGCGTTCGCGGGGCACAGGGAACGGGCCCACGAGGCCGGATGCGCGTTCGTGTCCGATCTCGCGGGCGTCGACGCGCGCCCGGCCGACATCGTCATCACGAGCAACGGGGGGTATCCGCTCGACCAGAACATCTACCAGTCCGTCAAGGGCATGACGGCCGCCGAGGCTTCGTGCAAGCCGGGCGGGGTCATCATCATCGCCTCGGAATGCAGCGACGGCCACGGGGGCGAGAGCTTCTACCGCGCGTTCGCCGAGGAACCTTCGGTTCAAAAGATCATGGACGGAATTCTCGCGCGCGGCCGCGACGAGACGATCCCCGACCAGTGGGAGATACAGGTTCTCGCCCGGATTCTCCTGAAATACACGGTCATCATGGTCACCGGCGTCCCCCGCGAGATCGTGGAGAACATGTCCATGAAGTGGGCGTGCGACATGGGAACAGCCATTTCGATGGCGAAAGCCATAACGGGAGGTGACCATTCGACCTTTACGGTGATTCCCGACGGCATCGCCGTCATCGTCCGGCAATAGCAGCAAGCAGCATTCAGGCGTCACATTTCACGTCACGGCATCGTTCCTTTTTATGAAATGTTCCCGGAACCGCACAATGTGGTCCATCAATGAACACATAAAGGGAGGATTGACGAAATGTACGCTTTTCTGGCCTTTCTGCCCATTCTCGTCGCTATCGTTCTGATGGTCAGCTTCAACTGGCCCGCGAAAAAAGCGCTCCCGGTCTCCTGGCTCCTGACGGTCATCGTCGGCCTGTTCGCCTGGAATATGAGCTTCCGGCACATCGCCGCATTCACGGTATTCGGCGCGCTGAGCGCATTCGACGTTCTGGTCATCATCTTCGGCGCCATCCTGATCCTGAACACGCTGACGATTTCCGGCGCCATGACGACGATCAACAACGGCTTCAGCGACATCACGCACGATCGCCGCATCCAGGCGATCATCATCGGCTGGATGTTCGGCGCCTTCATCGAGGGCGCGGCCGGATTCGGAACCCCCGCCGCACTGGCCGGTCCGCTGCTCGTCGGGCTCGGCTTCCCGCCGCTCGCGGCGGCCATCGTCGCGCTCATCTTCAACAGCACGCCGGTCTCCTTCGGCGCGGTCGGAACGCCCATCGCGGGCGCAATGTCCACGCTGGCGAGCGACCTCCAGGCGGTCAGCGCCAACCCGGAAATCTTCCGGCTCACGCTCACGAACTGGGTCGCGATGTTCCACGGCATGGTCGGCATCTTCCTTCCGCTGCTGGCCATGTGCCTTCTCACCTGGTATTTCGGCGAGAAGAGGTCGTTCAAGGGCGGTCTCGAAGTCGCGCCGTTCGCGATCTTCGCCGGCCTCGCCTTCGTGGTTCCCTACGTTCTCATCGCCCGGTTCTTCGGCCCGGAGCTTCCCTCCCTGGCCGGCGCGTTCATCGGCCTCGGCATCGTCGTCACGGCCGCGAAGAAGGGCTTCCTGATGCCCAAAACCACGTGGGATTTCCCGGACAAGTCGAAATGGGACGCATCGTGGAAATCCGTGAGCGAAACCGGAGACATCGGCGAAGCGAAGATGTCCCTTCTCAAGGCCTGGGCGCCCTATATCCTGATCGCGGCCATTCTGGTCGTCACGAGAATCCCGGCGCTCGGGCTGAAAGGGCTGCTGTCCGCCCAGAAGATCTTCATCCCCAACATCCTCGGCGTCGAGAAACTGACCTACGGGTTCGCGTGGGCGTACCTTCCGGGCACGATCCCGTTCATCCTGATCGCGCTCGTCACGCACGTCCTTCACGGCATGAGCCTCGCCCAGGTCAAGCAGGCGTGGGGCAAGACCTTCAAACAGATCACCGGCGCGGCCATAGCGCTCGTCGCGGGCGTCGCGATGGTGCAGATCATGCTGAAGTCCGGCGCGAACGGAGCGGGGCTCGACAGCATGCTGGCCACGCTGGCCAAGGCCATCGCGAGCGGAACGGGGACGCTCTACGTGTGGTTCGCGCCGTTCGTCGGCGTTCTCGGCGCCTTCATGTCCGGGTCGAACACCGTCTCGAACATCCTGTTCTCGTCGCTCCAGTTCAACACGGCCCACATCCTCGGCATGCCGGAGATCCTGATCGTCACGCTCCAGGTCGTCGGCGGCGCGGTGGGAAACATGATCTGCGTCAACAACGTCGTGGCCGTCTGCGCCACAGTGGGCTGCCCCGATGCGGAGGGAATCATCATCCGCCGGAACTCAATCCCGTGCTTCATCTACGCGATCATCGTCGCGGCGGTCATGGCGTATCTCATCTCGAAAGGCTTCAATCCGCTCCCGCTGAAACTCTAGGGAGCCCGAACAAAACAACGGCGCGAAAAGCGACGCCCTCGGTCGGAGGAACGAAGCGGGCTTCCCGGGTTGCCGGGAAGCCCGCTTTTTGTCGTGTGCGCCCTGCTGTGAACGGGTCAGAACGACCTGCGCGATGCCCGCATGGGCCGGGATGGGCGTCGTCAACGCCGGAGCTGCTCCGGGCGTGGCCACGAGTTGAAAGATGTAGCTGAATCATGAAAAATACATTCTACGAATTTTTCGCCGAAATATTGATTTTTGTAAACATGCGACATGAAAATCGGAATATGCGACGAGGGGGTTCCGACGGCCCGGAACCCCCTCGTTTTTTGAAAGAAAGGGCGCTCAAGCCCCGCTTATTTTGCGAAAAGGCGCTTTCGTTCGATATAGAGATCGCAGAGCGAGTAAGCCAGCATGATGAACGAGGATACCGGCATGCAGGAATACAGCAGCGACTTCGGGATCTGGAAGACCGTCGTCAGCTCCGTCGCGCGCAGGGTCAGCAGGAGCGAATACCAGAAGAAGACCGCCTGGAACGCGACGCAGAGCGCCGCCACCAGCACGCGATACCACGCGCGGGCGCGCTCTCCCGAAAGGCGCGGGGAAATCCAGTCGCCGACGCAGAAATGCCCCTTCGTCGTCCACAGAAGCGCCGCACCGTAAAACACGAGCGCGGCGAAACACATCTCGACGATCTCGTCGAACCAGTGCATCGATACGAGCGGCAGAAGGCGTTGTATGAAGGCCGCGGCATCCGCATAGCCCCTGTCCGTCAGCGCGATGCTCAGATCGTTCGTGAGACGCAGAAGGACGTTCGCGACCAGGAGGAGCGACAGCGCGATGAGCAGGGCAATGGAAAACCGGCGAAGGAAGCCGCGGATCGTCGCATCGAGTTTCGGAAACAGCTCCGCCATCTCACATTCCCCCCATCATCAGCCGCGGCAGGAACAGCGCGATGCCCGGCACGAACGCGATCACGACGGTCAGCACAAAGATGACGACGAGATACGGCAACACGGCGCGGGACAGCGGAATGACGCCGACCTTCGCGAAGCTGTCCACCGCGAACAGACACATGCCCACGGGCGGCGTCAGGTTGCCGATCATGATCAGCAACGTCATGACGACGCCGAAATTGACGAGGTCGATCCCGAACATATTCGCGATCGGGATGAAGATCGGCAGCGTGATCAGGAAGATGGCGTTCCCCTCCAGGAAGCACCCCAGAATCAGCACGATCCCCATGATGATCAGGAGGACGTCCGCCTGGGACGCCCCGAACCGCACCAGCATCGCGATGATATTGTCCGGGATCTTCTGGTGGATGACGAGCCATCCGAAGAAATTCGCAGCGGCGATGATGAACAGCAGGCTCACGGACTGGCCGATCGACCGGAAGAGAATGTCCGGAAGATCCTTCAGACCGAGATCGCGATAGAGAAACCCGAGCAGCATCGCATAGACGCAGACAACGACGGAGGCCTCGGTCGGCGTGAAGAACCCGCTCATGATCCCGCCGATGATGATGACCGGCGCCATCAGCGGCCAGAAGGCCCCCTTGAAGCTCTCCCAGATGTCCTTCCGCGGCGCCCGGCAGGCCGAGCACGGATAATGCCGGTGCTTTGCGATGACCGCGAGCGCGACCATCATTCCGAATCCCATCAGAAGTCCGGGGATGAAGCCGGCCATGAACAGCCTGGCGACGGAGACGCCCGTGATCGCGCCGTAGAGGACAAAGGGAATGCTCGGAGGGATGACGGGACCGATAACGGACGACGCCGCGACGAGCGAGGCGGACACGACCGGGTCATACCCGTCGTCGACCATCGCCTTGTGTTCGATCTGCCCGAGCCCTGCCGCGTCGGCGACCGCGGATCCCGACATTCCCGAAAAGATGATGCTCGCCACGATGTTCACCTGTCCGAGCCCCCCGGGAATATGGCCGACGAGCGCGCTCGCGAAACGGAAGATGCGCGTCGTGATCCCTCCGACGTTCATCAGATTGCCGGCGAGGATGAAGAACGGAATCGCGAGCAGCGTGAAGCCCGTCGTTCCGAAGTACATCCGGTGCGGCAGCATTGCGAGAAAATTCCCCTGTCCCAGGCCCGCGAAGAAGATCACGGACGTCAGTCCGATCGCCACGACGACCGGGACGTTGATCAGCAGGAAAAAAATGAGAACCGCAAAGATCGAAAAGGTCAGCATTGCAGAACCCCCATTTCACGCGTTGTCCCTCAACCAAAAAGCCAGGCGCCCGAAAAGACGCCTGGCTCATGCAACAGGAAAACAGATGCCCTATTTCTTCGCTTCGGTAGCCTTCGCCATCTCCATCCACTTGTTGAAGTTCTCTTCGCCGATGTTCTTCTTGATCTTCTCGTACGCGGGACCCATTTTCGCCTGGAAGAGCGAGAGGTCCGGCGTATCGATCCGGATGCCCTTCGACTTCATGTCCTCGATCTGTTTCTTTTCCTGGTTGCGGACCATTTCGCGCATCATGAGACGGGACTTGTCCGATTCCTCGATGATGATCTTCTGCTGCTCTTTCGTCAGTTTGTCGAAGACCTTCTTGTTGACGACGTGGGTCATGGAGCTGTAGAGGTAGTTGACGATCGTGATGAACTTCTGCGATTCGTAGAGCTTCAGATCGTAGATGACTCCGATCGGGTTTTCCTGTCCGTCCACGACGCCCTGCCGCATCGCCATGACCAGCTCGCCGAAGGCGATGGTCTGCACGTTGCCGCCCAGCGCCTCGATGGCCGCCTGATAGGCCATTGCGGGAGGCGTGCGGATCTTCAGCCCCTTGACATCGTCGGGATTGAGAATCGGGCGCTTCGAGTTCGTGATCTGGCGGAAGCCCCATTCCCAGCTGTTGATGTACACCAGTCCGACCTTCTCGACCTCCGGAGCTGCCCATGCCTTGAACGGACCGTCGAGGATCCTGTCCGCGTGCTCGTACCCCTGCATCGAGAACGGAATGCTGACCGAATCGAACAGCTTGACGTGCTTGGCCAGCTGATCCTGCCCCGAAAGGCTCATGTCGATGACGCCCATGATGACCTGTTCGAGGACTTCGGGGGGACTGCCGAGAGCATTGTTCGGGTACACCGTGATCTTGACCTCGCCGTTGGTCCGCTTCTCGACGTTCTCCGCGAACTGCTTCGCCGCCGCTGTGGCCGGGTGATTCTCGGGACCGAAATGCCCCAGCTTCAGCTCGACCGCGGCATACGCGGCGGAAAACGCAAAGGAGCAGACCAGCACCAACGCCGAAAGTACTACGAGCGCCTTTTTCAACAAAACCCCTCCTTTATATAGGGAAATCCATCGACCGGACGATCCGGCCGATGTGGAACGAAGCCACGATTGAAGCGATGGCGTGCGCAGGCGCCTATAGAGTGGAACTGTTCTTCACGCTATGGAACGCACGCCATCATTGTCGATAGTACGACCTCATTTGTCAAGCTCGAAAACAATAAAAGGCAGAAAAAATACACAATTAGATGTTCATGGACGCGTCGATATTCGTGAGCACTCTCAGGGAAAAGATCGCGAAGGGAGAATCCAATTGCAGGTTTATATAGTGCAATGTTACACATGACCGGCATTGAGCAAAAAAGCGTGGTCATTTCAGGCATTGCATAGGGAGGTCTGGTGCAACGGCATACCGGGGCGCCGCCCTCGAGCCCCCCGATACGCCGCAAACGAATCGCCCCGCTCTATTCCGAGCGCCGCTTAGGTATGTCGCGCCTCGACGCGATCCAGAAAATCCGCGAGAACGCGCAGGAAGCGATCGCTCTCCTCGACATGCGGCATGTGCGCGCTGTGTTCGAACAACACCCATTCCGATCCGGGGATCCCGCGATGAACCGTCTCCGCGATCGCGGGCGTGGCTTCGTCGTACCGGCCGGAAAGAATGAGCGTCGGAACCCGTATTTCGCCGAGCCTGGAGGTGATGTCCCAGTCCCGGATAACGCCGGTCACGCAGAACTCGCTCGGACCGTTCATGACGGCGTAGACCTCCGGATCGCGCGAAAGCTTTTCGAACGTCCTGGAGACGCATTCGGGCATCGGATGAAGCCTGCACAGGTGGCGATCGTAATAGACCTGCATCGCCTCCTGGTACTCCGGGTCATCGGTCGTCCCCGCAGCCTCGTGGCGCAGCAGCGCCTCCTGAACGTCGGGCGGAAGTTCGGAGCGCAGCCGGTTCGCCTCGGCGACCCACTGGATCATGCTCGCCGGAGAGTCCGCGACGATCAGGCTTTCCAGTCCTCCGGGCTGCGTCAGCGCGTACTCCATGCCGAGCATGCCGCCCCACGACTGCCCGAGGATATGGATGCGGTCGAGACCGAGCGCGGTGCGGACGGCGCCGAGTTCTTCGACGAAGAGCGGAACGCTCCAAAGGGCGGGATCCTTCGGATGGTCCGAATTGCCGCATCCGAGCTGGTCGTAGAAAATCACGCGGCGTCCGCCGGACGCCATCGCCTCCAGCGGTTCGAGGTAG